>VOFC01001249.1_pt1 | contig 70000 bp, 63 predicted proteins | sample 5384161 | NCBI WGS metagenome assembly VOFC01 (sample SAMN12384722, study PRJNA508395) | human gut metagenome | isolation source: healthy gut B | host: Homo sapiens
GCACACGCGCTCGTCCATGACGGCCATAAAGTCGATGTACTTGCGCTCGACCGCCTTGCCCTCGCGGTCGAGTTCGACCGCCTTGCGCTTGGCGCCGAAGGCGATGAACATCGGCAGGGTGCCGAAGTTATACAGGTGGTGATAGATCGGCGGGATACCGAGCGAGCCCATGTCGGTGATGATCATCGAGCCGTGGAAGGGGCTGGCGTCGAGCAGCTTCTGCGGGATGATGCCGAAGTAGTCCATCACGCGCAGGCAGCCGATGGCGAAGCGCAGCAGGAAGCGCGGCAGCTTCAGCAGCGTGCCCGCGACCTGCTCGGTGTTGTTGTCCTCGCCGCCGTACTTGATCTCGTCGATCTTCTCGTTCATCTTGCGGTAGACATCAAAGATCGTGTCCGTCGGGGCGAAGACGGCCTTGATGGTCGTCTCGTTCGAGGTGGTGGACATGGTGCGGCGCACGGTCAGCACGACCTCGATGTTGTTGCGCGCATAAATGCGGCGGCCGGCCACAAAGCGGTTGATGCCGGGACGCATGGAGACCATGCGCACATAGGCCGCGATGAACAGGTGCAGGTAGCCGAGACCCTTGTAGCCCTCGAGCCGTTTCTGACGCAGCCAGCGGTCGGTATCCGTGATCTCGATGCAGTCCTCAAACTGGTTGCAGGCATCGTTTTTCGTGGGCATGATATAGGGCATGAACTTGTAAAACGGTGCGAGCGAATGGATCAGGCGACCGTCCTTGCGGTCTCCGAGACGGCGTTTGCTCTCCATAGGAAATACCTCCGAATATACGAATAAAGTTCAAACTTTTTAACTTTAGCAGAAACATTATAGGCTATTTCCGGCACAATAGCAAGGAAAAAACATTTTAAATGTTGAAATCGCGTATTTTCCAACATTTTGTTCATTTTTATGCCGGATTCGTACCAGGAATTCCGAACGATTCCATCGCGAGAAATCATGCAAATATAATAACGTTAAATTTTCGTCAATGACGTGAAAAACGTAGCAGGTTCAATAGTTTTTTAACATATAGGTGTTTGAATTTTGACAGACAATTTTGGGCAATTTCACTTGATTAACGGCTGTGAATAAGGTAAAATACCTACATTATGTAGATACAGTTCGTGAAAGCGGGCGTTGCGCGGCATAATAACAGTTTGAATTGTAGGGAGGTGTAGGGATGTCATTTGAGGCGATAACAACGATCCGTGACGCGGAAAACCGGGCCAGGCAGATCAAAGCCGACGCGCAGGCAGCCGCCGCAGCGGCAGTGGAAGCGGCTCAGGCCGAGGGCAAGGCGGCGATAGAGGCCGCCGTCGGCAAGGCGCAGCGCGAGCTGCAGACGCTGCGGGCCAAATCGGATGAAAAGGCGAAGGCGGATGCGGAAACGCTGGCGGCGGAGATCAAGAACAAGGAAGCTGCCATGCGCATCAAGGCCAAGACCAATCTGGATCGGGCTGCATCACTTATCGTGGAAAGGATCGTGAACGGCTGATGGCCATTGTACACATGAAAAAGCTGCGGCTTATGGTCGTTCGCGGGCAGAAAGATGCTCTGCTGCGTGACCTGATGCTGCTCGGCTGCGTGCAGGTCTCGGAACCGGACGCGCTTTTGGCGGATGCAGAGGCTGCCGCGGTTCTGCGTCAGGAGAGCGGCAACGTGACGGAGACGCGCAGTGAGCTGACGCGCCTGAACGCTGCGCTCAAGCTGCTGGATAAGTATGCGCCGGTCAAGTCCAAGCTGCTCAGCTCCCGGCCGGAGGTCACGGAGCGCGAGTTTCTGGATGTCGGCGCCTACCGCAAGGAGCTCGATGCAGTTGCACAGCTCGAGGATCTGGAAGCGGCCGTGCGCCGCTACAACGGTGAGGAGGCCAAGCTCCGCGGCAATATCGAGGCCCTGCGCCCATGGCAGACGCTGGATCTGCCGCTGGATTTGGGCGAGACCGTAAGGACCCGCATTTCTCTCGGCATGCTGCCCGCAGCGGTGGATCTTGCCGAGGCCGCCAAAGCGCTGGAGGAAGCGGCGCCCGAGTCGCAGATGTATGAGATCTCCGCAGACAGGGAACAGCACTATGTGCTGCTTATTTGTCTGAAAGAGGAGTTGACGGAAGCCATCACGGCGCTGCGCGCGTCCGGCTTCACGCTGGCAAACCTCGGCGGCACGCCGGGAACGGCCAGGCAAAACATCGACAGCGCGCAGCAGCAGATCGCGGATGTCATCCGCAAGCGTGAGCAGGCGGAGGCGGATATCGCCGCCTTTGCACCGCACCGCGATGCGTTCAAGCTCTGCGTTGACCGCGCGAGCGTCCGGCTCGGCCGCGCCGAGGCGGAGGAGCGTCTGGTCGGCACGAGAGCGTCGTGTGTATGCGCGGCTGGCTCACGGCGCCGGAGGAGGAAAAGCTCACGGCGGTGCTCGCAAAGTATGACTGCGCATGGGATCTGGCCGACCCCACGGAGGATGATATCCCGAGGTGCCGGTCAAGCTCAAGAACAACAAGTTCACAGAGCCGCTCAACATGGTCACAAATATGTACAGTCTGCCGGCCTACGGCACGGTGGACCCGAACCCGCTCATGGCGCCGTTTTTCATCCTGTTTTACGGCATCATGATGGCGGACATGGGCTACGGTCTCGTGATGGTGCTCGCGGCGCTCATCGCGCTCGGCAAGATGAAGCCCAAGCGCGGCAGCAAGTATTTCTGCGAGCTGCTGCTCGCCTGCGGCGTGTCGACGTTCCTGCTCGGCATCGTGACGGGCGGCTTCTTCGGAAACGCCGTGCCGACGATCGTGCGGATGTTCGGTCACGATGTCCAGCTCGGCATCCTGACAAGCCCGCTGCTCGACCCGCTCAAGGATACGACGACGATCCTCATCGGCGCTATGGTGCTCGGCTTTATCCAGCTCGTGACCGGCATGATCGTGAACATGGTCATGGAGTGCCGCCAGGGCAAGGTCGGCGACGCGATCTTCAACGAGGGCACATGGCTGGTCCTGTTTGCGGGACTTGCGCTGTATGTGCTCAAGATCGGCAACATCGCCGGCGTCCCGGTCGTGCTGTGCATCGGCGGTCTGATGCTGATCTACGGCTCCGGCCGTGAGGCCAAGGGCTTCGGCAAGGTCACGGCCGTGTTCGGTGCGCTCTACAACGGGCTGACCGGCTGGTTCGGCGACATTCTCTCGTATTCCCGACTCATGGCTCTGATGCTGGCCGGCAGCGTCATCGCGCAGGTGTTCAACACCCTCGCTGCGATGCCGTCGAGCGGCGGTGTGACCGTTGTGTCGATGCTGGTCTTTATCCTCATCTTCCTGGTGGGTCACGCGCTGAACTTCGGTCTGAACCTGCTCGGCTGCTTCGTGCACGACCTGCGTCTGCAGTGCCTGGAGTTCTTCGGTAAGTTCTATGTCGACGGCGGCAAGCCCTTCAGCCCGCTGGAGATCAACACGCGCTATGTCGACGTGGAAAATCATAATTTCTAAACATTCGTACTCAAGAGATATTTAAGGAGGAAATTGAAAATGGCATTTCTCGAATCCATCGGTGGTCTGGCTCTCGGCCTTCTCGGCGCTGCGCTCGCAGCGGCTCTCGCGTGCATCGGCTCTGCAAAGGGCACCGGCATCGCCGGTGAGGCCGGCGCAGGTCTCGTCTCGGAGGATCCCAGCAAGTTCGGTAAGGCGATGATCATGCAGGTCATCCCCGGCACGCAGGGTCTGTACGGCTTCGTCATCTGGTTCCTTGCTCAGAGCCAGATCTTTGCCGCCAACGCAGCCGCTCCTCTGACCGTTGCGCAGGGTCTGCAGTACTTCGCAGCCTGCCTGCCGATCGCGCTCGGCGGTCTGATCTCCGCCATCGCGCAGGGCAAGGTCGCTGCCGCGTCCCTGAACATTCTGGCCAAAAAGCCGGACGACTGGTCCAAGGGCATGATCTTCTGCATCACGGTCGAGTTCTACGCCATCCTCTGCCTGCTGGCGTCGTTCCTGATGCTCAACGGCTTGAAGTAATCCAAAATCCTCTTCCGACAGAAGGGAACGAAGATCTATGAATGGTATTGAAAAAATCACCGGCCGCATCGAGGCGGACGCACGGGAGCAGGCGAGTGCCATCACGGCCGACGCCGAGGCCAAGTGCGCCGAGATCCGCGCCGACTATGACAAGCAGGCGCAAGACCAGTATTGGGCGCGCGTGCGCGACGGTGTAAAGACCTGCGAAGATCGCGTGCAGCGCATGGGGCGTCTGGCGGAAATGGAAGCCAGAAAGAGCGTCCTTGCGCTCAAGCAGGAGATGGTCGACGCGGCGTTTGCTGCCGCGCTCGAGCGCATCTGCACCATGCCGCAGGCGGACTACGTGGCCTATCTTGCCAAGCTCGCGGCGCAGGCTGCGACGACCGGCACCGAGGCCTTGGTGTTCAACGCCAAGGATCAGGCCGCGTGCGGTCAGGCGGTCGCGGACGCTGCCAAACGCGCTGCTCGCGCAGCAGGGCAAGCAGGCGCGGCTCACCGTGAGCCCCGCAACGCGCGACCTGCGCGCCGGTTTTGTGCTCCAGCAGGGAGATATTGAGGTCAACTGCGCGGTGGAGACGATCGCAGAGCTCTGCCGCAGTGATCTGGCTGCTCAGGTCGCCGAGGTCTTGTTCGGCGCATGACCTGCCCCGCCCCGCGCGGGGGAACGAAAGAAAACGACGCAGCAGCTGAAAATGGCGCAGACCTGCCCCGCCCCGCGCGGGGGAACGAATTATCCTATATGGGGCGCAGGGTGCTGCGCCGCATGAGGGAGGAACCGAATTGTCTAAAGTAAAAGATACGAACTACCTTGCGATTACGGCAATGCTGGCAGCCCGCGAGACCAAGATGCTTTCCGCTGAGCGTATGGAGCGCATGATCGATGCGCCCACGAACGAGGAGGCGGCCAAGATCCTTGAGGAATGCGGCTACGGCGACCTGAGCGGTCTGAGTGCAAAGGACGCCGGCGCTGCGCTCGAGGCGCACATCGCGGCGCTGTTCGACGAGGTCGAGGGCATGGTCCCGGAGGCGCAGCTCGTGCAGCTGTTCCGCCTCAAGTACGACTACCACAACGCCAAGGCGCTCATCAAGGCGCAGGCCATGGGCGCGGACTGCGGCGCGATTTTGTCGCAGCGCGGCACCATCCCACCGCAGAAGCTGCACGCCGCGTTCTATGAAGAGGACTACCGCGACATCCCGCCCGTTCTGGCACAGGCCATGGTCGATGCCGCTGCGATCCTCACGCGCACAGCCAATCCGCAGGCGGCGGACTTTGCGCTTGACCGCGCGTATTTCGCGCAGATGCTCGCGCTCTGCGACGGTCTGAGTGACGGCGGCTTTGCCAAGGGCTATGTGCAGCTGCAGATCGACGGTGCGAACCTGCGCGCCGCCGTGCGCACGCGCCGCATGGCCAAGGACGCGGACTTTCTCAAGAATGCGCTCGTCTCCGGCGGCACGATCGGCACGGACCGCGTGCTTGCGGCGTTTGAGTCGGCCGAGGCGCTCACGGCGCTCTATGCCAACACGTGGCTGAGCAATGCGGCGTCTGCCGGTGCGGCCGCCATGAGCGGCGGCGCGCTGACGGCGTTTGAGCTGATGTGCGACAACGCGCTCATGGACTACATCCGCGCGGCCAAGCTGCGCAGCTTCGGCGCGGCGCACGTGTCGGCGTATCTCGCCGCCATGGAAAACGAGACGACGGCCGCCAGAATGATCCTGACGGGCAGACTCGCCGGGCTTCAGCCCGCGGTCATCCGGGAAAGGCTGCGTGAGACTTATGCTTAAAATTGCAGTTGTCGGCGGTGCGGAGACCGTCATGGGCTTCAAGGCGCTCGGTCTCGAGGCCTGCCCGGTCGCCAACACCGAGGAGGCGCGCGAGACGCTGCGCCGCCTGACCAAGGACTCTGAGGACTACGCCATCATCTATGTGGAAGAAAATCTGGCGCAGGAGCTTCAGCACGAGATCGACAAATTCAAAGATGTTCCCAAGCCGGCCATCATCCTGATCCCCGGCAGGGAAGGCCCCCTCGGCCTCGGCCAGACCGCGCTCAAGGCGGCGGTCGAGCGAGCGGTTGGCTCCGATATCCTTTAAGGAAAGGAAGAATGAAATTGAGCGGAACTATTACAAAAGTTTCCGGCCCACTGGTCGTGGCGAACGGCCTTGCCGATGCCAACGTTTCCGACGTTGTGCGTGTCGGCGAGCAGCGCCTGATCGGCGAGATCCTGAATATGACCGGTGACAGCGCGTCCATCCAGGTCTACGAGGAGACCTCGGGTCTTGGCCCCGGCGCGAAAGTCGAGACGACCGGTATGCCGCTGTCCGTGGAGCTTGGCCCCGGTATGCTGGAGAATATCTATGACGGTATCCAGCGCCCGCTGCCCGAGATCCGCGACCTGACCGGTTCGAACATCACCCGCGGCATCGAGGTGCCCGCGCTCAACCGCGAGCGCGTGTGGCACTTTGATCCCGTTGTGCAGCCCGGCACCGCCGTCGCCGGCGGCGACGTGATCGGCACCGTCCAGGAGACGACGGCAATCCTGCACAAGATCATGGTCCCCCCGCAGATGGCGGGCACGATCAAGAGCATCACCGGCGGCGACTTCACGGTCGACCAGACCGTCGCCGTGCTCACCGATGCCGCCGGCGTCGATCATGAGCTGAACATGATCCAGCGCTGGCCGGTGCGTATCGCGCGCCCCTATGCGCAGAAGTTCGCCCCGAACAAGCCCATGAACAGCGGCCAGCGTATCATCGACACGCTCTTCCCGATCGCCAAGGGCGGCACGGCAGCCGTGCCCGGCCCGTTCGGCAGCGGCAAGACCGTCGTGCAGCATCAGCTCGCCAAGTGGTCGGACGTGGACGTCGTCGTCTACATCGGCTGCGGCGAACGCGGCAACGAGATGACCGACGTTCTCATGGAGTTCCCGGAACTGACCGACCCGCGCAACGGCGAGCCGCTCATGAAGCGCACCGTGCTCATCGCCAACACCTCCGATATGCCTGTGGCAGCACGTGAGGCGTCCATCTACACCGGCATCACCATCGCGGAGTACTTCCGCGACATGGGCTATGACGTCGCCGTTCTGGCTGACTCCACCTCCCGCTGGGCCGAGGCACTGCGTGAGATGTCCGGCCGTCTGGAAGAGATGCCCGGCGAAGAAGGCTACCCGGCCTACCTCGCGTCCCGTATCGCGCAGTTCTACGAGCGTGCCGGCTGCATCCGCTGCATCGGCAGAGGCTGACCGCGCGGCTCCGTCACCGCCATCGGCGCTGTCTCGCCTCCGGGCGGCGACATTTCCGAGCCTGTCTCGCAGGCCACCATGCGCATCGTCAAGGTGTTCTGGGCACTTGACTCGAGCCTGGCCTACGCCCGTCACTTCCCGGCCATCAACTGGCTGACGTCTTACTCGCTGTATGTTGACTCGCTCAAGCCGTGGTATGAGGCTACGTTCGGCGAGGAATATATGACCAACCGCGACAAGGCCATGAGCATCCTGCAGCAGGAATCCGAGCTGCAGGAGATCGTCCGCCTCGTCGGTCAGGACGCACTGTCCCCGGCTGACCGCCTGACGATGGAGACTGCCAAGATGATCCGCGAGGACTTCCTGCAGCAGAACGCCTTCGTCGATATCGACAGCTACTCCGAGTACCGCCGTCAGTATCTGCTGCTCGGCCTCATCCTGCACTATGACGCCGAGTGCCGTGACGCGCTCGAGAAGAACGCACCGATGCACAAGCTCTTTGCCATCCCGCCCGCGTCGATATCGGCCGCGCCAAGAGCGTGCCGAGCGACGAGTACGAGCAGGTCTATGCCAGGATCGCGGCGGATATGACTGCACAGATCAAAGAGATTATCGCCGGAGGTGAGGAGCAGTGATTAGAGAATACAAGACCATCCAGGAGATCGCCAGCCCTCTGATGATCGTCAAGAACGTCGAAGGCGTGACCTACGACGAGCTGGCCGAGATCGAGCTCCCGAACGGTGAAGTCCGCCGCTGCAAAGTCCTCGAGGTCGAGGACGATCATGCGGTCGTGCAGCTCTTTGAGAGCGCACAGGGCATCAACCTTGCGCAGTCGAAGGTGCGCTTTCTCGGCCACCCGCTGCAGCTGGGCGTGAGCGAGGATATGCTCGGCCGCGTCTTCAACGGCATGGGCGAGCCCATCGACGGCGGCCCGGCGATCCTCGCCGAGGAGCACCGCGACATCAACGGCCTGCCGATGAACCCGGCAGCCCGCGCCTACCCGGCAGAGTTCATCCAGACCGGCGTGTCCACCATCGACGGCCTGAACACCCTCGTCCGCGGCCAGAAGCTGCCGATCTTCTCGGCCTCCGGCCTGCCGCACGCCGCCCTCGCCGCGCAGATCGCGCGTCAGGCGAAGGTGCTGGGCGACAACGAGAACTTCGCCGTCGTCTTCGCCGCCATCGGCATCACGTTCGAGGAGTCCGAGTACTTCATTCAGGAGTTCCGCCGCACCGGAGCCATCGACCGCACGGTCGTGTTCTCGAACCTCGCCAACGACCCCGCCGTCGAGCGTATCGCGACCCCGCGTATGGCGCTGACCGCGGCCGAGTATCTGGCCTTTGAGAAGGACATGCAGGTGCTGGTCATCCTGACCGATATCACCAACTACGCCGAGGCGCTGCGTGAGGTCTCCGCGGCCAAGAAGGAAGTCCCCGGCCGCCGCGGCTACCCCGGCTATCTGTACACCGACCTTGCCACGCTCTACGAGCGCGCAGGCCGCCGCATCGGCAAGTCCGGCTCGATCACCATGATTCCGATCCTGACCATGCCCGAGGACGACAAGACCCACCCGATCCCCGACCTGACCGGCTACATCACCGAGGGTCAGATCATCCTCTCCCGTGACCTGTACCGCAAGGGCATCATCCCGCCCGTGGACGTGCTGCCCAGCCTGTCGCGTCTGAAGGATAAGGGCATCGGCGAGGGCAAGACCCGTGAGGACCACTCCGGCACGATGAACCAGCTGTTTGCGGCCTATGCCCGCGGCAAGGACGCCAAGGAGCTCATGACCATCCTCGGCGAGGCGGCGCTGTCGGACGACGACAAGCAGTTTGCGAAGTTCGCCGACGCGTTTGAGCAGCGTTACGTCAATCAGGGCAACAACACCAACCGTACCATTGAGGACACCCTCAACCTCGGCTGGGAGCTGCTGAGCCTGCTGCCGCGCACCGAGCTCAAGCGTATCAAGCCCGAGCTGATCGAAAAGTATATGCCCGAGACCTGATCGCACCCGTCCCGCAGACTTACCAAGTGAGGTGATTTGATGGCAAATACAGCGATTACCCCGACAAGAATGGTGCTCAACCAGCTCAAGGGCCGGCTGAAGACCGCTCGCAGGGGTCATAAGCTCCTCAAGGATAAGCGTGACGAGCTGATGCGTCAGTTCCTCGACAACGTGCGCCTGAACAAGCAGCTGCGCACAAAGGTCGAGCAGGGACTCACGGAGGCGTTCGGCTCTCTGTCGGTCGCGTCCGCGATCATGTCCCCGGAAATGCTCGAGCAGTCGCTGCTCTACCCGCGGCAGAGCGTCGAGCTGGGCATGACCTATCAGAACATCATGAGCGTGAACGTGCCGGTCTACGATTTCCAGACCCGCAACAGCGATCCGTCCGAGATCTTCCCGTACGGCTTCGCGCAGACGTCCGGCGAGCTGGACGATGCGCTCGAGAAGCTGGCGGAGGTGTTCAAGGATATGCTGGAGCTTGCGCAGGTCGAAAAGACCACGCAGATGCTCGCGCAGGAGATCGAAAAGACCCGCCGCCGCGTCAACGCGCTCGAATACGTGATGATCCCGGAGCTGGAGCAGAACATTCGTTACATCTCCATGAAGCTGGATGAGAACGAAAGTTCGACCAAGGTGCGCCTGATGAAGGTCAAGGAAATGGTCCTCGAGGACGCGCACCACTACAAGCAATAAACAAACATCAGAAAACCGCCGCATCTAAGATGCGGCGGTTTTTGCACGCTATTCTCATCTCATGAGTTTTCGTCCCGCTCCATGAGCTCGAGCAGATGCGCCGTCTCGGCGGCGGCGTCCGGCGCATTTGCCTCGACCTGCAGTGCGGCGGCGTTTGCGTCCGGCCGGATGGTCAGTTCCCAGCTGCCGTCGCGTATATGCAGGCCGTCGGTAAAGTCCGCCCCGGCCTCCATCATCGCCTCCGAGATCGTGCGCATCAGGTGCGCGCGGTCGCGGCAGGGGACGGTGCGGCAGTTCGGGTCTGTGATCTGTGGCGGCAGGTCATCCGGGGCGTCTGGCCGCGCCGGGCTCAGCCGCCCGTCGAGCACATCGAGACTGCACTGGTAGTAGGCGCGCGGTGTGCCGATGTCGCACCAGTAGCCGTCCATCGGCACACCGAGGATCGGCTCGTGCGCCGCGAGCAGCAGCGGGAAAAGATCTTTGGCAAAATCAAACGGCTGGTCTTCCGGCACATAGGCCATCGCCCGCGGGGAGACAATATAGACCCCGGTGTTCACAAGATCGGTCACGACGTGCTCCCAATCCGGTTTCTCGATGAAGTGCTGCACGAAGCCCTGCCGGTCCTGCAGCACGAGCCCGTACTGCAGCGGCTCCGCGTTCGGGTAGAGCGCGATCGTCACGGCCGCGTCCGCCTGCTGATGCCGGCGGTAGAGTCCCAGCAGGTCAAAGCTGCACGCGGCGTCGCCGCTGATGACGAGAAAATCGTCCTCGCCGTAAAAATCGCTGCACGCGCGCACACCGCCGGCCGTGCCGCGCGGCTCGGACTCGATGCGGTATTTCAGGTGCACGCCGTAGTTGCTGCCGTTGCCGCAGTGCTCCTGAATGACCTCCGGCCGGTAGCACAGCGTCATGCACACGTCCGTGAAGCCGTTGCGCCGCAGCAAATCCAGCAGCCGGTCGAGCACCGGCACGCCGACGAGCGGCACCATGGGTTTCGGCAGATTTCCGGTGATGCTGCGCAGCCGCCGGCCCTGACCGCCGGCCAGCAAAATTGCTTTCATGCGCACGCTCCTTTCACAAATCTTCAGCAGGAAAGTGTATTGTCAATGGGGATAGAATCTGATATAATCATTGATTATCATGGGGGCAATAGGTTTTGCCCCACAGGGTGCAAGGAGGTATGACGATGCGGGATCCCAAAGTCAGCAATGTACCCAATGAATCCAAGCTGCAGCGTGCGCTGATGCCCAATTCGCGGATGTTTCTGCTGTTTCTGATCGTGTTTGCAGTGCTCACGTTTTTCTTCTCCGACCGGCTCTGGCTGTCGATCGGCGAGGGCGTCATCATTCTGCTGCTCATTATCTACTCGGTCATCATGCGCGCGCGCAAGCGCCGCACGCTCGAGCGATATATTGAATCCGTCACCTATGATACGGAGTCTGCGCGAAATAATACCCTGCAGAATTTCCCGCTGCCGATGGCGGTCTTTCGCCCGGCGGACTCACAGGTCATCTGGGCCAACCAGAACTTTTTCGATCTTTGCGGCCGGCACAAGCCGTCGGTCGATATGCGCATCACGGATGTGATCCCGGAGTTTTCCGGCCGCTGGCTGCTCGAGGGCAACACCCAGTGCCCGGAGCTGCTGGAGTATCAGGGCCATAAGTACCAGATCCACGGTAACCTCGTGCGCACGAACCCGGATGATGCCGCCAGCTACATGGGCATCACCTATTGGGTCGATGTCACGGATTATGAAAAGATCCGGCTGGAGTATTACGCCTCGCGCCCGATCATCGCCGTGATCGTTATTGATAACTATGACGAGCTCATCCGCGGCCTGACCGACCGCAAGCGCAATGAGCTGCGCGATGCCATTGAGGACAAGCTCCTGCAGTGGTGCGAGGGGAAGGGCGGCTTCTTCCGGCGCTACGACCGCGACCGGTATCTGTACGTGTTCGAGGAGCGGCACCTCGACGAGTTGCGCGAGAACAAGTTTGCGTCCCTGCTCGATATCGTCCACAGTGTGACCAGCCCCAGCGGCATCCGCGCCACGGTCAGCGTCGGCGTCGGCCGCGACGGGGAGAGCCTTGATGAAAACTACAACTTCGCCATCCTCGGCACCGAGATGGCACTCTCGCGCGGCGGCGATCAGGCCGTTGTGAAAAACCGCGTCACGTTGAGTTCTTCGGCGGCCGCGGCGGAGAGGTCGAGCGGCGCACAAAGGTCAAATCCCGCGTCATGGCAAACGCCCTCAGTCAGCTCATTCAGGACTCGTCCAAGGTCTATGTCATGGGGCACAAATTCTCCGACCTGGACACGCTCGGCGCTGCCGCCGGCGTGTGCTGCATCGCGCGCAAATTCGGCACGCCCTGCCGCATCGTCATGGATGCCAACAGGACGGCGGCCGGCCAGCTCCGCGACCGGATGCTCACGCACCGGAGTACAGCAAGGCATTCCTCTCGCCGCAGGAGGCGTTCCTGCACGCCGACAGCCGCACGCTGCTCGTCGTGGTGGACACAAACCGGCCCGATCAGGTGGAAACCACGAGCCTGCTCGAGGCCTGCACCCGTGTGGCGGTCATCGACCACCACCGCCGCGCGGCAAACTATATCTCCAACGCGACCATGAGCTTCCACGAGCCGTATGCGTCGTCGGCGTGCGAGCTGATGGCGGAGCTTCTGGAGGAGCTGGTCGAGCAGCCGGACATCCTGCACGTGGAGGCGGAGGCCATGCTCTCGGGCATCATGCTCGACACAAAGGACTTCACCGTGCGCACCGGCGAGCGCACGTTTGAGGCGGCGGCATTCCTGCGCCGCGCCGGAGCGGACACCTCCGAGGTGAAAAAGCTCCTGCAGACGGATATGGAGCACACGGTCGCCCGCTATAAGATCCTGCAGACGGCGTCCATCTACCGCGCGAACATCGCCATTGCCGCGCCTACCGAGCCGCAGGAGCGCATCGTCGCAGCGCAGGCTGCGGATGAGCTGCTCAACATCGCCGGGGTCACGGCGTCACTGGTCATTTACCCGATGGGCAACGGGGATGTGTTCATCTCCGCGCGCTCGATCGGTGAACTGAATGTGCAGCTTGTTATGGAGGCGCTCGGCGGCGGCGGCAGCCGCTCGTCGGCGGCTGTGCAGCTGCACGACGTGTCGGTCGCGCAGGCGGTGCAGATGGCACGCAAGGCGATCGACGATAATCTGGAAAATTAAGCAAAGGAGTATCTTGCTATGAAAGTGATTTTGAACGCAGACGTAAAGGGTCAGGGCAAAAAGGGCGAGCTCAAGGAAGTTTCCGACGGCTATGCCCGCAACTACCTCCTGCCGCGCAAGCTCGCAACGGAGGCCACGGCCGACAATCTCAATGCCTTCCGCCTCAAGGAGAAGGCCAAGGCCGCGCAGATCGCCCGCGAGAAGGCCGAGGCGGAGGAAAACGCCAAGAAGCTCGGCGCGATCCAGGTGAAGATCGCGGCGAAGGCCGGCAGCAACGGCAAGCTCTTCGGCTCCGTCACCTCGAAGGAGATCAGCGACGCGCTGCACGAGCAGTTTGCGCTTACCATCGAAAAGCAGAAGATCGTACAGGCCGAGCCCATCAAGAGCTTCGGCGCGTATGAAGTCAAGTGCAAGCTCGGCTATGAAGTCACCGGCACGATCCACGTGCTGGTCATCGAAGACAAATAAACCGCGCGCGGCGAGGGAGGGACCCGTCATGGAGGAGCTGCTTGGCAGACAGCCGCCCCATTCCGCTCCGGCGGAGCAGGCAGTCATCGGCGCGATGCTCATCGACCCGAGCTGCATCCCGGATGTGATCGAGAAGGTCAAGTCCGACGAATTTTATATTCAGGCCAACCGCGATATTTTTGACACCATCTTCGCCATGTTCTCCTACGGGCAGAGCGTGGACGCGGTCACGGTGCTTGAGCAGATGAAGGTCCGCGGCGTGTATAAGGACACGACGCAGCAGTACCTCATGGAGGTCATGCAGATCACGCCCACGGCGGCAAACGTGCTCAAGTACGCGGCCATCGTGCGCGATCAGGCGCTGCTGCGCAACCTGCACACCGCGGCCGATGAGATCAACGACCATGATCTTTGAAGGCTCGGGCGGGTGCGGACGCTATGCTCGAGGCGGCCGAGCGCAAGATCTATGCGCTGCGGCAGGGACGCAATGTCGGCGGCCTGCAGCCGATCAGTATGGTCATCCAGCGTGTGTACGCAAACCTCTCCGAGGCGGCGAGCAGCGGCGGCGGCATCCCCGGTCTGGCTACCGGTCTGCCGGATCTGGACCAGACGATTCTCGGCCTGAACGCGGGCGAGCTGATCCTCATCGCAGCGCGCCCCGGCATGGGCAAGACGAGCCTTGCGCTCAACATCGCGCTGCACGTCGGCAAGACGTCCGGCAAGACGGTCGCGGTGTTCTCGCTCGAAATGGCGCGCGAGCAGCTCACGACCCGCCTGCTCGCGGGTGAGGGTCTGGTCGACAGCCAGAAGCTACTGACCGGCAAGCTCTCGGCGGACGAGTGGCGGCGCGTCGGCGCTGCGGCCACGACCATCAGCGCGACCGATATCCGTATCGACGACAATCCGTCGCTCTCCGTTGCGGACATGAACGCCCAGTGCCGCCGCATCCCGAATCTCGGCCTCGTCGTCATTGACTACCTGCAGCTCATGCAGTCGGCCGGCAGCGGCCACGGCTGGTCGAACGAGAGCCGCACGCAGGCGGTCTCCGACATGAGCCGTATGCTCAAGATCATGGCCAAGGAGCTCAACGTTCCGGTCATCTGCCTGTCGCAGCTCTCGCGTGCCAATGAAGCGCGCCAGAATAAGCGCCCGATGCTCTCGGACCTGCGCGAATCCGGCGCCATCGAGCAGGACGCGGACATTGTGCTCGCGCTCTACCGCGACGGGTATTACAACAAGGAGTGCGAGAACCCGAACCTGGCCGAGGCGATCATCCTCAAAAACCGCCACGGCGAGACCGGCACGCTCGAGCTGATGTGGCTGCCCGAATACACGACGTTTGCGGCCATTGAGAAGAAGTACGACGACGATGACTATTGATGCGATTACGCCCGGTGCGCGCGTGCTGTGTGCCGTGTCTGGCGGGGTGGACTCCATGTACCTCCTGCACCGGATGGCGGAGCTGGCGTGCGCAGCGCGGCTTTACCGTCGGCTGTGCGCACTTCAACCACGGTCTGCGCGGCGTGGAGAGCGACCGCGACGAGGCATTCGTGCGCGCGCAGTGTGCACAACTGGGTGTACCGTTTTACGCCGGGCGCGGCGATGTCACGTCCGTGCGCGGCATGGGCACCGAGGCCGCCGCGCGGGAGCTGCGCTATGCATTTTTGACCCACTGTGCGGACGAGCACGGCTATGACTGGATCGCAACGGCGCACACGGCGGATGACAACGCCGAGACGCTGCTGCTCAACCTTGCGCGCGGCTGCGGTCTGCGCGGCCTGACCGGTATCCCGCCGCAGCGCGGCAAGCTCCTGCGCCCGATGCTGGACACGACGCGCGCGCAGGCGGAGGCGTACCTGACTGCCCGCGCCATCCCGCACGTGGAGGACAGCACGAACGCGGCCGACACCTATGCCCGCAACCGCGTCCGGCACCATGCCGTGCCGGCGCTCGAGAGTGTGAACGCGGCCTTTGTGCAGCACGCGGCCGATACGGCGGCGCTTTTGCGCGAAGATGAGCGGTTTCTCGGCGGTCTGGCAGCCGATTTTCTGGCCGGACAGACGATCTCGGACGGCATCCCGACGGCAGAGCTGCTGGCGCTGCCGCGCCCGGTGCGCGTGCGCGTGCTGCAGCAGGCGGCCGGACGCGAACTCTCGCGCCGGCATCTGCTGGCGCTCGAGCAGCTGTGCGGCGGGGAAGGACTCGGCTATGCCGACATACCCGGCCTGCGCGTGACGCGCGAGCAGGGACGGCTCTTTTTCGGCGCGCAGCGGCGGCCGCCGCTCGGGACGCATGTTCTGCGCCCCAGTGAGACAGCGGAGCTCCCGGAACTGGGGCTGCGCATCACGGTCGGAGAGCCGGAACCGTTTCGTGAAATTCACAGCGCGTTCACCACTTTGTCTTTAAATCTGCGATTATCCATGATAAACTATCTGTTACGCCGCGGCGTCCGGGCGATCGGATCCGTCTGGCAGGGCGCGGCTGCACCAAGCGCGTGAGCGACCTGTTCGTCGAACGGGGGCTGACGCAGGACGCGCGCGAGCGCGTACCGATCATCCGCGCGGCGGATGTGCCGGCGGCCATCGCCGGCTTCGGCGTCGCCGAGCAATGGGCGGCGGTGCCGGATCAAACCATGGTCTGCATCCGGATGGAACAGATCCAGACATATGGGGGAGAATACTATGAGCGATATGAGAGATGACATTGCGTCCGTTCTGCTGTCCGCCGAAGATATCCAGAAGCGCACGGCGGAGCTCGGTGCCCGGATCTCCAAGGATTTTGACGGCCGCGAGCCGCTTTTTGTCGGCGTGCTCAAGGGCTGCTTTGTGTTCATGGCGGACCTGATGCGCAGCGTGACCATTCCGTGTTCGGTCGATTTCATGGCCGTATCGTCCTACGGCAACCAGACCACGACCACCGGTGCGGTGAAGATCAACAAGGATCTGAATCAGGACATCGAGGGACGCGACATCATCCTCGTCGAGGACATTCTCGACAGCGGCGTTACGCTGCACTACCTCAAGGACTATCTCAGTGTCCGCCGTCCCGCGTCGATCACCATTGCGACGCTGCTGGACAAACCCGCGCGCCGCAAGGCGCCGATCCACGCGACGTATGCCGGCTTTGAAGTGCCGGATGCATTCGTCGTCGGCTACGGCCTTGACTACGCGGAAAAATACCGCAATCTCCCGTTCATCGGCGTGCTCAAGCCGGAGGTCTACTCCCACTGAGCCCGATGCGGATTCCTAAAGGATGTGATTTGATTTGAAACCGGACAAGAACCGTGCCAGAGGCATCGGGTTCTATATGCTGATCGGCGTGATCATTCTCGCCGTCGTTTTCTATCTGACGACCCCGGTGGAGCAGAAGGAATACACCTATTCCGAGATCGAGACCCTGTTCCGGGAGGAAAAGGTCAAGTCGTTCAGTCTCGAGGGCGATGAGCTCACGCTCAACCTCTATTCTCCGGACAGCGACGGCAACACCACCATCAAAAAGACCCTGCCGAACCCGAACTGGTTCCGCGAGGATCTGGGCGATCTCATTGATGAGCAGACCGCCAGCGGTGTGCTGACGGAGTACGACTACGTTAAGGGCTGGACGGCGCCGTGGTGGATGTCCATCCTGCCGTATCTGATCACGGTCGTGCTGTTTATCGGCGTGTGGTACCTGCTTATGAACAAGTCGGGCGGCGGCGGTGCGCCGGGCGTCGGCAAGTTCGGCAAGGCGCACACGCGCACCGGCGAGGAGAACCTCAAGAAGGTCACCTTTGCCGATGTTGCCGGCGCGGAGGAGGAAAAAGAGGAGCTGTCCGAGATCGTGGACTTCCTCAAGCGGCCGCAGAACTATACCGCGATGGGCGCACGCATCCCCAAGGGCGTGCTGCTCGTCGGCCCTCCGGGCACCGGCAAGACGCTCATGGCGCGCGCGGTCGCGGGCGAGGCGGGCGTGCAGTTTCTGTCCATCTCGGGCTCGGACTTTGTCGAGCTCTATGTCGGCGTCGGCGCATCGCGCGTGCGTGACCTGTTCGAGCAGGCCAAGAAGGTCGCTCCGGCCATCATCTTCATTGATGAGATCGACGCGGTCGGCCGCCAGCGCGGCAGCGGCCTCGGCGGCGGCCATGATGAGCGCGAGCAGACGCTCAACCAGCTGCTCGTCGAAATGGACGGCTTTACGAACAACGAGGGCGTCATCGTCATGGCGGCGACCAACCGCGCCGACATCCTCGACAACGCGCTGCTGCGCCCCGGCCGCTTTGACCGGCGCGTGTATATGGGCCTGCCCGACATCAAGGGGCGTGAGGAGATTCTGAAGGTCCACGCCCGCGGCAAGCCGCTGGGCGACGATGTGGATCTCAAGAGCATCGCGCGCGGCACGGCCGGCTTTGCCGGTGCGGATCTGGAAAACCTCCTCAACGAGGCCGCGATCCTGGCCACACGCAGCAAGCGCCGCTTCATCATGCAGGAGGATATCGACGAGGCGATCCTCAAGGTCGTCATGGGTCCGGAGAAGAAGAGCCGCATCGTGTCCGAGCGTGCGCGCCGCCTGACGGCGTACCACGAGTCCGGTCATGCGATCGCGTCGTTCTTCCTGAAGAATTCCGATCCCGTGCACTATATCACCATCATCCCGCGCGGCGCTGCCGGCGGCTTCACGTGGTATCGCAAGGCGGAGGATGCGGAGGACTTTACCTCCCGCGGCGAGATGTTCGACAGCATCGTCTCCGCGCTCGGCGGCCGCATTGCCGAGCAGCTGTTCCTCGAGGATATCTCCACCGGCGCGTCCGGCGATATCCAGCAGGCGACGAACGTCGCCCGCGACATGGTCATGAAGTACGGCATGTCGGAAAAGCTCGGCCCCATTTCGTTTGACGATTCGAGCCACAGCATCTTCATCGGCCGCGACTTTGGCACAACGAAGAGCTACTCCGAGGAGACTGCCGCTACGATCGACGAAGAGGTCAAGCACATCTTCGATCAGGCGTATGCCAAGTGTGAGGCGCTGCTGCGCGAGCACGCCGATCTTCTGACCGGCCTTGCGGAGTATCTGCTCATTCACGAGACGATCGAGGGCGATGATTTCCGCTACTACTGCGAGCACGGTGAGATGCCCATCCACCCGGACGACACCATCGAGCCGCCGGCGAAGGTCATTCGCAGAATGGACGAGGCCCCCGAGGCTCCGCAGCCGGATACGGAACCCCCGGCCCAGCCGACGGACGGCGCCGCACCGGAGGACGGCAGCGACAAAACCGAATGATGTACGAAAGGGCGGGGGACACCCCGCCCTTTTTTCGTGAAAGGAGAAACTACCATGCTCTATACCTTTGGCGGGAAAGCCCCGCAGGTCGACCCGACGGCGTTTGTCAGCGCGAGCGCGGAGCTCATCGGTGATGTGATTGTCGGCCCGCGCTGCTATATCGGCCCCTTTGCCGTCATCCGCGCCGACGCCTCGCGCATCGTGCTTGAGGAGGAGGTCGCGGTCGAGGACGGCGTCATCATCCACACCGGCGGGGAGGACCCCGTCGTGACCATTTCGCGCCGCGTGACCATCGGCCACGGCGCGATCATCCACGCGCGCGCCATCGGGCCGGAGGCCAGCATCGGCATGGGCGCGGTGCTCAGCCTCTGCAGCGAGATCGGCGCGGGCAGCGTCGTGGCCGAGTCGGCGCTCGTGCCGCAGGGCAAGATCATCCCGCCGGAGACGCTCGTCGCAGGCGTGCCCGCAAAGCCGCTGCGTGAGCTGACCAACAAAGACCGCACCGACTGGCGTGAGACGAAGGACTGGTACGTGCGCATAGCGGCACAGTATCTTGACCCGGACAACTATCACCCGGTGAAGTGACGGCTTGAAATGGCCGGGCACGGAAGCCTTGGCACGGCCGATAGACGGCCGCGGCAAAACCGAATGCTGTACGGACAATTGTGATAAGGCACACATCCACCGGCACGGCCGGTGGATGTGTGCCTTCCTTTGCAGCTCCTTGGCGTGCTGGTCAAACCGATCAGATAGTCGGCCGAAAGGTTATAGAACTTGCATAGCTTGATCAGATCGTCAATTTTGAGCTCGGCTCTTCCGGATTCAATATGGCTATAGCCCTGCCGCGACTTGTGCAATACTTCTCCGATCCTTGCCTGGGTATCATCTCTGTCCTCGCGAACGCCGCGGTTGATATCCCGATAATCCATGTTGCGCTCCTAAATGGTATTTCAAAAAAGTACTACGCTCAATCTTTGCGTATAATGAAACAGGGGCGATTGCGGTGCCGCGATGCCATTATCTTGATTACAGGTCGAGCGGCATATTTTCATCCGCTTCCATCTGCCGTGCTGAACAGTCCCTGAAGAATCACCAACCGTGCGCTCCTCCAGGGTTTTGCACGGGGCGGCGTTTCGCCGGAGAATCGTGCTTGCACTTTGCGCTGTTGAATGATACAATACCTTGTTGAAAATAAGAAGGAGGATTTCCTTTATGAAACTCGGTATCGTCGGCCTGCCGAACGTCGGCAAGTCCACGCTGTTCAACGCCATCACGAACGCGGGCGCGGAAGTCGCCAACTACGCGTTTTGCACCATCAACCCGAACGTCGGCATGGTTTCCGTGCCGGACGCACGGCTGGATTATCTGGCTGAAATGTATCAGCCGAAGAAAAAGACCCCCGCGGTGATCGAGTTTGTCGACATCGCCGGCCTCGTCAAGGGCGCGTCCAAGGGCGAGGGCCTCGGCAACAAGTTCCTGTCCAACATCCGCGCCACGGATGCGATCGTGCACGTCGTGCGCTGCTTTGACGACGAAAACGTCATGCACGTCGAGGGCTCGACCGACCCGCTGCGCGACATTGAGATCATCGACCTCGAGCTCATCATGGCGGACATCGAGATGGTCCAGCGCCGCATCGACAAGGCGGCCAAGGCCGGCAAGAGCGGCGACAAGGCCTGCCTGCACGAGGCGGATGTGTTCCGCGGCCTGCTCGAGCACCTGAATGACGGCAAGAGCGCCCGCACCTATGCGTGCAGCGACGAGGACCGCGCCCTGCTCGAGACGAGCGACCTGCTGAGCATCAAGCCCATTATCTACGCTGCCAACCTCGACGAGAACACGTTCGCCGCCGGGTACGAGGACTGCAAATACTATCAGCAGGTGCGCGATCTGGCTGCGTCTCAGGGTGCGCAGGTGCTGCCCATCTGCGCCAAGGTCGAGCAGGAGATCGGCGAGCTCGAGCCTGATGAGCGCGCGATGTTCCTCGAAGAGCTCGGCATTGAAGAGTCCGGCCTTGACCGACTTATCCAGTGCTCGTACAGCCTGCTGGGGCTCATCTCATTCCTGACGTGCGGCAGCGATGAGTGCCGCGCCTGGACGATCACACGCGGCACGAAGGCGCCGCAGGCCGCCGGTAAGATCCACTCGGACTTCGAGCGCGGCTTCATCCGCGCCGAGATCGTTGCGTTCGACGACCTGAAAGCCTGCGGCAGCATGGCCGCCGCTAAGGAGAAGGGCCTCGTCCGCTCTGAGGGCAAGGACTATGTCATGCACGACGGCGATGTGACGCTCTTCCGCTTCAACGTCTGATTGACACACAAAGAAAGACCGCACGCGGCGTGTCGCCGCGTGCGGTCTTTTCTCATTCCGTTGTGCCGCCGCGCAGGCGGCCAAACTTTCCGCGCAGCCGCTCACCGAATTTCGGCGGCTGCGTGGGGCGCTTCAGCAAAAAGATGCCGCAGTCGGCGCAGTACCGGCAGTCTGCAAAACTGCCTTCCCAGACACCGCGGCTCACCACGAGGTCGCCTTCCTCGTCCGCGCGAAAGGACATGGACTTCTCCTCCTGACTCCAGATGATCTGCCGCGCGCTCTGCAGATAGCCGGAGAGCAATTCCCTGCCGCAGTAGGGGCATTTGTCGCCGATGGTCATAGTGGTGCGCTCCTTTCTGTCGCTGGTTGCGTTTCCAGATTCAGTATAGCATGCGTTTCCCACATTTGGCAAGCGCTCCATGCAGCATTTTATGCACAAACGGCGGAATTTTCAGCTTGCTTTCGTATGAAATTGTGCTTGACAGGGGATAACAGTCGGTGTTACGATGATACCGTTCAAAAGGCAATGACGGGACTTGCACCCGAGCGAGGACGGACAGAGAATGGCGGTCATAGGCTGTGAGCCGCCTGCGGCACCCCTCCGGCGCAGACCTTCCCCGAGCCGATCGCCCGAACATTCGAGTAAGGCGACCCGCGCGGCGCGCGTTACAGCGCCAACTGAGTGAAACTCAGGGTGGAACCGTGTGATTTCAGCACCCCTGTGCCGCAAGGCGCAGGGGTGTTTTTAGTTTAGGAGGAGACATTATGGACGATCAGTACACCTTTGAAAACAAGACCTACAAGGATACCTACCGTCACACCACCAGCCACATTCTCGCCCAGGCCATGAAGCGCCTGTACCCCGAGGTGAAACTGGCCATCGGCCCGGCCATTGAGGACGGTTTCTATTACGATTTTGACAGCCCCCAGCCGTTCACGCCCGAGGTGCTCGAGAAGCTCGAGGCCGAGATGCGCAAGATCTGCAAGGAAAAGCTGCGTCTCGAGCGTTTTGAGCTCCCGCGCGAGGAAGCGCTGAAGTTCATGGAGGAGCGCGATGAGCCGTACAAGGTCGAGCTCATCAACGACCTGCCGGAGGACGCCGTCATCTCCTTCTACCGCCAGGGCGAATTCGTCGACCTCTGCGCCGGTCCGCATCTGGACTCCACCGGCCGCGTCAAGGGCAATGCCATCAAGCTCACGAGCGTCACCGGCGCCTACTGGCGCGGCGACAGCAGCCGCAAGATGCTCCAGCGCATCTACGGCACCTGCTTCCCGAAGAAGGAGGAGCTCGACGCGTATCTGGCCCGCATCGAAGAGGCCAAGAAGCGCGACCACCGCAAGCTTGGCAAAGAGCTCGGTCTGTTCACGTTCATGGACGAGGGCCCGGGCTTCCCGTTCTTCCTGCCCAACGGCATGGTGCTCAAAAACCAGCTCATCGACTATTGGCGTGAGATCCATAAGAAAGCCGGCTATGTCGAGATCTCGACGCCGATCATGCTCAACCAGGATCTCTGGCACCGCAGCGGTCACTGGGATCACTACAAAGATAATATGTACACCACTGTCATCGACGATGTGCCGTTTGCGCTCAAGCCGATGAACTGCCCCGGCGGCATGCTGGTCTATAAGTCCCAGCCGCACTTACCGTGATCTGCCGCTGCGCGTCGGCGAGCTCGGCATCGTGCACCGCCACGAGCTGTCCGGCGCGCTGCACGGTCTGTTCCGCGTCCGCTGCTTCACGCAGGACGATGCGCACATCTTCATGACACCCGATCAGGTCAAGGACGAGATCAAGGCGTCGCCAAGCTCATTGACGATGTGTACTCGCTCTTCGGCTTCAAGTACCACATGGAGCTGTCCACCATGCCGGAGGATCACATCGGCACGGATGAGCAGTGGGCGGCCGCGACCAACGGCCTCGTCTCCGCGCTCAACGAGCTCGGCAAGCCCTATGTCATCAACGAGGGCGACGGCGCGTTCTACGGTCCGAAGATCGACTTCCATCTGGAGGACAGCCTCGGCCGCACCTGGCAGTGCGGCACGATCCAGCTCGATATGCAGATGCCGAGCGCTTTGACCTCGAGTATGTCGGCGCGGACGGCGAAAAGCACCGCCCGGTCATGATCCACCGTGTGTGCTTCGGCTCGATCGAGCGCTTCATCGGCATCCTCACCGAGCACTACGCCGGTGCGTTCCCGCTGTGGCTCGCGCCCGTGCAGGTCAAGGTCATGCCCATCACCGACCGCACGAACAACTACGCCAAGCATGTTGCCGACCGTCTGGAGAAGGCAGGCCTGCGCGTCGAGACGGACCTGCGCAACGAGAAGATCGGCTACAAGATCCGCGAGGCGCAGAGCCAGAAGATCCCGTATATGCTCGTGCTCGGCGACAAGGAAGCGGAGAACGACACCATCTCCGTGCGCACGCTCGCCGGCGAGCAGAGCGTTGAGAGCCTCTCGGACTTCATTGCGCGCCTGCAGGCGGACGTCAAGTCGCGCAAAAGCTGATTTTTCAAATTTGCCCGTATAAGAAAAACGCTCCTTCGTAGACTAGAACCAAACGTCTGCGAAGGAGGTCGATTTTGCGCGCCTATATGCAGAAACGATCCAAACGCTTGTGTCTCGCGCTCGCGGTGCTGCAGTTCAATCAGCCGGTCGGGAGAGTATGGTGCGCGTCGCGCTCGACCCATCCGGCGGCGCGTCGAGGCCACCAGGCGTGGATCTGGTCGCGGCCACTCATCACGGTTATCGGTAAGCACCGGTTCTGCTCTTGATTGTGAGCAAAATAGGGGTCCAGCGTATCCCCGCTACATACACCAAAAAATAACGGGTATTGACAAATGGCAACAAGAAGTGCTATATTATCAAACACGCTAAGAACACAAAACTTGATAAGTTTTGTAGCTTATGCAAAATAAGCACCAGAAAAGGGTTCTTAACATCAGAGATGATGTAAAACAATTCTTTTGAGAGCTAGAAAGCGATCTAAGATTTTGGTTGTATCCGTTTAGGCGGTTATGATATGATTTATAGAGAGTTTGATCCTGGCTCAGGATGAACGCTGGCGGCGTGCCTAACACATGCAAGTCGAACGGAGTTACTTTGGTGAAGTTTTCGGATGGATCTGATTTAACTTAGTGGCGGACGGGTGAGTAATGCGTGAGCAACCTGCCCTTCAGAGGGGGACAACAGTTGGAAACGACTGCTAATACCGCATAATGTATTCGGAAGGCATCTTTTGAATACCAAAGGAGAAATCCGCTGAGGGATGGGCTCACGTCTGATTAGTTAGTTGGTGAGGTAACGGCTCACCAAGACTGCGATCAGTAGCCGGACTGAGAGGTTGAACGGCCACATTGGGACTGAGATACGGCCCAGACTCCTACGGGAGGCAGCAGTGGGGAATATTGGGCAATGGGCGAAAGCCTGACCCAGCAACGCCGCGTGAAGGAAGAAGGCCTTCGGGTTGTAAACTTCTTTTAAGAGGGACGAAGAAGTGACGGTACCTCTTGAATAAGCCACGGCTAACTACGTGCCAGCAGCCGCGGTAATACGTAGGTGGCGAGCGTTATCCGGATTTACTGGGTGTAAAGGGCGCGTAGGCGGGAATGCAAGTCAGATGTGAAATCCAGGGGCTTAACCCTTGAACTGCATTTGAAACTGTATTTCTTGAGTGTCGGAGAGGTTGACGGAATTCCTAGTGTAGCGGTGAAATGCGTAGATATTAGGAGGAACACCAGTGGCGAAGGCGGTCAACTGGACGATAACTGACGCTGAGGCGCGAAAGCGTGGGGAGCAAACAGGATTAGATACCCTGGTAGTCCACGCCGTAAACGATGAATACTAGGTGTGGGGGGACTGACCCCCTCCGTGCCGCAGTTAACACAATAAGTATTCCACCTGGGGAGTACGACCGCAAGGTTGAAACTCAAAGGAATTGACGGGGGCCCGCACAAGCAGTGGATTATGTGGTTTAATTCGAAGCAACGCGAAGAACCTTACCAGGGCTTGACATCCAACTAACGAAGCAGAGATGCATTAGGTGCCCTTCGGGGAAAGTTGAGACAGGTGGTGCATGGTTGTCGTCAGCTCGTGTCGTGAGATGTTGGGTTAAGTCCCGCAACGAGCGCAACCCCTATTGTTAGTTGCTACGCAAGAGCACTCTAGCGAGACTGCCGTTGACAAAACGGAGGAAGGTGGGGACGACGTCAAATCATCATGCCCCTTATGTCCTGGGCTACACACGTAATACAATGGCATTTAACAGAGGGAAGCAAAACCGCGAGGTAGAGCAAATCCCTAAAAGGTGTCTCAGTTCGGATTGCAGGCTGCAACTCGCCTGCATGAAGTCGGAATTGCTAGTAATCGCGGATCAGCATGCCGCGGTGAATACGTTCCCGGGCCTTGTACACACCGCCCGTCACACCATGAGAGTCGGGAACACCCGAAGTCCGTAGCTTAACCGCAAGGAGGGCGCGGCCGAAGGTGGGTTCGATAATTGGGGTGAAGTCGTAACAAGGTAGCCGTTCGAGAACGAGCGGCTGGATCACCTCCTTTCTAAGGAGACATGTTGGTAACCATTCCAACAGACGTCCTAAGGTCAGCCTTTTCTGTCTTACATTGTTTAATTTAGAGGGTACACCCTCGATCGGATGCATGGGCCTGTAGCTCAGCTGGCTAGAGCGTACGACTGATAATCGTAAGGTCGGTGGTTCGAGCCCACTCAGGCCCACCATTCTTCTATGGGGGTATAGCTCAGCTGGGAGAGCACCTGCTTTGCAAGCAGGGGGTCATCGGTTCGAGTCCGATTATCTCCACCATTAAGACTTGAATTAAATACTCAAGCGTTTGAGTATTTAATTCTGGCCTTAAGCCGGAATCTGCACCTTGAAAACTGAACAGAGAATGATTATGAAGAAGCAAGGCAACAGAGGGCGTAACGCGAAAGCGTTACAAACAAAAATGTGGAACTTTAATTAATTAGGGTAAATACAATTTTGTGAACAAAGAAATCCTTTGTGAATGCCTGCATAATTCTGAGAACTAGTTAATGGACTATTAGGTCAAGCTAGAAAGAGCGCAAGGGGAATGCCTTGGCATCAGGAGCCGATGAAGGACGCGACAAGCTGCGATAAGCTTCGGGGAGCTGCAAATAAGCATTGATCCGGAGATTTCCGAATGGGGCAACCCGGCACGGCAATACCGTGTCAGCGTGCACTCAATCAAATAGGTGTACGTGGGGAACCGCCTGAACTGAAACATCTAAGTAGGGCGAGGAAAAGACATCAACCGAGATTCCGCAAGTAGTGGCGAGCGAACGCGGAGGAGGCCAAACCAGAGGTCATTGATCTCTGGGGTATGGACTTGCATCAAGATCAGAGGTATCTAGTCGAACGGCGTGGGAAAGCCGACCACAGAGGGTGAGAGTCCCGTAGACGAAAGAGAAGACTGACAGCGAGTATCCAGAGTACCGCCGGACACGTGAAACCCGGTGGGAACATGGGAGGACCACCTTCCAAGCCTAAATACTACCTGATGACCGATAGTGGAGCAGTACCGTGAGGGAAAGGTGAAAAGAACCCCGGGAGGGGAGTGAAATAGTACCTGAAACCTTGTGCTTACAAGCAGTCAGAGCACGTTAAAGTGTGATGGCGTACCTTTTGTAGAATGGTCCGGCGAGTTATAGTCACTGGCGAGGTTAAGCAATTCAGTTGTGGAGCCGAAGGGAAACCGAGTCTTAATAGGGCGTCGAGTCAGTGGCCATAGACCTGAAACCGGGTGACCTATCCATGAGCAGGTTGAAGTTGGTGTAAAAGCCAATGGAGGACCGAACCCACGTTCGTTGCAATGACCGGGGATGACTTGTGGATAGCGGAGAAATTCCAATCGAACTCGGAGATAGCTGGTTCTCCCCGAAATAGCTTTAGGGCTAGCGTTGTGTTAGTTTACCGGAGGTAGAGCACTGAATTGGCTAGGGGGCGATGAGCTTACTGAACCTTATCAAACTTCGAATGCCGGATAAATGGTGCACAGCAGTCAGACAGTGTGAGATAAGTTTCATTGTCAAGAGGGAAACAGCCCAGACCCACAGCTAAGGTCCCAAATGAACGCTAAGTGGAAAACGATGTGGGGTTGCAGAAACAACCAGGATGTTGGCTTAGAGGCAGCCACTCATTAAAAGAGTGCGTAATAGCTCACTGGTCGAGTGACCCTGCGCGGAAAATATAACGGGGCTAAGCGTCCAACCGAAGCTTGGGATGTCTGATGACATGGTAGGGGAGCGTCGTGTAGGGTGAAGCATGAGCGAGAGCACATGTGGACTTTACACGAGTGAGAATGCCGGAATGAGTAGCGAGAATTATGTGGGAATCATAATGGCCGAAAATCTAAGGTTTCTTGGGGAAGGTTCGTCCGCCCAAGGTAAGCCGGGAGCTAAGGCGAGGCCGAAAGGCGTAGTCGATGCACATACGGTTGAAATTCCGTAGCCGCCGAAATTGTTAAGCACAGGGACACATAGAGATATCCGAACCCGGGCGTTGGTTGACCCGGGCGCAAGGGACCGAACATCAGTAGGGAAGTCGGAGATGCTCTGTGGCGAGAAAAGCTGTGTGTATTGATTAGGCGCCCGTACCGCAAACCGACACAGGTAGATGAGGAGAGAATCCTAAGGCCAACGGGAGAAGGGTTGTTAAGGAACTCGGCAAATTGACCCCGTAACTTCGGGAAAAGGGGAGCCTCCTACGGGAGGCCGCAGAGAATAGGCCCAAGCAACTGTTTACCAAAAACACAGGTCTCTGCTAAATCGAAAGATGACGTATAGGGGCTGACGCCTGCCCGGTGCCGGAAGGTTAAGAGGAGAGCTTAGCGCAAGCGAAGGTTCGAATTGAAGCCCCGGTAAACGGCGGCCGTAACTATAACGGTCCTAAGGTAGCGAAATTCCTTGTCAGGTAAGTTCTGACCCGCACGAATGGCGTAATGATTTGGGCACTGTCTCAACAGCCCGCCCGGCGAAATTGTAGTACTGGTGAAGATGCCAGTTACCCGCAACTAGACGGAAAGACCCCATGGAGCTTTACTGTAGCCTAATACTGAAGATCGGTAATGCATGTACAGGATAGGTGGGAGCCTAGGAAACCCGGGCGTCAGCTTGGCGGAGGCAACCTTGGAATACCACCCTTGTATTGCTGGTTTTCTAACCTGCGGCCATGAATCTGGTCGGGGGACACTGTTAGGTGGGCAGTTTGACTGGGGCGGTCGCCTCCAAAAGCGTAACGGAGGCGCTCAAAGGTTGGCTCAGCACGGACGGAAATCGTGCATAGAGTGCAAACGCATAAGCCAACTTGACTGCGAGACCGACGGGTCGAGCAGGTACGAAAGTAGGAGTTAGTGATCCGGTGGTATGTGAGTGGAAATGCCATCGCTCAACGGATAAAAGCTACCCTGGGGATAACAGGCTGATCTCCCCCAAGCGTCCACAGCGACGGGGAGGTTTGGCACCTCGATGTCGGCTCGTCACATCCTGGGGCTGGATTCGGTCCCAAGGGTTCGGCTGTTCGCCGATTAAAGTGGCACGCGAGCTGGGTTCAGAACGTCGTGAGACAGTTCGGTCCCTATCTGTTGCGGGCGCAGGAGATTTGAAGGGAGCTGTCCTTAGTACGAGAGGACCGGGATGGACAGACCTCTGGTGCACCAGTTGTCGTGCCAACGGCACAGCTGGGTAGCTACGTCTGGACGAGATAAACGCTGAAAGCATCTAAGTGTGAAACTCCCCCTAAGATAAGATCTCCCATCCTTTAGGAGTAAGGGACGACAAAGACTATGTCGTTGATAGGTCGGAAGTGTAAGTGCAGTAATGCATTGAGCTGACCGATACTAATAACCCGAGGGCTTGACCTACAAGAATGTTGCAGGCAACCGCCTTGTGAATCCTTCATCCTCTGTTCGGTTTTGAAGGTGCAGATGCAAACCTGTGTGGCCCGATGGTCAAGTGGTCAAGACGGGGGCCTCTCACGCCCCAATCGGGAGTTCGACTCTCCCTCGGGTCACCACTTTTATGAGCACCATTAGCTCAGCTGGTAGAGCACCTGACTCTTAATCAGGGTGTCCAGGGTTCGAGTCCCTGATGGTGTACCACTCCGTTGGATGTGTGGTACACAACCAACGGGGAATTTCCTCTTGACACGAGGTCAATTTTATAGTAGTATTTGGCGTGAGCCATTTACCATAGTTGGTGTTTTTAACGGTGAGGGTCCACCCGTTCCCATTCCGAACACGGAAGTTAAGCTCACCAGTGCCGACAATACTTGTCTGGAGACGGACCGGGAAGATAGGTCAATGCCAACACAAGGGATTCGCTCAGGCGAATCCCTTGCTTATGCCTCCTTAGCTCAACGGTAGAGCATCCGGCTGTTAACCGGAGGGTTGTAGGTTCGAATCCTACAGGAGGCGCCAGAGATATTGCCGTCACCAACCGTGGCGGCATTCTTTGAATATGGGCCTTTAGCTCAGTTGGTTAGAGCAACCGGCTCATAACCGGTCGGTCCCGGGTTCGAGTCCCTGAAGGCCCACCATTTTTTGATCATATAGGGGAATAGCTCAGTTGGTAGAGCGACGGTCTCCAAAACCGTAGGCCGAGGGTTCGAAGCCTTCTTCCCCTGCCAAAACGCCGCAGACACATTGTCTGCGGCGTTTTTTGTTATTGGTGAATTATACTATCAAGTGCAACAGAAAATAGAAAAGAAGTTCATACGAATCTCTGGTAGAATGTAATCACCACAAAAACAAGGTGCCGTCAAGATTTATGCGCAAATTTATTTGCAGGCTCCGGCTGAATGAAGTCAGCCGGCAATAGAGGCGTCGTCCATGACCGCCTCCAAGTGCTTCATGTTCATGTATTTCTTGCAGCCCCACTGGGTGCCCGCCACATGGCGGAGCCGGGCGCAGACCAGCATCAGAGCGGAGTTGCCATCGGGGAATGTCCCCACCACACGGGTGCGCCGACGGCTCTCACGGTTCAGCCGCTCGATCACGTTGTTGGCACGGATTCGCGTCCAGTGTTCGCTGGGGAAGTCACAGTAGGTCAGCGTCTCCTCAATGCCGTCCTCGACCTTCTTGGCGGTCTCCTTCAGCTTCATGGTGCGCAGCTCGGCGGCCACGGCCTTCGCCTTCTCGCGGGACGCTTTTTTTCTCTCCTGGGCGTGGATCGCCTTGAGCATTTTTGCCACAATTTTGACCTTGGATTTTGTCACAACAGAGAAAACATTGCGGTAGAAATGCACCGTGCAGCGCTGGTATTTGGTGTCCGGGAACACCTCGCCCACGGCCTCCAGCATCCCCATGCACTTGTCGCCGACGATGAGCTTCACGCCGTCCAAGCTGTGTCCGCGGAGCCACTGGAAGAAGTGACCCAACTGGCCTTGTCCTCTTTCATCCCCTCAGCGGCACCTAAACCTCACGAAAGCCGTCCTCATTCACGGCGATCGCCATTAGAATCGCCACATTTCGTACTATCCGCCCCGGTTGCGGCACAGGTAGATGCCGTCCACATAGGCATACGGATACCGCCTGCCCTGCAAGGGGCGGTTGCGCCAGCCCTCGATATGGAAGTAGGCTTTCTTGTTCGGCTCGCTGATGGTGGCGGGCGAGACCTTGCTCCCTACAGCGCTTCGGTGATGTCCTCCACACGGTGCACGGAAACACTCGCCAGATACATCTCGATGAGGGCTTCCTTCACGCTGCTCTCCCGGCGGCGATACCGTTTGATGATGGCAGTCTCGAAGGATACGCCCTTGAGCCGCGGCATGTGGAGCGTGACGTCACCGGAAGTCGTGGTGAGGTTGCGGTCATAGTGACTGCTGCGGTAGCCCTGACGGGCTTCGCCGCGCTTGTAGCGCGCCGCCTGCGTCAGGGACTCAGCCTCTTTTCTCCAGCAGCTCGTTTAGTGTTTCTTCTGCGCTGCCGCGGACCAATTCTTTGATCTGCCCCTTGATCATTTCCTCATTCAGCTGTACAATTTTCTCGGACATAGTTTGCTGTCTCCTTTCGAATGTGTGTGGTAACTTCATTCTACCAGAGCCTGCAAGCTATGTCTTCTTTATGCGGTTTTCAATTTGCGCAACGTGGCATCCGGCGCAAGATTCCGGGATTATCGAGGATGCGCGGAGTGGCTTTCGGATACAGGTATGGTCAACTTCTGTTACTGCATGGAGTTTCCGGTACTGCCATTGGGAGGTAATTACGAGTCCGACACATTCAAGCTGTATTTTGCGGATATGGGTCTTCTGGTATCCATGTCGGATGATGAATCGCAGGAGGAGTTAAGAGCCAATAAGAACCTGGGTGTTTATAAGGGAGCCCTCTATGAGAATATGGTAGGAGAAGCTCTCATCAAGCAAGAATACAAGCTATTCTATTTCAAAAAAGAGAATACCACTCTGGAAGCCGATTTCTTCACTCGTTCATCCGCATCCTTGATTCCTGTTGAAGCAAAGGCGAAAAGTGGGCGGTAAAAATCAATGAAAACATTGATTACCTCTGGTCACTACCCGGATATCAGATATGGGATTAAGCTGTCAAAGAACAATATTGGGCATGAGGATAGGATATACACATTTCCGTACTTCTGCACATTTCTGCTGAAAAGATTTATGGTTGGCTTTTACGCTGAAGAAGAAGCGGAATAACGAAGACAGCATGGGAAACATACAGCAAAAAGTTGGCAAAAGATTCCGATAGCGGCAAATGGCTTTGTTTTAAGCTGAAAGAACTGATTCTGGCAGATATGTTATCCCGGGACGATGAAAGCGGGGAATAGGAGATCATGCGATACTATGTTGTTGCAGATGTTTACGGATATTATACGCAGATGAAGTCTGCCATAGAAAAGGCAGGCTTCTTTTCCGATCCTACTTTGCACAAGCTGATCATGCTGGGAGATATCTTTGATCGTGGACATGAAGCAAAGCAGGTTCAGCAATTTGTATTTGAGCAGATGGAGCAGGATGGGGAAGTGAGATGTGCAAGCAAAACGCAGTATTTATAGGGATGCCACACAGCATTTGCTGATGGTCGCCCCTCATATCCCGGCCGGCACGAAGCTGTATTAAATTCCATAACCATGCAAAAAGCCCTTTGCGTGCGCATACTCTGCACGCAAAGGACTTTTTTGGATCGGTAGGATGCGCGCATTACTGCGCGGGCTGGAAATTCGTCTGATAGATCTTCTCGGCAATCTTTTTCGGCGCAAAGTCTACGATGACGACACCATAGGCCGTTCCAGCCTGCCAGTCGTAGTCATAGAGGTCGAGGTTGATGCGCTTGGCGTATTCCTTCGGGTGGCCGATTTTCCCGCTGCCGCTCGTGGACGTGAAGTTCAGGAAAAACGTGTCCTCGGCCGCCTGGCTGTTATCCAGACAGGTTCGGATGGCGCTGATTTTATCGTCCGTGTCATAGTTGTAGCGGTCCTGCACGCACAGTATTTCGCGTCCATTGATTGCGGAGCTCGCGGTGGGGTCGGCCAGAACGGTGCGGTCGCCCTGATCGGCCCAGCCGAAGTACAGGCCGCACCGCTCGCTGCCGACCGCCAGCTTGTCGTCAAACCGCGTGGCGAGGACGATTTTTCCGCGCACCTCGCCCAGCGTTGGGATCTCGTTTTTCAGGTACCAGTGGTCCGGCTCCCGGTCGATTGCTTCATATAGAATGCTCTGAACGTCCGCAACGTCGTCCTTGCTGTTTTCGGCCTTCATGCACAGAATGACTGTTTCGCTCGGATGCTCGTCAAGGAAGGCATAGACGTCTTTGAGTACGTCAGCCAGCGTGAGCGTTCTGGAAAACGGGGAGTCGGAGACCTTGCATCTGGCGATGTTGTGCTTGAGCACGAGCGTCTCCTGACCGGAGCGCTTTTCGAGCACCAGACGCATATCGAGATAGCGGTAGCCGTAGATCAGCTGCGTGGCGACGCTCGCGTCCTGGCACTGGAAGATGTAGCGCATATCGACGTTCTGCGTGCAGCTGTCGTGCGTGCCGGGGATGGACATATTGCTGAGCTTGGTCTCGTCGGGCACCGTTTCCATCCAGTCGGTGCTGGAGATGTTCGCTGCCATGGCCGTCGGCGCGGTGATCCCGGCAAAGACGGAAATCACCATGCAGACGAGCAGCGCGCAGAGCCAGAGGCGGTGTTTGGTGACCTTCATAAAGTGTTCTCCCTCATCGTTTTTTGCCGCATGCGCATGCGTGCGGCGGCCATACGTCACCAGTATAGCACAAAACCCGCGTGTTGGGAATGGAAAATCGCATGGCCGGTCGGTTCTGCCGGTGTGAGGCGGTTGAAAATGCGCAAACGCTGTAATATACTATCCTAAAAATGTGTCACAGAGAGGAGGGGCGCGTATGCAGCATGCGGGCGTGGACGAACGCCGCGAGAATGCGCGGCCGGAAATGAAAAAACGAAAAGTTTCTGCTTTTTACACCGGATTATTTGGGTTTACGTCGATTTTCTTCTTGGTTTCAACAACTATTTGTGTGTGGATTTTTATATGCTCCATAAAGGAAGCCACTGATTCAGAATATGGTGTGGTATTTGTGCTCGCACTGCTCCCTGTGGTTGTTGGAGCGATTGGTTTATTTTTGTCCCTTTATATGGTCTTGAAGGGCGCGTTTTCAGCCGCATACACGGTAGATGCAGAAGGTATGACAACCTATTGGAGGAAAAATACATACCGGCTTTTGTGGGCCGACTGTGTCGAGTTTGAGATCGTGCAGGTTCCGGTCAACTGGAGTACCTCGGCCGCGGTCGTATATTGCTCCACACGTGTACTTTCCCAGAAAGAAAAAGAGAATTTCTTCTGGTATCATAAGAACGATTTTGCGCACGTGCAGTATTTCCAGTACAGTGATGAGGCCATTTTTCAGGAGTTTTTGCATTGCGTTCCAGACGCCAACGTCAGCAAACGCGACGGCTTTCGTAGCCGCGGCGGCTTCATCATCGCCTGTATCGGCTCGGCCGTCGGCATGGGCAACATCTGGCGCTTTCCAACGCTGGTGTCCAAGTGGGGCGGCATGACCTTCCTGCTGCCGTATTTCCTGTTTGTCATTCTCATCGGTTCCACCGGCGTCATCGGGGAGTTCGCGCTCGGCCGTGCAGCCGGTGCGGGACCGGTCGACGCTTTCGGCATGTGCACCGAGGCGCGCTGGGGCAAGCGCCGGCCCGGCGAACTGGTCGGTTATATCCCGGTGCTCGGCTCTCTGGCGCTGGCCATTGGCTACACCTGCGTCATGGGCTGGATCTTCAAGTATACATTCCTGGCGTTTGACGGTGGCCTGTCCGCCATGGGGCAGGACATGGATGCGATCGTCGGCAGCTTCAACGCCACCGCCAGCGCGTGGGGTGCGAATGTCTGGGTCGTCGTCGCGGTCGCGGTGAGCTTTGTCATCATGTCGTTTGGCATCGCGGGCGGCATTGAAAAGGCGAATAAGATCATGATGCCGATTCTGTTTTTGCTGTTTGTGGGTTTGGGTATCTACGTGGCCACGCTGCCCGGCGCATCGGGCGGCTATCGGTATATTTTCACCATCAAGCCCGCGGGCCTGCTTGACCCCTATGTCTGGATCTATGCGTTCGGTCAGGCGTTCTTCTCGCTGTCTGTTGCCGGCAACGGCAGCGTCATCTACGGCTCTTACCTCAGCAAGAGCGAGTGCATCCCGAGTTCTGCGCGCAACGTGGCGCTGTTTGATACGATCGCGGCGCTGCTGGCGGCATTCGTCATCATTCCCGCCATGGCGGCGGGCGGCGCGCAGCTCGACGCCGGCGGCCCGGGCCTGATGTTCATCTACCTTGTCCATGTCATGAACGGCATGGCGGGCGGCCGCATCGTGGCGATGGTGTTTTTCGTCTGCGTGGCCTTCGCGGGCGTCACGTCGATCATCAACCTCTATGAGGCGCCGGTCGCGTCCCTGCAGGAGCGGTTCGGCCTCAAGCGCGTGCCGGCCACGGCGGTGATCCACGTGATCGGCCTCGCCGTCGCGCTGTGCATTCAGGCCATCGTGTCGCAGTGGATGGACGTCGTGTCCATTTACATCTGCCCGTTGGGCGCGCTGCTCGCGGCGGTCATGTTCTTCTGGATCGGCGGCAAGAAGCTCGTGCTCGAGAGCGTCAACCTCGGCGCGCGCAAGCCCATCGGCGGTTGGTACTATCCGCTGTGCAAGTATGTTTACTGCGCGAGCGTGCTCGTGGCGCTCGTTGCCGGCGCGGCCCTCGGCGGCATCGGCTGAAACAATGGATGAAAAAAACGGCCCTCCGCACATGCGGAGGGCCGTTTTTTGCTGTTTATTTTACGTTTTCACAAAATGCCGTCAGGATGGCGGCGGACTGCTCGCGCGCAGCGTTGCTCTGCGGACTCAGCCAGGCGGTGCCATTGTCGTCGGTCGTGCCGGAGATCAGCCCGAGCGCGACCGCGTCTGCCAGCGCATCCCGCGCCCAGTCGGACGCGCTGCCACTGTCCGGGAAGCGGCTCAGGTCCGCGGGTGTCCAAGTACGCGCCAGCTTCAGGACCCGGCTTGCATATTCCATGAGCAGAACAGCGAACTGCTCGCGTGTCACCGGGGCCTCGGGGGCGAAGGTCGTCGCGCTCGTCCCGGCCACGACGCCGGCCTGATAGGCCCAGAGGACGGCATCCTTGTACCAGTCCTGCGTCAGATCCGTAAACGGTGTGGTGCCGGCGGCCTTCGGTCCGCCTGCGAGATTATAGAGGATCCGTACGACCTGCGCGCGTGTGGTCGTGCCCTTCGGGTCGAAGCGGCCGCCGCCGACGCCGGACATCAGCCCGCTGCGTACGCAGTAGTCAATGCCCGCATGTGCCCAGTTGTCGGGCGCGGGGATATCCGTCAGGTCTTTGCTGGAGCAGGAGGGCGCGGGGATGGTCTCCGTTCTGGTCGTGCCGCAGCGCGTGCACGTATAGCGCCGCACACCGTCACCCGCGCAGCTCGCCTGTTGGACGACCGTTCCGCCGTCCCACACGTGCTCGCCGCCGAGCGGGCGCAGGGGCTGCGTCACGGAGGCACCGCAGCCCACGCACGTGTAGACGTTCTGGCCGAAGTCCGTGCACGTCAGCGCGATGTGCTCCGTGATCCGGTAATCATGTGTGTGGTCCGCGCGCAGCGATGCACCGTACCGCAGGTCGAGATCCACGTTCGCCTGGATGCCGGGGATGCGGCCGCTGTTGCTGTTTTGCCATGTGCTGTAGCTGCCGCTGTAGCCGGTCTCGGCGGCCCAGACGGCGAGCCAGCGGTCCCACCGGTCATAGGCCGGGTCGTCCAGTGTGGTCGTCCACCAGTAGCGGTTGGCGTACACGCCGACCGAATAGCCTGCGGCCTGCAGCGTCTCGCAGAAGATGGTCGCGTGGCGCAGGACCTCGGCCTTTGTGCAGTTGTCGCGGATGCCGCTGTCCTCCAGGTCGAGGTACACCGGCAGTTGCGGGTGCTTGCCGTCGAGCAGGCGCAGAGCGTGCGCAGCCTCACTGCGCGCCTCCTCGTCGGTCTGTGCGAGAGAGTACAGATACACGCCGTACGGGATGCCGAGCCGCTCGCATGCGGCGGTGTTGACGGCCCACTTCGTGTCGTCCTGCGCGGTCAGGTCACTGCCGCGGCCACAGCGAATGATGGCAAAGTCAATATACTGCGCCGTGGTGTCCCAGTCGATCACACCCTGATACTGGCTGACATCGATGCCGGCGCCTGTGATCCGTTCGCCGGCGGAGAGCACATCAGGAGATGCAGCGTCCTCCGCCGGGAGCTGCGCGGCGGAGGCGCTGCCGGCCAGCAGCGCGCACAGAAGCAAAATGGAAAGCAATCGTTTTCGCATGGTATTCCTCCGATCTGATGGTGATGGGCGTATGGCTTTGCTTCCCATTGTAAGGCCAAACGCCGGAAAAGGCAACCGCAGATGCAGGAAAGAAACACGGCGCTCTGCCGCAGCAGAGCGCCGTGTCCGATATGCGTTTTAGAACATCTTGATGTACGCGTCGCGGTCAGGGCCGACGGAGACGTACTTGATGCGGCAGCCGACGGCGGCTTCCAGATAGTGCACGTAGTCGAGCGCTTCCTTCGGCAGGTCGCTCACCGTGCGGCAGCCGGAGATGTCGCAGTGGAAGCCGGGCAGATACTCGTAGACGGGCTTGGCCTTGGCCAGCTTTACACCGATGGGGAAGCGGTCTACGCGCTCGCCGTCGATGTCATAGGCGACGCACACGGGGATCTTGTCCAGGTAGGACAGCACGTCGAGCTTCGTCAGCGCGATGCTGGTGCAGCCCTGCATCTTCACGCCGTAGCGGGAGGCGACCACGTCAAACCCACCCACGCGGCGCGGGCGGCCGGTCGCGGCGCCGTATTCGCCGCCGGCGTCACGCAGCGCGGCGGCCTCGTCGCCGAACATCTCGCAGGTGAACGGGCCTTCACCCACGCAGGTGGAGTAGGCCTTCATGATGCCGATGATGTTGTCGAGCCGCGCCTCCGGGATGCCCGCGCCGATGGGAGCGTAGGCCGCGATGGTCGAAGAGCCGGAGGTGTACGGATAGATGCCGTAGTCAATGTCGCGCAGCGCACCGAGCTGGGCCTCAAAGAGCAGGGACTTGTTGTCCTCGATGGCCTCGGAGAGGTAGTCGGTCGTGTCACAGACGTAGTCCTTGAACGGCATGGCGTAGGTGTCGATCCAGTCCATCATCTCGTCGAGGTCGATGGGATCGTGGTGATAACCGTTGACGATGAAGAGATTCTTCCACTCGAGAATGTCGGCCAGGCGGGCCTTGAGTGCGTCGCGGTCGGCGAGCTCGCCCATGCGCAGCGCCTTTTTCATGTACTTGTCCGAGTAGGCGGGGGAGATGCCGCGGCGGGTGGAGCCGAACTTCTTGTCCGCCAGACGGTCCTCCTCCAGGCAGTCGAGCAGCTTGTGGTACGGCATGCAGATGACGGCCTTGTCGCTGATCTTCAGGTGCTCCGGCGTGATGGTGATGCCGCCGGCGCGCAGATGCTCGACCTCATGGAACATGTGCTCCGTATCAATGACCATGCCGGGGCCGAGCACGTTCACGGTCTCGTCGCGCAGGATGCCGCTCGGCATGAGATTGAGCACGAACTTGCCCTTGTCGTTGATGACGGTGTGGCCGGCGTTGTTGCCGCCCTGATAGCGCACGACGACGTCGTACTTCTGGCTGAGCAGGTCGACCATGCGGCCTTTGCCCTCGTCGCCCCAGTTGATGCCTACGATGGATGTCAGCATTGTTGAGAAACCTCCTGTTTCTTTTACACGTTTACGGATGCGTCGCATCCGAGCAGTGTTGTATATTTGTTCAGGACCGGCGTGACCTGCTCGCGCAGGAACGTCTCGGTCTGGTGTACGGCCATGCCGGTGAAGGCATGGGGGTCAACTAGTTTTTGAAGCTCGGCGCGCGTGAGCCCGAAGATCGGGTCGGCAAGAATGCGCTCGAGCAGGTCGTTGCTGCCGCCATTGAGTTTGACCTCTTTGCCGGCGGCGACGCTGTGCTGCCGGATGGCCTCGTGCAGGGTCTGCCGGTCGCCGCCCTTTTCCTTGACGCAGTACATGAGGATGTTCTCCGTCGCGAGAAACGGCAGCTCGTCCGCCAGATGCTTTTCGGCCATTTTCGGGTACACGGTCAGGCCGCGGATGACGTTGAGGTACAGCGTCAGGATACCGTCGGTGGCGAGAAACGCCTCCGGGATGCTGATGCGGCGGTTGGCCGAGTCGTCGAGCGTGCGCTCAAACCACTGGGCGCTGGCCGTCACGGCGGCGTTCTGCAGGTCGCAGATGACGTACCGCGACAGGGAAGCGATGCGCTCGCTGCGCATGGGGTTGCGCTTGTAGGCCATGGCCGAGGAGCCGATCTGGCCGCTCTCAAACGGCTCGTCCACCTCCTTGAGGTGGGACAGCAGCCGGATGTCGCTGGAAAACTTCGACGCGCTCTGCGCGATGCCGGACAGCACCTGCAGCACCTGAAAGTCCACCTTGCGCGAATAGGTCTGGCCGCTGACGGGGTACGCGCCGGAAAAGCCCATCTTCTCGCAGATCTTCTGTTCGAGCGCGACGACTTTCTGCTCGTCGCCGTCAAACAGGGCGAGGAAGCTCGCGCCCGTGCCGGTCGTGCCCTTGCAGCCGAGGAGCTTGAGATTGCTGAGCTGAAACTCCAGCTGCTCGAGATCCATCAGCAGGTCCTGCGTCCAGAGCGTGGCGCGCTTGCCGACAGTCGTCGGCTGTGCGGCCTGAAAGTGTGTGTAGGCAAGCGTCGGCTGCGCCTTGTGCGCCTCGGCGAAGTCCGCGAGCGCCTGGATGACGTTCACCAGCAGGCTGCGGATCTGCTCAAGCGCCTCGCGCATGAGGATGATGTCCGTGTTGTCGCCGACATAGCAGGACGTGGCGCCGAGGTGCAGAATGGGCTTTGCCTCCGGGCAGCACGCGCCGTAGGTCAGCACATGGGCCATGACGTCGTGCCGCACCTCGTGCTCGCGCGCTGCGGCGTAGTCATAGTCGATGTCAGTGATGTGCGCGCGCAGCTCCTGGATCTGCTCATCCGTGATCGGCAGACCGAGCTCCTGCTCACTCTCCGCCAGCGCGACCCAGAGTCTGCGCCAGGTGGAAAATTTGTTGTCGTCGGAGTAAATGTGCTGCATCGTGCACCCGGCGTAGCGGGTGCACAGTGGATTGACGTAGCGGTCGTGCATACTTATCCTCTCTCTGCGTGGCGCAGCGCCGCCGAGATCAGCCCTTTGAACAGGGGGTGCGCCTTATTCGGGCGGCTCTTGAACTCGGGGTGGTACTGAACGCCGATATAAAAGTCGTTTTTGGGGATCTCGACGGTCTCCACGATGTGGCCGTCCGGCGACAGGCCGGAGAGCACGAGCCCCTTTTCCTGCATGAGCGCGCGGTAGTCGTTGTTGAACTCGTACCGGTGGCGGTGGCGCTCGGAGATGTCCAGCGTGCCATAGCAGGCGGCCATTTTTGTGCCGGGCACGATGTGGCACGGATACGCGCCGAGGCGCAGCGTGCCGCCCTTGTTGATCTCGTCGCTCTGGTCGGGCATGAAGTCGATGACCTTGTGCGTGCTGCCTTCGTCGAACTCGCCGGAGTTGGCGTCGGCAAGGCCGCAGACGGAACGCGCAAACTCGATGACCGCGATCTGCATGCCCAGGCAGATGCCGAGGTAGGGGATGTTGTGCGTGCGGGCATAGTGCGCGGCCGCGATCTTGCCCTCAATGCCGCGGTTGCCGAAGCCGCCGGGCACGAGAATGCCGTCGCAGCTGCCGAGCACTTCCTCTACATTATCGCGCGTGATCGTCTCGCTGTCAATCCATTGAATGTCCACGCGCGTGCCATAGACATAGCCGGCGTGGCGCAGCGCCTCGGCAACGGAGAGATACGCGTCGTGCAGCTGCACATATTTGCCCACGAGGCCAATCGTCACGCGGTGCGAGCGGCTGCGGATGCTCTCAAGCATGGCGTCCCACTCGGTCATGTCCGGCGCGGGCGCGTCGATGTGCAGCTCGCGGCAGACGATCTCGGAAAAGCGGTTCTTTTCGAGCATGATCGGCGCCTCGTACAGCACGGGAATGGTCATGTTTTCGATCACGCAGTCGGGCTTGACGTTGCAGAACAGGGAGATCTTGCGGAAGATGGACTCCTCGAGCGGCTCATCGCAGCGCAGCACGATGATGTCCGGGGAAATGCCCATGCCCTGCAGCTCCTTGACTGAGTGCTGCGTGGGCTTGGTCTTGTGCTCCTCACTGCCGTGCAGATACGGCACGAGCGTCACGTGGATGTAGAGTGCGTTCTCGCGCCCAACCTCCAGCCCGACCTGACGGATGGCCTCGAGAAACGGCTGGCTCTCGATGTCGCCGGTTGTGCCGCCGACCTCCGTGATGACGACGTCGGCATTCGTCTTGCTGCCGACACTATAAATAAAGTCCTTGATCTCATTCGTGATGTGCGGGATGACCTGCACCGTCTCGCCGAGGTACTCGCCGCGGCGCTCCTTGTTGAGCACGTTCCAGTACACCTTGCCGGTCGTGAGGTTGGAGTATTTGTTCAGGTCCTCGTCGATGAAGCGCTCGTAGTGTCCGAGGTCGAGATCGGTCTCCGCGCCGTCCTCGGTGACGTATACCTCGCCGTGCTGATAGGGACTCATCGTCCCGGGGTCTACATTGATGTAGGGGTCGAGCTTCTGCGCGGCGACCTTCAGCCCCCGCATCTTCAGCAGCCGGCCAAGCGACGCCGCCGTGATGCCCTTGCCGAGGCCGGAGACAACGCCGCCGGTCACAAAAATGTACTTGGTCATGATCCACACTCCTCAATCTTCATAGGTACGAATGATATTTTCTGCAATGGTCCGCCGGCGCATACTGGTGTCCATTGCCTGTTTCTCAATGTATTTGTGCGCCTCCGTTTCCGTCATCTGCAGATGCTGCACGAGCAGGAGCTTCGCGCGGTTGATGATGCGGATGTCGGCAACCTTTGCCTCAAGCTTTTTCGTCTTGTGCTGCATCTGCTCGAGCTGGATGCGGACGGCGGCCAGCAGCCGGATGGTCTGCACAATGAGCGACTCCGGCGCGTCAATCGGCAGCACCAGCACGCCGGACTGTTCGAGCAGGGCGGCGGCCGCGTCTGCGTGTTCCGGCGCGGCCAGCAGCAGCACGGCCATGCAGTGCCGTTTCTTGAGCTGCAGCGCCAGCTCCTGACCGGAGCTGCCGGCAACGGGCTCTGCGATGAGCACGCCGTCGATGCCGCCTGCATCAAACTGTTCGAGCGCCTGGCGTGCGCTGTCGGTGTGATCGAACGGGACGATACGCGCCCGCGTGAGCAGGGCACTGATGCGCTGGGTCTGCGCCTCAGAGCCGGAGACCAGCAGGGCGCGCACGGTGTGCAGCGATGTGTTCATGGCAGTCACCTCGGATCAGGAATCTGAGCGGAAAAACAAAAAAGACGCTTCCGATGCCGATAAGGGGCACTTTCCCCCAGGTCATCGTGAAACGTCAGCGTTCTCGAAAAGTTACCATATGAACTTATGTTTGCGGCCGCGAAAACAGCACGCAGAATTTTGCCAATCAAAATCCATGTATATAATACACCACGGCATTTGCACGTGTCAAGGATAAAAAAGCGGGCAAATTCGCCGAAAATTCTGTGAAATCCGCCGAAAGAAATTGCGCCCGACCCGCTTGACATTTTTCCGCAACAGGCGTATATTTTGCTACATTGAAACGGCAATGGCGTCGTGGAGAGCTCAAGATCTCCGGGCACCAGTGCCGTTTTTTTGTTGTTGACACCGATTTTTGAAATACAGAAAGGGGACCATGCGAGATGGAAAAGATCTCTGACATTTTTGGATCCATGGTATTTAACGATGCAGTCATGCGCGAGCGTCTGCCGAAGGAAACGTACCGGCAGGTGCAGGCGACGATGGAAAAGGGCAAGCGTCTCGATGACGATGCCGCGCGTATCGTGGCCAATGCCATGAAAGACTGGGCGATCGAAAAAGGCGCCACGCACTTCACGCACTGGTTCCAGCCGATGACCGGCATCACCGCCGAGAAGCACGACAGTTTCATCTCTCCCTGCGGCGGCGGTCAGGTGATCATGGAGTTCTCCGGCAAGGAGCTCGTCCGCGGCGAGCCGGATGCGTCCAGCTTCCCGTCCGGCGGCCTGCGCGCAACGTTTGAGGCGCGCGGCTACACCGCCTGGGACCCGACGTCCTATGCATTCATTAAAGATAATGTGCTGTGCATCCCGACGGCGTTCTGCTCTTACGGCGGCGAGGCGCTCGATAAAAAGACGCCGCTGCTGCGCAGCGCCGAGGCGCTCAACCGGCAGGCCCTGCGTGTGATCCATCTGTTCGGAAACGAGGACGTGACCGCCGTGCGCACGACCGTCGGCCCCGAGCAGGAGTACTTCCTGATCGACAAGTCCGTGTATGACAAGCGCAAGGACCTGATCTATACCGGCCGCACGCTCTTCGGTGCCAAGCCGCCGAAAGGCCAGGAGCTGGACGATCACTATTTCGGCAGCATCAAGCCGCGCGTTGCGGCGTTCATGAAGGATCTGGACGAGGAGCTCTGGAAGCTCGGCGTTTACGCCAAGACCGAGCACAACGAAGTGGCGCCCGCGCAGCACGAGCTCGCGCCGGTGTTCACGACCGGCAACATCGCCGCCGACCAGAACCAGCTGACGATGGAGATCATGCAGAAGGTGGCCGCGCGCCACGGCATGGTCTGCCTGCTGCATGAAAAGCCGTTTGCCGGTGTCAACGGTTCCGGCAAGCACAACAACTGGTCCCTGACCACCAACACCGGCATGAACCTGCTCGAGCCCGGCGAGACGCCGGCCGAGAACGCACAGTTTCTGCTCTTCCTGTGCGCGGTGATCCAGGCGGTGGATGATTATCAGGATATGCTGCGCATCAGCGTGGCGTCGGCCGCGAACGACCACCGTCTCGGCGCGAACGAAGCGCCCCCGGCCGTCGTGTCGATGTACGTCGGTGATGAGATCGAGAACATTCTCGATGCCATTGTCAACGAGACGTCCTACGCCGGCCAGGAAAAGGAGCTGCTGAAGATCGGCGTGCATGCGCTGCCGCGCTTCCCCAAGGACACGACCGACCGCAACCGCACCTCTCCGTTTGCGTTCACCGGCAACAAGTTCGAGTTCCGCATGCCCGGTTCCTCGGCTTCCATTTCCGGCATCAACGTCGTGCTCAACACGGCGGTCGCCGAGAGCCTCGAGCAGTTTGCTGACGCGCTCGAGGGCAGCAAGGACTTCGAGGCCGACCTGCAGGCGCTCATCCGCAGCGTGCTCATCAAGCACAAGCGCATCCTCTTTAACGGCAACGGCTATGACGATGCCTGGCTGGCGGAGGCTGAGCGCCGTGGCCTGCTGAACCTGCGCACGACGCCGGAGGCACTGCCGTATTACCTCGCCGACAAGAACGTGGCGCTCTTTACCAAGCACCGCGTCTACACCCGCACCGAGATGGAGGCCCGCTATGAGATCCACCTCGAAAACTACAGCAAGGTGCTCAACATTGAGGCGCTGACGATGCTCGAGATGGCGCGGCGCGACATCATGCCCGCCGTCAGCAGCTATCTGCGCGAGCTGTCCGAGACCGCCACGGCGATCCACGCTGTGTCCGTCACAGCTGACTGCTCGTATGAGGAGAGCATCATCCCCGAAATGTCCGCGCTGCTGGGCGATGCCTACCGCAAGGTCCGCAGCCTGGATGAGGCGCTCATGGGCGCCAAGACCGTCGAAGGCAGCCAGGCACTGGCCAACTACTACCGCGACAAGGTCTTTTCCGCCATGGCGGAGCTGCGCATCACGATCGACCAGCTTGAGACCATGATGCCGTCCGACAAGTGGCCGGTCCCGTCCTACGGTGAGCTGCTGTTCAGCGTGCGGTAAAAAACGCTTTCTCTTTCTTTTTCTCTCTTCTTTCATTTTCATACTTCTGTCAAAAGCATTGACGGAGAAAAGTAGCACGGGCGATCATTCCCAGCGAGTGCGGGACGGTGCGAGCCGCATAACAGAGCCTGTGTGAAGAACACTCCCGAGCTGCAATCTGAACGGGCGAGAGCCTCAGTAGGTGCGCCGTCAAAGCCGGACGTTATCCCGGTGCGGTTTGTTAGAACCCGTGAGAAGTAAAATAGGTGGCACCACGATACGCAGCTACTCGTCCTATTGTCGGATGGTAGCTGCGTATTTTTTTGGTGTATTCAGGAGGAAAAAATCATGTGTTCCATCATCGGTTATCTCGGCTCGTCCATCTCTGCGCAGGATCTGCGCGCCGGCTTTGACAAGACCATTTCCCGCGGCCCGGACGATACGCGCATGCTGCACATCGGCGCGGCGACGCTCGGCTTCCACCGTCTGGCCATCATGGGCCTGCACCCGGAGGGCATGCAGCCATTCACGCGGGATGGAAGCGCGCTCGTGTGCAACGGCGAGATCTATGGCTTCCGGCCCATCCGCGAGCGGCTCATCGCTGAGGGCGAGACGTTCGAGAGTGAGTCCGATTGTGAGATCCTGCTCCTGCTCTACGAGCGCGAGGGGCTGGACATGTTCCGCGGGCTCGATGCGGAGTTTGCCATGGTCATTTATGATGCCAAGCGCGGCGGCCTTGTCGCGGCGCGCGACCCCATCGGCATCCGACCGCTGTACTACGGCTATGACGCCGAGGGCGCGATCATCTTCGCCAGCGAGGCGAAAAACCTCGTCGGCCTCGTGCACGACGTGATGCCGTTTCCTCCCGGACACTATTATGCCGACGGCAAGTTCACCTGCTACCGCGACATGACGCAGGTCGACGCCGTCTGTGAGGACGATCTGGAGACCGTCTGCACCCACATCCGCGAGAAGCTCATCGCCGGCGTGGAAAAACGCCTCGATGCCGATGCGCCGCTCGGCTTCCTGCTCTCCGGTGGGCTGGACAGCAGCCTTGTGTGCGCCATCTCGGCAAAGCTGCTCAAAAAGCCCATCCGCACGTTTGCCATCGGCATGCGTGCCGATGCCATCGACCTCAAGTACGCCCGCGAGGTGGCGGAGTATCTGCACGCTGACCACACCGAGGTCATCATCACGCCCGAAGATGTGATTCAGGCGCTCCCGGAGGTCGTGGCGCTGCTCGGTACCTATGACATCACGACCATCCGCGCGAGCATCGGCATGTACCTTGTCTGCAAGGCCATCCACGAGCAGACCGACCTGCGCGTGCTGCTCACGGGCGAAATTTCCGATGAGCTCTTCGGCTACAAGTACACAGACTTCGCGCCCAGCCCGGCGGCGTTCCAGGAGGAGTCCGCCAAGCGCATCCGCGAGCTGCATATGTACGATGTCCTGCGCGCTGACCGCTGCATTTCCGTCAACAGTCTCGAGGCCCGCGTGCCGTTCGGCGATCTGGACTTCGTGCAGTATGTCATGTCCATCGACCCGGCCAAGAAGTGCAACGTCTACGGCAAGGGTAAGTACCTGCTGCGCCACGCCTTTGAGGGCGACTGGCTGCCGCACGACATTCTCATGCGCGAGAAGGCGGCCTTCAGCGATGCAGTGGGCCACTCCATGGTCGACGATCTCAAGGCCTACGCCGAGCAGAAGTACACGGACGAGGAATTCGAGACCCTGCGCCGGAAGTACGACTTTGCGCAGCCGTTCACCAAGGAATCGCTGCTCTACCGTGAGCTGTTTGAGCAGTATTACCCCGGTCAGGCGCACATGATCGTGGATTTCTGGATGCCGAACAAGTCGTGGGCCGGCTGCGACGTGGACGATCCGTCCGCGCGCGTGCTCGCAAACTACGGCGACAGCGGAAAGTGAGAAGAACATGGACGACAATGCGCTGCGCATCCGCACCGCGCACCTGAGCGACGCGCCCGCGCTGCGCGCGATCTACGCGCCGTATGTGGAAAAGACGGCCATCACGTTCGAGTGCACCGTGCCGGATGTCGAGGAATTTGCCGCGCGCATGCGCGCCACGCTCCGCCGGTATCCGTATCTGGTCGCGGAGCGCGGCGGCGAGCTCGTCGGTTATGCCTACGCCGGGCCGTTCGGCAGCCGTGCTGCCTATGCCTGGGCGGTGGAGATGAGCATTTACCTGCGCGAGGACCAGCGGCACCAGGGCACCGGTAGGCGGCTGTACGCCGCGCTCGAGGCGGTGCTGCGCGCGCAGAATGTTCAGAATCTCTATGCCTGCATCGGCTACCCGGACGGGGCGGACGATGCGCACCTGACGAAAAACAGCGCACAGTTTCACGCACACCTCGGCTACCGGATCGTCGGGGAGTTTTCGCGCTGCGGGTATAAATTCGGCACGTGGTACTCCATGGTCTGGATGGAAAAGTGCATCGGCGCGCACGAAGAGAGCCCCGCGCCTGTGCGCCCGTTTCCGGAGATCAGCCCGGCGGAGCTGGAATCTATTTTGGATCATGCATAAAAACGCGGACCGTTTCCGAGTCGGAAACGGTCCGTGCTTTTTTATCGCTTTTGCAGCAGCGTATACGCGCCCAGCAGCATCTGCGCTGCCTCAGCGCGCGTGATGGGGGCCGTACAGTCGCTCCCGTCCGGGTACACGCCGCAGGATGTCAGGCTCGACACAGCAGTGTATGCCCACTCGGGGATATCGTCGCTCTCGAGCGCGGCGGCAGGGGAGGGGTCGAGGAAGCTGCTGAGCATGACGGCCGCTTCGCCCGCCGTGATACCGCGCTGCGCGTCGAACACGATCGCCGTGCCGTCGGAGTAACCGGCGATGTCGCCGTTCATGACTGCGGTCGCGACGTAGGCCTTTGCCCAGACCGGAATCTGTTCATCATCACCGAAGCCGGTCGAGAGCACGCCCTGTAACGTCGAAGTGCCGGTCAGGCGCGTGCACATGGCGAGAAACTCATCGCGCGGCATGGGGCTGTCGGGATCAAAGAGATACTGTCCGCCGACCTGCCGGCCGACGCACAGCCCCTGCTTGGCGAGCATGACGGCGGCATATTCCTCCGGCCGGCCGGTCATGTCACTGTAGGTGATGTCCGGCTTCTGCTTCCTGATGGAGATGAGCACAGTCGCCTCCTGTGACTCGTTGCCGCTGCTGTCGGCGGCGCGGAAGCCGAAGTAGTCGCGCCCGCGCTTACCGTCGGCGGGGGTGTAGACGAACGTGCCGCTGTCGGCGAGTGTCACAGTTCCCTTGACGGGCTCGGTCGTGATGCGGAAGGTGAGCGGGCTGTCGTCGGGCGCATTTGCGCTCAGCGTGCCGCCGATGGACGTGTTGCGGAATGTGGTCAGCTCGAGATTTTCGGCCACGGGCGCGGTGCCGGCTGTGTCCTGTTCGGCAAAGCCCGCCGGGACGAGCGCCGTACACAGCGCCAGCGCGCCAAGGACCGCAAGAATTTTCTGCTTCATATTGCAAAACCTCCGTGCAAATGTAGGCTGCTCCTAGTTTGCACGGAGGCGGTGGAAATATGCGTTTTGGGTTTATTCGGTGCGCAGCGCGACGACCGGGTCTTTTTTGGCGGCCATGCCCGACGGGATGAGGCCCGCGATGAGCGTCAGCAGCGTGCTGATCAGGATCAGCAAAAGCGCACCGAGCACCGGCAGAATGGCACTCAGATTCGGCAGACCGGTCAGATGGTGCACGATGAGGTTGATGGGGATCAACAGGATCAGCGTACACAGGATTCCCATCACGCCGGCTGTGAAGCCCTCGATGAGCGTCTCAGCGTTGAAGACGCGCGAGATATCCTGCTTGCTTGCACCGATCGAGCGCAGGATGCCGATCTCCTTCGTGCGCTCGAGCACGGAGATGTAGGTGATGATGCCGATCATGATCGACGACACGACGAGGGAGATGCCCACAAAGCCGATGAGCACATAGCTGATGGCGTTGATGATCGTCGTGATGCTGCTCATGAGCAGGCCGATGTAATCGGTGAAGCTGATCTGATTGTCCGGATTGTCGGCGTTGTAGTCGTCGATACAGTCGGAGATGCGGTCCTTATTTTCAAAGCTGGAAGCGTAGATGTTGATGGCACTCGGGGAATCCTTGTCGACGTAGCCGAGCTTTTTGAGGTTGCTCTGATAGGTCGAGCCGCTGGCGGAGGAGGCGACATAGTTGTCGTACACGTCCACGTACTGGCTGCGGCTGATGCCCTTGGCGTTGATGGCCGAGATGATCTCCTGCGAGGTCATGCCGCTGTAGGACTTGACAGTCTCCTGCTGCATCTGCATGGACAGCATCGCGCGCAGGTACGGGCGGAAAAAGCGCGTGAACGTCTCGTCATCCATGGCGTCGATCATTTCTTTCATCTGCTGCGCGGTCTTGCCGCTGGCCTCGAAGATGCCGTTGTCGGCCATCTCTTTGGCCTCGTCACGGGTGAAGGTTGCCATGGTCTGTGTGAGCGCGGCGTCGAGCGTGGCGTCATCCGGCGTGGTCATGCACTTGCGGTAGACGGTCGCGCGGTCGTCCACGCTCAGCTGGTTGAGATAGGCCTGTGCGGCGGCGACCTTCTGCTCGGTCGTGGCGGTCGCGGCGTTCGGGAACGCGGAGCCGGTGAACACGTCCACGTCCGGGTTCGCGAGCTGCTTCTGGATGATCTCGGTGCCGTCGGCCTGATCGATGGCGTAGTCCGTCAAGGCGGAGGTGTAGCCGATGGAGCCGTAGGTATTGCTGGTCACGCTGCCCTTGGCCGGACGCGCGATGCCGACAATTTTGAGCTGTACGCCGACGGAATCGTTGTTGTAAAGCTGGCGCAGACCGTCGGTCGTCTGACTGATGTCCGTGTAGCCGGAGCCGCTGGCCACATAGCCCTCCGACGGGAGGATGAGCTTGAAGCTGCGGCCGCACAGATCTTCATAGCTCCAGCTGTTTTGCGTCGTGTCGATCTGCTTTTTGCTCATGGACTGCATCATGGCGTTGCTGATGTCGTCCATGCTCTCAAGCCCGAGGGCATAGAGCGTCAGGTCGGAGATCTCGTTGTTTTTGTCCACAACGAGTACGACCTCGTTGTAATCCTGCGGCCAGGAGCCGTAGATCACGTCGTACTGATTCTGCGTCGAGGCGCTCACGAGCTCGCCGTCCTCGCCGGAGAGCAGCTCCTGCCAGACGTTGAACCCGGAGTAAAAGCCGCCCATGGAGTCGAAGTAGGCCGTGTAGTCGCCGCCGTACATGGACTTCATGACATTTTGCAGCAGCTCGGTCGTGTCGGCCTTGATGACGGTGCCGTTGGGATCCTCAGTATAGACGGCGAAGCCCATGTCATACGTGTACTGGATGCCGCTGATGTAGTCATGGATCTTGTTGTCGGGGTTTTCGAGATATTTCTTGAACTCCGGCAGGTTGTTTGACTGGCCGGTCGCGCTGCTGACCATGGAGTTGAGCATGCTGTACATGACCGTGTTGGCATAGACCTTGTCGAGATCGTGCGCGTCTTTGCTGTCATCTTTTGCGCCTGACATGGCCGAGAGCATTCCGGACATGTCCACGGGGTTTGCCTCAATCGTCAGCGGGTAGGATGTGAGCGTCTGCTCCTGTACGGTGTCAATGTACGACTGGAAGCCGTGCGAAAGCGACAAAATGAGCGCGATGCCGATGATGCCGATGGACCCTGCGAACGCGGTGAGCAGCGTGCGGGCCTTTTTCGTCATGAGGTTGTGCAGCGACAGGCTCATGGCCGTCGCAAAGCTCATGGATGTATGTTCCTTGACCTTGACCGTCACGGGTGCAGACGTCTCGGACTCCGTGCACGGGTTGTCATCGCCGACGATCCTGCCGTCGAGCAGGCGCACGGTGCGCGTGGCGTATTTCGACGCCAGCTCCGGGTTGTGCGTGACCATGATGATGAGCTTATCTTTTGCAATCTCCTGCAGCAGATTCATGATCTGTACGCTCGTTTCGCTGTCGAGCGCGCCGGTCGGCTCGTCGGCGAGCAGGATGTCAGGGTTGTTGACGATGGCGCGCGCGATGGCCACGCGCTGCATCTGGCCGCCGGACATCTGGTTCGGCGCCTTGTCGAGCTGGTCGCCAAGACCGACCTTTTCCAGCGCCTCGACGGCGCGCGCACGCCGCTCCTCGCCCGAGACGCCCGAGAGCGTCAGCGCGAGCTCCACGTTTGCCAGTACACTCTGGTGCGGGATGAGGTTGTAGCTCTGAAAGACGAAGCCAATGGAGTGGTTGCGGTACGTGTCCCAGTCGCGGTCGTCATACTCCTTCGTGGAGCGGCCGTTGATGATGAGGTCGCCGCTGGTGTAGCGGTCCAGCCCGCCGATGATGTTCAGCAGGGTGGTCTTGCCGCAGCCGGACTGGCCCAGAATTGCGACGAACTCGCTCTCACGAAAGGCGATGTCGATGCCCTTGAGCGCCTCAACCTGCGTCGTGCCGGCCTCATAGACCTTGGTGATGTTTTTCAGTTCCAGCATGGATGGGATGCTCCTTTATATGGATGCTGCACGGCGGCGCAGCCTTAGATACTAAAAAAAGTATTAGAACATAATGATAAGCGCGGCGCCGGCATCCGTCAAGCGGCAGGACGCCGGTTTTGCAGAATTTTAACTGTTTATTCACAAACAAACATGATATAATTTCCCTGCGTCTGCTGTTGAAACATGGGAGAATGTCTGCTATAATATTTAGTCACCCGGACTAAGGGCCTGAACATGATAACTGGAGAGCTTAGAATATGAAAATTGTGATCGTGGGCGCTGGCCGCGTGGGTTATGCTATTGCGGAACAGCTTCTGACAGAAGGGCATGACATTACCGTCGTCGAGAGTGATCCTGAGCGCGCTGCCTATATTTCCTCCACGCTGGATGTGATCGTGGTCGAGGGCCGCGCGAATGTGGACCAGCTGCGCATCGCCAACGTCGCGGACGCCGACCTGCTTATCGCCGCGACGACTTCGGACGAGACGAACCTCATCAGCTGCATGGTCGGGCGCAAGCTCGGTGCCACGCATACGATCGCGCGCGTGCGCGACGAGGAGTATTATCAGGACGTGGTGCTGCTGCAGGATGAGCTGGGGCTGAGTCTGTCCATCAATCCCGAGCGTACCTCCGCCAAAGAAATCTCGCGCACACTGCGCTTCCCGGCCGCCACGAAGGTCGAGCCGTTTGCCAATGGCCTCGTGGAGCTCGTGGAGTTCAAGCTGCGTGAGGGCAGCAAGCTCGACGGCCTGCGTCTGAACGATTTCCGCGGCCGCTACAGCGACGGCATCCTCATCTGTGCCGTGGAGCGTGAGGGCAGCGTCACGATCCCGAACGGCGACTTTGTGCTCGCCGCCGGAGACTATGTCACCGTGGTCGGTGCACCGCACGAGCTGCACGAATTGTTTCGCAAGATCGGTGAGTTTCGCCACGAGGCCGAGAGCGTCATCATCGTCGGTGGCGGCCGTATTGCCGAGCGGCTGGCGCTGGAGCTGGCGCGCATGCACATCCACTCGACGATCATCGAGCGCGACCCGGCCCGCTGCCGCGTCATGAAAACGCTCCTGCCGGAGGCAACCATCATCTGCGCCGACGGTACGAAGCCGGACGTCCTGCGCGAGGAGGGGCTGCCGGAGGCGGACGCGCTCGTCACGCTCACGGAGTCGGACGAGACGAACCTCATCATCTCCTCGTTTGCGTATCATGAGAAAGTACCGAAGATCGTCACCAAGGTGGATGAGGACAATTTCATCCAGCTCGCGGAATCGTATGGTCTGACGACGATTATCCAGCCGGCGGACGTGACGGCCGGCCGCATTGTGGAGTATGTCCGCTGGATGCAGAACTCCGCGCACAGCAGCGGCGTGGAGACGCTGCGCATGGTGGCCGACGGACAGGCCGAGGCGCTGGAATTCATCGTGCGTGCCGAGAGCCAGTTTCTCGATGTGCCGCTCAAGGCGCTCAAGCTCAAGGACTCCGTGCTCGTTGCCTCAATCATCCGCCGCGGCAAGTGCCGCGTCCCGTCCGGCAACGATGCCATCGAGCTCGGTGATCGCGTGGTCGTCGTCACCACCAACCATGGTATGCACGAGCTGAAGGACATTCTGAAATAATTGCAGAGAAAACAGCCGCCGCTCCCCGATGGGGAGCGGCGGCTTTGCTATATCGTGTTTTTTATTCCGGGCGGCGGAAGATGACGACCTGCGCCGGCGTGTCCGGTGTGAGCGTCATGCGGTTGGTGTCGTAGCGCTGGACATTTGCGCCGTTGCCCTCAAAAATGCCGGTGAAGTCCTCCGGTGCGCGCAGACGGTGGTTGCTGTGGCCGGGCGCCTGAAAGTGCATCGGGATGATGACGCGCGGCTGCAGTTGCTCGCAGAGATAGTAGGCGGTGTCCGGCTCGATTGTGTAGATGCCGCCGACGGGGATCATCATCGCGTCGAGCCCCTGCAGCTGCTGCATCTGCTCGGGCGTGGGCTTCGCGCCCAGGTCGCCCAGATGCGCCACGCGCATGCCCTCGGCGGCGAAGATGCGCACTGTGTTCATGCCGCGCAGACGGCCGCGCATGATGTCGTGGTACGTCTCGAGCTCCGTGACGGCAAACGGGTTTGTCTTGCCGTTGCTGTGCAGCGTGACGCCTTCCCGGAAGTTGTGGTCGCGGTCCTCGTGGCTGATATAGACGGCGTCCGCCGTCAGCCGCACGTGGGGATAGGCCGTGCCGACGCTGGTGTCCTGAAACGGGTCGATGACGGCGCTGTAGCCGCCGGAGACCAGCTCAAAGCAGGAATGGCCATGCCAGATGATGTCCATAAGATGCACCTCAATCATCAAATTTTCTTTATTTTACTTCCGCATCCTGCGATTGTCAATCTCCGCGCCGGATAATGCGGGCCTTGTTTCCCGGGGGAAAATGTGTTAAAATCAGACGCTATGAATACAACGATGACTTTTGAACAACGCTATGTGCAGGCGCGCAGACGCTTCATTGCGGCGGACTTCGCGAACCTGAACGATATGCAGAGGCAAGCGGTCCTGACCACGGAAGGCCCACTGCTGCTGCTGGCTGGTGCCGGCAGCGGTAAAACTACGGTGCTCATCCACCGGATCGCGAATCTCATCCAGTACGGCCGCGGGTCCGACACCGACGAGGTGCCGGACGCAGCGACGGAGGCGGACCTTGCGCTGCTCGAGCGCACGGATCTGACGCCGGACGAGCGCCGGCGCGCGCAGCGGGCAGCGGCGGTCGAGCCGGTCGAGCCGTGGCGCATCATCGCCATCACGTTCACGAACAAAGCGGCAGACGAGCTCAAGGACCGCATCGAGCGCATGCTCGGGCCCGAGGCTGCGGCGGATATCTGGGCCTCGACGTTCCACTCCGCGTGCGTGCGCATCCTGCGGCGCGATGCCGACAAGCTCGGCTACCCAAACAGCTTCACGATCTACGACACATCGGACAGTCAGGCGGTCGTCAAGCGCATTCTCAAAGAGATGAATCTCGACGAGAAGGCGTTCCCATATCGCGCCGTGCTCACGGAGATCAGCCGTGCCAAGGATGCCGGCATCACGCCGGAGCAGTATCTGGCGCGTGCACAGGCCACGCACAATCCGCGCAGCATCCGCATCGGCGAGGTGTACCAGACCTACTGGCAGCGCCTGTTTTCCGCCGGGGCGATGGATTTTGACGACCTCATCTACAACACCGTCCGCCTGCTCGACGAGCATGCGGACGTGCGCGAGCATTGGCAGCGCCGCTTCCGCTATGTGCTCATCGACGAGTATCAGGACACGAACAATCTCCAGTATCAGCTCGCGGCCCTGCTTGCCGATGGCTGGGGCAACATCTGCGTCGTCGGCGATGATGACCAGAGCATCTACAAGTTCCGCGGCGCGACGATCGAGAACATCCTCAATTTTGAAAAGCAGTACAAGCACGCGCGCACCATCCGCCTCGAGCAGAACTACCGCAGCACCGGCCGCATTCTGGACGCGGCCAACCACGTCATCGCCAACAACACCGGCCGAAAGGGCAAAACGCTCTGGACGAAGGCCGAAGCCGGTGACCCGCTCACGCTCTACTGCGCCACGAACGAGAACGACGAGGCGCGCTATGTGGCCACGAAGATCATGGACGATTTCGGCCACGGCATGAACTTCCGCGACCACGCCGTGCTCTACCGCATGAACGCGCAGAGCAACCAGCTCGAATACGCCTTCAAGCGCAACGGCATCCCGTACCGCATCATCGGCGGCACGCGCTTTTTCGACCGCGCGGAGGTCAAGGACATGCTGGCCTACCTGTGCGTCATCCAGACGCCGGGTGATGACCTGCGCCTGACGCGCATCATCAACACACCTGCCCGCGGCATCGGCGCGCGCACGGTCGAAACGGCCGCACAGCTCGCAAACGCGCAGCAGACAAGCCTCTTTGACATTATCCGCCACGCGGATGCCTATCCCGAGCTGCAGCGCAGCCAGATACGCCTGCGCCAGTTTGCCATCCTGATCGAGGAGCTGCAGGAACAGGCCAAAACCATGCCGCCGGACGAGCTCTATGATATGGTTGTGGAGCGCAGCGGTTACGTCCGCGCACTCGAGGAAAAGAACACGGCCGAGGATGCTGCACGCATCGAGAACGTGCAGGAGCTCAAGTCGAACATCATTGCCTTCGTCAAGGAGGCCGATGATCCTACGCTCGCGGGATTTCTCGACGAGGTCGCGCTCTATACCGACCTCGATAACTACGACCAGTCCATGGACTGTGTCACGCTCATGACCATGCACGCGGCCAAGGGCCTGGAATTTCCGACGGTGTTCATCGTCGGCTGCGAGGAGGGCATTTTCCCCGGCCTGCGCTGTATCGGCGAGCCGGACGAGATGGAGGAGGAGCGCCGTCTCTGTTACGTCGCGCTTACCCGCGCGCGCGAGCACCTCATCCTCACGTGTGCCCGCCAGCGCATGCTCTTCGGCCGCACGACGGCAAACCGCGTCTCCCGCTTTGTCGAGGAGATCCCGGAGGACGATATTCAGAAGCTCAACGTTCCGCGCGGCTACGGCTATTCCGAGCCCAGCCGCGACCAGCAGCAGTACCCGCCGCGCCAGAGCGCGCCGCGCGCCTATACGGTCTCCGCGCCGGAGCCACGGCGCAAGCCGCCTGTGCGCCCCGCGCCGCCCGCGGCAAAACCGGCGGGCAAAGCTGCCCCGGCCTTCGCTGTCGGCGACCGCGTCACGCACCGTGCGTTCGGCTCCGGTGTTGTCACGAAGATCCAGCCCATGGGCGGCGACGCGCTGCTCGAGGTGGAATTCGAGACCGCCGGCACCAAGCGCCTCATGATGCGCGCGGCCGGACAATTTATGAAAAAGAAGGGCTGAGCGCACAAAACGGTATAAAAGATCCACCGGCCAGCAGGCCGGTGGATCTTTTATACGCGTCAAAAGTATTACTTTTCAGTCGCTCATCCTTTCAACTCTACATTCAGGACATGGGCGATGCTTAAGCGCCAAGTAATAGCTTGTAACCCATTCATTCCCGCACTTCTTGCATTTTAATTTAACAGGCATCTTTACACCTGTGTAAGATAATAATGCTACATCATCTGTTTCGATTTTCGCTTTTGCTTTATCTGTTCTTTCTTTTTGGAGATCGACACGTTCCTGAATAGAAAAGAACACTTCTGATATAGTAAACTTGATCACAAATGGGTAAATTTCTAATTGAGTACGTAATAAAAAGCACCTTCTTCCTCCAGCTTCATAGTAAAGTTGCTCTTTATAATTCTGAATAGAAGCTGATGCCGCTTTTATTTCTAACACAGCAGAATCTGACGACAGATCACAAATAGCCAAAATTTTTTCATCAGGATGAACCATTAATTCTTGTGATTTTATTTCTTCACCCGGGAAAATTTCGTTCGAAATATAGGCCATTAACGGTTTGATTTCCTCTTTGAGTTTTTGGATTCCGGTATTGATGTTTCTTTCGTGTACCTCATCCTGCGGCCTAATCGCAGTCACTGACCCATCAGGGTTAAATGCCATGGGCATAACATCAATTTCCGAAGGCAATTCTCCAATGAACTGGAGTTTCTTTTTGTTTTCAAGCAATTCTTTTCGAGAATCCACTTTTTTAACATGAAGCATTGAATTGATCAAATGCTCAAGTATCATGCCATTAAAATTTGACTGATATTTTGTCAGGCCATCTGCCGGGATCGTCAGGGAAAAGACATTTTTTTCTTCACATGTTATTTTGGGGAGTGACGGCAAATAATATTTCATATTTGTGTATGTTGTAATATAGCTTACTGGGACAATATATTCATCATTAAATTCAAACACTTTGTTCTGTGTTACCAATAAACGATGACCATTCATATGCATAAACAACTGCCATTCAAGAACGCAGTCATTGTGACCGGAATGAACACTTTGAACATTATCCACGCCGTATAATCTACATAAATTATCCTTGGTTATATTCCCCTCAGAAAATCGCGACGAAATAATCTCATGCTTAAAATTATAAAAGGCAAAGTATTCAATCCCATACAAATGATGCCTTTGAAAATATTTCACCATGAATCTCTCATCAACATTTCCATAAGTCAATATTGTTCGCTCTTTTAATTCGTAAGTATGAATCAACTCATCAACTTCATCCTGAGTTAGTGGCAAGCAATTTTTCAGGTCACTTGTCGTAATACCATTTATCTCCGTTCGTGTTGCTTCTGAATTTAGCTCTAATGGCAAAAAGCGATTATACATTTCACCAGTATCTGGCTTGTAAATAGATATAGATAAAAGATCGTCTCTTACTGATGAAAGGCCATTTGTTTCAACATCAAGAACAACATATTTTGAAGGGTCAACATTTGGTGAATCTGACTTCAATATGGTTCATCCTTTCCTGAATCATATTATCATTTGCTCCTATGTCTAATAGATGCGCCCTGCTTTTATGGCGCACGCACATTGCAGATGCTATATAATTGCTTTTTACTATATCAACTGAGCGTGGTTTTGTCGAGGAAAATTTTTACTCATGCCGCGAAAGTTCAAGAAATAACCTACCATCGACCCGCAGATTGGTGGATGTTTTCGCTTAGTCGAGCAGTCTTGCAAGCTCGCCGGCGTCGGCAGCAAACTGCTGCGCCCCGGCGCGCTCGAGCACGTCCCGGTCACGAAAGCCCCACAGCACGCTGATGCACGGCAGATTTGCCGCGCGCGCCGTGGCAATGTCGACCTCGGAATCGCCGACAAAGACCGTCTTGTCAGGGTCGGCACCGAGCTTTTCCATGGCGGCCAGCAGCATGTCCGGCGCCGGCTTGCGCCGGATGGCAGCCGTCTCACCGACGGCGATCGGGACTGCGTCGGCAAAGAAATCTGCCCGCAGCGCGCGCACGGCCTCGTCCGGCTTGTTGGATACGATGGCGAGTTTGCGCCCCTGCGCGTGCAGCTTAAGCAGCAGCGCGGCGACACCGGGGTAGGGGGCAGTCTCGATGCGGCAGTGGGCGGCGTAGTCGGCGTTGTATTCCGCCAGCAGCGTTTCGAACAGCGCACTGTCCGTTCCGGCTGGCACGGACAGCTCCATCAGCCGCCGGGCCCCGTTGCCGAGCGCGGTGCGCATCTGCTGCCGCGTGCGCTCCGGCAGGCCGTGGCGGGTGAGCGTGCGGTTCATGGCGGCGGTCAGGTCGGCGAGCGTGTCGAGCAGCGTGCCGTCGAGGTCGAAAAGTATGGATGTATAGCGCATATCATGTCTCTCCTTTGCTCTGGCACACTTATAACGCATTTTGCGTACGGTGTCAACCAAAAAACAAGTTGACATCCGCTGCCGAATATGCTACTATAATGCAGCGCGCTGGCCGCGCGTCCATATGGAAAGTGGAATTCGGCTTGGAGAAGTACCCAAGTGGCCGAAGGGGCTCCCCTGCTAAGGGAGTAGGCTGTGATAAGCGGCGCGAGGGTTCAAATCCCTCCTTCTCCGCCAAAGACAAGACGCCGATTTCGGCGTCTTGTTTCTCTATCTGCGTATGTGGAGAGTTACCGAAGTGGTCATAACGGGGCGGTCTTGAAAACCGTTAGGCGGCAACGCCACAGGGGTTCGAATCCCTTACTCTCCGCCATAAGTCCACCGTAATTCTGATAGAATTACGGTGGACTTTTTCTATGTCAGAAAACCGCTTGAAATCAGGCTATTCAGCTATTTCAGCACATGAGCAACCCCCGCCGCAGAGTATTTCTGTGGCGGGGATTCGTGCGTTTTGCGCGGATTGTGGCGTTCTGTTCCGCTGTAATCGTTAAACAGCCGAGTAATCGTTGAATTACTGGGGGTATTCGTTAAACAACTGGATTTCGGCATCCTATGACTCAAGGATATTACATCAGTTCTGCCTCAACACTTGAAAAACTACGAATATTCGTATATAATGTATTTGGATAATTTCATGCTGTCGGAGGGGTCACAATGAACGGTTATATTTCCATTCGGGAAGCCTCTTATAAATGGGGTGTTTCGGAACGGCGAGTAAATCAATACTGTTCTCTTGGGCGTATTCCGGGGGCAGAACGATTCGGGCGTTCCTGGGCAATTCCTTCTGATGCAAAAAAGCCAAGTGATCCTCGCAAATCCAAAAGTAAAAAGCAGGAAAGGGGCATGATGTGATGTATAACCCACAACTTGAGACTTTTCTCCGCGTGGCGGATGCAGGCAGCTTCAACAAAGCCGCCGAAGAAAGCTACATCACGCCCACGGCTGTCATCAAGCAGATCAATCTTTTAGAAGAATCCCTCGGCGTGAAGCTCTTCGACCGCAGTCACCGTGGGCTGCAACTCACAAAAGCTGGACGCTCCATGTATCAGGACTCGAAATACATCATTCAATACTGCCGCGATTCTGTGACGCGGGCGAAGAACGCCATGCAGGAGGACGAAAACATCATCCGCATCGGCTCGTCCCCCATGACGCCCGCACAGCTTTTGATGGATCTCTGGTCGAGAGTGCAAGCACTGCACCCGGACATTAAATTCCAGATCGTGCCCTTTGAGAACACCCCGGAAAATGCGAGAGAGATCCTTGCAAATCTCGGAAAGAACATTGATGTAGTAGGCGGCATTTTTGATGAGACCATGCTGCACCTGCGGGGCTGTGCCGGGTTGGAATTGGTCAGAGGCCCGTTCCACTGTGCTGTTTCCATTCACCATCGACTGGCAGCAAAGGATAAATTACAGATCACAGATCTTTATGGCGAAAATCTCATGTTGATGCACCGGGGATGGAGCCATTATGTGGATCAACTCCGGGATGACCTCTGGCAGCACCATCCGCAGATCCATATCGTAGATTTTGACTTTTACAACATGGATGTGTTCAACCGCTGCGAGAACACCAATGACGTTTTGCTGGCTATTCCCGGTTGGGCAACTGTCCATCCGCTTCTGAATGTAATCCCAGTGGAATGGAATTACAGCATTCCCTATGGCATTCTCCATTCCCCGGAGCCGACACCGACGGTACAGCGCTTTTTGGATGCAGCCAAAATCATCAGCAAAGAGCTGTACAACTGATTATAACCCAAAGGTATATACTGATGAACAAAGCGAGACTTCCGCGGAAGTCTCGCTTTTCTTATAATAATGGCAGAAAACAAAAGGTGGTCGATACCATGAAACCAGTCTCATACATGGCAATAGTTCTATGCGTCATGCTATTCTTGACCGGATGCAGCTCTGGCGCGGTAGACGAGGAAGTGAACGAATCCGTGCAAAATAAAACCGCCGTGCAAAATAAAACCGAACCCTTTACCCGCAACACAAAAATCGAAGATGTCATCAATGCTCCGTCCTTTGACGGCTTCGGGCGGCTGCTGTTTCCAACGGACGAGTATTATTACAGCGGCGACACTCTGGAAGAACTTCAACTGACCTACTACAGCCATATCGATCCGGACGAAACGGTGGAGATCGTGAACACCCTGCGAGAGCGGGCAGCGGACGGCCAAACTATCTTCTATGACATCTACACCGACGAGGAAAAGGCGGCTGACCCTGCCAAAGAAGATACAGGATTGTTTTTCTTCAAGGGAATCCCCGGCGAGAAGTTCGCCATCTGCAATGCAGGCGGTGCCTTTGCCTATGTGGGTGCCATGCAGGACAGCTTCCCTCATGCGCTGGAGCTTTCCAAAAAGGGCTACAACGCCTTCGCTCTCATTTATCGCCCCGGCGCACAGACCGCCTGCGAGGACTTGGCAAGAGCCATCCGCTTCATCTTTGACCATGCGGACGAACTGGAAGTGGACACCGATTGCTACTCCCTATGGGGCGGCTCGGCAGGAGCGCGAATGGCGGCGTGGCTTGGGTCTTACGGTGCAGAAGCCTTTGGCGGCGGCGATCTGCCCCGTCCCGGTGCGGTCATCATGCAGTACACGGGATTGAGCGAGTATTCCGAAAGTGATCCGCCCACCTATGCCTGTGTCGGTGACAGGGACGGCATCGCCAACTGGCGGGTCATGCAGGCGCGGCTCGAAGCCATGCAGCAGGCCGGGATCGATACGGAGTTTCATGTGTATTCCGGTCTGGGGCACGGCTTTGGACTTGGGACTGGAACCAGCGCCGAAGGCTGGATCAATGATGCCGTTTCCTTTTGGGAAAAGCAAATGAAGAAATAACATTCAGAAAGGATGCGTTTTTATGAACAACTTTATTTTTGAAAACAAGACCAAGGTGTATTTCGGCAAGGGCGGCGTGAAAGAGTATCTCGGCAGTCTGCTGGGGAACTACGGCGAAACCGTCATGCTGGCCTATGGCGGCGGCTCGATCAAGCGCAACGGCGTGTACGATGAGATCATGGGCATCCTGAATGCCGCAGGCAAGCGCATCGTGGAGTTCTCCGGTATCATGTCGAACCCCACTTATGCCAAGGTGCAGGAGGGCGCGAAGCTGGCGCGTGAAAATCACGTCGATCTGATTCTCGCCGTGGGCGGCGGCAGCGTTTCCGACTGCTGCAAGGTCATCTCCGCACAGGCGAAGCTGGACGAGGACATCTGGGAGATGCAGTACACGAAGCACACGCTGCCGACCAAGTTTATTCCCCTCGGCACGATTGTCACGGTGTTCGGTACCGGCAGCGAGATGAACAACGGGGCCGTCATCACCCACGAGGGAAAGAAGATCAAGGCGCTCTTTGGGGCGCGCAGGCGGAGTTCGCGTTCCTTGACCCCAGCTACACCCTGTCCGTTCCCATGAAGCAGGTTATCTCCGGCGCGTTCGACACGCTGAGCCACGCGATGGAAACCTACTTCGGCAAGCCGGATGAAAACAACCTGTCCGACGATATTAACGAAGCCGTCATGCGCAGCGTCATCCGGAACATCCGCGTTCTGCTGACCGACCCGGAGAATTACGATGCCCGCAGTGAGCTGGCGTGGGCGTCCGCGATGGCAGAGAACGGCGTTCTGAAGATTGGAAAAGTCACGGACTTCCAGTGCCATATGCTGGAGCACCAGTTGGGCGCGTACACCAACTGCAACCACGGTGCAGGTCTGGCGGTGATCCACCCCGTTCTGTACCGCCATATCTACAAGTCCGGCGCGGCGCGGTTTGCACGGTTTGCGCAGAATGTCTGGGGTGTCGCACCCAAGGGCAGCATTGAGGAGACGGCTGCTGCCGGTGTGGAAGCACTGGCTGCGTTCGGCGTTTCCAGTGATGATGTGCAGTCCTGGGTCAATGGACTGGGTCTGTAATGCGTAGGAACAGAGTTTTCGCCGCAATGCTTGCAATTATCATGGTCGTGTCGCTGACCGCCTGTGGCCGGGAGTCCGTCGGGACTCCCGGCGGTGAGCTGGAAAACGGCGTTGCGGCTATTGAGGATGCTATGACAACGAAACCAAACGAAAGCAGTTCTGCTTCCACCACCCCCATCGATGATCTGCGTAACGGATCTTCGACGGACACCGTAGCCACGCCGGGCGATTTTCCTGATGCATACAACTTCGGCAGCGGCAAGATTTCCGATTATTCACGCACAGCCATGCTGCAAAAGATGCCGGAACCGGCAGGTAATAACACCGTGCTGAACACGGCAGCAGACCCTGCAAACATTCAAGTGCTCTATCTCTGGGAGGAAGGCAATGTCCCCGCCAGGACGAAATTTACGCAGGACATGACCGGATATTTCGATGACTGGAACTTCCGCCCCTATGTCACCGCCATTCCTGTCCGGGACGGCGTGAAGCCAAAAGGCGCGGTGGTGCTGATGGCAGGCGGGGCCTATCAGTTCCGGGGCAACTACACCGATTCGCTGCCCACCGCCGCAGCACTGCGAGAGCTGGGCTTTCAGACCTTCATCGTAGATTACCGCCTGTCTCCCTATACGCAGGAGGAAGGTGCGCTGGATGTGGCGAGAGCTGTCCGCTTTGTCCGCAAGAACGCGGACGTCTACGGCATTGACCCAAATGATATTGCCGTCATGGGCTTTTCGGCGGGCGGCATTCAGGCCGGTGAATTTCTGATGCACTATGACGAAGATGTGACCGGCACGGCGCTGGACAGCACCTATGTGCCGGACGAGCTGGACGCTGTTCCCGCCCATGCCTCCGCCGCAGGCATGATCTATTCCTTCTATGGCCGCCTCAGCGTGGGAAATATGGATGCAAGCTGGTTGACCGAGGGCGATTTGCCGCCGACCTTCTATGTCTACGGCACCGAGGACCCCTTCTACCGTCAGTTCCAGCAGCAATATGATGTGATCTCCGGAATGGGCATTTCCACCGGGCGCATCGTGCTGAACGGCTGGCCTCACGGCTTCGGCTCCGACGGTGGTTGGGTTAAGGACTACGCCGCATGGCTGGAAACAATTTTCGCATAAGGAGTGATTTCGGTGAAAGCACTGTTAGTAAACGGTAGTCCCCATCCAAGGGGCTGCACATATACCGCCCTGACCGAACTGAAAAACACCCTGGAGGCTGAGGGCATTGAAGTGGAATTGCTCCATGTGGGCAACAAGGATATCCGTGGCTGCATCGCCTGTCGCAAGTGCCATGAGACTGGAAAGTGTGTGTTTGACGATGCGGTCAATGAAGTTGCACCAAAACTGGCAGAGGCGGACGCCTTTGTCATCGGCTGCCCGGTGTATTTCGCTTCCCCCGCAGGCGGAGCCATCTCCTTCATGGACCGGCTGTTTTTCAGCACCCTCGGCATCGATAAGACCATGAAGGTGGGGGCAGCGGTAGTCACCTGTCGGCGGGGTGGGAATACCTCCACCTTCGATGTGTTGAACAAGTATTTCACCATGACCGGGATGCCGGTGGCCTCCAGCCAGTATTGGAACATGGTCTACGGCGGCTCGGCCGAAGAAGTAGCGCAGGATGCTGAGGGATTGCAGACTATGCGGACACTGGGGCGCAACATGGCATTTATGATGAAGTCTTTCCGGCTGGGCAAGGAGCAATTTGGCCTGCCCCAGAAGGAAACACCGATCTTTACGAATTTTTACAGATAAGGAGTGACGCGGTATGCGGAAAATCACAGCAGGCAGAGATGTGCTTGGTGAATTTGCGCCGAAGTTCGCACAGCTCAATGATGATGTTCTTTTCGGTGAGGTTTGGAGCCGGGAAAGCGAGCTTTCCGCACGCGACCGTTCCCTCATCACCGTGACAGCGCTGATGGCGCAGGGGCTGACGGATACTTCCTTCGGTCATCATCTGGCAATGGCAAAGGAAAATGGGATCACCCGCAGTGAAATTGCGGAGATCCTGACGCACGCTGCATTTTATGCGGGTTGGCCGAAGGCATGGGCAGCATTCCGCATGGCAAAGGACATCTGGGCAGACGAGGAAAGCGCCGACGAAAAGCAGCGTCATCAAAACAGTATGATATTTCCCATCGGCGCGCCCAATGACGGTTTCGCACAGTATTTCAGCGGGCAGAGCTATCTTGCGCCGGTTTCCACGGCGCAGGTCAAAATATTCAATGTAACCTTTGAACCCGGCTGCCGTAACAACTGGCACATCCACGAGGCGGACAAAGGCGGCGGACAGATCCTTATCTGCGTGGCCGGGCGCGGTTACTATCAGGAATGGGGCAAAGAGCCGCAGGAGCTGCACCCCGGCGATGTGGTCAACATTACCCCCGGTGTCAAGCACTGGCACGGCGCTGCGCCGGACAGCTGGTTTTCCCATCTGGCTGTGGAAGTACCTGGAGAAAACTGCCGCAGTCAGTGGTGTGAGCCGGTGAGTGAAGAAGATTATCAAAAACTGAAATAAGGAGCATCACTATGAGCATTTTATTTATCAACGGCAGTCCCAACAAAAACGGGAACACCGCCGCACTGGCGGCAGAGCTGCTGAAAGATCACGAATATGAGACTTTGAACCTTACGGACTACACCATCGGTGCTTTCGGTCAGAATCTCCCCGGTGACGAGCTGAATGCCGTTATTGCCGCCATGAAGAAGGCGGACACCATCGTCATCGGCTCTCCCGTCTACTGGCACAATATCTGCGGCAGCGTGCGCAACGTGCTGGATCGTTTCTACGGCAAGGTGGAGGACGGCGAACTGTCCGGACGCAAACTGTATTTTGTGTTTCAGGGCGCAGCTCCGGAGAAATGGATGCTGGATGCGGGCGAGTACACCATGAAGCGCTTCGCCGCCCTCTACGGTATGACCTACGGCGGCATGGCGACCAATAAAAACGAAGCCACGAAACTTGGAAAGAACATTTAAGGAGGAATCTTTTATGGAATACGCAACTCTCAATAACGGCGTGAAAATGCCCATGGCCGGTATCGGCACATTTCTTCTGACCCCGGACGAGGCGGAGGCCTCCTGCGTCAGCGCCTTGCAGAACGGCTATCACCTGATCGACACCGCCAACGCCTATGTGAATGAAAAGGCCGTTGGCCGTGCCATGAAGAAGTCTGGCTTGCAGCGGGAGGAGATTTTTCTTGAAACGAAGCTGTGGCCCAGCTTCTATGAGCAGCCGGACGCAGCGAACAAGACTCTTGCCCGCCTGGATACCCCCTACATTGACCTGTTGCTGATCCACCAGCCCGCAGGCAACTATGTGGCGGGCTACCGCCAGATGGAAAAGGCGTACAAGGAGGGCAAGGTGCGTGCCATTGGCCTGTCCAACTTCAACCAAGCGCAGCTTGAGGAGATTCTCTCCATCTGCGAGGTGCGCCCCACGGTATTACAGACCGAGCTGCACCCCTATCATCAGGAGCCTGAACTGAAAGCCTTCCTGAAGGAGAACGGCATCGTGCCGCAGGCGTGGTATCCGCTGGGTCATGGCGACAAGGCGCTGCTTCAGGAGCCTCTGTTTGCCTGGCTTGGCAAAAAGTACGGTAAGTCCGCGCCTCAGATCATTCTCCGCTGGCACATCCAGAGCGGCAACATCGTCATCCCCGGATCCAAGAACCCCGACCATATCAAGTCCAACTTCGACCTGTTCGACTTTGCTCTGACAGAGGACGAGATGGCGCAGGTCGCTGCCCTCAACAAGAACGTGCGCTACTACACCAGCACCCCGGAAATGCTCAAAAAGTATGCGGAAATGATTCCGCCGGTGGACGAGCAGAAGTGAAGCGCTTTCTTTCGCTTGCTTTGGCGCTTGTGCTGGTACTGGCTCTTGCGGGGTGCGGAGCCGGTACGGCAGCATCGCCACAGCCGGAAACGACACCTGAACCGAGTGGCACACCGACTGTTGAACCGTCGGAAAGCACATCATCGGCAGCCACATCCGAGCCGGTTCAAACAGGCCTGTTTGCGGAGCAAATTTTCTCCGGCGCCGACGGCGACATCCATTACAGCTACTATCTGCCGGAGAACTACGACGGCAGCCGCAAGTTTCCGATGATGGTCGTTATGCCAGGCTATAACATGATGTGGTTCGGTGAAGGTTCTTCCGGCAGCAATCTGAACTGGAGCGGCTTCACCGCATGGACAAAGCTGGACACGGAGATGATCGTGGTTTCTGCGCAGCTCACTGACTGGGGTGAAAAATCCGCCCGGCAGGCCATTGAACTAACGGAATACTTTATCAATAGTTTTGCCGTGGATACCAGCCGGGTCTATGCCGCCGGGTATTCCGCAGGCGGCGAGACCATGTCCCGTGCGGTGTCCATGCGTCCTGACCTGTATGCGGCCTATCTCCACGGCGCTTCCCAGTGGGACGGCGATTATGCTCCCATTGCGGAGAACGGCGTGGCGGTCTACATCTACATGGCCGAGGGCGACGAATATTACGGCAGCGCCAAGGCCCGCTCGGCCTATGAAAATCTCCACGAAGCCTATGAAAACGCCGGTTGGAGCGATGCCGACATCGACCGTGTTCTGCGCATCGAAACACCCGACAACACCTTCTTCAACGAAAAGGGCATTTACAATTACCACGGCGGCGCCAATGTGGTCTTTGACGCCCCGGACAACCTGAACTGGGTGATCTCCCACAGCAAAGGATGAGGACATGAAACCAATTTTCAAAATCAAAATCGCCGTGGATGCGGCCATGTCGGTGTCCATGCTGCTTCTGATGGCCTATGGCCTTGTGGGTGAGGCAGCCCACGAGTGGATCGGCATGGGAATGTTCGCCTTGTCCGTGGCGCACCATGTTTTGAACCGCCGATGGATTCAAGCTGTGCCGCGGGGGCGCTACACGCCCCTGCGCATCGTGCAGACGGCACTGGCAGGGCTGATTTTCCTGTGCATGGTCGGCTCTATGATCAGCGGCATTGTGCTGTCCCGCCATGTGTTTGCGTTTCTTCCAAAGCACGGCGGCTATGAGCTTGCACAGCAGGTGCATATCCTCTGCGCCTACTGGGGCTTCGTCTGTATGAGCCTGCATCTGGGATTTCACTGGAGCATGATGCTGGCGATGGCGCGCAAGCACTTGCAGCCGAGCAAAATACGCACATGGGCGCTCCGAATTGCCGGATATTCTTTCGCTACCTACGGAGTCGTGACCTTCGTTCGCCGGGATGTGGGACTTTACCTGCTGCTGAAAAGCCATTTCGTGTTCTTTGATTATTCCGAGCCGCTCATCGCTTTCCTGCTGGACTATCTGGCGGTGATGGGACTGTTTGTGGCAGTCGGATTTTTGCTTTTACATGTAATTAAGGCAATAGAATTACAGTAGAATTTTTCTATGCCCGAAACCCGTTTAAAATAATACTTTTCGGCATAAGGAAACCCCACTGCAGAAATTCTACAGTGGGGTTCACACTCTTTATCGGAACTACAGGCATTTGCTTTACAGTAATCGTTAAAGCGCCGGGTTCTGATAATTTATTTTTGTTGGAATAAAGCATAGAATCATCTCATTCTTACTGCTTTTTACAACAATGCTTCGTTTAAGTATTCTCTTACCCGTCGATCCAGTTCTTCAGCCGTGAATACCGACGAGGGCATTTCCGGCACGAACACCAAACATCGCATCGGCTTTAATGAAATGATCGCCGATGCCATGTCCGGTAAAATCGATCTCATCGTCACAAAGTCGGTCAGCCGCTTCGCCCGAAACACGGTTGACAGTCTGGTTACCATCCGCAAACTGAAAGAAAAAGGCGTAGAAGTCTACTTCGAAAAAGAGAACATCTACACCTTTGACGGCAAGGGCGAACTGCTGCTAACTATCATGTCCTCGCTGGCACAGGAAGAAAGCCGCTCCATTTCGGAGAACGTGACCTGGGGACAACGGAAGCGGTTTGCGGATGGAAAGGTCAACCTCCCATACAAGCAATTCCTCGGTTACCGCAAAGGCACAGACGGTTTTCCAGAAGTCGTTCCGGAGGAGGCAATTGTTGTCCGCCGGATTTATACTCGATTCATGGAGGGGTCGACGCCGGGAGCCATTGCAAAGGAACTGACAGCAGATGGGACTCCGACTCCATCGAGAAAACAACGCTGGCAGACCAGTACAGTGGAAAGCATCCTTCAAAACGAGAAATACAAGGGCGCTGCACTCCTTCAGAAATGCTTCACGGTCGATTTCCTCACAAAAAAGAGGAAGGTCAATGAGGGCGAGGTGCCGCAGTATTATGTGGAACACAGCCATGAGCCGATAATTACGCCGGAAGAGTTCGACAAAGTTCAGACGGAGCTTGCGCGGCGTAAGAGGATAAGCCGTCAGTACAGCGGAAAGAGCATTTTTTCTTCCCGCATCGTCTGCGGGGACTGCGGTTCCTACTTCGGCTCGAAAGTCTGGAACTCGACCTCAAAATACCGCAGGGTCATCTGGCAATGCAACAGTAAATTCAAGGGCGAGCACAAATGCGAAACGCCGCATCTGGACGAGGAAACCATTAAAGCGCGGTTCGTGGCCGCACTTAACGCTATTATCGAAAGCAAAGACAACATGCCGATTGATGCAAGCCACCCTGACAGACTGTACAGGCATTGACACAGAAATCGAGAGCCTGCTTGAGGAGATCGAGGTTGTAACCGAATTGACAAAACGCTGCATCGCCGAAAACTCACAGATGGCTCAGAACCAGGAAGAATACGCCGCCCGGCACAATGGGTTTGGACGGCAACAATGCTGCGGCTCATGTATCCTATGCGTTTACTGAAGTCGCGGGCATTTATCCTCATGCCGTCCAGCCGTTATGGCGACCAGTGGGCCGCAGGACAGAAAACATTTTGGCCACTACGGTAAAGGTCATTGGAAATGCAGTCTGAGGCCGGTGCCCGGCAGTTCACGGCCTGCTTGCCGCGGGCGCGCTGACCACCACCTACCGCTTCGCAGGGTCTTCTCTATGATCCCGAACATGTACAAGATCGCCGGTGAGCTGCTTCCCTGCGTGTTCCACGTTTCCGCGCGTGCTGTGTCGCATCACCGCCCTTTCCATTTTCGGCGACCATTCCGATGTATATGCCTGTCGTCAGACCGGCTTTGCAATGCTTGGCAGAGACCAATCGTGCAGGAGGTCATGGATCTCGGCGCGGTGCTCACCTGGCCGCCATAAAGGGCATGAGGGTTCCGTTCATCAACTTCTTCGACGGTTTCCGCACCTCTCACGAGATTCAGAAGATCGCCATTGGGACTATGCAGACCTGGCCGAAATGTGCGACATGGACGCTGTCAGGCGTTCAGAAAGAGAGCGCGCTGAACCCTGGAGCGTCCGGTAATGCGGCGGATCGCATGAAAACGATGATATATTTTTTCCAGCACCGTGAGGCCTGCAAAAATTGCTATGAAGCAGTTCCCGGCAGTCGTTGAAGAGTATATGGATAAGGTCAATGCCAAGCTGGCACCGACTACAAGCTGTTCAACTACTACGGCGCACCGGATGCAGACCGCGTAATCATCGCCATGGGCTCCATCTGCGACGTCGCAGAAGAGGTCATTGGATACCTTACCGCCGCAGGCGAGAAGGTCGGTCTTG
>VOFC01001925.1_pt1 | contig 70000 bp, 95 predicted proteins | sample 5384161 | NCBI WGS metagenome assembly VOFC01 (sample SAMN12384722, study PRJNA508395) | human gut metagenome | isolation source: healthy gut B | host: Homo sapiens
TCCGGGTATTTCTTTGTGTGATCTTGTTCTGAATATTTCGCCTTTTGTTGTAGCCCACGAGGGTTGTATACCGGTCATACGGGTTACGACCGAGGGAGCATCTTCTTCGGTATCGATCCAAAAAATCGCATCCCATTTCTATTATTTTATCGTTAAATTCTGCCATTTAATTCTATTATTTTTTAATCCATTTCTATTCTACAAGTTATGGAAATACATTTTCTTTGTTTGATTTCACAAATATCCCCGATTTCAATCTTCTGTGTTCCCATGAGTCCAATGGTTTAGTCGTCGAAATAAGGCGTACTTATGTAGTATAGATAAAAATCTACCGGGATATTCAGCTTGGCGATTCTTTTTTCCACATGTCGGGCCGTATTCTGAACTGGAAGTTATAATGTCCCATACTGCAATGGAGTATCAGTCCGCTGTTTTGAAACGGCGGAAAACTTTTCGAAACGACTCTGAACGGCTTTCTATCAAGTCCAATATTTCGTTGGATTGATATACCAGATCGAAATAATTCGATGCTTTTCGGTTGTCGAACGTGTCGTAGAACCAGACGTTTTTCTCATCGAAGACCGGGTGAGTGCCGGGCTCGATGTAGGGTATGTCGGGGTATCCTTTCCGTTTGATACGGGTGGGGGATATTCCGGTCATCTCGGTAACGATACCCGGGTCATTCTTTCCGGTCTCGATATAGAGCGTACAGCCCATCTCGGTTCCGGTCTTGATTCGGTTAATGCTATTTTTCTTGCTTTTACTGAGTAGGTACAGGTCGAAGTCGACCAACAATCCGTACGGTGCGATACGCTTCCACAGTTCAGGCGGAATGCGGAATTGAAGTTTATGCCGGTTGACATAGCAGAAATGGAGGAGGCATTTGTATTTGTAGTTCCTAAAAATCTTTTGGAAAGAACTTTTCTGTTTCTCTATCATTTCGAGCATATCGATCGATTTGAAAGGTATCAGATGGTCGTCTTTTTTCAAAATAGGTAGTGCCGGATAATTTCCACAGGTTTTGTTTAAAGAATTTTCCGGGTATTTCCCTGCTTGGCATTATTTCATTAGGTATGGTCCTAAATATTTCGCCTTTTGTTGTAGCCCACGAGGGTTGTATACTGGTCATACGGGTTACGACCGAGGGGAGCATCTTCTTCGGTATCGATCCAAAAATCGCATCCCATTCTAATTTTTTTATTGTCGAATGTAATCATTACTTTTAATCTTCCTTTATTCTATGAGTTATGGGAATAATAGCATGTAATTTTAATGCTTTTTCCGTAGTAATTTATCATCAATCTATGGAGGCGAAAAGATTCTCATATTTACTTAGTGAGGTGAGATAATTGTTCTTATATTCGATAAGACGTATTTTGGAGAAAGGGATTCTTTGTGATTGTATAAAGTTCGTCTGTTCATCTATTTTATTGAGAACAATGGATTTTCGGTTGAGCTTGGAAATTTTTCCGACAAGGATATAATCGTCCGATTCCAATCCTATCGCTATGTTTTCTTTTTTCTCCATGAAGGTACTGAAAATGTGCATGGTATTTGTACAATCTATACCCTTTCCTTCATATTTCCACATCGGTGAATAGTTTAGAGAAAGGATTTTTGCCGAAATTCTATCTGTTGAAACTATATTTTTTTGTTTAATGAAATTTTTATTGATAAATAAATATCCGTCGAAATTAAAATCTCTCTGACTTTGGTGAAGAATAATCCATTCTTCATTTTCTTGAATGACCACACCTTTATATATTTCATTGTGGTTATTAACCTTGATTTCCCAGATTTCCAATCGGGGGATTTTTGTGGAGTCTGTCGTTATATATTTTTGATAAGCGCACGAATAACGAGTATTCACTCGAAAAAAAGCGAATCTTCTGTAAAGGAAATTTTTTATATTCAATCCATTGTGCCTGTTTATCTAAAATCCTCATTGTTATGTATTGTTCGTTGATATTTTTTATTTCTCCAAGCCAAAATTTATGAGCTTTGTGTTGCCATATCTCAACGAGTTTCTCTTTATCTTTATCAAATAAAGCGGGAGGAAATAGAAGCGTAGAATTTATGAGCTCCCATTTTGAGTTGGAAAATATATAGTCTGCTATTCTATCTGTTTCGATATGAAAATGGTCTATCCACTCTCGATTGATGAATGTATATCCATCGAGGACATAGTCATATGTATTTTCCAAAACAGCGACCCAATTGTTATCATGGTTCACGTAAAGGCCAGTGATGGGCTCTTTTCGTTGTTTTATTTTTTATGGTAACAAGATTCTTATTTGTAACGTTTTCTCCTTTTTATCTCCTTTTTTTCATCTTCTGTTTATGATTCTTGTTCTGTATATTCGTCTTCCCAAGTTTCCGGGTTCCCGTTTTTTTCAATACGGTCTATTAAAAATTCTATACCCCAGATTCCGCTGGGTGGATATTCTTTTGCTTTTTGTTAGTTTTTACCAATCTCCATTCATTATTTTGAATATTGGTAATTTCCCACCCCTTGAACACTCCGCAAACTTTTTCTACATCTTTGAAATATTTAGGGACTTTGAACTTTTGACTTCGGAAAAGCCGACTTTGCGAATGTATTTTCTTCGTAAAGCTATTCCCAACGGAACGAAACAGATATATCGTTCTTTTTGTTGTGCTAATTTTTCCAAATCGACAGGTTCATGGTATACCCCCGGAAGCAAGCGTATCAATGTCGTTTGGTCTACTTCGGCCATGTATTGGATATATGCATTTCCTATTGCCGTAGGGACTTCAAAAATATCCCCGATTTCAATCTTCTGTATTCCCATGTGTCTGATAGTTTAGTCGTCGAAGTAAGGCGTACTTATGTAGTATAGATAAAAATCTACTGGGATATTCAGTTTGGCGATTCTTTTCCACATGTCGGGCCGTATTCTGAACTGGAAGTTATAATGTCCCATACTGCAATGGAGTATCAGTCCGCTGTTTTTGAAACGGCGGAAAACTTTTCGAAACGACTCTGAACGGCTTTCTACCAAGTCCAATATTTCGTTGGATTGATATACCAGATCGAAGTATTTCGATGCTTTTCGGTTGTCGAACGTATCGTAGAACCAGACGTTTTTCTCATCGAAGACCGGGTGAGTGCCGAGCTCGGTGTAGGGTATGTCGGGGTATCCTTTCCGTTTGATACGGGTGGGGGATATTCCGGTCAGCTCGGTAACGATACCCGGGTCATTCTTTCCGGTCTCGATATAGAGTGTACAGCCCATCTCGGTTCCGGCCTTGATTCGGTTAATGTTATTTTTTTTGCTTTTACTGAGCAGGTACAGGTCGAAGTCGACCAACAATCCGTACGGTGCGATACGTCTCCACAGTTCCGGTGGAATACGGAATTGAAGTTTATGCCGGTTGGTATAGCAGAAATGAAGGAGGCATTTGTATTTGTAGTTCCTAAAAATCTTTTGGAAAGAGCTTTTCTGTTTCTCGATCATTTCGAGCATATCGATCGATTTGAAAGGTATCAGATGGTCGTCTTTTTCAAAATAGGCAGTACCGGATAATTCCCACAGATTTTGTTTAAAGAACTTTCCGGGTATTTCTTTGTGTGATCTTGTTCTGAATATTTCGCCTTTTGTTGTGGCCCACGATGGTTGTATACTGGTCATACGGGTTACGACCGAGGGAGCATCTTCTTCGGTATCGATCCAAAAATCGCATCCCATTTTAATTATTCTATTTTTTAATAAGCCCATAATAATTATATTATTTAATATTTGAAAGTAGGGCTACTTATCATCTCCAAATGGCATTGATTGTGCAATGGAATTTATTGAGAATCCTAGTAATGCACAAAATATCAGCATGGTATTTCGATAGAATTTCATAGTACGCAAATTGGGGTGTTTCTTTTCTCAAAGAAAGGGAATATTTATTAAAAAACAAAATATTCTCAAAAAAAATAAAAGGCGATTGACTTTAATGAGTTAATCGCCTACAAAAAAAATATATACTTATACTCATTCATCGGCCGATTCGTGTTTGCGGTATTCTTCGATCATATAGCCTTTTACTTCCTTGAATAAGCGAGTCGCAAAGACAAAGTCGTTCAGAGCTTCGTTAGATGATGTGAATATTTTGGTACGATTTCCTACCCACTCTCTGTGTCCTTTATTAATAAAGACAATATTTTCACCGATTCCTATTACAGAGTTCATATCGTGGGTATTGATGATTGTCGTTATATTGTATTCGTGTGTAATATCGCTTAATAATTCATCGATAAGGATAGAGGTTTTCGGATCGAGTCCCGAGTTAGGCTCGTCACAAAATAAGTATTTGGGATTCAATGCGATGGCACGAGCTATCGCCACGCGTTTTTGCATGCCTCCGCTGATCTCCGACGGATACAAATCGTTAACTCCTTTTAGATTAACACGTTCTAAACAAAATTCCGCTCTTTTTTTACAAGAGGCATAGGTGTCTCGTGTGAACATTCTTAGCGGAAACATGACATTGCCCAATACCGTCTCTGAATCGAATAGGGCCGAGCCTTGAAATAGCATGCCTATTTCGTTCCGAAGTTCTTTAATTTGTGAAGCCGACATCGAAGTGATGTCTCTACCGTCATAAATAACTTGTCCTTTATCGGGTTGCATGAGACCAACGATACATTTCATCAATACCGTTTTGCCCGATCCACTTTGCCCGATAATTAAGTTTGTCTTTCCAGAGTAGAATTTGGCGGAGACATTGTGTAGAATGACTTTCCCGTCGAATGATTTGGATATATTATTAACTTCTATCATCAAAATAAAATTTGAGTGAGAACCACGTCGAGAAGTAGAACGATAACGCTGCTTACAACGACAGAGTCGGTACTGGCTTGCCCGACTTCGAGTGCTCCGCCTTTCACTTTGTATCCATAGTACGAGGCTACGCTACTGATGACAAAGGCGAAGAAGAGTGCTTTGAATATGGCTTGCCAAATGTAATATTCATTAAAAAACTTTGTAGTCCATAGATGTATTTTGACACGGAAATTATGTCGGTGAATTGGGCTATCAGGAATCCGCCTGTAATACCACTCGCCATACTGAACACGACTAACACCGGAATGAAAGAGACCATTGCCGCGATTTTGGGTAATATCAACAGGTTGGCAGAGTTGACGCCCATAATTTCAAGTGCGTCTATTTGCTCGGTTACCCGCATGGTGCCTATTTCGGAGGCTATGTTTGACCCAACTTTACCGGCCAAGATCAGACATAATATGGAAGAGGAAAATTCCAATAAGATGACATCTCGGGTAGCCAATCCTACGGCGTAGGCCGGTATCATGGGCGATACCACATTCTTTTTGCATTTGTATGGCAATCACGGCTCCGATGAAAACGGAAATAGTAATGACGATGGGAATAGAGTCTATTCCTAATTTGTATATTTCGGAAATATATCTTTTGAAAAACTCTCTCCATCGGTCCGGTATTGTAAATACGCGTCTCATTAACAAGACGTAATCTCCGAACTTTTTAATGAATCTTGTATAATCATATCCGCTAATTGGATTATTGAAGAACAAAAGTAATGAAAAAGAATCGATGAGCCATTATCTTTTATAGTAGAATTAAGTTCTCAATCATTTTATTTCGTTAAAACGGCTGATGGGATTGTCTATTTTCAATATCTTTGTCTCTGTGAAGATAGAATGCGGTTTGGCATAGTCAAGTCGAAAATGCAATTTTCGCTTGCCTCTGCGCTCACCTTTCACTATTTTTGCAGATAATTTTAAAGGTAGAAATATGTTTTCCAAATTTTTAAGCATCAACCGGTGGCTGCCAATACCGAAGAGAAGGTTCATGTGAATGTTCAATCGGATTTGGAATCTTCGGAAAATAATATGGTGCTGCGAACCGAAGATTTGGTAAAGAAATATCGTCAGCGGACGGTTGTGAACCATGTGTCGATAGATGTTACAGGGGGAAATCGTGGGATTGTTGGGCCCGAATGGCGCAGGAAAGACAACGACTTTCTATATGACGACCGGATTGATAACCCCCAATCAGGGGGGCATATTTATCTGAATGATCTCGACATTACAGATTATCCGGTTTATAAACGGGCGCAAATCGGTATCGGGTATTTGGCGCAAGAGGCTTCGGTGTTTCGCAAGTTGTCGGTGGAAGATAATATCCGGTGTGTCTTGGAAATGACTCATACCACCAAAGAGTATCAGCGGGATAAACTGGAAAGTTTAATCGCTGAGTTTCGATTACAGAAGGTACGTAAAAATTTGGGAGACCAACTATCGGGAGGAGAAAGGCGTAGAACCGAAATTGCACGCTGTTTGGCTATTAGTCCTAAATTTATTATGCTCGATGAGCCTTTCGCAGGAGTCGATCCTATTGCCGTGGAAGATATCCAGTCTATTGTATATAAGCTGAAAGAAAAAAATATCGGCATTTTGATAACCGACCATAATGCGCCTGAAACACTGAGTATTACCGACCGTGCTTATTTATTATTCGAGGGTAAAATACTTTTTCAGGGCACATCGGAGGAACTGGCAGAAAATCCCGTTGTCCGGGAAAAATATTTAGGGCGTAATTTTATCTTCCATCGGAAAAAATTCCTTTGATTTCGAGACAAAAACTTTTTTATAAAGCACGTATAATAAAATTACCGTACCGATAAGGCTCGCTCCTGCCAGCCAGCTCGTAGGGGGAACCGCTTGTGCCGACCGTCTCTATCGGATTATCGGGGGATTTGTCATTTGTAAAATAGGAAATGCACGCGACCGTGCTGTTATTGAACAGGTGGGCGAATATCGGTAGCCATAGATTTTTGCTCCATACCAATAGATATCCGAAGAATGCGCCTAATAATAATCGAGGTATAAAACCATAGAATTGTAAATGTATGGCACTGAACAGGAATGCACAAATCCACACGGCTACATGTGCCCGGTGATTTTTGTCTTGCACGATTCGTTGAAGAACACCTCTGAAAATCATTTCTTCGCCGATTCCGGTGAGGATTCCAATCGAAAATGACGGCTAAGAAATGAGAAAATGAATTTACTTGCAGAATTTGTTCGGTTATCTTTGTCGCAGCATTTTCTTGTTGACGCATCCATTGTTCAATATTATACAGCGCTTCGGGCAGGTGCATGGCTTCATTCCATTCTACGATTCTGTTAAGAGCCGGAGTCGCAACGATGAATAAAGCGATTATCCCTAACAATTCTATGATACGCGGGGCTTTATTCAAATAAAGGGATTTTCCTGCATTTCCCCAAAACAGAGTCGCAGCGATCCATGCCGGGAGAATGAACATGCCTATGTTTTGTAAATACATGGCTATCAACAATGCATTAGAGCCTTTTACAAAAAACATGGGAATGGCAACGATTAGAGCTCCCCATAAAATTAAGAGTAGCAGAATGATAAGTTTTATCCCTGTCGATGAGTTATGGCAATATCCCGAGATTCTCATGTATTCATTGTTTTTTCGTGTACAAATATAACGCAGATGTCATTAAAATATGCAGTTGTGTGGCAACTGTTTCATATTTTACGCAAAAGTAACAAAAATAAATATAAGGATAGTTTGTCAAAAGAGAAAGAATATAAGCAATATGTGCGTGTTTTGTCAATATAATTTTTGAAAATGTAGATAAATATTTATATTTGCAAATATAAATGTGGCAATTTTATAATTTATGAAAGTCTCTATCATAAAATATAATGCCGGAAATGTATATTCGGTCGAATGTGCGTTACGACGATTGGGTGTAACGCCGGTTGTTAGCGATTCTCCCGACGTGTTGTCGCAATCCGACAAGGTTCTTTTTCCCGGAGTGGGAGAGGCTTCTTCGGCGATGAAATATTTGCAAGAGCACGGGTTAGATAGGGTTATCGTCAATCTTGCGCAGCCGGTGTTGGCTATTTGCATCGGATTGCAGCTTTTATGCAAACACTCCGAAGAAGGAGATGTTGACACGTTGGGTATATTCGATACGGTAGTCCGTCGGTTTGTTCCCGAAGATACCGAACAGAAGATACCTCACATGGGGTGGAATGCGTTGACTTGTTTGAAAGGCCCTTTGTTCACCGGTATTCCCGAAGGTAGCCATGCCTATTTTGTACATAGTTATTATGCTCCTGTATCGGAGTTTTCTGTGGCGGAGTGTAACTATGTAGTTCCATTTAGTGCGGCTTTAAATAAAGGTAATTTTTATGCGACCCAGTTCCATGTGGAAAAGAGCGGTACAGTGGGTATGCGAATTCTTGAAAATTTTCTTTCGTTATGATCGAGCTGATTCCTGCCATAGATATAATGAACGGTCGATGTGTCCGGTTGTCGCGAGGGGATTACTCTTGTCGAAAGGTATATGATGAAAATCCGTTGGAAGTGGCGAAAGCGTTTCAAGACAATGGATTGAACAGGCTACATTTGGTCGATTTGGACGGTGCGAAAGCCGATCATGTCGTAAATTATAGGACGCTTGAACAAATAGCTACTCATACGTCTCTTTCCGTCGACTTTGGCGGAGGAATAAAAAGTGACGAGGACTTGCGTATCGCATTTGAGTGCGGCGCCGATATGGTGACGGGAGGAAGTATCGCTGTGAGGAATCGTAGTTTGTTTCTTCAATGGCTCGATCGGTATGGCAAAGAGCATATAATTTTGGGTGCAGATGCGAGACGGGAAAATATCAATAAACGGGTGGCTCGAAGAATCGGAGTGGGAATTGATTCCGTATGTCCGCGAATATGCTCAGGCGGGTGTTTATAAAGTAATAACGACAGATATAAGCCGAGATGGTATGTTGGAGGGCTGTGCCGTGAATTTGTATGAATCCATGCTGTCGGAGATTCCCGAAATTTACCTAATTGCGAGTGGGGGAGTCGCTTCGTGGAACGACATAGAGTCGTTGCAATCCATAGGTGTTCCTGCCGTAATATTGGGAAAATCGATTTACGAGGGGAAAATATTACTGTCGGAAATATCCCGGTTTGTCGCTAAAAATCAAAGTTATGTTGGCTAAACGTATTATACCGTGTCTCGACGTGAAAGACGGAAAGACCGTGAAGGGAACGAAGTTTGTGGATTTCAAAGAGGCCGGCGACCCGGTTTTATTGGGCGAGATATACAGTAAAGAGGGAGCCGATGAACTTGTTTATCTCGATATAACTGCATCGAGCGAGGGTCGTAGCACGTTCACAGATTTGGTGAAACGGGTGGCTTCCCGTATCGACATACCTTTTACTGTCGGAGGCGGTATCAACTCTTTGCAAGATATAGACCGTTTATTGAATGTAGGGGCGGATAAAGTGTCGTTGAATTCTTCGGCTCTGAAAAATCCGAAAATTATAGACGATGTGGCAAAAAATTCGGTTCACAGGTTTGTGTTATCGCAATAGATGCTAACTTTGAAAATGGAAACTGGGTTTGTTATTTGAATGGTGGAAAAGTCGCTACCCAACGAACGCTTTTTGAATGGGCTTTGGAAGCAGCTGAAAGGGGAGCGGGTGAGATACTCTTTACAAGCATGACTCATGATGGCACTCGAAGCGGATATGCCCATGAAGCGTTATTGGAACTTCACCGACTATTACCTATCCCAATCATAGCTTCGGGAGGAGCGGGTACGAAGGCGCATTTTAAAGACGCGTTTCTCCGTGGCAAGGCCGATGCCGCATTGGCTGCGGGCGTATTTCATTTTGGCGAGATAACGATTCCTGAGTTGAAAAAATATTTATCGGAAAGTGGTATTCCTGTGAAGAGGTAAGTTTATGGAAAAAGAAACGATACAGTTGGATTTCGAAAAAATGGGTGGGCTTGTTCCAGCCGTTGTTCAAGACGATGTTACTCAAAAAGTACTTATGGTAGGGTTTATGAATGAAGCTGCTTTTCATAAAACCTTAGATACGAATCGAGTGACATTTTTCAGTCGGACGAAAGGTCGATTGTGGACCAAAGGAGAACAAAGCGGAAATTTCTTAGAGGTGAAATCCATTCTACCGGACTGTGATAACGATACGCTTTTGATTAAAGCAACTCCGTGTGGTCCTGTATGTCATACCGGGACGGATACTTGTTTTGGAGAAAAAAATGAAGATGCACTTTCATTCATCGGGTATTTGCAAGATTTCATAGAACGGAGAAAACAAGAGATGCCCCAAGGCTCATATACAACCTCGCTTTTTTCAGTCGGGGATAAACCGTATGGCACAGAAAGTGGGAGAGGAGGCTGTGGAGACAGTCATCGAAGCTACGAATGGGACCGATGACCGTCTTATTTATGAAGCCTCGGATTTGTTGTACCATTTGATTGTGTTGCTTACTTCGAAAGGGCATCGCATAGAAGATTTAGTTCGAGAGTTACAGAAAAGACATCAATAAAAAGCTATGGAAAAGAAGTTGCTTGTCAAATATACCGATGTGCAGATTTGCCGGGAGGAACTGACTATATTGAAACACATCAATTTTGAGTTATACAGCGGTGAATTTGTCTATTTCATCGGACGTGTGGGTAGTGGAAAAAGTAGTCTGCTGAAAACGATGTATGCCGATTTGCCTATTTATGGAGGAGAGGCAATCGTGCTTGATTTCGATGTTCGCCACCTCAAAAATAAAGAGATACCCAATTTGAGACGAAAACTGGGTATCGTGTTTCAAGATTTTCAGTTATTGACCGATCGTTCGGTATACGAGAACCTTGCTTTTGTTTTGAGGGCTACCGGTTGGAAAGATAGAGAAGAGATAGACACCCGTGTGTCGGAAGTTTTGGATCAAGTGGGCATGCGCAAAAAATCTTACAAAATGCCTCATGAGCTATCGGGGGGTGAACAGCAGCGAATCGTCATAGCCAGAGCTTTATTGAATTCGCCTAAAATCATCTTGGCCGATGAGCCTACCGGAAATCTCGATCCTCAAACCGGGCAACAAATCGTGTCGTTACTTCATCACATCTGCGAAACAGGAACCGCCGTTATCATGACGACTCACAATTTGAATTTGGTAGAAGAATTCCCGGGAAGAATCTTGAAATGCGAAGATAAAAGTTTGGTAGAAGTTTAATGGCGAATAGTTGATAATCCCGCAAAAAAGACATATTTTTGCGAAGAAATAAGAACCGTTTTGTTATATTAAAAACAAGTAAATAAAAAATGAAAGTACTCAAATTTGGTGGAACTTCCGTCGGCAGTGCTCAATGCATGAAAGATGTTGCCAAATTAATTTGTGATGGGAATCGGAAAATCGTAGTGTTATCGGCTATGGCCGGAACAACGAATACCTTAGTGGAAATATCTGATTATTTGTATAAGAAAAATACAGATGGCGCTAGGGAAACGATCGGAAATCTCGAAAGGAAATATAATAAAGTCATAGACGAATTGTATAGTACCGACGAGTATAAGCAAAAGACACTCGAAGTAATTAAAGGGTGTTTCGACCATATTCGTTCCTTTACAAAAGATTTGTTCACTTTATTTGAGGAAAAAGTTATCTTGGCTCAGGGCGAGTTGATGTCGACTGCGATGATGAATAACTATTTATTGGAGCAAGGGGTGAAATCGGTTATTATTCCTGCTCTTGATTATATGCGTACAGACAAAAATTCAGAGCCTGACAACCAATTTATTAAAAATAAATTGCTTTCATTGCTTCAAGAAAGTCCAGACGCCGAAATTTACATTACTCAGGGATATATATGCAGGAATGCTTATGGAGAAATAGATAACCTTCAAAGAGGAGGTAGCGATTATTCAGCGTCGTTGATAGGTGCGGCAATCAATTCAGAAGAGATACAAATATGGACCGATATCGATGGCATGCACAATAACGACCCTCGGTTTGTAGAGAACACGAAGCCTGTTCGTTTCCTGCAATTTGAGGAGGCCGCAGAATTGGCCTACTTCGGTGCGAAGATATTGCATCCTACATGTGTATTGCCGGCCAAGTTGAATAATTCCGGTGAGACTTCTTAATACGATGCAGCCCGAAGCTCCGGGTACTCTGATTTACGATCATTCATCAGATGGGCAAATTAAAGCGATTGCCGCTAAGGAGAATATTACAGCCATAAAAATAAAATCGGGGAGAATGTTATTGGCGTATGGTTTCTTGCGGAAGGTATTCGAAATATTTGAAAGTTATCAGACTTCTATCGATATGGTGACGACATCGGAGGTGGGAGTTTCTCTTACGATAGACAACACCAAACATCTGCAAGAAATTCTCGACGATTTGCGTAAATTTGGAACCGTGACTGTCGATGAAGATATGGTGATCATTTGCGTTGTCGGGGATTTGGAATGGAACAATGTCGGGTTTGAGTCCGAAGCTGTTCAAGCCATGAAAGATATTCCTGTGCGAATGATATCTTATGGAGGAAGTAACTACAATATTTCATTTTTTGGTTCGCCGGGAGGATAAGGTAAAGGCTCTTCGGTCTTTAAGTCATTATCTTTTTGAGAATAAATAATATATTGTCATGTAGAAATATCTCTACATGACATTTAAATTTTTGTGTGTATAATGTTTCCCATCAGCCATTTCAATATAACGAGGACTCCTTTTTATTATTATGATAAAACATTGCTGAGTAACACATTAGCAAAACTGATTCGCTTGGCAGGAGAACGGAATTATCATGTCCATTATGCTGTAAAAGCCAATGCTAATCCAGAAATATTGAAACTTATCGCGGCTTCGGGAATAGGAGCCGATTGTGTGAGCGGGGGAAATAAAAGCTGCTTTGGAGGCAGGGTTTCCTGCAAAAAAAATTGTATTTGCCGGGGTTGGAAAGGCCGACTGGGAAATAGAATATGCCCTTGAAAAGAAGATATTTTGCTTTAATGTGGAATCGGCAGAGGAATTGTCGGTTATAGAAGAACTTGCCAAGAAAAAAGGAGAATATAGCTTCGATTGCATTGCGTATTAATCCGAATATCGATGCTCATACTCATGAGTATATTACGACAGGACTTAGTGAAAATAAATTCGGTATTCCTATCGAAATGTTGGATTCGATATTTTCGCAAATACAACGTTCTCCGCATGTTCAGCTTGTGGGATTTCATTTTCACATAGGGTCTCAGATATTGAATTTAGAAACATTTCACGTTCTTTGCGAGCGAATCAATCAACTACAAGACGATTTGTCGAAGCGCAATATTCAAGTAAAACATATTAATGTAGGTGGTGGATTGGGAGTCGATTACGAAAATCCCGATAAAAATCCTATTCCCGATTTCGGTCGTTATTTCGATATTTTTCAGCATAATCTGAATTTGAGAGGGGGGCCAACAGTTGCATTTCGAGTTGGGACGTTCTATCGTTTGTCAATGCGGATCGTTGATAACCAGAGTACTATATGTCAAGAAGGGTATCGAAAAACAGTTTGTTATCGTAGATGCCGGTATGACCGATTTGATTCGTCCGGCACTTTATCAGGCACATCATTGTATCGAGAATATTACTTCGGATATGGAGAAGTGCCGATATGATGTCGTTGGACCTATTTGTGAATCTTCGGATTGTTTCGGGAAAGATGTAATGCTCAACGAGACAAAAAGAGGTGATTTGATTGCCATTCGATCGGCAGGCGCTTATGGGGAGGCTATGGCTTCCCAGTATAATTGTAGGACATTACCCGGATATTTGATAGAATAATAAAATTATTAACAATAATTTTTATTTTCGTATTTAGAAATATATTATTTTTGCCATTATAAAATTGTAATCATTACAAATAAAGAAAGATGAAAGAATCGGCACAAAATAGATTACGACGATATAATATAAAGCCTTCGGTGCAACGCATGGCCGTGTTGGATTATTTGATGACACACCATACACACCCCACAGCCGATACGATATTCAATGCTTTATATCCATCTATTCCGACGTTGTCCAAAAGCTACTGTTTATAACACTTTTAAATTTATTGACAGAACACGGTGTTATACAGATGATTACGATCGATGAGAAAAATGCCCGTTTTGATGCCCGGGAGACTCCGCATTTGCATTTTAAAATGTGCTTCTTGCGGAGAGATATTCGATTTTGATTTACCCCCTTTACAAATAGAATCTTTGAAGGATTATGATATTTCTGATATTCAAGTTTATTGTAAGGGAACGTGTCCAACTTGCCAGAAGAAAACTCAACATTAAATAACTAACTAAAATAACCAATCATGAAAAAATTTATTTGTACAGTATGCGGTTACGTATACGAAGGTGATGAAGCTCCTGAATTTTGCCCGCAATGTAAACAACCTCGTTCAAAATTCAAAGAAGTTGTTGAATCAGATGAACTTGATTTTGTAACGGAACATCATATCGGTGACGGTGTAGTAGAGGATGCCGAAGTTATGGAGGGCCTTAAAGCTCATTTCATGGGTGAGTGTACCGAAGTAGGTATGTACCTTGCCATGAGCCGTCAGGCAGATCGTGAGGGTTATCCCGAAGTGGCAGAAGCCTTTAAAACGTTATGCTTGGGAAGAGGCTGAACATGCATCTAAGTTTGCAGAACTTTTTTGGGAGAAATCGTTTGGAATACAGAGAAAAATCTAAAAGCTCGTATGGAAGCTGAAAGTGGAGCTTGTGCAGACAAAATGCGTATTGCAAAACGTGCCAAAGAACTTGGCTATGATGCTATACATGACACTGTACATGAAATGGCTAAGGACGAAGCTCGCCACGGTAAAGGCTTCGAAGGTTTATACAATCGTTATTTCAAGAAATAAAATTGTATTTATATTTGTAAGAGGGGTAGTTCATCTTGTGAGCTACCCCTTTTTATCTATTGTCCATTATTGTAAAAATCGTTATCTTTGCGCACATTATCAGATTAATTTCAATGAAAAATATACGCAATTTTTGTATTATTGCACATATAGACCACGGAAAAAGTACCCTGGCCGATCGCTTGTTGGAGTATACCAAAACCATTGCAGACAAAGATTTACAGGATCAAGTTCTCGACAATATGGATTTGGAACGAGAACGGGGAATTACGATCAAAAGTCATGCAATACAGATGGAATATATTTACAAGGGTGAAAAGTATATTCTGAATCTTATAGACACTCCGGGGCACGTGGATTTCTCTTATGAAGTTTCTCGGTCTATTACCGCATGTGAAGGTGCATTGCTTATCGTCGATGCCTCTCAGGGAATACAAGCACAGACTATTTCCAATTTGTATATGGCCATAGAGCATGACTTGGAAATCATACCGGTTGTCAATAAAGTAGATTTGGATAGCGCTCGTCCCGATGAAGTAGAAGACCAAATTATTGATTTGTTGGGGTGTAAACGGGAAGAAATTATACGTGCCAGCGGAAAAACAGGACAGGGGGTCGAAGATATTCTTTCGGCTATTATAGAACGGGTAAATCCTCCTCAGGGAGATGTGGATGCACCGTTACAGTGCCTTATTTTCGATTCTGTATTTAACTCATTCAGAGGAATTATCGCTTATTTCAAAATTTGTAACGGACGAATAAAAACCGGCGATAAGGTAAAATTCGTTGCGACCGGAAAAGAGTATGAGGCCGATGAGATAGGTGTTTTGAAATTGGATATGGTTCCTCGAAAAGAGCTGTCGGCCGGAGATGTAGGATACATTATTTCCGGAATAAAAACGTCCAGAGAGGTGAAAGTGGGAGATACGATTACTCATATAGAGCGACCGTGTTCTTCGGCAATCGATGGATTCGAAGAAGTTAAGCCTATGGTCTTTGCCGGAGTGTATCCCATCGAAACAGAAGATTTTGAGAACCTGAGAGCTTCATTGGAAAAGCTGCAATTAAACGATGCATCCTTGACTTTTCAACCCGAATCGTCTGCGGCTTTGGGCTTTGGATTCCGATGTGGCTTTTTGGGGCTGCTCCATATGGAAATTATTCAGGAAAGATTGGATAGAGAATTCAATATGGACGTTATTACCACGGTTCCGAATGTTTCTTATAAGGTTTACGATAAGAAAGGTGCAATGGTGGAGGTTCATAATCCTTCTGGATTGCCGGATCCTACGTTGATAGATCACATCGAAGAACCTTATATACGGGCATCGGTCATTACTTCGACCGACTACATCGGACCTATTATGACTTTGTGTCTGGGGAAGCGTGGAGAGCTGGTCAAGCAGGAATATATATATCGGGGAATAGAGTAGAGATTATCTACGATATGCCGTTAGGAGAAATTGTCATTGATTTCTATGATAAACTTAAAAGTATATCGAAAGGGTATGCTTCTTTCGATTATCATATTCATGATTTCAGGGAGTCTAAATTGGTCAAACTCGATATTCTTTTTAAACGGGGAGTCGGTGGATGCTTTGTCGACGTTGACGCACGTAGACAATACGGTAACTTTGGACGAAGAATGTGTGAAAAGTTGAAAGAGCTTATTCCTCGCCAGCAATTCGAGATTGCTATTCAGGCCGCAATCGGGGCTAAAATTATAGCCAGAGAAACGATCAAACCAGTGCGTAAAGATGTTACGGCAAAATGTTATGGCGGTGATATTAGCCGGAAACGAAAACTGTTGGAAAAACAGAAAAAAAGGGAAAAAGCGTATGAAACAAATCGGTTCGGTAGAAGTGCCTCAAAAAGCATTTCTAGCGGTATTGAAACTCGATTAGGGTAATTCGGATTCTTTTTTTCGTCATTGGAAAACCGTAAAAGGCTTTCTTTGTTTAAATTACAAATACGGAATGTTATATGGATAGCTTATATGCCATAAAAAGTCGATTAAAAAATTATGCCAGTGGAGGTAATGTTTTGATAGTGGCGACATTGTTGGCTTTTATCATCGCTAATTCTCCGATTGCCGATATGTATTTTTTCTTGGTGGGCACAACCTATATCTTTACAGTTGGGGGATTTCAACTTATTTAGCCATAATGGGCATCCTATGACCGTAATGGAATTTATCAACGATGCATTGATGGCGATTTTCTTTTTTTCTATCGGACTGGAAATAAAAGAGAGGTATTGGTTGGAGAATTGACGTCCATAAAGCAAGCATTATTACCGATCGTTGCTGCTATTGGTGGAATGGTTATTCCTGTTTTATTATTTATGTATATTGGTAGAGGCAGTGATTTCCTGAGAGGGAGTGCCATTCCTATGGCGACAGATATTGCTTTTTCATTGGGCGTTTTGGCTGTGTTGGGAAAAAGAGTCCCCATTTCCTTGAAAATATTCCTAACAACATTGGCGGTGGTCGATGACATAGGAGGTATATTGGTTATTGCGATTTTCTATTCCAGTCATATATCGGTTACTTACTTGTTTTATGCTGCCGGCATATTTTTGATTTTATGGTTGGGCGGACGTGCCGGAATCAATAGTAAAATGTTCTATTTCATACTTGGCGGTGTAGTTTGGTTTTTATTCTTAAATTCTGGTATTCACCCTACGATAGCCGGTGTATTAGTGGCTTTTTGTATTCCCGCTAAACCGGTATTGGCGACTACTCGTTTTATCAGTACGATTCGAGATGAAATAGCTAATTTCCCGCAGGAACAGTTTCATGGGGACAGCGATAGCTCGATAATGCTCTCCAAAGATCAAATAAACTGTTTGAAGAGTATAGAATCTGCATCCGATAAAGTGATAAGCCCGTTACAAGACCTTGAAGATACATTGCATCCGGTGATCAACTATCTTATTATCCCTTTATTCGCTTTTTGCCAATGCAGGGATCGTTTTGTCGGGAATAGAATTGTCTTCGTTATTTACGGGTATTAGTTTGGCCGTTTTTGTCGGGTTGTTGTTCGGAAAATTTGTGGGTATCTTTTTCTCTTCTTGGTTAATCATTAAACTGAAAATTGTTCCGATGCCGACACACTCTACATGGAAGTCGTTAGCGGCGGTATCTGTGTTGGGTGGTATTGGTTTTACAGTATCTTTGTTTATTGCAAATCTTTCTTTTTGGTAATATGGGGCCAGAAGGAATAGAATTGTTGGAGCATGCGAAACTCGGTATTGTAATGGGGTCTCTCGTATCCGGTATTTTAGGATATATCTTACTTAACCTGTTTTTACCGAAGCAACAAGAAGTCGAGTAGGGCGCTTATTCGAATTTTATAGATTTGGCCGGGCGAATAAGCGCAACCAAATAGGAAGGTGCGACCAACATCAAAACCGATACAAGCATGCAGCCGATGTTCAACCATAAAACGTACCAAAAATTTATTTCGATAGGAACATAAGGCACGTAGTATGCTTCGGGATTGAGTGTTACAATGTGAAAGTGTCGTTGAATTAGGCATAGGACGACACCAATAATATTCCCCCATATCATACCTTTCCCGACAAGGAAAACCGATACGTATAAAAATATTTTCCGAATAGAGGTATTGTTCGCTCTAATGCTTTCAATATGCCAATCATATTCGCTCGTTCCAATATAATAATGAGTAATCCTGAAATCATGGTAAAGCCAGATACGGCAGCCATGAGAATAAGTATGATCCAGACGTTCATATCGAGTAAATCGAGCCAGCCGAAAAAGACCGGATTCAATGTGCGAATGGATTGAGGATAATAATGTGTCCCATAATCATCGGGACGGTCTATTAATTGTGTATATAGTTCATATGCTATGTCGTCGGCTCTATCGAAATCTTTTACCATTAGTTCTATTTCGCTATACTGGTCTGGATTCCAATCGTTAAGGCGTTGAATATGTCTTACATCTCCGATAATCAACAGTTTGTCATAATCCGAAAAATCGGTCTGATATATTCCTGAAATAGAAAATCGTCGGGCTCTTACTTGCTCTTGGACAAAGTAGCAGTATATTTTATCCCCGATATGCAGGTCCAATTTATCTGCTATGGTTTTGGAAACGAGGACTTCGTTGGATATTATTGAGTCTTGAATTTTGGGTAAACAGCCATCGACCAGATATTTCTTGAAAAAAGACCAGTTATAGTCGGGGTAACTCCTTTCAGAACCGTTCCCATAAAATCGGTATCGGTCTTTATCATACCCAGTTTTGTCCCGATAGGGTCTATTTTTGTGATGTCATCGCGGTCTGACAATATTTCACGCAGACTATCGGTATATTGAATCGGCTGCTTTTCGTAAGTCATGTTATTATCGAATGACGTTATCTGAATGTGAGCGCCGAATCCTACAACTTTGCTTCGGATTTCTTTTTTGAAACCGATGACAATCGCAACCGACAGTATCATTATGGCTAATCTAGCGCAACACCGGCCACAGCTACACGTACGGCCGGTGGGGTAGCTTTTTTTTCGATGCTGTTTGTCGAAATGTATGCGATTAGCAATATATAATTTCAATTATTCATTGATGGTGTGGCCGGGGTATGTTTCTAATGCTTTTTGTAAAACGATTAGAGCTTTTGATAGTTCTTCTTTTTCCAGTACATAGGCTAAACGAACTTCGTTCTTCCCCAATCCGGGAGTGGTGTAGAACCCAGAGGCGGGAGCCATAAATATGGTTTGTCTTTCGTACTCGAATTCAGATAAACACCATTCACAGAATTTATCGGCATTATCTACCGGTAATCGAGCTACGGTGTAGAATGCTCCCATAGGGATAGGGGAGTAACACCCCGGAATTCGGTTTAAACCGTCAATTAGGTGTTTACGCCGTTCTACATACTCGTTATAGGTAGAGAGCATATAACTTTCGGGAGCATCGATAGAGGCTTCGGCTACGATTTGTCCTAAAAGCGGTGGACTGAGTCTGGCCTGACAGAATTTCATAACACTCTTTTTTTAATTCTTTATGTCGAGTGATCAAGGCTCCTATGCGAATTCCGCATTCGCTGTATCTTTTGAAACAGAATCTATTAACACTACCTGTTCTTCAATCCCTTCTAAGTGGAAAGCCGATATATAGGGCGCTCCTGTATAGCAAAATTCCCGATATACTTCGTCGGAGAATAGGAACAAATCATATTTCTTTACCAGATCCGTATTTGGTTCATTTCTCTTTGGGTGTATAAGTACCCTGTGGGATTATTGGGATTACAGATTAGTATAGCCTTAGTTTTTGGCGTAATTAGAGATTCGAATTTTTCGATAGAAGGTAATGCGAAACCTTCTTCAATAGAAGAGGGTAAAGTTTTGATTACTGCTCCGGCCGAGATAGCAAATGCCATGTAGTTGGCGTATGCCGGTTCTGGAACAATAATTTCATCGCCGGGATCCAGACAAGCCATGAATGAGAATAATACAGCCTCAGAGCCTCCTGTGGTGATGATTATATCATCGGCTGTCACATGAATATGGAATTTGTCATAATATCGGACTAGCTTTTCCCGAAGGCTTTTTATGCCTTCACTGGGACTGTATTCCAGTATTCGGCGATGCATGTGCCGTAACGCATCCAACCCTATTTGAGGAGTCGGCAAATCGGGCTGCCCGATGTTTAGATGAAAAACTTTTATTCCTTTTTCTTTGGCTTTGTTGGCGAGAGGAACAAGTTTTCGTATAGGAGAGGCCGGCATGACTTCGCCTCTATGAGAGATTGTGGGCATACTTTTTAATTTAATATAGACTAACCTATGAAATATGCGATATCAAATGGGGGGTGTCTATTTTTTATTTTTAAAATACAAAGATAAGAATTTTACTTTTTTTCTTTCCTTATGGAGATAGTAGAATATGAAGAGAGAAGTCGTAAAATAGAATAAATAATGCTATATTTGCGTACAAATATAGAAATACAGCAGTTTTATGAACGATTTGAAGCATCTCTTTTTGCTTATTGTTTCTCCCGGGAAGACATGGCAAAAATGGATAAAGTGCCGTATGCGACACAAATATTTTTGAATCAATTCCTATATCCGCTTATGGGAATAACTGCGATAGTATCCTTTTAGGACATTTTTTTAACGATGCTTCTTTACCAAGAGCCTTGCAGTTGGCGATCGTGGAATTTGTGAAATTTTTTGCCGGCTTCTATGCTCTTGTATATGTAATGAAAATTTTTTTCGACTTACATGTTGGAGGTTTTGCAACCTGAGTCTCGTATAAAACGTTTTGTCGGATACACATTGGCATTGTATATGTTGTTTGATATTTCCATTTTTGTTATCCGATTGTTTATAGAACTTCCGTCTATAGTTGATTTTTACCCCTTCTGTTAGCCTATGTGATTTGGAACAGTCAAAGGTATATGGAAATTCCAGATCAAAAAAAATATTTTATACGTAGTGGCTACAACCATATTATTTCTTGTTATACCTTTGTCCATTCAGAAACTGTTGTACTTTTTTGATGCGGATTGATTTAATTAGTATAGAAATGAAGTTACCACAAATAAATATAAAAAATAAGAGGGCGAGTTTCGATTATGAATTGCTCGATACCTTTCATGCGGGAATTGTGCTGTCTGGAACTGAAATAAAGTCAATTCGGTTGGGTAAGGCCGGGCTGACGGACTCTTTTTGTTACATCAATAATGGAGAAATCTGGATAAAAAATATGTATATAGCCGAGTATTTCTATGGTTCTTATAACAATCACTCTTCTCGGCGAGACAGAAAGCTTTTATTAACTCATAAAGAAATTCAGAAAATAGAGAGGGCTGCCAAAGAATCGGGGTTTTCAATAATACCGACACGAGTTTTTATTAATGAGAAGGGATTGGCAAAAGTGGTTATTGCTATCGCTAAGGGTAAAAAAGAATACGATAAGCGAGATTCGATTAAGGAGAGAGAGGATAAACGGCAAATGGATCGAATGTTTAAGCGTTAGTCGCTCTCTTGCAGATAATTAATACTTTGTTGTCATTCGATAGGGTTGTGGCGAAAAGATATAAATCACCTCCGTCCTTGGTCTTTAACTTTTTCTGTAATTCTGCTGTGGTTAGGGGAAAATTACGTGTCGATAGGTTTGTCTGAGGATATTTCGTTTTGATATCTTTTTATATTTTTCGAATTGAATGTAATTGTTTCTATGATCTCAAATTTCCGTCCCGGAAAATTAGAGATGTAGTTGTCCGAAGTATATAAATGGCTATTGGTTTGTAACGTTTCTATGTTATATTCAATAGCGATAGATTTATAAGCTCCTGCTTTGAGTATAGATGTGTTGGGCTCATAGAGGTATTTCTTTATACTTTTACAAAAGTCGAGTAGGGAAGGCCTTTTTCTTGTTTTATTCCAAACGTGAAATCCGATATATTGTCAAAAGAATTGATTTGTATACAATGAATAATCGTATCTCGATCACTCGATTTTTCCGACTCGGTATCGATGACTAATAATAATTCCTTACATTCGTTTTTACGGATACAACATGTACCTCTGAAATATCTGGTAAGAGAGAAAGGGTAGCTGTTATATCGACCATAGGAGATACCTTTATTATGATACGTTTCCCGCATTGGAAAAGTATAGGCATAAGCTCTATTACATTAGGCTCACATTCGTCAATAGCGAATATCCGTTTATTGCAGAGCCTCTTCTCGCAGGATCGATATATATATTTTGAAAATGTCGATCGTTATTTTGTAGAAAGTTTATTCAGTCGTCGTGCGTAACGGTTATGTTATCGGTACATAAGTTTTTTAAAGTTTTGTTTTGCCGCTCGGCAATATTCGGCTAATTGCTCCACATAAACTACGTGATCTGATTTTTGAGAAAAAAAGAAACTGTCTACACCTAAGCCTCCGGTCAAATCGACAGTATCTCCCGGAATTATCAAATTTTGCTTATATCGTGCGGTCAGTTCCGAGGAACATTGTTCTGTCGATAGAATAGACGGGAAAACAATATTCATGTTTGAAGCCCATGTAGGTAGCTTGTCGCGTATCTTTTTACGGGCTTCGATTTGTTGAATGGCCCAAGCTACATCAAAATCAGCTTGGATATTTTTCAACCGTAACTTATTAGTATCAAAATCAGAATATTCTAAAATAAAATTCTGAATAGATTTTTTGGTACATCATATTTACAAATATACAAATTATATATCGAATTAAAGAGTTTGTGGAGGATATATTATTATTTGAATTAAATTTGTCCTATAATTTGTATTATGTTAAATAAAATATTGGGAATATTAATTTAATAAAATGAAAGACAACGATTTATATATTTACAAAAAATCCGATCCACATGAAATGTGAATCGGATTTCCCTATGAATTATCTATGCAAGGCGAAAATTATTGACCTTCAATAGCTTTTAATTTTTCTGCATCGTTCAAATTATAATAGATATTACGTAATGCATATTTATAGTCGGGTTCGTCCGGTTTCAATTCATATGCTTTTTTCGTAATAAGGACGAGATTTCTCAAACAAAGGAAGAACTTCTTTTTCTCTTGCTTCTGTATATTTCGCATTGTCTGTTATCGTGCTGATTTCATTATTTTTTTGAACAGCCAGATTAAAATAAACACGTCCTATGCTGCCCAAAGCATCGGCATAAGATGGATTTATGGAGATTGCCTTCTCAAAACATTCTATGGATTGATCGTACTTTTTCTGGGATTCATACAGATTTCCTTTTACATTCCAATATTCTGCATTGTTAGGTTCGTCGGCCAATACGGATTCGAGTGTAGCTATGGCTTCATCGTATTTCCCGCTAAATATATAGAGATTGATCAACTTCAATGTGTAGGTATTCTCTTTCTGCATTTTGGTATTTCCGTTCTCGTCTTTCACTTCAACCATTTCGTTTTTGAATAGTTTTTCACCTTCTTGAAGTGTTTTAATCAGATTGGCCGTATCTTGTGTCATCTCATATTCATATACGAGATATTTATAGATATCGTTTTGATTGTATCCATTTCCTTTTGCTTCGTTCAACGCTTTTATGGCTAATGTAGTATCATTGGTTTGAAGTGCTGCCAGTGCCCTGTTAAATTCTAAAATAGCCAGAGTTGAATCTGCCGGAAGGCCTTCTTTTTCGCCTTTCATGATAGACATCTTAGGAATATTTAGATAGATACCCCACACATCGTATGCTTTTTTATACTCTTTTTGTGTGAAATAATAAACTCCTGCATTGGCATATCCATCGATGTTTTGTTTTAATGTTTTTCTTATGTCTTTGACATATCGGGGTTTGATTTTCCCTTTTTCGTTGGGCAAAGTGTCTAATGCGATGGCTTGAAGAAAATATTCATAACTTTTTACTAACGCATCATACATTGGTCCGTCACCGTCTTTCAATGTCATTCCCAATGTTTTCTGAACATTGTCTTTTTTCAAAATAGGAGTTTTCTACAAATCCTGCAACATACCAAGTTTTGGCATCGTCCTTAGTTTCTGGATTTGTTAGTGCTCCTTTAATATTATCACGGGCTTCCTGAAAGTTGGGTTTTTCCATTTTAGCTTCGCTAAATGCCCTATTTACAGCTTTCTTTTTTGACCAAATGCGCAAATGATAGAAAGCAGTAATACTACCGTTAATGTTGTTTTTTCATTGCGTTTTTATTTTAAAATTAATTATATCTAAATTTATTCGGCAACTTCGGTTACGTTATCGTCTTGTAAGTCTTCATCGACACTTTCTGATAAAACTTTGCAAACCGATGCTATTTCATCGTTACGTTTTTCCAAGTTTATTAATCTTACACCCTGTGTTGCCCGTCCCATGACTCGTACGTCAGCTACTTTCATTCGTAGAGTAATGCCCGATTTGTTTATGATTACCAAATCATTTTCATCTGTTACGCATTTAATCGCTACCAAACAGCCTGTTTTATCGGTAATATTCAGCGTTTTTACGCCCTTTCCCTCCTCGGTTTGTTATCCGATAATCTTCTATAAGAGAGCGTTTTCCATAGCCTTGCTCCGAGACAACCATGATGGTTTCTTTTTCGGGATCGTTTACACAAATCATTCCTACCACTTCATCGCCATTATCGTCAAGGGTCATACCCTTTACGCCTGTTGCATTACGTCCCATTTCGCGTACTGCACTTTCATGGAATCGAATAGCGCGACCGTTTTTGTTGGCGATAATTATTTGACTGTCTCCCGTGGTGAGACGCACTTGTATAACTTGATCGTCTTCCCGAATCGTAATCGCGTTTACTCCGTTCTGTCGAGGACGCGAATAGGCTTCGAGTTTTGTCTTTTTATTACACCTTTACGCGTACAGAATAGTAAGTTATGAGACATATTGTATTCGGGGTCTTGTAATTTTTTACCCGAATGAATGCGTTTACCTTGTCGTCGGACTCTATATTGAGCATATTCTGAATGGCTCGTCCCTTTGAGTTTTTAGCACCTTCGGGGATTTCATAGACTTTCAGCCAATAGCATTTACCCTTTTGGGTAAAGAACAACATATAATTGTGCATTGATGCCGGATAGATATACTCGATGAAATCTTCTTCACGAGTATTGCTTCCTTTTGCTCCGACTCCTCCTCGATTTTGAGCACGGAATTCGGACAGAGGGGTCCGTTTGATATATCCCATGTGCGATATGGTGATAATCATTTCGTCGTCGGCATAGAAATCCTCAGCATTGAACTCTTCCGAGGAATAAATGATTTCTGTTTTACGTTCGTCGCCATACTTCTCTTTTATTTCGAGAAGCTCGTCTTTTACTACTTTCATACAAACAGACTCATCGGCGAGAATTTCTTTGTAATAGGCAATCATTTTTTCCACCTCGGCGTATTCGTTTCTCAGTTTGTCTTGATCCAAACCGGTCAACTGTCCAAGACGCATATCTACGATGGCCTGAGCTTGTTTTTCGCTCAACGAGAATCGCTCCATTAAACGCGTCTTGGCTTCTTCACGAGTCCGTGATGACCGAATCAGTTTAACGACTTCGTCTATGTGATCGGATGCAATGATAAGTCCTTCAAGAATATGCGCCCTTTCTTCGGCTTTCGCCAGATCGAAACGAGTGCGGCGAATAACGACTTCGTGGCGATGATCCACAAACGCCTCTAACAGTTGTTTTAGATTTAGTGTTTGAGGACGCCCGTTTACCAAAGCAATATTATTGACACTGAAAGAAGATTGCAAGTCGGTCATTTTGAATAATTTATTTAAAATAACGCTTGCATTCGCATCTCGTTTTACTTCGATAACGATTCTCATTCCAGCTCGGTCAGATTCATCGTTGATGTTGGAAATACCTTCTAACCGTTTTTCTTCCACCAAATCGGCGATTTTCTTGATCAATTCCGACTTATTGACGGCATATGGAATTTCAGATACGACGATGGTCTCCCGCCCTGTGGTGCTGTCTACTTCAATCTCGGCTTTTGCCCGAATTACAATTCGGCCCCGTCCTGTTTCGAAAGCATCTTTTACCCCTGCAAAACCATAAATAATACCTCCTGTGGGGAAGTCGGGGAGCCTTGATATATTGCATTAGGTCTTCTACCGTCAATTCTCTATCGTCGATTAGGGCAACAGAAGCATCTATACATTCCGACAAGTTATGAGGGGGCATATTCGTTGCCATACCCACAGCAATACCCGAAGCTCCATTGACTAGTAAGTTGGGAATTCGGGTCGGCAAAACAGTTGGCTCTTCTAATGTGTTGTCGAAGTTTGGAGTAAAATCGACCGTATCTTTTTCAATATCTCGAAGCATCTCTTCTGCGATACGAGAAAGGCGAGCTTCGGTATAACGCATGGCAGCAGGGCTATCGCCGTCGACAGACCCGAAGTTGCCTTGCCCATCGACCAAAGGATAACGTAAAGACCAGGGTTGCGCCATACGCACCAATGCAAAATATACCGACGAATCGCCATGCGGGTGATATTTACCCAGCACATCTCCCACGATTCTTGCTGATTTCTTATAAGGCTTATCCGATGTATTACCCAATTTGTCCATACCGAACAAAACTCTGCGGTGTACCGGTTTAAAACCATCTCTTACATCGGGTAAGGCACGAGCTACAATCACCGACATAGAATAATCGATGTAGGCCGATTGCATCTCTTGTTTGATGTCTATTTTTAAAATTCTATCTTGATCAATCATTTATTTTGATGAAAATTGGTTATACAAATTATGCTGTTTAGCGTACAAAGATAACCATTTTTTGAAAAATTGAGATACCAAATTCAAGAAATAATCTTTTGTGAATAGGAATTTTCGGCATATTATTTGTTATATATAATAAACTAATAAATACCCGCCATTATTTGGCTTAAAGGTGGTATATTTGCTAAATCAATAAAAGGAGACAGATTGTTTATGGAAAGAAACTTCTCACAACATGTTAAGGAAATTCTCGGTTATAGCCGGGAAGAGGCTGAACGCCTCCAAAATTCCAACATTGTTCCCGAGCATTTATTGTTAGGAATTATACGTGACGGTGCAAATCGTGCTGTCGATGTATTGGTCGGGCTCGGAGCTTCCCTCCGAACACTGAAAAGTTCATTGGAAAATGAACTGTCCGCTTCCAATAATCACATGGAACAAACGAATGAGTTGACTATTAGTAAAAGCACAGATAGAGTTTTAAAAGATGAGTATGCTTGAAGCTCGATTTATGAAAAGTTCGGAGACCGACACCGAACATTTATTGTTGGCTATATTGAAAGAGCCGGACTCTTCTGCTGCAAAAAATTTTAAACACGAATGACATAACTTATGACGAAGTGGCAGCTTTTTAAAAGGTAATGAGAAGCCGGATTTCCCTTCGCCGAGCATGGGCGCCGGATTTACGGACGATGATGACGACGAATTGGAGGAAGACCGAAATTATCGGAGGAACAGCAAAGCGGAAATAGTACGACTGCTCAGCGTAGTAATAATGAAACTCCCGTATTGGACAACTTTGGGACCGATATGACAAAGGCTGCCGAAGAAGGTCGGCTCGACCCTGTTGTCGGACGTGAAAACGAAATTGAACGATTGGCACAAGTATTGAGCCGAAGAAAAAGAAGAATAATCCGGTTCTTATAGGGGAACCCGGTGTAGGAAAATCTGCGATAGTAGAAGGTCTTGCTTTGAGAATCGTGCAACGTAAAGTGTCGAGGGTGCTATTCGATAAGAGACTTGTCTCTCTCGACATGGCCTCGATTGTAGCAGGAACAAAAATATAGAGGACAATTTGAGGAGCGTATAAAAGCAATTCTAAATGAGTTGTCGAAGAATCCGAATATTATTTTATTTATCGACGAGATTCATACTATTGTCGGTGCAGGTGGAGCCACAGGGTCTCTTGATGCTGCCAATATGTTAAAAAACCGGCTCTTTCGCGGGGAGAGATTCAGTGTATCGGAGCTACAACACTCGATGAATATAGGAAAAACATAGAAAAAGATGGAGCTTTGGAACGCCGTTTCCAAAAGATTATGGTCGAGCCTACAACTCCCGAGGAGACTCTGCAAATCCTCAATAATATAAAAGGTAGGTACGAGGATCACCATAATGTCACCTATACCGATGATGCATTGGAGGCGTGTGTCAAATTGACAGACCGTTACATAAGTGACCGTAATTTCCCGGACAAAGCCATTGATGCATTGGACGAAGCTGGGGCGCGAGTGCATGTTTCTAATATTATTGTCCCCAAAGAAATCGAAAGTTTGGAGGCTCAAATAGAGACTTGCCGGGAAGATAAAATAAATGCTGTTAAATCCCAAAACTATGAGCTTGCGGCGAGTTTTAGAGACAAAGAAAAAGAATTGCAACTTTCCCTTGAATCGGCGAAAGCAAACTGGGAAAGGCAGATGCAACAGCATAGAGAGATTGTCAATGAGGAAAAGGTTGCCGAAGTTGTCGCTATGATGACTGGTGTCCCGGTGCAGCGTATCGCACAAGCTGAGGGAAATAAACTTTTAGCTATGTCGGGAGAGTTGAAGCGCGAAATTATCGGGCAAGATGATGCTGTCGATAAAATTGTAAAAGCGATACAGCGAAATCGTGTAGGATTAAAGGATCCGGGGAAACCTATCGGCACTTTCATGTTTTTGGGCCCTACTGGTGTGGGTAAAACACATTTAGCAAAGAAATTGGCCGAATACTTATTTGACTCGAAAGATGCTCTTATCCGAATAGACATGAGTGAATATATGGAGAAATTTACTGTGTCCAGACTTGTCGGAGCCCCTCCCGGGATATGTGGGATATGAGGAAGGAGGACAGTTAACGGAGAAAGTGAGACGCAAGCCCTATTCGGTTGTGCTGCTCGATGAAATAGAAAAGGCTCACCCCGATGTCTTTAATCTATTGTTGCAAGTCTTGGACGAAGGGCGCCTAACCGATAGCTTGGGGCGTAGAATCGATTTTAAGAATACGATTCTGATTATGACATCTAATATCGGTACGCGTCAATTAAAGGATTTTGGACAAGGAGTAGGATTCTCGACTAATACTGTTTCGGAAAAGGATTATTCGAGGGGCGTTATACAAAAGGCGTTGAATAGAGCTTTCTCTCCCGAATTTTTTAAATCGTATCGACGATATTGTAATGTTCGACCAATTGGATAAAGAATCTATTTTCAAAATTATCGATTTGGGACTAAGCGGATTTTACAAACGGGTGGAAACACTAGGTTATCATCTGACTATTACCGACGATGCCAAAAACTTTATTGCCGAAAAGGGGTATGATATTCAGTTCGGAGCACGACCTCTAAAACGGGCCATACAGAAATACCTCGAAGATGAACTTGCTGAAATGATTATTCGGGCGACGGTTCAAGAAGGTGATACTATTGTCGTTGATTTCGATAAGGAGAATCAGAAGATCGTGTCTTCGATTCATAATTCCCAAACGAAATGACAAATAATAGTTGAATAAGTCAAAATGTCAGACTCAAAGAGTCTGGCATTTTTTTTGAAAAAATCATAGTCAGAAATTTAAATGATAAAAATATACAATTATGCAAAAAGGTACAATTGGGGTTACAACCGACAATATCTTCCCCGTCATTAAAAAAAATTTTTTGTATAGCGACCATGAAATATTTTTAAGGGAGCTCGTTTCTAATGCTGTGGATGCCACTCAGAAATTGAAGACATTATCTTCTTTTGGCGATTTCAAAGGTGAGTTAGGCACGATGAATGTCACAGTGTCGATTGATAAAAATAAGGGGACGTTGACTATATCGGATCGCGGTATAGGAATGACAGCCGAAGAGATAGACAAATATATCAATCAAATTGCTTTTTCGGGGGCCGAAGAGTTTTTGGAAAAATATAAAAATGATGCGAATGCCATTATCGGGCATTTCGGGCTGGGATTTTATTCTTCTTTCATGGTTTCCAAAAAAAGTAGAAATACGTACATTATCCTATAAAGAAGGAGCCCAAGCAGTCATGTGGAGCTGCGATGGTTCTCCGGCTTACGAGATGACCGATATCGAAAAGAGCGAACGGGGAACAGATATTATTTTATATGTCGATGATGACAATAAGGAATTCCTTGAAGAACAACGTATCGAGACCCTGTTGAAAAAATATTGTCGTTTCTTGCCTGTTCCCGTTGTGTTTGGAAAAGAACAAGAATGGAAAGACGGGAAATATGTCGATACAGACAAGGATAGGGTCATTAATGATATGGAGCCTGCATGGACTCGGAAGCCGACAGATTTGACCGATGAAGATTACAGGAAATTCTATGCCGATCTTTATCCGGGAATAGATGAACCTCTGTTTTGGATTCATTTGAATATCGACTATCCGTTTAAGTTGACGGGAATTCTTTATTTCCCGAAAATCAAAAATAATATCGATATCAATCGATACAAGATACAATTATATTGCAACCAAGTATTCGTTACCGATTCGGTAGAGGGTATCGTTCCTGATTTCCTAATGCTTTTACAGGGTGTGATTGATTCACCCGATATTCCGTTGAATGTTTCGCGTTCATATCTGCAAAGCGATTCTAATGTAAAGAAAATATCGGGGTATATCACTAAAAAGGTTTCAGAGCGTCTGCAAGAGATATTCAACAGCGATCGCAAACAGTTCGAGGAGAAATGGGACGATTTGAAAATCTTCATCGAATATGGTATGCTGTCTGATGAGAAATTCTACGAGCGTGCTCAGAAATTCGTATTATTGAAAGATACGGAGGATAAATATTATACGCTCGATGAATATAAAAAACTGATAGAGGGTAACCAAACCGATAAAGACGGACAACTCGTTTATCTGTATGCCACTGATAAGGAAGCACAATACAGTTATATCGATACGGCTGTATCAAGAGGTTACGATGTACTATTGATGAACGGACAGCTGGATCCTCATTTCATCGGTATGTTGGAGCAGAAATTAGAGAAAAGCCGTTTCGTGCGCGTGGATAGCGATCTGATCGATAAACTAATCAAGAAATCGGATACAACTTCAAATACAGCTCTCGATGAGCAACAGCGCGATATGATGACTTCTGTTTTCAAATCGCAGATCCCTGCTATGGAGAAAAGCGATTTCTTGGTTATGTTCGAGCCCGTAGGTGCGACTGCTCAACCTATCGTTATTACGCAAAATGAATTTATGCGTCGTATGAAAGATATGGCTGCTATACAATCAGGAATGGCTTTCTATGGGGAGCTTCCCGATAGCTATAACCTCATAGTGAACACAGATCACCCTCTTTCGCAAAAAGGTTATTGCTGATACCGAAAGTGCTTGTAAGAGTGAATTAACTCCTATATTGGACGAGCTGAAAACTGTCAATGAAGAAATCGAACGGTTACAAGAGGCAAAAAAAGATAAAAAGGACGATGAAATTCCCGTAGCAGATAAGGAGGCTTTGAAGCATGCTGAGGAAAAGGCAAAAAGAATTGAGAGCAAAGGAATCGGATATATTGAAGACTTATGCCGATCAGACACCTTTGGTTCGTCAGTTGGTCGACTTGGCTCTGCTTTCCAATAATATGTTGAAGGGAGAGGCTCTGAGTAAATTTATCAAACGGTCGGTTGAAATGCTCTAACAAGCTATACAGATATAAAGTAACACTTTAATATCTGTTCGCAAATATAATATTAAACTGATACTTTAATAGCGAATGTGGATTGTGCTATCTAATACAATCCATATTCGCTATTTTTATACTATTGATAATAAATTAATTACAAATCAAACCTCCGATAAGCTCTTTTACGGATGCAATGTTGTTCCTATCGAGATATTCGTCTATTCCGTTCGCTATTTTTTCAGTTATTTGAGGATCTATGAAGTTAGCTGTTCCGACCTCTATGGCAGATGCACCGGCCAATATAAATTCAACGGCATCGGTGGCGTTCATGATTCCTCCCAATCCTACAATAGGGATTTTTACGGCATGGTAAGTTTGCCAAACCATACGCAATGCGATGGGCTTAACACATGCACCGGATAATCCCCCTGTAATTGTAGAGAGTACCGGTCTGCGACGATTTGAATCAATAGCCATACCCAACAGAGTATTGATCAGGGGATACAGCATCGGCGCCTTCGGCCTCGACTGCTCGAGCTATCTCGGTAATATCGGTAACGTTTGGCGAAAGTTTGACAATCAAAGTTTTAGGATAAACTGCACGCACAGCTTTTACCACAGCGGCAGCACTTTGGCAGCTTGTCCCGAAAGCCATTCCACCCTCTTTCACATTCGGGCAAGAGATGTTTAACTCAATTCCCGGAATCTTGTCCAATGCAGCGATTTTCTCTGCCGTAACGGCGTAGTCTTCTATTGAGGATCCCGATACATTTACCAAGAAATGGGTATCGATATCTTTATGCGAGGATATATATTTTCGATGAAGTAATTGACACCTTTGTTTTGTAATCCTACTGCGTTGAGCATTCCCGAAGGCGTTTCGGCCATGCGAGGATACGGGTTGCCTTCTCTATGATGCAGCGTCGTTCCTTTTACAATGACCCCTCCCAGCCGAGATAAATCGACGAAATCGGCAAACTCTTCGCCGTAGCCAAACGTTCCCGATGCCGTCATTACGGGATTCCTCAAAAGCAACCCACCTATATTTACTTTCAAATCTGCCATTTTAGTTTTTCTATATTAAAGATAGGACCTTCCTTACATACACAAGTATTGCCTTCGATCGTATCTTCTACGCAACAGAGACATGCGCCTACGCCACAGGCCATCATATTTTCGAGAGATACTTCACAGGATATGTTTCGTTCATGAGCAAATCGGGCTACGGCTACCATCATGGGTTTCGGGCCGCAAACATACAGCTTATCGAGCTTACTATTTAACAAGGAGTGCTGAGTCACGAATCCTTTTTCGCCCAAAGAACCGTCTTCGGTGGAAATATATACATCTCCAAACTGCCGGAACATTTCATATTGCAGTATATCCTTGTCTGAACGGAATCCTAACAAAAATTTGGGGGTATAATTCCGTTCTTTTAAGTATTTGCCCCAATACAGCATCGGGGCTATTCCAACGCCTCCTCCGATAAGCAATATATCCGAGTCTGTTTCGTCGGGTAAACTGAATGTATTACCCAATGGTAACACCAAATTAATACTATCTCCTTGTTTCAAATCGCATAAAGTCCGAGTTCCTTCACCGGCTTTTCTTATCAATAGCCATAGTTCATTGCGAGTAGAATCGACGAAATTGATAGAAATCGGACGCCTTAAAAATGTACCGGGAGACCGGTCTACACGAACCTCGACAAACTGCCCGGGTAACATATCGGGCAACGGTTCATTATTATCGGGTTTCAATTTCAAAAGAGCATAATTATCGTGCAGTTTTGTGTTTTCAACAACCCGAAAGTCAAGAATATATTTTTTCATAAAATTATTTTAGCTGAACAAAGATAGTATAAACCCAAAAGCGAAACAAAAGTTTATCGGATTATGCAATCGTTTTATTTCTCGTTTAAAAGATAAAGACGAGTTATTCATTGTCCGGGGAAAATGTCTCGAACGTATTATCGGAGTAAAAAATCATGATTTTAGTTACTTTTTTATTTTTTACGACCTGTTCCGATGGCTCGAAAAATGGTGCTTTTAAGTTCGTTACTTCTTCATTTTCAAGTTTATGGTCCTGCTTTTGATGAATATTAGAGCCATTTTCCCTCGAATATTTTGAAGGAGCTGTAAGTTCGTCCGGTTTTATTTCATTCTCCTCGGGAAATAAAGATGTTGAAAATTCTTTGGAGGGTGAGGTAATGTTTTCGGCCGGAGGTATTGTCGCCGTCAAAATCATAGGGCCTGTTCCATATAACAGCCAATAGATAGATAAGTCGGGATAGGCAGAATGTATCTTCCCAATGGTATTGATACTGATCTTCTGATTTCGTCCACCCAAAATTTGAGACATTGAAGATCTCTGTATCTTAGTTGCATCGGCAAATTGCGTAACAGATATACCCTTATACTCGATAAAACTTTTCATTCTTTGCGGCAACAATTCGAGCTTCATTTTCTTCCATTTTTAGGGTGGTAAATAGATTCGTAATAGTAAAATTATAGTTTACAAATGTAATAAGAATAAATAAAAAACACAAGTTTGTTTTGTGAATTGTATAGTTTGCAAATGCAAACAAAGTAACATGATGTATACTTCGTAAATAGTCTCTATTGTTTACCAACAAGAATATTTATTGAAAGTGTTATTTTATATTTATGTCTATAATTATTTAGAAATCAATATTTTATTTTGTAGTATATACAATGCCATCAGCGTATGCTGTTCGAAATTCGAAATTATACCTCGAATATACTTTATATTAAACGTATTAAAATATTGGTTTTTAATTATTTATATCATATATATCGTGGATATAATAATTGTTTATGTACCTCTGTGTTTGGTGGATATGCAAATGTAATACCCCTACCCTTTATGAGTTACAGATTTTTTTATTTTGTGTAATTGCGTTTTGTGAATTACATTTGTAAATAGTGATTGCAAATTACAAATGTAAACAATAAACTGGTTTATAACTCAACTTCACGAGATTTTATTTTCCAAGTACAGATGTAAACTTGTTCAAAAATATGAGAATTATACGCCCCTTAAATCCTATTCAAAATAGATTTATATTATTGATTCAAAATATATTACAACTGTAAATAGCATAGAAAAGGATTCAAATTTTATACTTTGAACCCTTTTCTATCTTTCAAAATCGTAATATGTCGTTTTTCTTATACCTTTAATTCCGCCTTTAAATAACGAGCCGTAAAAAGTATTCTGTACACAAACTTCTTCCGGAGTACCCGTTGTTAAAACATATCCTCCATTTTTACCGCCTTCCGGTCCCATATCGATAATGTGGTCGGCACATTTGATTATATCTAGATTGTGCTCAATGACTATCACGGTATTTCCTTTATCTACCAATCGGTTCAACACAGAGAGCAATACTCGAATATCTTCGAAATGTAATCCTGTGGTAGGTTCGTCCAGTATATAGAGAGTTTTACCCGTATCTCTTTTTGAAAGTTCCGCAGCCAGTTTTACCCGTTGACTCTCTCCTCCTGATAATGTCGTAGACGGCTGACCCAGTTTAATGTATCCGAGACCAACGTCCTGTAAAACTTTAATTTTAGAAATAATAGAGGGTATATTTTCAAAAAATTCCACGGCTTGATTGATGGTCATGTCCAAAACATCGGCAATAGATTTTCCTTTAAATCTTACTTCAAGGGTTTCTCTATTGTATCGTTTCCCATGACAGGCTTCACATGGCACGAGTACATCGGGCAGGAAATTCATTTCGATAGTCTTATATCCATTTCCTCCGCATACCTCGCAACGTCCACCCGGGATATTGAACGAGAATCTACCCGGTTTATAACCTCGGATTTTGGCTTCCGGCAATTCGACGAACACGTTGCGTATATCGGCAAAAACACCGGTATAAGTGGCCGGATTCGACCGAGGTGTTCGACCTAGTGGAGATTGGTCGACCGTTACGATTTTATCGATGTTTTCCAATCCTTCTATTTTCTCATAGGGTAACGGATTTTGCAAAGAACGATAAAATTTTTGACTAATAATAGGTTGCAAAGTCCCGTTAATCAAACTTGATTTACCACTCCCCGAAACACCTGTGATACAAATGAATTTTTCCAGAGGAAATTCGACGGTCACATTTTTTAGATTATTTCCGGTAGCTCCTGATAATATTATCTTTTTTCCATTTCCAGTTCTCCTTTGGGGGCAAATTCGATTTTTTTTTACCGGTAAGGTATCGAGCCGTAAGAGTGTCGGTTTTCAACATTTCTTTCGGAGTTCCGGCGAAAACGATATTTCCTCCCAGCCGTCCAGCCCGAGGCCCCAAGTCTACAATATAATCGGCTTCGAGCATCATTTCCTTATCGTGCTCTACTACAATAATCGAATTCCCCCATATCCCTTAATTCTTTTTTAAAGACTGAATCAACCGAGTGTTATCCCGTTGATGGAGTCCTATACTGGGTTCATCGAGAATATAAAGGACATTAACCAATTGAGATCCTATTTGAGTCGCTAATCTTATCCGTTGGCTTTCTCCACCCGACAATGTGGCAGAAGCTCTGTTCAGGGATAAGTAATCCAAGCCCACATCGACGAGGAAATGTAGTCTGTTACGTATTTCTTTGAGAATCTCGGCCGCAATTTTACGTTGCTGAGGAGATAAATATTCCTCTACATGATTTACCCACTCGTATAATTCCGAAATATCCATATCGGCTAGATCGGCAATATTTTTTCCTGCGATTCTGTAATGTAAAGCCTCCTTGTTCAAACGATGCCCTTCGCATAGCGGGCATGTAGCTGTCGTGACGAATTGTCCGGCCCATTTTTGAGCTTGTGATGAAGCATCGCTTTGCTGTTGAATTTCTATATATTTTATCAGACCGTCGAACGATAAAAAATAGTTCGAAGTTCCCAGCGATTCGTTTTTAATTTGCAAACGCTCGTCTGTTCCGTTCAGTATATCGTCCAACGCTTCTTCCGGAAGATTTTTGATAGGGGTTTTCAAACTACTGTCGTATTTTTCACAAATCGCGGCGATTTGCCAAAATATCAACGAATTTTTTTATATTTGCCAAGCGGAACGATTCCTCCTTCATAGATGGATTTTTCGTCATTCGGGATAATTTTGTTTTTGTCAATTATATTGACATATCCCAGCCCCTTACATTTCGGGCAAGCACCTTGTGGGGAATTGAATGAAAAGCTATGAGGAGCCGGTTCACTATAAGACAACCCGGTTTGCGGGTCCATCAATGTCCGGCTGTAATGTCTTATTTCTTGTGTCTCTGCATCGAGAACCATCAGTTGGCCATCTCCTTGTTTCATCGCAGTCTTGACACTTTCCTGCAAACGCCGTTCATCGTCTTTATCCACGATCAGTTTATCGATTACCAGTTCGATGCTGTGGTTTTTATAACGGTCGAGTTTCATTCCATGCGTTATTTCCCGTAGCTCTCCGTCGATTCTGACCGTCAAATAACCTTTTCTCCGAACTTGCTCGAACAAATCTTTATAATGTCCCTTACGGTTACGAACCAATGGAGCGAGGATATAAGTTTTCTTATTCTGGTATAGGTCCATTATCAGAGAAATGATTTTCTCCTCGGTATAACGAACCATTTTTTCCCCCGATAAATAAGAGTATGCTTCCCCTGCCCTTGCAAACAGCAACCGAAAAAAATCGAATATCTCTGTTGTTGTCCCTACGGTCGAACGAGGGTTTTTATTCGTCGTTTTTGTTCTATGGAAATAACAGGACTCAACCCGGTTATTTTATCTACATCTGGGCGCTCCATACCTCCGAGCATATTCCGTGCGTATGCTGTAAAGGTCTCAATGTAACGCCTTTGCCCTTCGGCAAAAATAGTATCGAATGCCAATGACGATTTGCCACTGCCACTTAATCCTGTAATAACGGTGAGACTGTTCCGCGGAATATTGACATCTATATTTTTGAGATTATGGACACGAGCCCCATATACTTCAATTTGTTCTTCTGCTTTCATTTTTGTCGATCACCCACTCTTTTTTTTATAAGTAGTAAATTTACGTTTCGTATAATACAAATCGTCTTTCATCGGTATTTTTATATAGTAAACTTTTCTAGACTTATCCGGTAAGAAACGGGAGCGAAGCCACGGGTTGGCTTCTTTTAATTGGGCATAAGAAACGCCCTTAGATTGAGCGAATACGGCTAGGTTGTTAATCGTGGTATCTACTTTTTATTTCCGAGTATCTGATTGGTTGATAGAGTTGTTTGGCTTTTAGTTTGTATCCATATTTTGCCGGAGAAGAAAATATTTCTTTCATGGCTAAAATGCGAAATACATAACGAGATGTTTCTTCATTTTAACCATAAATCGAACGATCGATCGGCCAGTTGTTTTCCAATTCGGTCGATATACGTCCCATACCGGCATTATAAGATGCTGCGACAGTCGTCCAACTACCATATTTTTTCATAAGCATCTTTCAAATATTTGCAGGCTGCGCGAGTAGACTTTTCTATATGATAGCGTTCGTCTATATCGTTATTTACTTCTAGTCCATATTCTCTTCCCGTACGAGGCATAATTTGCCAGATACCAACGGCTTTTGCCGGTGAAACGGCTCTTGGATTCAAGGTACTTTCAATAACGGCCAAATATAAAAAATCGGTCGGGACTTTCTCTTCTTTCAATATAGGTTCCAATATGGGAAAATATCGGTTGGCTCGTTTTATGGCTAATGATGTAGACGAGTGCATATAACATAGCGTGGTGAGTTCCCTGTCGAATCGTTCATACATATCCAGACGGTCCAGATCTACAAGCTCATTTGCGAATTTCACTTGTAGTGGAAATTCGGGAACGATTACATCGGAAAATTCTTTTTGTCGTATTTGCATACCCTTTAATGAACAGCAGTGTATACAAAAATAACAGTACAATAAAAAATACCTATTTGACGTCATTTACTTATATCCATTAATTTTTAGGACGTAATATATTAATGTGTCCCTTTAATTTCATCTTTTTATTATTTGCCCCCTTTGCTTCTATTACATAATAATATACTCCCGGGTCTACATATTTGCCACGATACTTCCTGTCCCAGCCTTGATCGGGGCTATCGAAGTAAAACCTCTGAACTCCCCATTTATTGAATATCCAACATTTAAAACTAACGATCGATTTATAAGCTACTTTCCATTCGTCGTTAACTCCGGGGCTTGTTCCCGGTGAAAAAATGTTTGGTGCTTCCAAACGAGGTTCTCCGATATTTATGGTGAATGTCTCGCTGTATGCCTGACATGTAGCGGTACTATTGCTGGCGACTAGGCGAACATAAGTGACACCCTCGTCTCTGAAAGTGTACCATAAGGTTTCATCGTTATACCGGGCAATTGTATTTGAAAAGTCCTCCTTGTCCGAGAATTCCCATTCGATATGAGTAACAGCATCCGTTACATAAGCTTTGAATTCGATCTCGGCCGGTGCAGACCCTCCCAAATAATCGGTGGGATGTCTATCGTCTTCATTCGTGGCATCTTCCCGATATGTCTGTTCTGCCGTCGCTGTCGCCCCTATTGCCGATGTTATATATTCCTCGGTCGATGCCGTCTGCGACAGCCCCCAATAATTCAATATCTGATCTCCTGTTACTGTAAAATCGGTATTACAGAGAGGTGACGGTACTTGGATAGAAGAAGAAAAGTCATACACCGTTTCTGTCTGGAATGTTTGGGTATATGCCAGAGACTCTTTATCCCATGTCAAACTCATATAACTAACCGTTAGCTCACGGCGTAGCGATTTAGGGGCTCCATTGATCAGTAGTAATTAAGCTTTTTCCCCTTCCCCATCTAGCATTAATGTGGTCATATCGCACTGACCTTCTTCATTTGATGTAGAAACAGCATTAAGAATCAAAGGAGATTGGGAATAATCGATTATCCATAAATAATAACTCTCTCCATTTTGTTCAATTATATATCCACAATCGGCTTCCGAAATATTCAATGTAGAAATGTTCCCGTTTTGTATAGCTCCACTTATCGGGGTAGACGATGCTGCACCGTTTTCTCTGAATAGGCGCCAAGAAATGGGAGAATCATCTTCCCCGAAAATTCGATCGTTGCGTTATTTAGCGAATATATCACAAAAACACCACCTGTTAAACCGGTACTAATCTCTGGCGTATGGTTATAGGCAGGCCTTCCCCCTCCCGATACGGTAATTTGTTGAGCATATAACTCACCGATTGTAATGATGCACGCGAAAAATAGCAGGTATCTACGCATATTTATCCAAATAATAATGAATGACAAAGTTACAATTTTTCAAGTAATCGTGTTTGTATCTTGAATTTAAAATTTCCCAATAATCTCGTTTCCGAGAGAGAAATGATAATATGATTTCCATAATCTCGATCGGGTTTGCAACTAACGATATTTTTATATACTTTTGTTTCTTGTATATCAAGTTTGTATATAAAAGATAACGATTTTGAAAATATGAAATATACTGAATAACCATAGCTTTATTATTTTGTTTTGCCTTCACTTTTTTGTTGTCTGCTCAGACAGAGAATTTACAAACAAAGATTATAGACGGGAAAGAATTTTTATATTTATAAGGTTAAACCGTCGGAGGGATTTTTTATATATTATCTCATAAATTCGGTATTTCTCAGGAGGAAATTATTCGCTATAATCCTGCCGCTAAAAATGGCTTAAAAAAGGACAGCTGCTCATGATTCCGACAAATAAGGGCGTGAATAAGCAAGATTCTGAACCGGAAATCGAAAGCACATTTGAACATACAATCGTACGGGGAGAATCACTGTATTCTATTTCAAAGACTTATAAAGTCCCTATTCGAAGCATTATTGCACTTAATCCGGGTTCTGAACGTGGAATAAAAAGCCGGTGCGACTTTAAAGATTCCACAACGTTATCAAAAACCTGAGAAACAATCTATTCCTCTTGTACAAAAGGACACTCAAACAGCAATGAATACCGCCGATAGTGAAGTTTTAGAGGATTCTTTGAACGGGACCTCGAATGAATATGTCTATCACACGATTGCCGACGGTGAAACTTTATTTTCTATATCAAAAAGATATGATGTTGACATAGAGACTATTTTGAAACTTAATCCCGGTATTTCCCCTACTCATATGAAGAAGGGTTCCGTGATACGCATAACTCCCGATACGAAAGAATTAAATGTTACAATAGAGCCCAAACAGTTATATACGGAATATAAAGTAAGGAAAAAGGAGACTTTATATAGTATCTCAAAAAAGTTTGGAACGACTGTTGAAGAGATAAAGAAATGCAATCCGAACATAAAACAAATAAAGCAAGACGATATAATAAATATTCCCGCAGGAATAGAGTACAATACAGTTACTGCGGAAAATCCTATCACGAGTGCAGAAATCAATAATATATACAATAAGTTATATAAAAGCGACAAGAAGGGGGTAATCAATGTCGCGGTTATACTTCCGTTTATGTTGCGACAGTCGTCTCCCCGATACGAAAGCCAGTTTATATACCGAGTATTATCAGGGATTTTTAATGGCGGTAGACAGCCTTAAACGTCAAGGGGCCTCTATCAATGTATATGCGTATGATTCCGAAGAGTCCGAACCAACCGTTCGTCGTATTCTTTCAGATCCGATATTAAAAAGAAATGGACTTGATTATCGCTCCTGAAAATGATAGTCATATAAAATTAATCGCTGATTTCGACTGGCCAACGATATAAATGTCGTTAATACTTTTTCGCTTAAAAACGAGGAGGTTTCGCACAATGCAAAAGTATTCCAAACCAATATTCCCCATTCCTATTTATATGCAGAAGCTGCGGACAGATTTATCCGTTATTTGGGGAATCGGAAAGTCGTATTTTTATCTCATACACCGGAAGAACCCGACAAAAGAGATTTTATCGGCGGTCTGAAAGAAGAATTGATCGAGCTCATATCGCTTATCACGAGATAAAGTTCGGTAATGAGTTGAACCTATTAGATCAAGATTCTATATTGGCAGATGCAAGCGGGATTGTATTTGTACCTACCTCGGCCAAAAAGAAGGTTCTTTCTTTAATTGTAGCTCCTATTGAATCGTTGAAAGAAAAAAGAGCAGATTTGGATATTGCACTTTTCGGATATCCGGAATGGCTGACACAGGTTCCTGAATATCTGAACGAATTTTATAAACTAAATACTTATTTATATTCCCGGTTCTATGCCAATCCGTGCGAGGAAGATACTAAGACGTTTCACAAACGATTCCTTTATTGGTATAATAAGGATATGATAAATGCCAGCCCTCAATATGCTTTATTAGGATTCGATACCGGAATATATTTTCTTTCGGCTATACGGGAACATGGGAAGAATTTTGCGTCGCAGGATATTCGGCCTTCGATCGATCGCATACAAACCGATTTTTCATTTCAGCGTGTAAACAATTGGAGTGGCTTTATCAATAAATCTTTTTATTTCATCAATTTTACACCTAATTTCACAATCAGGAAAATTAGAGACTAAACGATGAAACTTTTGCGATACATACTATTTGTTATAGCAGTTGTGTCTCTGCAATCAGGATTGGCACAAAGAAGTGATTATCAACCTGAATTTACAGTGGGAGTAAAGGGTGGAACGACCCTTTCGAGAGTTTCGTTTACTCCTACTGTAACACAATCGCTACTTTTGGGTTACACCGGCGGGGTATCGGTTCGTTATATCGAAGAAAAATTTTTCGGGTTAATTGCTGAAATCAATTTTACTCAGTGCGGTTGGAACGAAACTTTTGAAGAAGATCCCTATACCTATACTCATACGTTGAATTATGTGACAATTCCATTTCTGACTCATTTTTTCTTTGGTAATCATGTCGTGCGTGGATTTGTCAATGCGGGGCCTCAAATCGGACTTTTATTGGGGGATAGTTATAAAAGCAATTTTGACATTTATAATTTGCCTGAGTTCAGCCAAAAAAAGTAAGGTAAAAGAAATATATACGATGGATATAGCCCATCGATTTGATTATGGTATTACCGCAGGAGCAGGTATTGAGTTTCGTATAAAGAAAACACATGGCATCGTATTGGAAGGCCGATACTATTATGGATTGGGAGATATATTCAAAAACAGAAAGAAAGATGTATTCGCGGCTTCTCACAGCCAAATAATAACAGTATCACTGGGATATTTATATCACTTTTAATCAGTGCATTATTTTAAAAACCAATTCTTTAAGCAGGTCTCCGTCATTACTCGAAGCTCCTGAGCCGATACCCTTAGAGCGAGCATCATACTGGCGTATCAATGCGATAATGTCGATACATTTATATGCGTTGTAAGCTCGCATGGCTGTCAAATAATCTCTGGATTGGAAAAGAAGACCTTAGATTCAGTTCGTTCATAATTCCATTCTCCGACTTGTCTGTCGAAAAATAGCATAGCATTAGATTTGAAAAAAATTGAATAATACACTTATCGTGACAACCAGTGGATTGTTCTTGGGATTTTGTTCGAAATATTGTATGATTTGAGTCGCTTTTAATATATTCCGGGTGATGATTGCATTTAGCAATTCATAATTATTGAAATCTTTACTGATGCCAACATTACGTTCTACGATTTCGGGGGGGTAATGCGAAGACTCCCTTCCGGAAGTGAAATTGATAATTTGTCGAGTTCGTTACTAAGCCGACTTAGGTCATTCCCGACAAAATCGGCCATCATAGAAGCTGCTTTGGGGTCGATCGACAGTTTCTTCGCTACTACGTAGTTGTTTATGAATGCCGGTAACTGATTGTCATATAATTTTTTTTCGATTCATATACTACTCCTATTTTTTCAATGCCGGCGACAACCTTCTTGTTTTTCAGCGAGCCATTTTTATGACAAATGACCAAGATTGTGCTCATCAACGGTTTTTGTAAATAATATAGAAGATTATCTACCCCTTTGATATTCTGGGCTTCCTTTAACAACAATCAATTGTCGTTCAGCCATCATGGGAAACCGCTTTGCTGCATTGACCACTATGGCGAAATCGTCGATATCGGCTCCGTATAAAATGGTTTGGTTAAAATCCCTTTCCGAGTCTTTCAAGGCATTTTCGATGATTGTCTCACAGATTAAGTCGATATAATACGATTCTTCGCCCATGAGTAAATAAACGGGCTTAAATACTTTGTTGCGAATGTCTTGCAAAATGGCAAGATGCTGATTGGTATCTTTTTTAGCCATAATTACTCCTCGTCGAATCTCAAATGTTTCACCGTCGTCCGTTTATCTATGATCAATTTTAGAGCCTCCACTCCTATCAATACATGTTCTTCTACGAAATCTCGCGTGATTTTTTTGTCACTTTCTTCTGTTTTAACTCCCGTTGAAATCATCGGCTGGTCTGAAACTAACAACAATGCTCCTACCGGAATCTGATTTGCGAATCCAACTGAAAACAATGTGGCTGTTTCCATATCGACGGCCATACAACGTATGCGACGTAAATAGTCTTTGAAATTATCGTCAAACTCCCATACCCGACGGTTAGTCGTGTAAACCGTTCCGGTCCAGTAGTCTCGATGGTGATTCCTGACGGCTGTGGAAACTGCCCGTTGCAACATGAAAGCCGGCAATGCCGGGACTTCTGGTGGAAAATAGTCGTTCGATGTTCCTTCCCCACGAATGGCCGCTATCGGTAAAATATAATCGCCCGATTTGTTTACCTTTGTTATACCGCCGCACTTACCTAAAAAACAATACGGCTTCTGGTTTTACGGCACTTAATAAGTCCATAACCGTAGCGGCATTGGCACTACCCATTCCGAAATTAATAATTGTCACCCCATCGGCCGATGCACTAGGCATATTACTGTCCTCTCCTAAAATAGGAACATGAAAATGGGTAGCGAATATTTCGACATATTTAGAGAAATTTGTCAATAATATATACTTCGTAAAATCTTTAACGGGTCTTTGGGTATATCGGGGTAGCCAATTCTCGACAATTTCTTGCTTTGTCTTCATAAATATGTAATTTTGGAGTAAATTTACAGAAATAATTAGAAAGAACAAATATCAAATATGAGATGATCGAGTTAAATTTACCGCCGTATCCCTATAAAGTAAAAAACAAGAAAAAAAGATAAGATTCTTATTTTCGACGAATTGAGAAGGCGATATGTAACCTTGACTCCCGAAGAATGGGTCAGGCAACATTTTGTTGCTTACCTTGTTAATCAAAAAAGAATTTCCTCGCGGGTTAATCGGGAATGAAATTTCTTTGACTCTCAACAAATGTAATCGCCGATGTGATACGATTGTTTATGATCGAAACGGGAATCCATTGTGTATAGCGGAATATAAAGCGCCTCATGTCGAGATTACACAAAAAACGTTCGATCAGATCGTTCGATATAATCTTGTATTGCAAGTGAGCTATTTGTTTGTTTCTAATGGCATAAAACATTATTGTTGCCATATAAATTATACCACCAATAGCTATACATTTTTACCCGATATTCCTTTGTATAAGGATTTATAGCCACGCTTATGTCTTGTGTTCCCGACAATTTTTACGAACAAGTATATAACATAGTTAGTCAAGTTCCATCAGGAACAGTGATAACTTATAAAAGTATCGCTGTTTTAATGGGTATCCCCAGCATGCCCGTTTGGTAGGACGAGCATTAAAACTTGTTCCTAAAAACCTGAATATCCCTTGTCATCGGGTCGTTAATTGTCAAGGACGACTTGTCCCCGACTGGATTGAGCAGAAAGAACTATTATCCCGAGAAGGAATATCGTTTACACCAAAGGGATATGTAGATATGAAACGATTCGCTTGGCGTTTTTGGGATTGATTAAAAAATAAAAAGCTCACTTGCAGTGAGCTTTTTAGAGGTTCCTGGCAGAATCGAACTGCCGTAAACGGTTTTGCAGACCGGTGCCTAACCACTCGGCCAAGGAACCCTTATTCTTTTGAGTGATTGCGAGTGCAAAGGTATATTATATTTTTCTATTTTCCAATATTCGAGCTTATTTTTTTTCTATCTTTTCTTATCTATTTTTGACCTTGCAAGGCTTGTTACACCCGCAACAAGCAGATGTTGGCGCCTTTGCGATTTCGTACCATCTTGAATATCTTATGTATAACATAAAATACAACTATTAAGAGGATAACACCTACTATTAAAGATTGAATCGTTGAATTCATAATTTATTTTTCCATAAAATAAGTAAAACGGTTATCGATATCATCGACGGTAATAACATTACGGCGTTTGTATCGCTTCATATAAGATAACATAGATAAATCTCCAGAACAAGAAACGATGTGAAACAATAATATTGCGGCGATCGAGATTTTTCCCCATAAAGGTACTGGTGACAAAAGTAATAGTACCAATAATACCGATAGGATATAAAAGGGTGCGAGAGCTATTCGTCGAAAAGTTTTATAGTCGGCCGCAAAATTATGTGCGGCTGCATAAAAACACGAATGACTTCAGATGGCTCCAAAACGTACATCATTAGCTCCCTCTTTTTTGTATGCAATCCAATGAATAAATTCATGTACCGGAATTATCAGAGCACAACCCAGAATAGAAAATACGACACATTTCAATATCTGTATCCCGAATTGTGAGAAAGATAACGAATCGGACCATAGTTTTCCCATAGCGAATCCTATAAAAAACAGTATGAAGAACCCGCTTATGAAAACGATCCAAATTATATGATTTTTACGAGGTTTGTTTCTCTCTAAAAATGTTTTTATATCGTCATATATAAATGAATCAATGACCTGATATCCGTCTTTTTCATAAGACGACAAAAATGTTTGTTTATCCATACTAAATAATTAGTAGTCCTATTTGATAGACTAAGAATGAAACGATCCAAGCTACTCCTGTATTGTATAACACCGTAAATGCCCCCATTTCCAACTTCCCGCTTCTTTGGCTACCGCAATGACAGAGGCGATACACGGGAAGTACAGTAATACAAATACCATAAAGGAAAGCGCTACTAACGGTGTGAAATCGGGAACTCCCGTAACAGGATTCGGTTGTGATATTTTTTTGAGACAAAGAGATGGTTTCGTCGGCATCGCTTTCGGAATATAATACACCGAGTGTGCTTACCACCAATTCTTTGGCTGCTGTCCCAGAAAGTAAAGAAGTCGTTACTTTCCAATTAAAGCCCAGTGGTTCCACAAGGGGGGTAACAGCTTGGCCTATTTTTCCCTAAATAAGAATTGCTTTGTTGTTCCATTTGCTCATGAGGAGTAAGTTCTCTTTCATAAGAGGCTTTGGGACGTGGATAGTAACTTAAAAACCACACGATGACAGAGGCAACTAATATAACCCCACCCATTTTGCGTAGATATTGTTCGGCTTTATTCCACATGTGGCGAAAAGTAGCTTTCGCTGTCGGCATACGATATGGTGGTAATTCCATGACGAAGGGTGTTTCATCTACTTTAAAGAAGAAACGGCGCATCAATTTGGCCGTAATAACCGCAACAATAATTCCGAATAAATACAGTCCTATAAATACCAGACTAGCGTATTGAGGGAAAAAAGTACCTACCAACAAAATGTAAATAGCTATTCTGGCACTACACGAGATAAATGGGTTTATAAGAATGGTTATCAATCGACTGCTACGACTCTCGATAGTCCGGGTCGCCATAATGGCTGGCACATTACACCCGAATCCCATAACAAGAGGAATAAAAGATTTTCCGTGCAACCCTATTTTGTGCATGATTTTATCCATGATAAAAGCGGCCCGAGCCATATATCCTGAGTCTTCCATGAACGAAATAAACAGATAGAGTATTAAAATGTTAGGTAGAAAAACTATTACCCCTCCTACTCCTCCGAGAATACCATCGATCAATAGATCTTTTAATGGTCCAGAAGGCATATAATTACCTATAATTTCGGATAACCATGCGACTCCATTTTCGATCCACTCCATAGGATATGCCCCGATGGAAAAGGTCGCCTCGAACATCAGCCACATCAAGAAAATAAATATAGGAAACCCGAATAGTTTATTTGTGACGAAAGAGTCTATAATACGAGTCGTTTTCGCTTCCTCTTTATCTCCCGGTCTATATGTTTCCGCCAAAGCTCCCGATATGAATCCATACTTTTCATTGGCAATAGCCGACTCTATGTCTTCATTAAGCGTTGTCTCTATTTTCTCGACTTCTGCATTGCGGATATTCATCAATTCGGGATAGGACTCGGAACCTTCCAGCATTCGCTTGACTTCCGTATCTCCTTCGAGTATCTTAATCGCTAAATATCGAGGTGAGAATTCCCGGTTACAAGTAGGGTCTTTTTTAATAAGTCTTTTAGAGGGGTAATACTGTTTTCGATTACTTTCCCTAAACCGACATGAACATGACGAACCGACTCATCACGGCCTTCATATACCTCGATAATGGTATCGAATAGTTGATTTACACCTTTTCCAGAACGTGATACGGTGGGCACAATAGGAACTCCAATCATATTTCCCAAATGCTTATAGTCGATTTTTTCCACCGCTTTGCTCCAATTCATCAAACATATTCAGAGCAATCACCATGCGGTAATCCATATCTATTAATTCTGTGGTCAAATATAGATTCCTTTCCAAATTGGAAGCTACGACTACATTGACAATAACATCGGGAATTTCATTTTTTTTAAATAACGGCGAACATATAGCTCTTCCGGAGAATAGGCCGAAAGAGAGTATGTACCCGGTAAATCGCATATGTTGAAGTGATAACCTTTATATTCGAAAAATCCCTTTTTGGCATCGACCGTAACGCCGCTATAATTGCCCACATGCTCATGTGCACCGGAGGCAACGTTGAATAAAGATGTTTTTCCACAGTTGGGATTTCCGACCAAAGCTATATTTATTGTTTTACTACTTTGGGTAAGCGCTCTCTCTATACAGTCATCTTCCTCGGTTTTCCAACTTTCTACATTTAGTTTGTTTTTTTCTCCCTGTCGATTTTCGAGTTGATTCGCTTCTTCGGGAGTAATAACTTCGACTAATGAAGCCTCACTGCGTCTTAGAGAGATTTCATAGTCCATTATTTTATATTTAATAGGATCTTTCAATGGAGCATTCAATTCGACAAGCACCGTTTGTCCCCGAACGAACCCCATCTCGATAATTCGTTTTCGAAATGCTCCATAGCCTAATACCTTAACAACAACAGCTTTATCTCCTGTTTGCAAATCGGACAATCGCATACTAAAAAATTTTATCGTGTTAATTTCGATTGCAAATTTCGTAATTTGTTCCGATTTCTATTCTATTTTCTGTGTATATTATTTATAATCCGTATAAATAATAACATATTTTTGCACACTGTGGAATAAAGCAGGATGATTTTCTATTTTATCCTGCTTTATTTCCGTTTGTCTGAATCTATTTATAACTGTCGTTTGTTGTCTATTCCCTCAACGAAATTTATAAAAGCATTATTGACTAATCTGTTTCCTCCGGGAGTAGGATAGTTTCCTGAAAAAAATACCAGTCACCCGGGTGGTTAGGAATAGCTTGATGCAACCCTTCTAATGTTTGATAGATGATTTCCACTTGTGAAGTAATATCTTCCGAAGTTAACATTCGTGCTATTTTCTTCGATATTTCCTTTTGGGTAAAAGGTGCATAAATTTCTTTTACATAGTTGGTTATCTGTTCTTTGGGGAAATTTTGCTGTGCTTTGGATTTGTTGTATACATCTTCAATGATATGCTGCATTCCCCTGTCGTTCAGTAATTCTATTGCCGCTTTGAAAGCGATAAATTCTCCCATTCGGGACATATCGATACCGTAACAATCTGGAAATCTAACTTGGGGAGAAGACGACACGATGATTATCTTTTGGGATGCAATCGGTCCAATATTTTTATAATACTTTGTTTTAATGTCGTGCCGCGAACAATACTGTCATCTATAATAACCAAATTATCGATGTCCGCTTGTACTGTTCCATAAGTAATATCGTATACATGTGCAGCCAAATCGTCTCTTGTATCTCCCTCGGCGATGAAAGTCCGTAGTTTTATATCCTTGATGGCGACTTTCTCAGAACGCACTTTGAGTGAAAGTATATGTTTTAACTCACTGTCGTTTAATGGAGCAGTAGCATTGCGCAACATATAGAATTTTTGCTCGCTCAAATAATTATTCAGTCCTTCGAGCATACCATAAAAAGCGACCTCGGCCGTATTCGGAATAAATGAGAATACAGTATGCTCCAAGTCATAATCAATGCTTTCCAATATTTGAGAAGTCAAATATCGACCTAATTCTTTCCGTTCTTTATAAATATCGATATCGCTCCCTCTTGAAAAATAGATACGTTCGAATGAGCAGGCGCTGTAATTTCGAGGTGGCAGGATTTGTTCTGTGTGTATGTTTCCCCTACGGTTTACCACCAAACATTCTCCCGGCTGTAATTCTTTGACTTGCTCCACGGATAGATTCATTGTAGTTTGTATCACCGGACGTTCAGATGCGACGACGACAATCTCGTCATCGGCATAATAAAACGCCGGTCGTATGCCATGCGGGTCGCGGAATGAAAACATATCGCCACTGCCCGTCATTCCACAAATCACGTATCCCCCATCCCAAATTCGAGCCGGCTTTTTGAGAATATCGGCAATATTAAGATTTTCCTCGATCGATTTTGTTATTGCGATGTCGTCCAATCCTTCTTTCTTATATCGGTCATAGAGCTTTTTGATTCTCCATGTCGAGAGCATGTCCGACTTGTTCCAGCAAGACAAAAGTATCGGCGTAGCTACGCGGGTGTTGCCCCTGTGCGACAATACTATTAAAAATCTCATCTACATTAGTCATATTAAAGTTACCGCACAGTAACAAATTTCTCGATCGCCAATTTCCTCTTCTCAAAAAAAGGGTGTACGTAAGATAAGCCTGAACGTCCTGTCGTACTATAACGTAAGTGCCCCATATAAACCTCACCGGCAAACGGTAAATGTAGGGCTGCCCAGTCGGCATCTGCCGTATCGTGAGGAGTGTTCTTGATTTGGTTCTTTATGTTTGCGAAAATTTCTTGAATTGCACTTGTTCCGATGGCACGTTCACGGTAAATAAACTCCTCGGCTGGGCGAGCATGTAACTTTACGCACGCTAAACCGGCTCCTTCCTGTCCCCGATTATGCTGTTTTTCCATCAAAAGATACAACTTGTTCAACCCATATAAATATGAACCGTACTTTTTTTGATAATAAAGAGAGCGGTTTTAACAATCGCACCATTGCTATACCGCACTCATGCTTAATAATTTCTGTCATATAATGTTCTATCAATAATCAAGAAACAAAAATGAGCCATAACCCGATATTTTTATTTTTCTGTTATAGCTCATTTTATAATATTCAAATTTTACTGTCCCGAAAATCAACGAATGAAAAGTAGTTCTCTATACTTCGGTAACGGCCACATTTCATTGTCGACCATCAATTCGAGTTTATCTATATGATAACGAATGTCATCGAGTTGCGGGGCAACCGTATCGTGATAGGCAATGGCTTTCTCTCGTTCGTTTTCAATTTTATTCGCAACCTTACGAGCCTCGACCATCGCATGTACTTTTTCCTTTATAGTCAGCAAATGGAATGCTATTTTCTCGATGACCTCCATATCCTGAGTGGCTATCAATTCGCTTTTTTCAGCCGGGAAGAGACTCTTTATTTTGAATACATTATCCAGTAAAAGAGATTGGTAACGAGTTGCCACCGGAACAATATGATTGATAGCCAAATCGCCTAATACACGGGCTTCTATCTGTATTTTCTTTGTATATATTTCCCATTTTACTTCATTGCGTGCTTGTAGCTCGACTTGCGTAAAGACATGTGTTTGTTCAAACATTTTCACCACATCGTCTTTCAAATAGCTGTCGAAAATTAAAGGGACACTGGTCTCGCAATCCAAACCTCGGCGCTTGGCTTCCTCCTTCCACTCTTCGCTATATCCGTTTCCATCGAAACAAATATCTTTACTTTCTGTTATTAAATCTTTTACAACCGAAAGTATGGCTTGGGTTTCTCTTTACCGTTGGCAATAAGAGCATCAACTTTTTTCTTAAAGTCTTGCAATTGATAGGCTACCGCCGCATTTAATGCGATCATTGCCGAAGCGCAATTCGCCGAAGAGCCGACGGCTCGGAATTCAAAACGATTGCCTGTGAAAGCAAAGGGCGAAGTTCTGTTACGGTCGGTGTTATCCATTAGAATTTCAGGTATTTGAGCGACATCTAATTTTAATCCCGACTTACCGCTCATGTTCAAAACGTCATCTGATGTACTTTCTGCCAACTTTTCTAAAACCTCGCTGATCTGTTTTCCCATGAAAATGGAAATAATAGCCGGTGGTGCTTCATTGGCTCCTAAACGATGTCCATTAGTTGCAGACGATATACTTGCTTTCAATAATCCGTTATATTTATAAACGGCAGCCATCACATTAACTATAAATGTGATAAATTGTAAATTCTCTTTCTGAGTTTTTCCCGGAGCAAAAAGTAATACGCCGGTATCTGTCCCCAACGACCAGTTATTATGTTTCCCCGATCCGTTAACTCCTTTGAATGGTTTTTCGTGGAGAAGGACTCTGAAATTGTGCCGACGGGCAACCTCTCATTACCGACATCAATAACAAATTGTGATCGATGGCCAAATTGGTCTCTTCAAAAATAGGGGCAACTTCGAATTGATTGGGCGCAACTTCATTATGACAGGTTTTAACCGGGATACCCAACATGTGACACTCGATTTCGAGGTCTTGCATGAAAGCTTCTACTCGTGAAGGTATAGCCCCGAAATAGTGATCTTCCAATTGTTGATTTTTGGCACTTTCGTGTCCCATGAGAGTTCGGCCGGTAAGTACCAAATCGGGACGAGCCGCATACAAACTTTCATCGACCAAAAAATATTCCTGTTCCCAACCCAAATAGGAATAGACGTGCTTTACATTTTTATCGAAATATCCACATACGGCCGTTGCCGCTTTGTTTACGCTATTCAATGCTTTTAATAGCGGTGTTTTATAATCGAGAGATTCCCCCGTATAGGATATAAATATGGTAGGAATACACAATGTTTTATCGAGAATGAATGCAGGAGAAGATATATCCCATGCCGAATATCCCCGAGCTTCGAAAGTATTGCGAATACCGCCATTCGGAAAACTCGAAGCATCGGGTTCTTGTTGAATTAACAATTTTCCCGAGAACTCCTCGACTACTCCGCCTTTCCCGTCATGCTCAATAAAGGAGTCGTGCTTTTCAGCCGTACCATCTGTAAGCGGGTGAAACCAATGTGTATAGTGGGTAGCCCCCATTTCAAGAGCCCATTTCCTCATACCGGCAGCGACACTATCTGCCACCTCTCTACTCAATGGGGTACTGTTGTCTATCGCTTCTATAACTGCTTCATACGTCTTTTTAGGTAAGTATTTAAACATCTTTTCCCGGTTGAAGACATATTTCCCGAAATATTCAGAAGGCCGTTCTTTGGGTTCATTAACGGGAACTGCTTTCCGGCTGAATGCTTCCTTTGCTACCTTAAATCTTAGCATTGACATAATTGAACTTATTAGATTGGTTTGATATTTTTCTTTTCGTTACAACTTCCAATTTTGAATTCGTGAAATCGATTCTATCGTATCTTCATATCTGCCAAAAGCCGTTAATCGGAAATATCCCTCCCCCGACGGGCCGAATCCTACCCCGGGAGTGCCTACGATATGACATTCACAAAGCAATCGATCGAAAAATTTCCACGAAGATAATTCATTAGGAGTCTTTACCCAAATATATGGGGCATTATCTCCACCATAAATCTGTAATCCGACCTTTTGAAGACAATCTTTCAAAAGGCTGGCATTACGCATATAATAGTCGATAGATTCTTGTATTTGTATTTTGCCGACTGGACTGTAAGTCGCTTCGGCAGCCCGCTGTACGATATACGATGTCCCATTGAACTTCGTAGTTTTGCGTCTATTCCATAAGCGGTTGATATTTACTTTCTTTTTAGAAGTGTCGTACAATTTTAATTCTTTCGGGACAACTGTATATCCACATCGTAGGCCTGTGAATCCGGCCGTTTTTGAGAAACTTCGAAATTCTATGGCCACTCGTTTGGCACCTTTTACTTCATAGATGCTGTGCGGTATGCCCTCGTCATGAATATAAGCTTCATAAGCAGAGTCAAATAATATGAGTGTTTCATTTTCAAGAGCATAGTTTACCCATTTTTCCAATTCGTTTTTTGACAGCGTGGTTCCTGTTGGATTATTGGGATAACACAGATATATAATGTCGGGACGTACCGAAGGAGGTTCAGGAATAAAATTGTTCTCAGATATGCAAGGTATATAAATGATATTATCCCAGTGCTGTCCGTCTTTCGCTATATTTCCGGCTCGACCTCCCATCACGTTGGTATCTATATATACCGGATAAACGGGATCGGTTACGGCCACCCTATTTTGCATACTCAGAATGTCCCCGATGTTTCCGATATCGCTTTTGGCTCCGTCGCTAATAAAAATTTCGTCGGGGGCTAAGTCGACTCCCCGATGTATATAATCGTTTTCAATAATTTTTTCTGTAAGAAGTCGTACCCTTGTTCCGGTCCGTACCCCTGAATGTTTTCGAATCGCCCATTTCATCAACGGCAGCATGCAGGGCTTCTATTACAACCGGTGCAATCGGGCGCGTTACATCGCCTATGCCCAAACTGATAATATTAGCGTCGGGGTGAAGATGCTTGAATGCTTCGACCTTCTTTTTATATCGGAGAAGAGATAGCTTTCGGGCAACTTTAAGAAATTTTCATTGATTAATGCCATTTTTCCTATATATTATTGTTCCATTCTCCTTCAAAAACCGTAACGGCCTCTCCTGTCATATAAACTCTATCATTCTTTTCATTCCACTCAATATCCAGATTTCCACCTAACAAGTGTAATACAGCTTTTCTATTAGCCTTTCCATTTAGGACAGCAGCGACTAACGAAGCACAAGCTCCGGTTCCACAAGCGAGGGTTTCGCCCGTTCCACGCTCCCAAACTCTCATTTTTAAATGGTCGGGAGATAAAATTTCTACAAACTCGACATTGGTTCTTTTAGGAAACAGTTCATGGTGTTCTATGAGCGCTCCTATATGATGTAAGTCGTATCGCTCCATCTCATTGAGAAAAATGACGGTGTGAGGGTTTCCCATCGAAACACAAGTTATATTGAATGTATTATTCTCTATCTCTAACGGATAAGATATAATTTCACTCAAAGATGTATTTACAGGAATTTTCGGGACAAATAGGATAGGATTTCCCATATCGACAGAAACTCTATTTACGGTTCCATTTTTTACATCTAAAATCAGGTGTTTAATTCCAGCCAGCGTTTCAAGAGTCAATTGGGTTTTGGAAGTCAGTCCTTTGTCATAGACATATTTTCCTATACACCGAGAGGCGTTTCCACACATTTCTGCTTCTGTACCATCTGCATTGAACATTCTCATTCGAAAATCACAATGATCTGAGGGCATAATAACGACTATCCCATCGGCTCCAATGCCGAAGTGCCTGTCACTCATTCGTCGAGATAATGCACTTAAATCTGCCGGTAATTTCTCGAAACCATTCAGATAAATATAATCATTACCTGCACCCTGCATTTTTGTGAATCTCATAAGAGTATTCTTTTTGATACTACAATTTAGCTTTTAAGAACTAATTGTAATTATTTTGAGACAAAAATAGTCGTTTTGATAAATATGATAATAAAATATAAATATAAATATTGTATAAATATATTTCGATAATATAAACAACTATCTGTATATTATTGCAGAATAATAGCATAACAAAAATTTATTTTTACAATATGTTTATAAAACCGGAAGAATAGGGATTTTTTCATTACCTTTGCATGGTTTTCACGATAGAAATCCACAATATTTATTCGAGCTAATTACTAATACAAAATATAATTCTATCGTAATGCAAACAAAAAGAAAGGCTTCTCTAATCCTTGATGATGGAACCGTATTCGAGGGGAAATCATTTGGCTACGAAAAAACCTGTTGCTGGCGAGGTTGTCTTTAATACGGCTATGATGGGTTATCCCGAAAGTTTGACAGACCCCTCCTACTCCGGTCAAATTTTAGTTACTACTTATCCGCTCATCGGGAATTATGGCGTACCTCGTCGTGAAGAGGAAAATGGATTGTCTCGATTTTATGAATCGGAAAAAATCCATGTCGAAGCGTTGGTCGTATCGGACTACTCGTTTGAATACAGTCATTGGAATGCTGATAAAAGCCTTGCCGATTGGTTGAAAGAAGAAAAAATCGTAGGAATTTACGATATCGATACTCGAGAGTTAACCAAACTATTGAGAGAGCATGGTTCCATGAAAGGGAAAATTGTTTTCGAAGATGGTGAAGATATTGATTTCGTCGATCCTAATTTAACTAATTTGGTCGCCAAAGTCAGTTGTAAGGAAGTAATTCGATATGGTAACGGTAATAAAAAGTAGTATTGGTAGATTGTGGCGTAAAACACAATATTATTCGCTGCCTACTCAAAAAAGAGATGTTACAGTCATTCGAGTGCCGTGGAACTATGATTTCAATACGATTGAATATGATGGGCTGTTTATCTCTAATGGCCCAGGGGATCCTGATATGTGCGATGTTACGGTAGAACATATTCGTAAAGCCATGAATGGGACCAAACCAATATTTGGAATATGCATGGGGAATCAGCTTTTATCGAAAGCCGGAGGTGCTCGCACCTATAAACTTAAATACGGTCATCGAAGTCACAATCAACCCGTGCGGCAAGTCGGGGACGAACAGGTGTTTTATCACCTCTCAGAATCATGGTTTTGCAGTCGATAATTCGACTCTTGGATCCGATTGGGAACCGTTGTTTATCAATATGAACGATGGCACGAATGAAGGAATACGGCACAAATCGAAGCCTTATTTCTCGGCGCAATTCCACCCGGAAGCGGCTAGCGGGCCAACCGACACGGAGTTTTTATTTGATGAGTTTGTAAATATGTTGTAATCCGGAAATAAAAAGCCTTATGAATCAAGCTGAAATAAAGAAAATCAAAAAGTATTATTGTTGGGCTCCGGAGCCTTGAAAATAGGTGAAGCGGGTGAATTTGACTACTCTGGGTCACAGGCATTGAAAGCGCTCAAAGAAGAGGGTATCACGACTATTCTTATTAATCCCAATATTGCGACGGTACAAACTTCGGAAGGAGTGGCAGATAAAATTTATTTTCTGCCGGTTACCCCCTATTTTGTAGAACGTGTCATTCAAAAAAGAAAAACCCGAAGGGATACTTCTGGCTTTCGGGGGACAAACAGCCCTCAACTGCGGTGTTCAACTCTATCAATCTGGAATATTAGAAAAGTATAACGTACAAGTGTTGGGAACTCCGGTTCAAGCGATTATGGATACCGAAGACCGGGAACTTTTCGTTAAAAAGTTAGATGAGATTGATGTTAAAACCATTAAAAGCGAGGCTGTCAATTCGATAGAAGATGCAGCGAAGGCAGCTTCCGAGTTGGGATATCCTATTATTATTAGAGCGGCCTACGCATTAGGAGGATTAGGCAGTGGTTTCTGCGATAACGAGGAAGAATTGCGTGTAAAAGCAGAGAAAGCGCTTTCCTTTTCCCCACAAATACTGGTGGAGAAATCGCTGAAAGGCTGGAAAGAAATAGAATATGAAGTCGTTCGAGATCGTTACGACAACTGTATTACAGTATGTAATATGGAAAATTTCGACCCGTTGGGGATTCATACGGGCGAAAGTATCGTGGTAGCGCCTTCTCAGACATTAACCAATAGCGAATATCATAAATTGCGCGAATTAGCCATACGGATTATACGCCATATCGGTATTGTCGGAGAATGCAACGTACAATATGCGTTCGATCCTAAATCGGAAGACTATCGGGTCATCGAAGTGAATGCACGGCTAAGTCGTTCGTCTGCTTTGGCTTCTAAGGCTACCGGATATCCTTTGGCTTTCGTTGCAGCAAAATTGGGATTGGGATACGGGTTGTTCGATTTGAAAAACTCGGTCACCAAAGAGACCAGTGCTTTCTTTGAACCAGCTCTTGATTATATCGTATGTAAAATTCCTCGTTGGGACTTGGGAAAATTTCAAGGTGTAGACAGGGAGCTCGGATCAAGTATGAAATCGGTCGGAGAAGTGATGGCTATCGGCAGAACATTCGAGGAAGCCATTCAAAAAGGACTCCGTATGATTGGTCAAGGAATGCATGGATTCGTTGAAAATAAAGATTTGGTTATTCCTGATATCGACAAGGCATTGCATGAACCGACGGATAAGCGGATATTCGTGATCAGCAAAGCCATGCGTGCAGGGTATTCCGTCGATCAAATACATGAATTAACGAAAATAGATCGCTGGTTCCTGCAAAAATTAATGAACATTGTTCGTACAGCTCAGGAGTTGGAGACTCTCGATGAATCGGTCACACAAATCAAAAGTGATAAAAAGGCCGGGGCGGAATTGATACGTCGGGCGAAGATACAAGGGTTCTCCGATTTCCAAATAGCACGAGCCATTTGGAAAGATAAAATGGAAGATTGCCATATGCAATGGGTGCGTGAATATCGTAAATCATTGGGGATTGTTCCTGTTGTAAAACAGATCGACACGTTGGCAGCCGAGTATCCGGCTCAAACCAATTACCTTTATTTGACTTATAGCGGTATTGCCAACGATGTGAAATATCTCGGAGACAAAAAATCTATTGTCGTATTGGGATCTGGCGCTTACCGTATAGGTTCCTCGGTGGAATTCGATTGGTGTGGAGTCCAAGCGTTGAACACAATACGTAAAGAGGGCTATCGGAGTGTAATGATAAACTACAATCCCGAGACTGTTTCGACAGATTACGATATGTGTGACCGACTCTATTTCGATGAATTGACCTTTGAACGGGTAATGGATATTCTCGAATTGGAAAATCCTCATGGGGTTATTCTTTCGACCGGAGGTCAAATACCGAACAATTTGGCTACCCGCCTTGACGAGCAGCATGTTAATATATTGGGGACGACAGCCAAGAGCATTGATAATGCAGAAGACCGTCACAAGTTCTCTTCTATGCTCGACTCGTTAGGTATAGACCAACCCCGTTGGAGAGAACTGACCTCGTTGTCAGATATTTACGATTTCGTGAAAGAAGTCGGTTATCCGGTGTTGGTTCGCCCCTCTTATGTGCTTTCCGGTGCGGCAATGAATGTTTGTTCGAACAATACGGAGTTGGAGCAGTTCCTACAATTGGCAGCTAATGTTTCTAAAAACACCCTGTCGTTGTGAGTGAATTTATTCAGAATGCCAAAGAAATAGAAATGGACGCTGTTGCCCGTAATGGTGAAGTCCTGATTTATGCCATATCCGAGCATATTGAGTTTGCCGGTGTTCACTCTGGTGATGCGACCATACAATTTCCACCTCAAAAATTGTATGTCGAGACTATGCGGCGCATCAAGAAGGTTGCCGGACAGATTGCTCTGGCGCTTAACATATCGGGGCCTTTCAATATCCAATTTTTAGCCAAGAACAACGATATCAAGGTCATCGAATGTAACCTGAGAGCTTCTCGGAGCTTTCCTTTTGTATCGAAAGTATTGAAAATTAATTTTATCGAGTTAGCTACCAAAGTAATGATGGGGCTTCCTGTGGAAAAACCGAATAAAAACGAATTTGATTTAGACTATGTCGGGATTAAAGCATCTCAATTCTCGTTCTCCCGGTTACAGAAGGCCGACCCTGTATTGGGTGTGGATATGGCTTCGACCGGCGAGGTCGGTTGTATAGGGCTCGATACGAGTGAAGCGGTATTAAAGGCTATGCTTTCGGTCGGATATCAAATACCCCAAAAGAATATTTTACTTTCAACGGGAACAACAAAGCAGAAAGCCGATATGCTTGAAGCTGCGCAATTATTGTATCAAAAGGGATATAATTTATTTGCAACAGGAGGGACTCACCAATTCCTTACCGATAACGGCATTCCTGCGGTGAAAGTATACTGGCCTAGTGAAAGTGACCATGAGCCTCAGGCATTAGAAATGTTGCACAATAAACAAATCGATTTGGTAGTCAATATTCCCAAGAATCTAACTCAAAAAGAGTTGGATAACGGATATAAGATACGCCGAGCCGCCATTGACTTTAATATCCCGCTTATTACAAATGCTCGATTGGCATCGGCATTTATTCAGGCATTTTGCAGTTTGAGTATCGATGATATACAAATCAAAAGTTGGGACGAATATAAATAGCAATAAAAGATTGATGATCGATAAAAAGAGTGTGTCTTTTCAGATACCCTCTTTTTATTTACTCAATGTTTTATATGAAAGAATATGCCAAGTTATGCCTATCGCTAAAACTATAAAAAAGAGTTGCTAACCATATATTTCCAGCCATGAAAAATGAACAATACAGCAAAGTCAGCCAAACTAATGAAACGGAGATAACCTTTACTCGTAGAGGGATAGCTTTGTTTTCCATGAAATTTCGAATGTATGGCCCCAACCGTTTATGATTCAATAGCCACTTATATAGTCGCGGGGAACCACGGAACCATAAAATACTAGATAACAAAAGAAATGGTGTTGTAGGTAATAAAGGTAGAAAAATCCCCATAACTCCTAAACACAGAGATACTTCCTAAAACGATATATATGACTTTCACATCACAAAAATACAATAAATATCGAATATGCTTTATAAATAATAAGAAAGGGAGTATCTTTTCAGATACTCCCTTTCTTATTATTTGTCAGGAAATCGAGGAATTACATCATTCCACCCATGCCGCCCATTCCGGGAGCCGGCATAGCGGGTGCAGGATTTTCCTCCTTCTTATCAGCAATAACACATTCTGTAGTTAAGAACATGCCGGCGATAGATGCGGCATTCTCAAGAGCTACACGCGTAACCTTAGCCGGGTCAATAACACCAGCAGCAAAGAAATTTTCATAGGTATCTGTACGGGCGTTGTATCCAAAGTCTCCTTCTCCGTCTTTAACCTTTTGAACAACAACAGCACCTTCCACTCCGGCATTAGCGGTAATTTGGCGAAGAGGTTCTTCTATGGCTCTTTTTACAATTTCAATACCTGTCGTTTCATCTTCATTTGCTCCCTTTTAAACCATCTAATGCGGGGATACAACGAATGTATGCAACACCTCCACCCGGAACGATGCCTTCGGCAATAGCTGCTCTTGTAGCGCTTAATGCATCGTCTACACGGTCTTTTTTCTCTTTCATTTCGACTTCGGAAGCGGCTCCAATATAGAGAACTGCGACTCCACCAGCTAATTTGGCTAAACGTTCTTGCAGTTTCTCACGATCATAATCGGAGGTTGTCGTTTCTATTTGGGCTTTGATTTGGGCAACGCGTGCAGCGATGGAATCTTTGCTTCCCATACCGTTGACAATCGTGGTATTCTCTTTGTTTACCGTAATCTTTTCAGCACGACCTAACATTTCGATTGTCGTCGATTCCAATTTCAATCCTTTTTCTTCAGAAATAACTACACCACCTGTCAAAACAGCTATGTCTTCGAGCATTTCTTTACGACGATCCCCGAATCCGGGAGCTTTTACAGCACAGATTTTGAGAGACCCGCGCAAACGGTTTACAACCAAAGTTGCCAAAGCCTCACTATCGACATCTTCTGCTATAATCAGTAAAGGACGACCTGTTTGTGCCGTAGCTTCAAGAACGGGAAGCATATCCTTCAAGGCAGAAATCTTTTGTCGTAGATCAAAATATACGGAGTATCCATTTCGCACTCCATTTTCTCGGTATTCGTAACGAAGTAAGGAGAAATATATCCTCGGTCGAACTGCATACCTTCTACAATATCGACAGTCGTATCGGTACCTTTGGCCTCTTCTACCGTGATAACACCTTCTTTCTTCACTTTCTTCATAGCCTCGGCAATGAGCTGGCCAATCTCGCTATCGTTGTTGGCCGAGATACGAGCAACCGATTCGATTTTCTCAAAATCGTCGCCTACTTCCTGAGCCTGAGCCTTGATGCCTTCTACCACTTTGGCTACGGCTTTGTCGATGCCTCGTTTCAAATCCATGGGGTTGGCTCCGGCAGCTACGTTTTTAAGGCCTACGTTTACGATGGCTTGTGCCAATACTGTTGCTGTCGTTGTTCCGTCTCCGGCATCATCGCCTGTTTTAGAAGCAACCGCTTTTACCAATTGAGCACCCATGTTTTGAAATGGGTCTTCCAATTCTATTTCTTTGGCAACTGTCACACCATCTTTTGTAATATGAGGAGCACCAAACTTTTTCTCAATAATTACATTACGACCCTTAGGACCGAGAGTGACTTTAACGGCATCTGCCAATTCATCGACTCCTTTTTTCAATTCTTCACGAGCTTGAATATTGAATTTAATTTCTTTTTTTGCCATAGTTCTTTACCTAATAAAGTTAAACATTAAACACATTAAAGAATAGCTAAAATATCGGATTGTTTCATGATCAGATATTTCTCACCATCTAACTCGATTTCGGTACCTGCATATTTGCCATATAAAACAGTATCGTCGGGTTTTACCACCATTTCTTCGTCCTTCGTACCATTACCAATGGCGATCACTTTACCTTTGAGGGGTTTTTCCTTTGCCGAATCGGGGATAATAATACCACCGATTGTTTTTTCTTCTGCGGGAGCTGGAAGTACCAATACTCTGTCTGCTAATGGTTTTAATCTTCATCGTTTTTTATTTTAGTTAATGTTTCGTTTTATATATAATGTTCTCGCTTTCGTGAGAACATTATATATATATCAAATCTATGCCAAAAGATTTATTTGCTTAAAATCTGACAAAACGTCACCTGAGAATTGTGGCGTCGAAATAATTACTGACAAAGATTCCTCCTCTTTCTTCTTAGAAAGAATAGGTGTCATTGTCGAAAATTTATTCAAGAAGGAACGGCTATTAATGGAGTGTCGGTGTGAAATAACATTTTGTGAGCGATACTCGGATTGAAAAGACGTGCAAATATATTTCGTTTACGATTGGGAACAACCATAACATCTATGGCCGATTCATGAAAAAGTTTTTCTACGTTATCTAAAAAATTTTCCTCACCAATAATCTTATAATCTATTTCTCTTCCCGAATAATGAGATTGACAGTAGTCTCGAATACCAGCTAATTTAATTTCTGTCCATGCATCGCTTTTTTTCCGTTAAATGTAAAAACATTATACCAAACGAATAGTTTTCGAATAAACGCATGAACGTGTCCAGAGAGATTAAATCCTGTTGATCGAAATTAGTAAAAAAGCAATGTTTTTTATTTCGTTCATACAAGTATGAGTAAATCCTTCTGGGACAGCGAACACCGGGAAATTACCGGAATCTACTACTTCTGCCGTGACACTCCCTATTAGATCGATCTCTTTACGAGTTTTCCCCTCGAACCCATAACTATGAGCGATGGATTCAATTCCTTTGCCATTAAGATTATCGTATCTTCAGGGACACCTTCACACACCCTATAAATGAATGGTGCAGAAGGAAAATCTCCATCTGTCATCAATCGCTGCAATTTTTCGCAAAAAGTTTGCCATCTCCCGATTGGCCTTTGCGAATAATAGTTTATGTTCTTCACTCTCTTTTAATTCATAGGAGATTGTCTCTGTCAAGGAGAGTGACCCTGTGGAGAAAGGAGATAAAAAAGTATGTAGTAATACAACTTCTGCTTGATGGGTAGCCGCAAAATCAAAACCTAATCGACATGCTTGTAAAGAATAATCAGAAAAATCAATCGGTATAAGAATCCTATTTTTCTGTGGTTTGTCAGAAACTTCTGATTTCCCAAACACCGGATCAGTTTCTAAAATCTCGAGGGCGTGAGGCAAATCTTTCTCATTAATTCGCACTCGCACCCCCGGGGATATAACTGGTTTTAATAAATTGACATTCTGAATTACGACAGCTATTCCTTGACTTTCCAAAACGCCTTTTAAAATAAGAGCCTTTGGATAAGTATGAATCGCCAACGTTATCAACCTGTCTTTTTTTTCATTGTCAATTTATCCCTTTTATTTTTATTTTCTTCTTCAAGAATACGAATTGCCATATCGTATATTTGCGTATTATCAAGGACTACGATTCCCCCGTCGGGCCCCGGTTCTATGTGAAGGCCGCAATTTTTCCCAAATGAATAATTACTGCCTCCGAAATAGTTACGTACGGTCTGTGTGGTAACATTCAACTCATCTGCTATTCTATGCATTGAACCATCTGGCAAACTGTCTTTGATGCGACGAAGTTCGTTAAATGTGATTGTCTTAGTCATAAGGGTAATGTTTTTATGGTTAATTATTTGGTTAATTGTACTCAATTGAATACGCAATAAATTTATGCTCTATTTTCTTTATATCCAAATTTTGTGAGTAAAATTTTATGAAGCATCAAGAATATGTTGCAATCAAGGCATAAACAGCTATGCAGAGTACACTTAAATAGATTACTCCCGTCGTTATTCGTATATCGGGATCTTTTATGTATGGCGATTCCCTATTGTTCAAGAATTTTTTATTTAACAAAAAACTTCGGAATCCATTTAATACAATACAAATTATGACAGCAATAATTGTTCCCGAAATTATCCCCGCTAAGATATCACCCGGATAATGAACGCCTAAATATATGCGTGAATAGCAATTTACAATAGCCCAAAGGAGCGATGTGAATGCAAAAAATTTATTCCGAAAAATCATGGATAACAGAACCACTGCTCCGAAACTATTCGCGGCATGGCTGGATATGAATCCATAACGTCCGCCTCTATAACCATTTACTATTTGCACAAATTCGGATAATTCAGGATCACGGGCTGGTCTCAATCTGGCGAAGTAAAGGTTTACACAAAGTAGAAGCGAACTGGTCGCAGCATGTAATGGTTATTGCAAGAGCTACACAGACCAATAGAGCTTCTTTCCAATTTTTTCTGAATAGGACAAATAGAAGAGATAATATCAAAGGTATCCATGTGTATTTTCCTGTATATACCCACATGAATTTATCTCCAAACGGGGTATGTATACTATTTAAAAATAGTAATAATTCTTTATCCCATTCTATTAATTGTTGAAGTATCGACATAGAATTAGATAATTTCTATTGACGAAGAGGGTAACCACCCGCGATTTCCGTCACTTATCTTGACCTCGGACCAGTCTCCCAATTTACTTAATATAGAGACCTTAGTCCCTTCATGTAAAATAAAGAGGTCTGTTCCACTTTCTGCCGGAGAACTTTTTACCGGAACAGTCGCAGCAAATACGATGGCTTCACTGCGGGCTTTTAACTTACTATTCAATCCCCATGCAAACCAATTGGCAAGAACAGCAATCAAGAAAAGTATAATTCCTCCAAAAAAACCGAATTTCTTTGCTTTGACAGATTTGGAGAACAGATATAAATACAAACCTCCGATAAACAATAGAAATGAAACTATTCCTATGACAGCCCATGTATTCGATGACAAAAAATTGCGTAATGAATCTATCCATACGGAAAGAAAGAACTTACCTACCGGATCGATTTTATCAACGATGTGGGTATTGGCCATCTCTAAGTTAAAACGGGCATCTTCATTACCGGGATTCAGTAATAGAGCTCGTTCGTAATTTAGTATTGCTTTCGCAAACTCATTGTGTTTATAGTAAGCATTGCCTAAATTATAATATAAATCGGACGATACGCCTTGTTCTCTTAATGTCTGCTCATATAATTCTATTGCCTTAATGTAATCTTCCTGCCCATAAGCTTCATTGGCTTGTGTCAAAGTTGTCTGGCTATATATAGGCGATATTCCTATAACTACAAAAAGTAAATAAATATATATCTTTTTCATTTTTCCCTATTTTACTTTTTTACTGTATTTTCCATTCTGCTTATAGCATCGAGAGTTTGTGAATATAACTCCTCCATAGTTTCATTTGATTGTGCCGGTGCATATTGAGCGAACTCACATCGACTCAGGATATCATTAAACGTAGATATTAGATCTTCTCCTGCCCCATATTTTTCCAGCTCGGTTGCAACATTGTCCTTAGTAAGTTCAGAAAGCGGCAGGCTGAGTTTATCGCTCAAATATCCCCATATGGCTTTGAGTACTTCGTCGTAAAAATGTTCTTTGTCATGATTTTTCAGATATTTCCCTGCAACTTTCAATCGCTTCAACGCGACCTTATTGGCCTTTTTGTTTTTCATCAGAGCGACATTGGCATTCGCTTTTGCTTGTTTGCGATTTATAAGTACAAAAATACAAAAAGCCAATGTCGGTAAAATATACCATAACCAATATTTCCAATTATCTACATATATCGAAGGAGTCTGCACCAAGTTCATCTTGTTTAATTTAATGTAGTGAATGTCTCGGTTCAGTAATTTTAAATCTTCTTTGTTGGAAAAATTAGAAACGGTTTTTCCTCCCTCGCCAGAAGCACCCTTTTCGACTGTAATCTCATACTCTTCTGTATGTAAAGTTTTATATTGTTTGGATTTTGTATCGAAATAGGAGAACTCTACTGCCGGTATTTTGAATTTACCCGCAAAACGAGGAATCGTAGTATATTCTACTGTCCGAGTACCACTAACTCCTCCTGTCGTAGCTTTTACCGAAACATCTACTTTGGGGTCGTAAGTATCGAAATCGTTGGGTAATTTCAAATCGGGATTTTTCATATATTTCAAATTTCCCGAACCCTTGAATATCAATTTTAAAGTTATTGCTTCATTTGCTTTCACATGTGTAGAACTAATCGAGCTACTCAATGTAAAATTACCTACTCCTCCCATAAATGAGACCGGTTTACCCGCCGGTAGAGGCATTACTTCGACAGAAGCAGCATTCGAACTAACAGATCGACTTACTCCTTGTGGAACTCTCATTGGGCCAAACGGTCCATTAACGAGTTGATATGTTTCTACTTGAAAGTCGAATTTCCCCGGATTAATAGTTATTTTCCCGGTACGTTGAGGGAACAAAAGGCATTGTTTCAAAATCGCCATTTTATAGTTCACCCCATTGTAATTTTCCAATTCGAACGACGTGTTTTGAGGTAAGTCTATATCCTGTACCACAAATCCTTCGAATGAAGGGAAGCTATAATTCTCTGCTTGTACACCCGATGCCCGAGTGTATAATTTTATCGTTGCCAGCAATGCTTCTTGTTCATATACTTTTGTCTTCGAAAGTACGGTTCGAATAAACAATTCCGTATTTCCAGCTTCTTCTCCCATCGACTGTCTCGAAGCACCGCCTGCCGAGGACGATGTTTTATCGGGGAGGAAGTATCGTTAATTTCCATGTATTGGTAGAAAAAGTACGCCCATCGGCCGAGATTGTAGCCGGTGCAAAAGTGTAGCTACCTTCTTTTTCCGCTCTCAAAGTAATTACATGTGTTTCTGTTGTTTGTCTATCGACATTACCGTTTACAACAGATACACTCGTGCCTGAGCTCGTTCCTTGATATAATACTTTACAGCCAGAAAATTCAGGTAACCTCAAATCTTTACCTGATGCATTATACAAAGTATATTCCAATTGGAATTGTTGCCCTTGTATCACTTGTCTGGGTCCATCTACTGCAAACCGCACATTATCGGCCCACAGAGTTGCCATACAGACCAAAGCCCCAAACATTATTAAATATCTTCTCATAACTATTTATATAACTATGTTATATGATTCTACCATTCTTTATCGGTCTTTTTACGTTTTTGTTGCTGCATCAGCGCTTTTTGGACTTTTTCTTGTGTATCTCGTTCGTCCTGTTGAATCGCATCGAGAATTTGTTGTGCATTCTCTTTCGACATTTGAGATTGTTGCGGTTGTTGCTGCTGTGGTTTATTTTGTTCTTGTTGATCTTTATTTTTATCTTGGTTATTTTGATTGTTGTTTTGCTCTTGTTGATCTTGCTTTTTGGTCTTTTTTGTTGATCTTTGTTCTTATCTTGCTGGTCTTTGTCGTCGTTTTTATCTTGATTTTGTTGCTCTTGTTGTTGTTTCTTTAACAGCAATTGTGCCAGTCTGAGGTTGTAACGTGTCTCGTCGTCCTTCGGATTTCGTCGGAGAGCATTTTTATATTCTTCTATACTTTGAGCATAATTTTTTCTTGGAACGATATGTTTCCAAGATTATGCCAAGCGTGTGCTGCTCGTAAAGAATCGGACGATGCTTGTACGATTTTTCTATATTCGTTACGAGAATCATTCCATTTCTGCTGTTTGTAAAGCGCCGCACCTAAATTGTATGTTGCAATTTCCGACGAAGGGTTAGCTTCAGAGCTTTACGGTATTCGATCTCAGCTTCGGTATATTTTTTATCGTTAAATAATCCGTTCCCTTTTCTAATCGTATTGCGTTCTACTTTTCATCTATTTTATTTTCACCTTGCGCAACAGCCTGTGCATTCTCTTGTGCGAGCAAACTCATTGTCATGCTCATCAACACAAAATACATTATATATCTGATAGATTTCATATCTCAACATATTTATGAAAAGAAGGTTATCTTTTTTAACCAACTGTTCTTTCTGTCTACAATAAACACATCTACTATTAATAACAACAATGCTATCCACGCCAGCCCCTGAAATTGTTCATCATATTGCGAATAGACTTTACTCTCAATATCGGCTTTTTTCATTTTCTTTACTTCTGAGGTCAAGGCTCTCAATGCACTATTGGTATTATCGGCTCGAACATAAATACCAGTTCCTGCCTTTGCTATTTCTTGGCCGAGAGACTCGTTCAATTTCGAAATAACAACATTACCGTCTCTGTCTTTAATAAAGTTATTTTCACTGTTCCCGGTCGGGATAGGAACACCTTCCAACGACCCGATACCGATTACATCTACTTTAATATTTTTTCGGCCGCAGCTTTTGCCATTTGAACAGCATCGTCTTCATGATTTTCTGCATCGGTTATGACAATGATTGCTTTATCTACCCCTTCGTTGGGTGTAAATGAATTCATCGCAGTAGAAATAGCCCGACCAATAGCTGTACCTTGTGTCGGAACCATATTAGGATTAATGGTATTCAAAAACATTTTAGCCGACACAAAATCCGATGTAATCGGTAACTGAGTATAAGCATCTCCTGCAAAAACAATAAGACCTATCTTGTCGTTGTCCAATTCATCTACGAGTTTTGACAACATCATCTTTGCTTTTTTTCCAATCGATTAGGCGCTATATCCTTCGCCATCATCGAATTGGAAACGTCTAGCGCTATCATAATTTCGACTCCTTGTTTCTTTACGGTTTCGAGTTTAGAACCGAACTGGGGCCGCGCCAACATAAATACAATGACAATAAACGCCAATTGTTGAATAATAAATTTAATCCACGGTTTATATTTTGAGACATCGGTCATCAAAGGAGCCAGCACCGACGGATTACCGTACTTGGCCAAATTACGTCGGGACCGATAACGCCCATAGATAAACAGTCCCCACAATATAGGAACAATGATCAATAAATATAGGTATTCAGGTTGTGCAAATCGAAACATAATCAACTTCTGTTTAAGGAATATTTTTCAATAACGTATGACGAAGAACAATTTCCAAACCTAAGCATAAGAGAGCCATTAATGCCCAAATAGTGTATTCTTCCTCTTTTACACTGAATTCTTTAACTGTTAGCTTCGTTTTCTCCAATTTATCTATTTCCTCAAAAAATACCTTTGAGGACGTTTTTGTTCGTTGCCCTGAAATATTTTCCGTCTGCTGTCTCTGCAATTTGCTTCAAGGCCTCTTCGTCCATTTCGACCGGCATATTCTGATATGTAATGCCATACGGTGTCTGAACCGGTGTAGGCGCTAATCCTTTTGTTCCCACCCCTATCGTATAAACGTGGATTCCAAACGACTTCGCTATTTGTGCTGCGGTCGCCGGTGCAATATCACCGGCATTGTTCGTACC
>VOFC01002787.1_pt1 | contig 69868 bp, 80 predicted proteins | sample 5384161 | NCBI WGS metagenome assembly VOFC01 (sample SAMN12384722, study PRJNA508395) | human gut metagenome | isolation source: healthy gut B | host: Homo sapiens
TGGCTGAGGATCCCTTTCTTGACGTAATTGCTCACCATGGATGCGGTGAGCTCCACCCCTGAAATGTGCGGAAGTATCCGTTGACGAACTGGACGGTCTGGTCCAGATAAAGCCCTACGGTGGGAAGATCTGCGTACCGGGGCAGGGCAAACCCTGCGGCGCAGGCCGCAACGCGGCGGTTCGATTCAATGTTCATGCCGTTAGTATAACGCAATTCCGGCCTCGGGTCAACCGCACTGTGAAAACTTTTGAAAGAATTTACAAAAACAGTTGACAGGTTCTTGAAAAACTGATATAGTGTCTCTGGCAAACGGAATAAATTGCGGCAGACAAGGCCGCTGAAATGGAGATCAATGGATATGAAAACCCGGATCGTTGTGGATTCTGCCGCAAGTCTGTACGCACTGGACGGCGTGGATTTTGCCTGTGTGCCCCTGAAGATCATCACTGACGATGCCGAATATCTGGATGACGGCAGACTGGATGCCGTCGGTATGGCGCAGACCCTGCGTACCTATAAGGGCAAAACATCTACCTCCTGCCCCAATGTCAGCGACTGGCTGGCTGCGTATGAAGGGGCAGAGGAAGTCTACGCCATTACCATTACCGGCACCTTGTCGGGCAGCTACAATGCCGCCCAGCTGGCCGCCGAGGAGTACCAGCAGGAGAACCCCGGCAGGCGGGTCTTTGTGCTGGACAGCCTGTCCACCGGCCCGGAGCAGTACCTGCTGGCCGAGCATCTGCGGGACCAGATCGCGGCAGGGCATCCCTTTGATGAAGTCTGCGAGGAGATGCTCCGGTACCACCGGCACACGCACCTGTTGTTCTCGCTGGAATCGCTGGCCAACCTCGCCCGCAACGGCCGCGTAAAACCGGCGGTAGCTGCCGTGGCGCGGATGCTGGGTATCCGGGTCATCGGGCAGGCCAGTGAGGCGGGGGAGCTGGATGTGATCTGCAAGACACGGGGGGCGAGCACGGTGCGCTGGAACGCATCGTGCTGGAGCTGAAGGAACACGGCTATAATCATGGCAAGGTCCGGATCGCCCACTGCGGCAACGCAGCGGCAGCCGAGCGCCTGAAGCATATGATCCGCGCCGTATTCGAGGGCGCGCAGGTGGATGTGAGCCCCTGCGGCGGCCTGTGCAGCTACTATGCCGAGCTGGGCGGCCTGCTGGTGGGCTACGAGGACGCGGAAGCATAAAACAAAAATAAGACCGGAGAGCGTCTGCAGCGGGGTGAACCATCCCGGTGCGGGCGCTTTTTTTGCCAAATCGGCGGCGGTGCGCTATACTATCACCATCAAAACAGGCCGGGCGGCAAAGGAGGAAAGATTCATGTTCAGACTGCCCATCGTTAAATTTTTCAGCCGGATCTTCAACCGCGTCACGGTGACCGTGGGGCTGGTGGCCCTGCAGGTGATCTGGCTGCTGTGGGCGTTCTGGTCGTTTACCGCCGGGCGGATCTGGCTGAACGGTCTGCTGAAACTGCTGAGCATCCTCATCGTGCTGTATCTGGTACGGAAGGACGAGAACAGCGCCTATAAGATCGGCTGGATCGTCCTGATCGGCCTGCTGCCCCTGCTGGGCGGGGCTCTGTATCTGGCCTTCGGCAACAAGGCCCCGGCCAAGCATCTGCGGGAGAAGATGCAGGCCGTGGAGCAGATCCATCAGGAAGACCTGATCCAGCCGGAAGGACAGACCGAGAGTCTGGATGTCTCCTGCCGGAACCTGAGCGGCTATGTGGCCAAATACGGTCCCTATCCGGCCTGGAAGAACACGGCGACCCAGTATTTCCCCAGCGGTGAGGCCATGTATGCCCAGTTGCTGAAAGATCTGGAAGGGGCAGAGAAGTTCATCTTTCTGGAATTCTTCATCATCAGTTCCGGCAAAATGTGGGACGGCGTGGAACAGATCCTGCGCCGCAAGGCCGCCGAAGGGGTGGACGTCCGCCTGATCTACGATGATTTTCGGGAGTCTGCTGGGCCTGCCCTCGGACTTCGTCATCCGGATGGAAAGGGCGCACATCCGCTGCATCCCCTTCAACCCGGTGGTGCCACTGGTATCGCTGGTGATGAACCACCGGGATCACCGGAAGATCGTGGTCATAGACGGCAACGTGGCCTATACCGGCGGTGTGAATCTGGCCGATGAATATATCAATGTCCGGCAGCGGTTCGGGCACTGGAAGGATGCCGCCATCCGGCTGGAAGGGGCGGCGGTCTGGAATTTTACGGTGATCTTCCTCAACTGCTGGAATGCCTTCCGTCCCATGGAGCATGATTACAGCCCCTTTGCCCCCACCCGCTGGCCGGAAGTCCCGGACGGTGTGGTGCAGCCCTATTCGGACAGTCCGCTGGACGAGGAGCCCCTTGCAGAGACGGTCTATCTGAACATCCTATCCCGGGCTAAGCACTATGTCTATATTGAGACGCCCTATCTGGCCGTGGGCGAGGAGATGCTGGACACCCTGAAAACGGCGGCCAAGCGAGGAGTGGATGTCGGATCCTCTTGCCCGGCATCCCGGACAAGAAGCTGGTGTTCCGGCTCGGCCGTTCCTATTATTTGCCCCTGCTCCGGGCGGGGTCCGGATCTACGAGTATACCCCGGGCTTCCTCCACGCCAAGTGCTACGTCAGCGATGACGATGTGGCTGTGGTGGGCAGCATCAACATGGATTACCGGAGCCTGTTTCTCCACTTTGAGTGCGGGACCCTGCTGTTCCATAACAGCCAGGTCTCGGCCCTGCGGGACGATGTGCTGCGCACCCTGCCCCAGTGCCGGGAGATCCATCTCTCCGACTGCCGCACCAGCCTGCCGGGGACGCTGCTGGACAGCGTCCTGCGGCTGCTGAGCCCCTGATGTGATAAAACCGGCGTTTCCGGATATACTACTCCCAAAGGCCGGAAGGCAGAAAGGGAGCATCACTATGAACAGAACGCATCGGGCACTTTGGAGCTGTGCCGCGGCGGCAGCCCTGCTGCTGACCGCCTGCGGAAGAGCAGACTCCGGCGGAAGCAGCATGAGCGGGAGCAGCACCTCCTCCCAGCCGCAGACAGCGGCGTGGAAGACCGGTCTGGGGGTCGTGACAGAAGCCTCCGACGAGGGACGGACGGGAAAGATCGGGCTGGCGGCCGTCGCCGTCCTGCTGGACGGAGAGGGAAAGCTGGAAAGCGTCCGGCTGGATGAGCTGGAACTGTCCGTTTCGGCGGACGGTTCCGGCCGGGTGACCCTGCCCACGGACTGGCGCACCAAGCGGCAGAAAGGGGAAGACTACCCGCTGGCGGCGGCATCCTCCCTGAAAAAGGGGTGGAGCGAACAGGCGGACGCCTTTGCGGAATATCTGGTGGGCATGACGCCGGAACAGGTGGCCCTGCTCGGACTGGATGAGGACGGCAGGGCAACGGATGCGGATCTGCTGAGCAGCTGCACCATTGCGGTGGACCGCTACCGGGAGGCCGTCAGCCGGGCCTGTACAGCCGCAAAAGCGCTGGGGGCGGCCAAAGGCGACCGGGCGGCACTGGGCATTGAGGCCGTGAACGGGACCTCGGATGTGACGGCCACGGATGACCGGGACCTGAACGCAGAAGCCGATGTGAGCATCGTGGCCCTGACGCTGGATGCCGACGGCCGTGTGACCAGTGCTTTAGCGGACATGGCGGAACCGGCCCTGACGGTGGCGGCCGACGGCGGCGTGACTGCCCCGGACAAGGTCCGCACCAAGCTGGAACAGGGTGAGGAATATGGGATGCGTCCCGCTTCGGCGCTGGGCAAGGAGTGGTACGAACACAGCGAAGGCTTCTGCGACGCCCTCAAGGGCAAGGACCGCAGTGAGATCGCCGGGCTCTCCGGAGAGGATGCGGATCTGAAGGCCCTGTGTACCATCGACATCACCGACCTGCAGAAAGCGGCCCTGGCCGCGATGGAAAAAGCCCTCTCAGTCTCGCTGACGCTCGCCAGCTCCCCCAAAGGGGAGCCAAGTCATCTGCGAGGTAAGAAACAGCTGAAGGCCGGGCCGCTCTTGCCTCTCCCTTTGGGAGAGGTGGATTTGTGAAGCAAAGACGGAGAGGGCAAACCCGCTGACGGATCAAGAGGCTGCTGCACAGCTGTGCAGCAGCCTTTTTGTAATATTGCTTGCTTTATCGCGGCGAAGCGGCGGGAAAATTGAGCAAACTGCGAAAAATCGCCCGGCCCCCTTGCCAAACGGCGGCAAACGCGCTATTCTATATTCACAGTTTAACACTTTAGCATGATAAAATGCTAAACCGAAACAGAAAACAATGGAGATCATTGAGGGAGGAACCTATATATGAAGCGCATTTCTCGTCGGAACTTTCTGAAAGCAGCCGGTCTCGGCATGGCGGCCCTGAGCCTTGCAGCCTGCGGCGGCTCTGCCTCCACTTCCACCGTTGCTTCTTCTGCCGCGGCCTCCGGCAGCGCAGCCGCTTCCCAGACGGGGGAGAGCGATCTGGACTACATCAAGGGCAAGGGCAAGCTGGTCATCGGCTACACTGTCTACGAGCCCATGAACTACACCGACGACGATGGCAACTTCACCGGCTTTGACACCGAGCTGGCCACCGCCGTGTGCGAGAAGCTGGGCGTGGAGCCGGAGTTCGTGGAGATCAACTGGGATACCAAGATCGTGGAGCTGGATGCCAAGAGCATCGACTGCATCTGGAACGGCATGACCCTGACCGATGAGATCATGGCCAACGCTGCCTGCACCAAGGCTTACGCCAAGAATGCCCAGGTGGTCGTGGTGAAGGACGGTACCGACTACACCTCCACCGCCGATCTGGTGGGCAAGACTGTGGTCGCCGAGGCCGGTTCCGCCGGTGAAGCTGCCATTACCGACGACGAGAATCTGTCCCAGGCCGATTACGTCTCCAAGAGCGTCCAGACCGACTGCCTGATGGAGGTTGCCGCCGGCACCGCCGACGCTGCTGTGCTGGACCTGACCTTGGCTTCGGCCATGATCGGTGAGGGCACCGATTACGCCAACCTGAAGATCGTGGACGAGCTGAACGCCGAGGAGTACGGCGTGGCCTTCCGCAAGGGCAGCGATGCCGCCGCCGCTGTGGACGATGCCTTCGATGCCCTGACGGCAGACGGCACCATGCAGGCCCTGGCCGACAAGTACGATCTGGCTCTGGCAGAGTAAACTGGAGAATCTGATGTGATGGGTGTGTTCTTGTGTCTGTGATTCTTGAGCGCCTTTCCGGCGCGTTTCTGCTCAACTGTGAGCTCTTTTTCTGGACACTGGTGTTCTCCCTGCCGCTGGGGCTGGTGGTGGCGTTTGGCTCCATGAGCCGCTGCAAACCGCTGGCCGGGGTGGTCAAAACCTTTGTCTGGATCATCCGCGGTACGCCCCTGATGCTTCAGATCATCGTGATCTACCTGGGCCCCGGCCTGCTGGGGATGAGCAACCCCTGGCCCTCCGGCTCCGGCGGCCGGATGGTGGCAGCGGTGGTGGCGTTTGCCATCAACTATGCCTGCTACTTCTCGGAGATCTATCGCGGCGGCATCGAGGCGGTGCCCAAGGGCCAGACGGAGGCCGGGCAGGTGCTGGGCATGACCAAGACCCAGATCTTCTTCAAGGTCACACTGCTGCAGGTGGTCAAACGCATTCTGCCCCCGATGGGCAACGAGATCATTACGCTGGTCAAGGATACCTCGCTGGCCAACACCATCGCCAACAAAGAGATCATTATGATGGCCAAGGAGTACAGCGCCAAGGGCCTGATCTGGCCGCTGTTTTCCACCGCAATCTTCTTCCGGCTGTTCGTGGGGGCCCTGACCATCCTGTTCAACTGGGCTGAAAAGAAGCTCGACTATTTCCGCTGCTAAGGAGGCAGATCTGTTATGGCATTACTCGAAGCCTCCGGCATCGGGAAAAGTTTTGGTGAGACCCATGTCCTGAAGGACATCTCTGCATCTGGAGCAGGGGGAGGCGCTGGCTATCATCGGCTCGTCCGGTTCCGGCAAGACCACGTTGCTGCGGTGCCTGAATTTTCTGGAGCGGCCGGACACCGGCGTCATCCGGGTGAACGGCGAGACCATGTGGGACGCGGCCGACCCGGCCACCCAGCGGGAGAGCGAGATCCGCAAAAAGCGGCTCCACTTCGGCCTGGTGTTCCAGAATTTCAACCTCTTCCCCAGTACACCGCCCTGCAGAACGTCATGCTGGCCGGGGGGAGCTGCTGGCAAAGGAGCGGCCGGACTACAAGGCCAACAAAAAGGCCATCCACGCCGAGCTGGAGCAGCAGGCGAAGGAGCTTCTGGCCCAGATGGGCCTGTCGGAGCGGGCGGGGCATTACCCCCACCAGCTTTCCGGCGGCCAGCAGCAGCGCGTGGCCATTGCCCGGGCCCTGGCGCTGCATCCGGACATCCTCTGCTTTGACGAGCCCACCAGCGCCCTGGACCCGGAGCTGACCGGGGAGATTCTGCGGGTGCTGCGGGATTTGGCCGACCGCAAAACCACCATGATCATCGTCACCCATGAGATGCACTTTGCACGCGATGTGGCGGACCGCATCCTCTTCATGGACGGCGGCGTGGTGGTGGAGGAAGGCCCCGCAAAACAGCTCATCGACCACCCCCGCGAGGAGCGCACCCGCCAGTTTCTGGCGCATTATTCGGAATAAGACGGCATTTAATCCATGTACAGTGCGTACGGCACTGGAAGCCGCCCCTGCAGCCCAGAGCGCGGTCGCAACCCAGAGCCTCTGGGAAGAGACTCCCCTGAGCCTGGAAGGCGAGGGTGCCGCTGCCGTTCAGGGCAATGAGGAAGTGCCCCTGAGCCTCTGGGAAGAGACTCCCTGAACGGGTCCGACACCCCGTTCTTCAACGCCCTGCGCCAGCTGCTGCAGCTACTGGGCTGGAAGCACTGAGCCAGAGCGTGAAAATTTCAAAAACCCCTTGAAAAAATAACATAACCTGTTATAATACCACACGTGAACCGCCAAAAACGTCCTGCCATCCAATCCGGCAGGGCGTTTTTGGCGGAAAAAATCGAGTACAGGATCTGTGATGTTTCTCAGGGAGGAACGTACCTATGACAAAAGATATGACACAGGGAAGCCCGCTCCGGCTGATCCTCGCCTTTGCGGTGCCGCTGATGCTGGGCAGTCTGTTCCAGCAGTTCTACAATCTTGCCGATACCATCATCGTGGGCCGTTTCGTGGGCGTGGAAGCGCTGGCTGCCGTGGGCAGCGTGGGCGGCCTGAACTATCTGGTGCTGGGCTTTGTCAACGGCATTGCCTGCGGCTTCTCGATCCCCATCTCCTGGACCTTCGGTGCAAAGGACCATGCGGAGATGCGCCGCTACACCGCCAACGCCGTCTGGCTGAGCATCTTCTTTGCGGCGGTGCTGACGGTGGTCACCGTGGCCATGACCCGCTCCATCCTGATCTGGACCAATACGCCGGACAACATCATCGATCTGGCGGATGTTTACATCCGCACCATCTTTTGTGGGCATCCCTTCACCCTGCTGTACAATATGACCAGCGCCCTGATGCGGGCCCTGGGCGACAGCAAGCGGCCCCTGTATTTCCTGCTGGTGGCCAGCTTCCTGAACATCGGGCTGGATCTGGCCTGCATCATCGTGTTCCGGATGGGCGTGTTCGGTGCGGCCTTCGCCACCGTGTTCAGCCAGGCCGTGGCGGGTCTGGGCAGCCTGTGGTACATCTTCCGGCACTACCGAGAACTGCGCTGGAACCGGGAGGAGGGCCGCCTGAGCCGTCCGCACTGCGCCAAGCTGTGCAGTATGGGTATCCCCATGGGTCTGCAGTGCAGCATCACCGCCATCGGCAGCGTGGTGCTGCAGGGTGCCGTCAACGGTCTGGGCAGCGATATCGTGGCCGCCCAGACGGCCGGCGGCAAGGCGGCGCAGTTCCTGTCCGTCCCGCTGGAGAGCATCGGCACGGCCATGACCACCTACGCCAGCCAGAACATGGGTGCCAACGACCTGGGCCGGGTCAGCCCGGGGCGTCAACACGGCGCTGGGCATCGGCTGCGTGTACAGCGTGGCCTCTTTCCTGATCCTCCGTGTGCTGGACAAGCCCCTGATCGGCCTGTTCCTGGAGGGCGACCAGACCGCAATCATGGCCAATGCCCAGAGCTTTATCTTCTGGAACAGCGTATTCTACATCCCGCTGGCGGTGCTCATTATCTACCGCTACACCATTCAGGGCCTGGGCTACTCCGGCCTTGCCATGTTTGCCGGTGTGGCCGAGATGGTGGCCCGCGCTATGGTGGGCTTCTGGTTCGTGCCGCTGTGGGGCTACTTTGCCGCCTGCATTGCAAACCCGGTGGCCTGGTTCTTCGCCTGCTTCTTCCTGATCCCGGCCTACATCGTGGTGTACCGGAAGCTGAAAACGGAAAAAGCACGCCCTCGCGCAAATCTGTGACCGGCAGGGACTGCCGCGGCGCTTCCCGTTCAAAGGGAAAGAGCTGCGGCAGTCCTTGCTCTTTTTTTGCAAAAACGCTATACTATAAATACTTATGTCGCAAAGGGGGAGAACACGATGGAGCAGGAGCTGGAACAGCTGGAAGGCACGGTGGAGGACATCATTTACGAGAACCCGGACAACGGCTACACCGTGTTCGAGATCTCCGGCGGCGGCGCGGTGACGGTGGTCTGCGGCGTCGTGGGCGAGCTCCACGCGGGCGAAAGCGTGGTCTGCCGGGGAAAATACGAGAACCACGCCACCTACGGACGCCAGTTCCATGCCCAAGAGTGCGAGACCGATATGCCCAGGGATCTGGAAGCGGTCTACGCCTTCCTGGCCAGCGGCTCGCTGCCCTATATCGGGGCCCGCACGGCCAACAAGATCATCGATAAATTCGGCGCGGCGGCGCTGGAAGTGATCGCCAACGACCCCGCCCAGCTTACCATCATCCCGGGCATCTCGGCGGACAAGGCCGACCGCATCCAGCAGGAGTTCAAGCGGATGTTCGGGATGCGGGAACGCATCGCCTATCTGGCCCAGTTCGAGATCAGCCCCCGCCGGGCCATGGAGGTGTTCCGCGCCTTCGGCCCCGGGGCCATGCAGGCCATCGCCGATAACCCCTATCTCCTCTGCGGGGAGCCGCTGCAGCTGGATTTCCGCCATGCCGACAGCATTGCCCAGTATTACCACATGGAGGGGGACTGCATCCAGCGGCTGGAAGCCGCCCTGCTGCGCACCCTGCGCCACAATGCGGGCAACGGACACACCTGCCTGCCCCGGAGCCAGCTGCTGGAAACGGCCTCCCACTTCATCCAGCAGCCGCCCGAAAAGCTGGCCCGGGCGCTGGATCAGTGCATCGGGAACGGGGACCTCAGCGTGAAGATGTTCGTCGGCACCCCTTATGTCTACCTGCCGGATCTGCTGGAAGCCGAGCAGGCCATTGCCGACCGTCTGGCCCTGCTGACGCGGCGGGGCAAAAACACCGCCCGTGATCTGGACAAGAACATTCAGGTGCTGGAGCTGACCCAGGGCTTTGCCTACGCGCCTTTGCAGAAGGAGGCCATCCGCAAGGCCATGACCGAGAACTGCCTTGTCCTCACCGGCGGCCCCGGCACCGGCAAGACCACCACCGTCAACGCCATCCTGCAGCTGCTGGAGCATCAGGCCGAGCGGGTGGCCCTGTGCGCCCCCACCGGCCGGGCCGCCAAGCGGCTCAGCGAGCTGACGGGCCGCAAGGCCTCCACCATCCACCGCCTGCTGGAGGTGGACTACACCGGCGGCGTGGTCAGCTTCATCCACAACGACAAGAACCTCCTCAAATGCGATGTGGTCATCCTCGACGAGATGAGCATGGTGGACGTCAGGCTGTTTCAGGCCCTCATCGCGGCGCTGCGGTACAGCTGCCGCATCATCATGGTGGGCGACGCCGACCAGCTGCCCAGCGTGGGGCCGGGCAATATTTTGGGCGAGGTCATCCGCTCCGGCGTGGTGCCCACGGTCTGCCTGAACGAGATCTTCCGGCAGGCGGAACAGAGCCTGATCGTCAAGAACGCCCACCGCATCATCAGCAGCCAGCCCCTGCAGAAGGGCGGCAAGACCGACGACTTCTTCTTTCTGGAATCGGACGGCGACGCGGCCCAGCGGCTGGTCTGCGATCTGGTCACCACCCGTCTGCCCCGGAGCTACGGCTTCGACCCCATCCGGGATATCCAGGTACTCTGCCCCACAAAGCTGGGGCCCACCGGCACCCAGGCCCTGAACACCGAGCTGCAGCGGCTGCTGAACCCGGAGCAGAAGGGAAAGCCCCAGCTCCAGAGCGCCGCCCGGGTGTTCCGGGTGGGGACAAGGTGATGCAGGTGCGCAACAACTACGAGATCGTCTGGAACCGCATCGGCGGGGAACAGGGCGTGGGGGCCTACAACGGCGACATCGGCATCGTGGAATCCATCAACATGCGGGACCGCTCCATGGTGGTGCGGATGGATGACCGGCGGCTGCTCTACCCGGCGGAGAACCTGAACGAACTGGAGATCGCCTACGCCATCACGGTACACAAGAGCCAGGGCAGCGAGTTCCCGGCCGTGGTGCTGCCGGTGGCCCAGGTGCCGCCGCGGCTGTGCTACCGCAACCTGTTCTACACCGGCGTCACCCGCGCCCGCAAGCTCTGCATCGTGGCGGGCCGGCGGGACGTCGTGAACCGGATGATGTCCAATGTCCGCCAGAACCTGCGGTACAGCGGCCTGTGCCGTCTGCTGCAGGAGGAGTGCCCGCCCCGTCAGGCGGAGCTTGAAGAATCCGGACAGGTATGATATACTGTAAAATGGTTTGATATGCCGCCGGAAACGGCATTTACGATAGAATACAGGGGACGCAGAGAAAGGAACATTTCATTATGGCACAGAACGATATCGGCATTGATCTGGGGACGACCACCATCATCATTGCACAGTCCGGACAGGGCGTGGTACTCAACCAGCCCAGCGTGGTGGCCATGGACACCCGCAAGAACTCGGTGCTGGAGGTGGGCGACAAGGCGCTTGCCATGGTGGGCCGTACGCCCAACTATATTTCCGCCATCTTCCCGCTGAAGGACGGCGTCATCAGCGACCACACCATGACCCGGGAGCTGATCTGCCGCTTTGTCAATCAGGTGTACAGCTCCCACATGGTCAAGCCCCGGGTGGCGGTCTGTGTGCCTGCGGCCATCACCGGCATCGAGAGCGACGCTGTGGTGGAGGCCGTGGTGGCGGCCGGTGCCCGTCAGGTCTACCTGATCGATGAGCCCATCGCCGCCGCCCTGGGCTCCGGCATCGACATCACCCACCCCGACGGCCGGATGATCATCGACATCGGCGGCGGCACCACCGATATCGCCGTTCTGTCCCTGGGCGGCAAGGTCAAGGCCACCAGCGTCCGGGTGGCGGGCAACCACTATGACGACGAGATCCTCAAGCACGTCCGCAACAAGTTCAGCATCGCCATCGGCCAGCGCCGCCGAGCAGCTGAAGAAGAACGTGGCCTGCTGTCCCCAGAAGGCCGATTTCAACGAGACCATGGAGGTCAAGGGCCGCAGCCTGCTCACCGGCCTGCCCATCAAGGTCAACGTCTCTACCAGCGATCTGTACGAGCCGGTCATGATGCTCAGCGAGCAGATCGGCACCGCAGCTCATCAGGTGCTGGAAAAGACCCCGCCGGAGCTGGCAGGCGATATCTTCCGCAACGGCGTGGTCCTGACCGGCGGCGGCGCACAGCTCCACGGCCTGCCCGAGTACCTGAGCCAGGAGCTGAAGGTGGAGGTCACCGTCTCGCCCGACCCCGTGAACTGCGTGGCCCTGGGCACCGCCATGAGCCTGGGCCTGCACGACAAGCTGGAGACCGGCTTCCTGGACGCAACGCCCCGCATCGGCCGCCGCTGAGTTCCGGCAGGGGGACCGCGTCTCGTTAAAAAACGGAAAAAGTTGCGACAATTTTTGTTCATACTTGTTGAATCGGGACGGAAAATATTGTATAATGTTTTCAAATCGCTTTCTGTGCGTCGGGGTCTGCCCGGGGTGCGGAGAATAAATCGTTAGGAGGAAGACCATGAATTTGGGTTCTGATGTGGTTATCACCATTACCGGTATCGTGCTGGTGTTCGCCATCCTTGTTCTGCTGATGCTGATCATCACGCTGGAAGGCAAGATCTTCGATGGTATGAACGCCAAGAAGGCCGCCGCAAAGGCCGCTGCCCCCAAGGCTCCCGCCGCAAAGGTGGCTCCCGTGCAGCAGGCAGCCGCGCCTGCCCCTGTGGTGGAGGAGGGCAGCCCCGGGGATGTCGTTGCCGCCATTATGGCTGCGATCCATGCAATGGGCAATGGAAAGTACACCCTCAAGGCTGTGCGCCGCGCCGCCAACGGCTGGAGCAAGGCCGGTGTCAACGATACCACCGCACCTTTTTAACACAGGAGGAAAAACATGACACAGTTTATTGATACTCTGGTCGGTATTTTCCAGAGTTCCGGCTTTGCACGGTTCGGTGAGCCGGGCGGCTGGCTGTACGCAATTATGATCTGCGTGGGCTGCTTCCTGCTCTACCTGGCCATCGTCAAGGAGTTCGAGCCCCTGATCCTGCTGCCCATGGCATTCGGCATGATCCTTGCCAACCTGCCCGGCAGCGGCATCATCCACATGCAGTATTTCATCGGCGATGGTCTGGAGCACCCGATGTGGGTCGAGATCCTGAACAACGGCGGTCTGGCCGATATGCTTTACATGGGCGTCAAGCTGGGCATTTATCCCCCGCTGATCTTCCTGGGCATCGGCACCATGACCGACTTTGCACCCCTGATCTCCAACCCCAAGAGCCTGCTGCTGGGCGCTGCAGCCCAGTTCGGCATCTTCGGTACCTACATGGGTGCCCGCCTGCTGGCAGCCACCGGTCTGGTGGACTTCACCCAGAAGCAGTCCGCTGCCATCGCCATCATCGGCGGTGCGGACGGCCCTACCGAGATCTTCGTCACCTCCCGTCTGGCACCGGAGCTGCTGGGCAGCATCGCCGTGGCAGCATACAGTTACATGGCGCTGGTGCCTGTCATCCAGCCGCCCATCATGAAGGCTCTGACCACTAAGAAAGAGCGTACCGTCGTGATGAAGCAGCTGCGCACCGTGACCAAGACCGAGAAGATCGTCTTCCCCATCATGGTCACCATCATCGTCTCCCTGATCGTGCCCGATGCCGCCGTCCTGGTCGGTATGCTGATGCTGGGCAACCTGATGAAGGAGTCCGGTGTTGTGGATCGTATCCAGAAGACCGCCGGCAATGAGCTGATGAATATCATCACCACCTTCCTGGCGCTGTCCGTTGGCTGCACCACCTCTGCCAACACCTTCCTGAACACCCGCACCCTGTTCATCATCGTGCTGGGCCTGATCGCCTTCTCCTTCGGCACCGCAGCCGGTGTCCTGTGCGGCAAGGTCATGTATGCCCTGACCGGCGGCCAGGTCAACCCCCTGATCGGTTCCGCAGGCGTTTCCGCTGTTCCTATGGCTGCCCGTGTTTCCCAGAAGGTCGGCCAGAGCGAGAACCCCTCCAACTACCTGCTCATGCACGCCATGGGTCCCAACGTTGCCGGTGTTATCGGTTCCGCTGTCGCCGCCGGCATCCTGATCAACATGTTCGGCTGATTTTTTCCTGAGCTTTACCGCTCGCTCTGCTTGCAGGGCGGGCGGTTTTATATGTACAACCATTTTGAATTGTGATATACTTATAAAGTAAGTGATTTTATAGAAGAACAGGTGAAACAATGGCAGCAAGTCTCCAACAGGAATTCTGCGCTCTGCGCGATACCTATATTGAAAGCAGTTTGGCCGCCTGAACGATATGCAGCGGCAGGCGGTGTTCACCACCGACGGCCCCTGCTCATTCTGGCCGGTGCAGGCAGCGGCAAGACCACTGTTCTGGTCAACCGGATCGCGAACCTGATCCGGTTCGGCTCGGCCCATGGCTCCGGGTGGACCTCCCGGGAGGTGACCGAAGAGGACGTGAAGGCCCTGAAGATGGCCATCATGACCGGCACCGACGCCCCCGTCTGGCTGGACGGGATGCTGCGGCAGAACGCGGTCCGCAGCTGGAACATCATGGCCATCACCTTTACCAACAAGGCGGCCGGGGAGCTGAAGGAGCGCCTGCGGAACATGCTGGGCGGGGGGGAAGAGGGGACGAGGTGTTCGCCTCCACCTTCCACTCGGCCTGCGTCCGCATCCTGCGCCGCTGGGCCGAGGAAATCGGCTACCCCCGCAGCTTCACCATCTATGATACCGACGACTCCAAGCGGGTGATGAAGGCGGTCTACAAGGAGCTGAGCATCGACGACAAGTTCTTCCCGGTGAAGAGCGCTATCAACCAGATGAGCCGCTGGAAGGATCAGTTGGTCAGCCCGGAGGAGGCTCTGCGCACCCCGGCCCGCGACACCAAGGGGGCGCTGGCGGCCAAAGTCTATGCTGCCTATGAGAAAAAGCTGAAGGAGGCCGGAGCCTTCGATTTTGACGACCTCATCTACCAGACGGTGCAGCTGCTGGCCGACCACGAGGAGGTGCGGGAGTTTTACCAGAACAAGTACCGCTACCTGCTGGTGGACGAGTATCAGGATACCAGCGTGGCCCAGTTCCGTCTGGTCAGCCTGCTCACCGGCCCGGAAAAGAATATCTGCGTTGTCGGTGACGACGACCAGAGCATCTACCGGTTCCGGGGCGCTACCATTGAGAACATCCTCAACTTCGAGCGGATCTACCCCGGCACCCGGACCATCCGGCTGGAGCAGAACTATCGCTCCACCTCCAACATCCTCAATGCCGCCAACTGCGTCATCCAGCACAACACCGAGCGCAAGGGCAAGACCCTCTGGACGAAGAACAGCGAGGGCGACAAGGTGCAGGTCTATACCGCCGAGAACGAGCAGGACGAGGCTATGCACATCGCCGACATCATCGGCCAGCACCTGAAAGAGGGCGGCCATCTGGCCGACCACGCGGTACTCTACCGGATGAATGCCCAGTCGGCCCCCATCGAAAGCTATTTCACCCGGGCCGGTATCCCTCACAAGATCGTGGGCGGCCAGCGCTTCAACGACCGCAAGGAAGTCAAGGACATCCACTCCTATATGTCCATCGTGGCTAACCCCCGGGATGACGTGCGCCTGCGCCGCATCATCAACGAGCCTGCCCGGAAGATCGGCAGCACCACCATCGAGGTCATCGCGGATCTGGCGGCGCAGCAGGGGGTCAGCATGCTGGAGATCATCTCCCATGCCGACGAGTACGCCCGGCTGAGCCGCGCCATCATGCCCCTGCTGAAGTTCTGGCAGATCTACCAGAAGCTGCAGGAGTCGCTGGAAACAAAGACGCTGGACGCCTTTGCATCGGATGTCATTGAACTGACCGGCTACCGGGCTATGCTGGAGGCAGATGCCGCCAAGGGCCACGAGGATGCCGCCGACCGTCTGCAGAACCTGGGCCAGCTGGTCAACAACGTGAAGAACTACTGCGACCAGCACGGTGAAGAGGCCTCGCTGGAGGGCTATCTGGAAGACATCGCCCTGATCAGCGATATCGACAGCTACAACGAGAGCAGCGATCAGGTGGTGCTGATGACCATCCACTCTGCCAAGGGCTTGGAGTTCCCTTATGTGTTCCTCATCGGCATGGAGGAGGGCGTTTTCCCCAGCGAGATGAGCAAGTACTCCGAGGCCGATCTGGAAGAGGAGCGCCGCCTTGCCTATGTGGGCATCACCCGTGCCAAGAAGGAACTCTACATCTCCAACAGCGTCCCCCGGATGCTCTACGGCCGGACCCAGCGCAATGAGCCAAGCCGCTTTCTGCGGGAGATCGAGCCGGAATACATCGAGGAGACCCGCAGCCCGGCGCTGGAACGCCGCTCCTCCATGGGCTGGGGCAGCGGATACAGCGATACCGTCCCCGGCGGTGCTTCGGGCTACTCCGGGGCTTCCGGCTGGGGCCGCAATACCAGCAGCTACGGGGGCCGCACCGGAGGCGGTTACCTGAACCGGGAATATAACGCCCCCGAGCGGGGCGGCTTCGGCTCCGCCTACGCCGGGCGCGGCAGTTCCGGCGGGTACAGCGGCGGGTCCGCTTCCCGCAGCACCGGCTTCGGGGCAGGCTATGGCCGCCCGTCCGCATCTGCGGCACCGGCAAGACCGGCGCAGTCTTCCGGCGCGGTCCCGTCCCGCCCTGCCCAGAACGGCACCAAACACTACGAGGTGGGAGACATCGTCGAGCACAAGGTCTTTGGCCGGGGCAAGGTCCTGGCCGTCAAGCCTGCGGCAGGGGACCAGATCGTGGAGATCAACTTTGAAAAAGTCGGTGTGAAGAAAACCATGGCAAACTTTGCACCGCTGACCAAAATTACGGAGGAATGAGCAAGCTATGATGACTGTCCGATTGATCGCTCATACGCCGGAGCCGGAAAAGGTGGTGGCGGCTGCGGCAAAGCTCTGCTACTCCGACGCCCACATCACCGACCTGCTGGATGGGCTCACCGAGGAGAAAACGGCGAAGTTCCTGACCATGCTCAGCGACCTGGGCCATGCCAGCCCCATCGAGCATGCCAGCTTCACCTTTGGCATCGAGGGGGTCAGCCGCACCCTGCTGGCGCAGATCACCCGCCACCGCATCGCATCCTTCAGCGTCCAGAGCCAGCGCTATGTCCGGCTGGATGACTTCCGGTATGTGATCCCCCTGAGATCGAGGCCATCCCCAGGCGAAGGAGGCGTTCATCGAGAGCATGAACGAGGACGCCAAGCGGTATCTGGATCTGGCAAAGAAGCTGGAGGACGGCCACACCGCCCGGCTGATGGCCGAGGGTCTGCCGGAAAAGCAGGCCCGGGCCAAGGCTTCCAAGCAGGCCAACGAGGACGCCCGCTTTGTGCTGCCCAATGCCTGCGAGACCAAGATGGTGGTCACCATGAATGCCCGCAGCCTGCAGAACTTCTTCCACCTGCGGTGCTGCAATCGTGCCCAGTGGGAGATCCGGCAGCTGGCCGAGGAGATGTACCGGCTGGTCTGCCCGGTGGCCCCCCACATCTTTGCCAAGGCGGGCCCGGCCTGCGTGTCCGGCCCCTGCCCGGAGGGCCGCATGAGCTGCGGCAGGACCGCCGAGGTGCGGGCAAAGTATGATGCCATCCGGCAGGAGGCGGGCGTATGAGCCGCGGAAAACTGATCGTGCTGGAAGGGCTGGACGGTTCCGGCAAGGCCACCCAGGCAAAGCTGCTGGCAAAGCATCTGACCGCCGAAGGCCCTGCAGGTGCAGGAGATCACCTTCCCGGATTACGAGAGCGATTCCAGCGCGCTGGTAAAGATGTATCTGGCCGGGCGGTTCGGCGCTGCACCCGACGATGTCAACGCCTATGCGGCGTCCAGCTCTTACGCGGTGGAGCGCTACGCCAGCTATAAGACCGACTGGGGCCGCTTTTACGAGGAGGGCGGAGTGGTTATTGCCGACCGCTACACCACCTCCAACGCGGTACACCAGTGTTCCAAGCTCCCGCCGGAACAGTGGGAGAGCTTCCTGCACTGGCTGTTCGACTATGAGTTCGATCTTCTGGGTCTGCCTGCGCCGGACAAGGTCATCTACCTGCAGGTGGACCCGGCGGTGAGCCAGCGGCTGATGACCGCCCGCTACCACGGCGACGAGACGAAAAAGGATGTCCACGAGAAGGACACCGAGTATCTGGCCCGCAGCCGCCGGGCGGCCGAGTACTGCGCCGCCCATCTGGGCTGGGATACTGTCCACTGCACCGCAGGGGATACCATGCGCAGCATCGAGGAGATCCAGAACGAGGTCCGGGAGCTGGTCCGTTCGATCCTCGGATAATTGATCGTTGAAGGAGGAATCCTATTTCATGTACCGTTTGATGCAGCCGTCCGACTGGACGGAGGTCCTGGCCCTGTGGCAGCGGGAGCGGGGCGACTCGGAGGAGTTCGTCCGCAATGCCGTGGAACACTTTGCCGGAATGCAGAACACCTATGTGGCGGAGGAAAATGATCATATTGAAGCCGTGGCCCTGGCAGTGCCGGTGACCCTGCAGGGCCGCCCGGGGGCTTACCTCTACGGCCTGTGCGGGCAGGGCAGCCTGATCCTGGCGGGTCTGGTGGATACCCTGTGCGCCAGCCAGAAGCAGCGGGGTGCCGGGTTCGTGGTGTCCGTGCCTGCGGATGCGGCCCAGAGCAGCCTGCTGCAGGACAAGGGCTTCCAGAAGGCATTCGCCCTGCGCTGCCTGCCCCGCGAGGTGGAGCGCAACCTGTGGAGCCAGGCAGAGTTCGACTCGGTCACGGCCCGGAAGCTCTGCGAGCTGCGGGCCCGCTTCTGGCCCGACACCGTCCAGCTGCCCCCGGAGCAGATGGGCGTGGTCCTCTGCGACCTGTACTCCCGGGGGCGACCATCGTGTCCAGTGAGCAGGGCTACGGCATCTATTTCCGGAAAGAGGACACCCTTTATTTCGTGGAGATGATGGCCGAGAATGACCGCGCCGCCGAGATCCTGATGGAGGCCGCCCGGGAGAAGGAAGTCATCGTGGAAAAGGCTGTCATCACCGTGGGGGCTGCCCAGAACCTGTTCCTGGGCGAGGGCACCCGGCAGGACTACGGCCTGATCCGGTTCGGGTGAGCCGTTTGATGTGTCGGAAAGCTACATGCGGCTGATGATGGACTGAAGAGGAGCGGTGTATGGCGAAACATCATAAGAAAAAAAGGCGCAGGGTGGAAGATCCTGCTGGTGGTGCTGGTACTGCTCGCAGCCGCAGCGGCCGTCGGGGCCCTGCTGGCGGTGCGGGAGATCCGGGGCAGCGGCACGGACGGCAAAAGACCGTCACGGTGGAGATCGCCCAGGGCAGCAGCGTCGGCACCATTGCCTCCGGGCTCCGGCAGGCCGGTGTCATCCGCTTCCCCGGCTGTTCCGCTGGTATGTCGGTCATGAGGATGCGGCCGCAAAACTGCAGTACGGCACGTTTGAGCTGACCCCGGCATGTCCTACGATGCCCTGATCGAAGCACTGTCGGGTATGCCAAGGCGGATTCCGTCCGCCTGACCTTCCCGGAGGGCACAACGGCCATTGCCATTGCCCGCAAGATGGAGGAGGCGGGCCTCTGTACCGCCGAGGAGTTTCTGGAAGAAGCCAACACCGGGGACTTCAGCGAGTACACTTTCTGGCAGTATGTCCCGTCGGATGAGGAGGCCCCGGACCGCTTCATGAAGTGCGAGGGGTATCTCTTCCCGGACACCTACGATTTCCGCTTGGACGATACCGTCCACAACTATGTCGCAACCTTCTACGCCCACTTTGACCAGCAGCTCACCGATGCGATGTACGACGAGCTGAAGCAGCAGGACCTGACCCTGCCGCAGGTCATCACGCTGGCCTCCTTCGTGCAGGAGGAAGCGGGCAACGATCAGGACTCCAACGTGGCGCAGGTGTTCCGCAACCGGCTGACGGAGGGTTCTCTACCCCAAGCTCCAGAGCAACGCCTCCAGCTATGTCCAGAGCGATTCGGATAACAACTACCTCTGGAACTGGGTAGCCCCCCTGGTACGGCGGGTGGGACAAGATCCCGGAAAACATCCGCAGCGCCTACGACACCTATACCTGCGACGGTCTGCCGGCAGGCCCCATCTCCAACCCGGGCCTGGCGGCCATTCAGGCGGCGCTGGCCCCTCAGCCCGACGAAGAGGTGAAGGACTGCTATTTCTTCGTCACCGACCTTTCCGGCCATTACTACTATGCAAAGACGTACAGCGAACATCAGGTCAACTGCCAAAAGGCAGCGCAAGTGAACAAGAGCCTGAACAACTGAGAAAAAGAGAGGATTTCAAGATGTTACAGATCCCGGAACTGCTGGCCCCGCGGGCGATCTGGAGCGCCTGCGGTATGCCATCAACTATGGTGCAGATGCCGTTTACTGCGGCCTGCCGGAATTCGGAATGCGTTCTGCTCCGGCCAATTTCACGCCGGAGCAGCTGGCCGAGGGCGTCATCTATGCCCATGCCCGGGGCCGCAAGGTCTACCTGACCATGAACACCCTGCCCACCAATGAGGAGGCCGACCGCCTGCCCGAGGCCATCCGCGCCGCCGCAGCTGCCGGTGTGGATGCCTTCATCGTGGCGGACCTGGGCGTACTGGCTGCCTGCAAACAATATGCGCCGGAGATCGAGATCCACATGTCCACCCAGACCGGCATCACCAACTGGGCTGCCGCCCGGGCGGCCTATGATCTGGGTGCAAAGCGCGTGGTGCTGGCCCGGGAGCTGACCCTGCAGGACATTGCCATAATTCGCGACAAGACCCCGCCGGAACTGGAGATCGAGGCCTTTGTGCACGGTGCCATGTGCATGAGCGTTTCGGGACGCTGCCTGCTGTCCAACTACATGACCGGCCGGGACTCCAACCGGGGCCAGTGCGCCCAGCCCTGCCGCTGGAAGTATTACCTCAGCGAGGAGACCCGCCCCGGCCAGCTGTACGAGATCGGCGAGAACGAGAACGGCAGCTACATCCTCAACGCCAACGACCTGTGTACCGCCCCCTTCCTGGACCTGATCTGCAAGGCGGGTGTGGACAGCCTGAAGATCGAGGGCCGGGCCAAGACCTTCTATTATGTGGCCAGCGTCACCGCGGCCTACCGCCGGGCACTGGATCAGTATCTGGCCGCCCCCTCAACGACAACTTCGAGCTGCCCGACGAGGTGCTGGCCGAGCTGACCCGCACCAGCCACCGGCATTATTCCCCGGCTTCTACTTTGGCCGTGAGCAGGCAAAGCAGGCCACCGACAGCGCCACCTACATCCGCGAGTGGGAGTTCGTGGGCACGGTGGAAAGCTGGGAGAAGGGTGTAGCCTCCTGCCAGCAGCGGGGCAAGTGGAGCCTGGGCGACACGCTGGAAGCGCTCTGCCCCGATGGCCGCAGCATCCCCCCTGCACCCGGAGTGGATCCGGAACGAAGCAGGGGAGAATGTGGAGTCTACTCCCCACGCCATGGAGAGATATACCATCCCCACCCCGGAGCTGCCGCCCATGAGCCTGCTCCGCCGGAAAGTCTGAGAAGATACAAAAAGACGGTGCCGCTGCAATTCGCAGCGGCACCGTCTTTGCATACACAGAAAAATCAGTTCAGCTGATCCAGAACTCTGCGGGCCTGCCGGATGGCGGTCTCGCTGGTCTGCCAGACCTCGAACTCCGAGAAGCCGGGCAGGCCCATGGGGACACCCCTCCCGCCGGAAGGTCATCCGGCTGTCCAGCACCTGTTTGCCGGACATATGGAAGGCGCGGGCACCGGTCTGCGCGGCAAGGGCGGGCAGGTTGGCCGGGGTGACCCCGGCACCTACCAGGATCTCAAGGGTATCCCCGGCGGCCTCCACCAGCTGCCGCAGCAGGGCAGCTCCGGCAGGGGCACTGGCTGCCTGCCCGCTGGTGAGGATGGTGGAAAGCCCCAGCTCCCGGGCGGCTTCCAGCGCAGCAAAGGGGTTGCGGCAGACGTCAAAGGCCCGGTGAAGGGTCAGGGCCACCGGCCGTCCGGCGGCTTTGGCAGCGGCCCGGGCGGCGTCGTAAATGGGGCGCAAGGCATCCGTGTCCAGTTCCCCTCCGGGGTCAGGGCACCGGTGAGGATGCCGTCCGCTCCGGCTTCCACCAGCTCGGCAGCCGACTGGGCCATCCGGTCCAGCTCGTAGCAGTCGTAGCAGAAATCCCCGAACCGGGGGCGGGCAGGGCCCGCACCGGCAGGTCAGTCTCTGCCTTGACCTGCCGCACCAGCGCCAGACTGGGGGTGGTGCCGCCGATGATGAGGTCGGCGCAGAGTTCCAGCCGGTCGGCCCCGCCTGCTTTTGCGGCCAGCGCGCTGGCCGTGCTGTCCACACAGACTTCAAGTGTATAAGGCATAAGATCCCTCTTCCGTTACCGGACCGAATCCAGGAAGCGGACGAAACCGGCCCGTCCGGCCTCATCCAGCTTGTAGACACCGGCATCCTCAAATACCTGTGCAAAGACATGGCCGATCTCTTCCTGCAGGATGCCGTGGACGTTTTCGGCGTTCAGCTCCGGGTGCCGGGCCAGGATCTCTCCGGCCCACTCGGCGTGCTTCTGGATCTTCTCGCCGTACTCTGCCGTGGGAACGCAGTCCACCAGAGCGGTCTCCAGCTCGGCCATCTCGCCCTTCAGGCGGGCGGGCAGTACTGCCAGACCCATAACCTCGATCAGGCCGATATTCTCTTTCTTGATGTGGTGGAGCTTTGCGTGGGGGTGGTAGACGCCCAGCGGATGCTCCGGGGTGGTGATATTGTTACGCAGCACCAGGTCCAGCTGATATTTCCCGTCCCGCATCCGGGCGATGGGGGTGATGGTATTGTGGGGGTCGCCGTCAGTCTCGGCAAAGACAAAGCAGCTTTCGTCGGTGTAGCCCCGCCATGCGGTCAGGATCTTGTCGGCCAGCTCCACCAGACGCTCGTCGTTCTCGCTGGTCAGGCGGATGCAGCTCATGGGCCAATGGACGATGCCGGCCTCCACATCCTCAAAGCCGGGGAAGGCCCAGCTCTTCTCGATGGGGGCTTTGGCCATGGCGAACTCGTAGTGGCCGCCCTGGAAGTGGTCGTGGCTCAGGATGCTGCCGCCCACGATGGGCAGGTCGGCGTTGGAGCCCACAAAGTAGTGGGGGAAGAGCTTGACGAAGTCCAGGAGCTTGCGGAAAGTGGCCCGCTCGATCTTCATGGGGGTGTGCTGGTTGTTGAAGACGATGCAGTGTTCGTTGTAGTAGACATAGGGACTGTACTGCAGGTTCCAGGCGCTGTTGTTGATGGTCAGCGGGATGATCCGGTGGTTCTCGCGGGCGGGGTGGTTCATCCGTCCGGCGTAGCCCTCGTTCTCCACGCAGAGCTGGCACTTGGGGGTAAGCGCTCTGGGGGGCCAGCTTGGCGGCGGCGATGGCCTTGGGGTCTTTTTCGGGCTTGGAGAGGTTGATGGTGATGTCCAGATCGCCGTAGGGCGTTTTGGTGACCCACTTCAGATCCCGCTTGATGCGGTAGCGGCGGATGTAGTCCGTATCCTGGCTGAACTCATAGAACGAGTCGGTAGCCGCCTGGGGGCCTTCGTTCTCGTACCGCTCCTCAAAGTTGGCGCGGACGATGCTGGGCCGGGGGTCAGCACACCCATGAGCTTGGTGTCGAACAGGTCCCGGGCGGTGCCGTTGTCCTCGCACACGCCCCGGGCCACGGCATCGTCCACCAGCGTTTTCAGGATGGCTTCGAGGTCGGTGTAGCAGACATCACCCTCCGGCTCGGTGAAGCTGTCCAGCTGCAGGGTCATCAGGAGCTGGTTGCGGATGTAGATCTCATCATCGGGCAGAATGAGCCCGGTGTCCAGACCGTAGTTGACGAGCTGTTGGATGGCAGTGGAGATCACAGCACGGCACCTCCTTCCGGACGGATGGAGAGGATGTGGCAGCGGCCCTCGCCGAGGATGGCCTCCATCTCAGCTTTGAAGGCGTCCAGCTTTGTCAGGGGCACAAAGGCCTGCACGGTGCCGGCAAAACCGCCGCCGTGGACGCGGACTGCACCCTCCCCGGCCAGGAAGTGCTTTGCGGCGGCAATGGTCACAGCCACTTCCTGATGCTCTTTGTATCCGGCGGGGATCACGTTCTGCAGGTACTCCCAGCTGCTGGTGCCGGAGGCATCCACCAGCTGCAGGAAAGCCGGGAAATCACCGGCCCGCAGGGCAGCGACCTGCTTTGCCACCCGCTCGTTGTCGGCGTAGATGTGGAACGCCCGGAGGACGGCCCGGTCGCCGCAGGCTTTGCGGCATTCGGGCAGCTTGGAAATGAAGGTCTCAAAGGGGACATCCCGCAGCACCTCGCCGCCGCAGACCGCGGCCACGGCCCGGCATTCGCTGGGGATGGCGGCGTATTCGTCGGTCAGGTCGGCGTGGTCCGCACCGGAATCCAGGATGCAGAGGGCGAGGCCCGCCTTGGAGAAATCGACCGCCACAGGCTCCACATCGGGGTGGGCCGGGTCGGCGAAGTCAATGGTGATAATGTTGCCGACGCTGGAAGCCATCTGGTCCATCAGGCCGCAGGGCTTGCCGAAATAGACGTTCTCGGCGTACTGGCCGATCTGCGCGATGGCGATGGGGGAGACCTTCTCGGTCATGAAGCAGTCGTTGAGGATGACGCCGATCAGCACCTCGAACGCAGCCGAGGAGGAGACGCCGCTGCCCTTGGGCACGTTGGAGGAAATGTAGACGTCCAGGCCGGAGAGGGCAGCGCCACGCTCCTTGAAGGCCTCACACTCGCCCCGCAGCAGGGCCATGGTGGTGTTCTCTTCCTCCTTGCGGGCAACAAGGTCGCCAAGGTCGATGACGCACAGGTCGTAGCCCTCGCTCTGGACCCGCAGCTGGTTCAGGGCATTGGGGGCGGCGGCAGCGATCATATCAATGTTGACGCTGCCTGCCAGCACCCGCCCGTGCTGATGGTCGGTATGGTTGCCGCCTATCTCGGTGCGGCCAGGCGCACTGTACAGACCAGCCTCGGTGTGGAAGCCGAAGGTCTTTTCCAGCCCGTCCAGCACCGCCTCGTAGCGGGCGGCCTGTGCAGGGGTCTGCTCGGGAGCGCAGCAGTAGAGCGAAGCGAGACGGGCCGCGTGTGCGCCGCCGCTCAGCTCCTGCTTCCAGACAGAAATAGGCTTCATCATGGCGTGTTCCTCCTCTTTGACGATGAACAACTTACTCCAACCGGCAGCCCGTGCGGCCGCCGGGAACTTCTGAATCTATAATAAGAAATATGCCGGGAAAAGACCATGTATTATTGTTGCATCTCGATGCAGGGTCAACGCAGTTCTGCGGTCAGCTCCGGGGCGCGAAATCGCTGCCGGTGAGCCCGTCGAGGTTCAGCATCCCTTCCAGCGCGGCAATGTCGGTGGAAACATCCAGCGCATCGGAGGCAAACAGCTTGTCCAGCTGGTTTTCAAAGGCGGTGATGAGCAGATCCATGCTCCGCTCAATGCTCTGCTTTGCCTCAGTGATGTTGGTACCCTGCACATCCTGTGCCGAAAGCTGGGCGTAGGTATTCAGCAGCTTCAGCGCGGTGGGCAGGTAGTAATCCATAAATTTCTGCAGCTGGGCTTTTTTGTCCGGGTCCTTTTTTGCCAGTGCGAAGATGCGGGCGCTGACATCCTCCAGCCGGGAGATCTTGGCCGTCATCACCGGGTCGGGGATGGCATCGTTGGCCTGCCGGAGCTGGCGCTGCAGGGCGGCATACTGATCCTCGGGAGCCGGTGCGGGTGCGGGCTCGGCGGGTCTGGGCGGCTGGGGCGCAACGCCCCGCACCACCACCGTGCCGGTGCGGTTGTCGATATAGGCATCGGCCCCGAAATAGCCGTGGTCGATGGCGTGTTCCACCGCAGCGCGGCCTCGGACCGCGTCGATGCCCGCGGCTGCAAAGAGTTCGTCCAGCGGGATATTATCCCGGGTCCCAACGATCTTGTCCAGCTGGCGCTCCAGCTTGCGGGCCTGCTTCATCCGCAGGCCCATGGCCAGCGCAGCGCCGCCGCCAATGGTCTGGGCCAGTGCGGGCAGAAACTCGCCCCAGTCGAACCAGTAGCCCCACAGGTCAATGATATCGGCAAGGCCTGCAAGGCCCACCACCAGAAAGATGCCGCCGAACACCGTGCAGAGGCTGGTCAGGGTCTTGTGCCACTTTTTGGCGTTCTGCTGCTCGGCAGTGGGCACATCGTGGCCGTAGACCGGCTCAGTGTCCCGGGCCGGCTGACCGGCACCGGTGTCCTGGGGGCGGAAATCGCTGGAATATTCCGCGTTCTCCTGCTCCTTTTTTTTCGGCATCCCGGTCAATGGCACGCAGGATGAAAAACAGAACGCCAAGCGGTGCTGACATGGCGAATACTACCAGCAGGGCAATGGTGGGAATGTGGGCAAGAAAATGTTTGCTGCGTCTGGGCTCCATGGGGCAGAATCCTCCTAAAACAAAAAAAGCCGTGTTCCACTTTATTATAGCGGAGCACGGCCCTTTTGTTAAGGGGGTAATTTATTTGTGGGAAAGGAAATTACTTCATCAGGCTGCAAACGGCCTCGGCGTAAGCGGCGGGATCATCCACGGGCAGGCCCTCGATCAGCTGTGCCTGTGCATAGAGCAGGTCGCTGTACTTCTTGACCTTATCGGTATCCCCGGCTTCCTGTGCGGCTTTCAGCACGGCGAACACGGGGTGGTTGATGTTCAGCTCCAGCACCTTGTCGCTCTTGACGCCCTCGCTGCCGGGCTGCTTGGACAGCACCTTCTCCATCTCAATGGACAGGGGGCCGTCGGAGGACAGGCAGACGGGGTGATCCTTCAGGCGGGTGGAGACCTTGACTTCCTTCACCTTGCCGTCCAGAGCATCCTTCATGGCATCGAACAGTGCCTTGTTCTCGGCGGTGGCGTCCTCGGCGGCCTTCTTCTCGTCCTCGGTCTCAAGGCCCAGGTCGCCGCTGTTGACGTTCTTGAACTCCACGGTGCCGTCCTTGCCCTCGGTATCCTTGCGGGGATAGGTGCGCAGGATCTGCAGGCAGAACTCGTCCACATCCTCGGTCAGCAGCAGGACATCATAGCCCTTGTCCAGCACCAGCTCGGCAGCGGGCAGCTTTGCCAGACGGTCGGTGGAGTCGCCGGCGGCGAAGTAGATGTACTTCTGCTCGGCGGGCATCTTGTCCACATATTCCTGCAGGGTGACCATCTTCTGCTCCTTGGCGGACCAGAACAGCAGCAGATCCCGCAGCAGCTCGGCATGCATGCCGTAGTCGGAGTAGGCGCCGAACTTGATCTGACGGCCGAACTCCTTCCAGAACTCCTCGTACTTCTCGCGGTCGTTGGTCAGCATGGCGTGGAGTTCGTTCTTGATCTTCTTCTCCAGTGCGTTGTGGATCAGCTTGAGCTGGTTGTCCTTCTGCAGCATCTCGCGGCTGATGTTCAGGCTCAGGTCCTGACTGTCCACGATGCCCTTGACGAAACTGAAGTAGTCGGGCAGCAGGTCGCCGCATTTCTCCATGATGAGGACGCCGGAGGCATACAGGGCCAGACCCTTCTCGTAGTCCTTGGTGTAGAAGTCGTAGGGGCGGTGGCTGGGCACGAAGAGCAGGGCGTTGTAGTTGGCGGTGCCCTCGGTGCGGCTCACGATGACCCGGGCGGGGTCGGAGTAATCGTTGAACTTGTCCTTGTAGAAAGTAGCGTACTCCTCGTCGGTGACCTCGCTCTTCTGCTTCTTCCAGATGGGTACCATGCTGTTCAGGGTCTCCAGCTCGGTGTAGGTCTCCCACTCGGGCTTGTAATCCTCGGGCTTGGGGTCGGGTTCGGGCTTCTGACGGCTCTTCTCCCGTTCCATCTGGATGGGGTAGCGCACATAGTCGCTGTACTTCTTGACGATGGCCACGATGCCGTACTCGTCCAGGAAGTTCTCGTAGTTGTCGGTATCGGTACTCTCCTTGATGTGCAGGATGATGTCGGTACCCACGGTGTCCTTCTCGGCGGGGGTCAGCTCGTAGCCGTCAGCACCGCTGGACTCCCACTGCCAGGCCTCGTCGGAGCCGTAGGCCCTGGAGATGACGGTGACCTTGTCAGCTACCATGAAGGCGGAGTAGAAGCCCACACCGAACTGGCCGATAATGTCGATGTTCTCGTCCTTGTTGTCCTTCTTGAAATCCAGCGAGCCGGAGTGGGCGATGGTGCCCAGGTTCTGCTCCAGCTCATCCTTGTTCATGCCGATACCGTTATCCGACAGAGTCAGCAGACGGTTGTCCTTGTCGCGGGTGATCAGGATGCGGAAATCGCCTTTGTTCATGCCGACGGAGGGGTCGGTCAGGCTCTTATAATACAGCTTGTCGATGGCGTCCGAAGCGTTGGAGATCAGCTCCCGCAGGAAGATCTCCTTGTTGGTGTAGATGGAGTTGATCATCATGTCCATCAGCTTTTTGCTTTCGGCCTGAAATTCTTTCTTCGCCATAATACAAAAAACCTCTTTTATCTGGATTCAGCGCCAAAGCCATCCAAAAATGACTTAGCACTCATATCTTTCGAGTGCTAATATACACCGCTTTCCTGCAAAAAATCAAGCCCTTTCATAAAAAGTTCAGAAATGCTTCTGCCCCGGCGTGACAGCGGGCGGAATGAGGGCTGGAATAAAATGGATTTTGTGCATGGCTACAAAAATTTCATCAAAAAATAGTTGACCTGCAACAAATTATAGCGTATACTGGTCAGCGAAAACAAACGAGGGAAGAGGGAAATGCGTTATGGCAACCAAGCCGGAGATCTCGGTCCGGAACCTGCTGATGCAGGCATTCCTGACCGGGTGGGAGCGCTCGGACAAGAGCATCTCACAGGACGAATACCTGCAGAGCGCCATTCAGGTCATTGAGGTGCTTCAGGTCGAGCCGGAAAATATCTATGCAGAAGAGGGTCTGGGCCTGACCGACGGGGACGAGGTGGATCATCTGGATGATCTGCTCCGGGCGGACGGTCAGTGGCTGTACTACGGCGTGGAGGAGGAAAATTTCTTCCTCATCCAGTGGTATCCGGATCTTGCCTCTGCGCAGGCCAAGCTGGCGCAGCTGGAGGCATTGGGGGACGGCAAACAGTATCTGGTGGATCTGAGCCTGGCCCGCGAGAACCCCTCGGACGCCGAGAACTTCGGCAATTCCAACCCGGTCCAGCTCCGCAGCTGAACCATCGCTTTCAGGAAAGAAAAAAAGAAAGGGACTTTTCCATGCAGCTTTCTCAGACCGAACGGGAACGGCTCGATGCAATTCTGAAACAATACGATAACCACCCCAAGGTGCAGGAGATGCGGGAGTTCATCCAGCACGGCGATGTGACCACTTACCAGCATTGCAGGAACGTGGTGGCCGTGAGCTTCTGGATGAATCACCGGTTCCATCTGGGAGCGGACGAGACAGCCCTGGCCGTGGGAGCGTTCCTCCACGATTTCTACCTCTACGACTGGCACAAGAAGGGCACCTTCCACGGTCTGCGCCGCCTGTTCGAGATGCACGGCTTCTCCCATCCGGGGTCGGCCTGCGTGAACGCCGAGCGGTATTTCCAGATCACCAAGAAGGAGCAGAACATCATCGCCAGCCACATGTGGCCGCTGACCTTCCGCCATGTCCCGGCCTGCCGGGAGGCGGTCATCGTCTGTTTGGCCGACAAGTATTGCGCTGTGGTGGAAAGCATGTTCCGCCGCACTCGGGTGACCGCTTCGGTGGACACCGACGGCGAAGATGCTGAGTGGTAAAGCTGATTATTTCAAAAACAAAAGGGCCGCTGCAGCCTCTTCCGTTTCCTGCACAGGGCAGGGAGGTGAGGGCCGCAGCGGCCTTTTTCTGTATTCTGTTTCCGGAGAGGGGCGGCAGTCTTATTCGGACCGCAGGGCCTTGACCGGGTCGGAGCGGGAAGCGTTCTTCGCGGGGATGAAGCCGCCCAGCATGGTCAGGATGGTGGCCAGAACGATCAGCACCAGAGCAGAACTCCAGGGCAGACGGGCCACCACGTTGGTGCCGTCGGAGATCTTCTGGATCAGCATATTCCCGGGAATGAGCAGCAGCCGGCTGAGGACGATGCCCATCAGGCCGGAGCACAGACCGATGATGAAGGTCTCGGCGTTGAACACCTCGGAGATGTTCCGTTTGGAAGCACCGATGGCCCGCAGGATGCCAATCTCCTTGCGGCGCTCCAGCACACTGATATAGGTGATGATGCCGATCATGATGGAGGAGACCACCAGCGAGATGGAGACGAAGGCCACCAGCATGTTGCTGATCATGTTGATGATCTTGGTGACGGAGGTCATCAGGGTGCCCACCACGTCGGTGTACTGGATGACCTTGTCGTCCTCGCCCTTTGCGGTCACGCTGTCGTTGTAGTTGTCCAGAATGCGGATGACTTCAGCCTTCTGCTCAAAGTCCAGCGGATAGATCTGGATCTGGCTGGGGTCGTCCAGGCTGGCATAGCCGAAGGACTGCAGGCTGCTGTCGTAGGTGGCGCTGGTGGAGAGCATGCTGGTCTTCATCAGGTCCTTCAGGTCGTCCTCAGTCATATTGAACCGGATGGCCTTCTGGAAGGCGGAAGCGTCGATCTTCAGGGCGCTTTCCATCTGGCTGCCCAGGGAGGCAAAGCTCTGGGTCATTTTGTCCTGCAGGTTCTGGCTCATCTCGCCCATCACCTGCCCCATGGCCTGGGTCATGGCCTGCTCCAGCGAGCTGCCGAGCTGCTGCTGCAGGGTGGAAGCGATCTGATCCGAATAGCTGGACATCACGCTGCCCATCACCTGCTGCATGGCGTCAGAGAGCTGTTCCTGGATGGCGCTGGTGTCTACCAGATCGCCCATGGCGTCGCTCATCAGCTGCTTGAACTGGTCGCTCTCGAGGTACTTGTCAAACCCGATCTTGTCCAGCCCCAGGATGCCGTTGCCGATGATATAGTTCTTGTAGCCGGTCATCACCTTTTTGGCCAGCTCCTGCACCTTGTCGGCGGGGATGGAAACGTTCATATTCTCAAAGACATCGGTCAGGGCGCTCATGTCCAGATCGATGTCCGGCTCCTGCAACCCGGACAGATCCAGCTGGAAGCTGTCCGGGTCGATGAGGGAGGAGAAATCCACCGACCCGTCGTTCAGGTCAAAGGCACCGCTCAGATCGAAGTTCAGCTTGCTGGTGTCGAACTGGAACGCGCTCTTGAGCTGGTCGGTGTCGATGCTGAAGAGAGAGGCCAGATCCACAGCGGCGGCATCCTCGGCTCCGAAGGGCTCGCCCGTCAGCACGTTGGTCTGGGGTCTGCCAGCTGCTTCTGCACCAGCTCGCTGTCGGCAGCGGTGTCCATCACATGGCGGGTCAGGGAAGCGGGGTAGGCGATGCCGGAGGACAGCATGGAAGCCGAGGCATCCTCCTTGGGCTGCACCACGCCCACGATGGTCAAGGCCTCGCCGGAAGCCACCAGATCCTTCATGAAGGCGGTGTCATCGGACTTGTCCACCCAGACCCCGTTGGCCTCGTCGTACTGGTAGCGGTCGGTGGCGTTGACGAGCCGGAACTCCCGGCCCAGAAAATCGCTGTACTGATAGGTCTTGAAATCATCGGGGACATCCACATTCTGGTTCTGTGCGAACTGCTGGATCATCTTGTCCAGCTCCGCGTTGTCCCGCAGGCCCAGCGCATAGAGGGCGTAATCGGTGATGCTGCCGTCCGCGCCCAGCACCGCCACGCACTCGTTGTACTTTTTCGGGCCAGCGGCCGGCCTTGACGTCGTACTGGGAATTGTACAGGAGTCGCTGGAAGGCAGCTGGTAAAAGACGCTGGTGTTCATCATGCTGGACATGATGCTGTTGGTGGAGCTGGTGGAACTGATGCCCAGCGAGGACAGGGAGGAGTCCGGGTTCACCTGCCGGATGCTGCCGTCCTCGTCCTCCCGGTAGATCTGGGGCTGTACATTATAGGAATACTCCACCGACGAGACATTGTCGCCGATGGTGCATTCGTCGCTGTCCAGATAGGCCTTCAGGCTCTTCAGGTCGTTGGAGGTGATGCCGGAGACCATCTGGGTGATGAGGTGGCGCACCGGCACCATGCCCTCGCCCAGGTCGGCGGAGGCAGCGCTCTTCTCAGCAGGCCCGGCGGAGAGCAGGCTGCTCAGGTCCATGCCGCTGCTCAGGATCTGCAGGGGGTACTCGGACAGGGTCTCCCGCTCCATGTCATCGATATACTGGTTGACACCGGTGGACAGGGAGATGATGAGGGCAATTCCGATGATGCCGATAGAGCCGGCAAAGGCCGTGAGCAGGGTGCGGGCCTTCTTGGTCCACAGGTTGTTGAAGCTCAGGCTCAGGGAGGTCAGCCAGGACATGGAGGCGTGGCCCATGTTCTTGTGGACCGGCGGCACGGTGAGGGCGGCGTCCGGCTCAAAGGGATCGGTGTCTGAGAGGATCACGCCGTCCTTCAGGTTGACGATGCGGGTGGCATACTGCTCTGCCAGCTCCGGGTTGTGAGTGACCATAATGACCAGCCGGTCTTTGGCAACTTCTTTCAGAAGCTCCATGACCTGGATGCTGGTCTCGCTGTCCAGCGCGCCGGTGGGCTCGTCGGCCAGCAGGATGTCGGGGTTGTTCACCAGGGCGCGGGCAATGGCCACACGCTGCATCTGGCCGCCGGACATCTCGGTGGGGTGCTTGTGGAGCTGGTTGCCCAGGCCCACCTGCTGCAGGGCCTCGGTGGCCCGGCGCTTCCGCTCGGCGCCCGAGATGCCCGAGATGGTCAGGGCCAGCTCGACATTGGACAGAACGGTCTGATGGGAAATCAAGTTGTAGCTCTGGAAGACGAAACCGATGGTGTGGTTGCGGTAGGAGTCCCAGTCGCGGTCGGAATACTTTTTGGTGGAGATGCCGTTGATGATCAGATCGCCGCTGTCGTAGCGGTCAAGACCGCCGATGATGTTCAGCAGGTGGTCTTGCCGGAGCCGGAGGGGCCCAGAATGGCCACGAACTCGTTGTCGCGGAGGTTCAGGCTGACCTGATTCAGGGCAGTCTGGACCAGATCGCCGGTCCGGTACTCCTTATGGATCTTTTTGAGTTGAAGCATGAGCGCTGCCTTTCCTGGATCTGCCCGGCCGGAAGGTCCGGGCAAAAATAAAAAGATAAACATGGTTATTCTATCAGACGAATGTGAACAAATGATTGACATTCTGCGAAACCCGACGTAAAAAATGCGCCTGAAAACCGGAAAAAGAACGCAGGCCGGAGAAAAGCCTGTTCCCCCTCCCGGCGGGCCGGGCACATATCGGAAAGCGTCGGAACTGGCCGAAAAGACGCTTTTTAACGCAAATCGACAGCGAAAAGAGCGCAAAAAGACGAATTCCGGATAGAACATGACGCATTTTGACGCATTTTCGGGGATTGAATCTTTCGGGGCAGGTCTATAAAATAATAGTACAAGACGCATTCCGACAAAAAAAAGCGTCATTCAGGTGGGGAAGGGGAAGATGGGAGTGTCGCAACGGTACATTGTAAAGCTGCGGGTAGCCCTGGTGAGCTATGATGAACGGGAGCTGCGTGTCCGGAAAAATTATCTGGAAGAGCAGAATCCGGCGCTTTCCTGTATCTGCTTCAGCCGGGGCAAGACGCTTTTGCAGGAGCTGCGGCAGGGCCGGGGCATCGATGTCGTGGTCCTGTCGAATCAGCTGGAGGATATGGACGGTTACGAGTTCATCAACCGCCTGAACAGCCTGCGCAGCCGCCCCCGCTGCTGTTGCTGCAGGGGGACGGCTGGTACGGGGAAGCTACCGCTACCTGCCTGCGGTCCAACGGCGAGAGTTACCTGCTGGAACGCAGCCGCCTGCGGGACCTTCTGCAGGACCTGCGGACCTCGTCGGAGGATCTGGGCAGCCTCTGGGTGGTGCCCTTCTGCAACGAGCTGTACGCCAAGTGGGGCATTCCCCAGCCGGACGGCAACAGCGAGTACCTGACCAGCGCCCTTCAGGTGGCCTGCGAGACCGACCGGAAGCTGGCCCTGCGCAAGGAGATCCTGCAGGCGGTGGCAGAGGAGCATCATGTCACGGTGGCGGCAGTGGACAGCGGTCTGCGCCGGGTCATCGAAGGGCTGGAGAGCCGCACCACCGAGAGCTGGCAGGAATTCAAACGGAAGAACGGTCTGGCAGGCGGGAAGATCCCCACCGGGAAACTGGTCGGTGCCATGCGGAAGATCCTGCTGGAAGGCAGGCCGAGGAAGGTCCAGACGTCAAAATGAAGCAAAAGGGAGAAAACGGGATGGCAAACGAGACCGGGAAGCCGGATTTTCCGCAGAAGCAGTTCGAGACGGTGCTGCTGCATTCACTCCGGGTGATGGACCAGAACCGGGAATACTTACAGATGCACCTGGCGAGATCCTGCGACGAAAAGACCCGGCAGGCTCTGGAGGATATGGGGCAGGAGAGCATCCGGATGGAGCGGACCCTGCGGGAGATGATGGAGCTTCTGGCCGCTGAACGCGGCCCTACCCCGCCCATGAAGCCGGTGGACCTGTGCTGGGTGATTTTGGAGATCCGCGAGATGGCCCCGGAGATCCGCAGACAGGTGCGGACCGAGCTGACAGTGGACCGCGGCGGGATGGACCGCTGCTATATCCGGGCGGATCAGGAGCAGACCGAGCAGCTGCTGTTTCATCTGCTCTCCAACGCCCTGCAGGCCACCAGCCCCGGCGGCCATGTGGAGTTCCGCCTCAGCAGCGACGAGACCGACCTGCACCTTGTGGTGGAGGATGACGGCTGCGGCCTGCCCACCGCCGACAACTGGATGGAGAACCGCCGCCGCTTTCTGGGCGGCGCTCAGGGGGGCTGCTGCTCTGCCGCCGCTACTGCGCCAATATGGGCTGGGAGCTGACCCTGAATCTCCGCTCGCCCCGGGGCACCCGGGCCGAACTGCTGATCCCGAAGGTCCGGACGATGTTCCCCATCGAGGGCACTGTGGAACTGCGGGCCACCCGGCCGGCGGAGCTTGCAGGCGGCAGCCTGCAATGGCAGCTGCGGCGGGAACTGAGCCTGCTGAGCTGCAGGACAAAAGCATAACCCGGACAAAGCTGCTGTACTTTTTGTGCGGCAGCTTTTCTGCTTTCCGGCGGCGGCAGGCTCTCTTCTTTCAAAAATCACTCTGAGTAAAGATCCTTAGCCCTGAAACCCGGAAAAGGGTGGAATATCTTCGTGAAATTAACAAAATGTTTAGCTTTTGAGACGGAAAATACTATTTTGTGCGTGTAAAATAAAGAAACGTGATTGATTGTGGCAGCCGTTTTGAGTATAATACAACTGTGTGCGGGTCTGCCAAATGATTCGCTAACGAACTATTGCAGAACGGGAGATCGGTACAGACAAAACATCCTGTCTGCGATCCTTTCCGGCAAAGCTTTTCAATGTCCTTCAGGAGGAAAAAATCGTGAGAGTAGGTCTTGACATCGGAAGCACCACCATCAAGTGTGCCGTGCTGGATGAACATGATACGCTTATTTATTCTACATACGAACGTCATTACAGCCATATTCTGGAAAAGGCGCAGGAACTGCTGCGCCGCATCGATGCCGAACAGCTTCACGGGCAGAAAGCTCTGCTGAGCATTTCCGGCTCTGCCGGCATGGGTCTGGCCGACAGCTGCAAGGTGCCCTTTGTGCAGGAGGTCTTCTCCACCCGCGTGGCGGTCAAGCGCTTTGTGCCTTCCACCGACTGCGTCATTGAGCTGGGCGGTGAGGATGCCAAGATCCTGTTCCTGACCAACGGCACCGAGGTGCGGATGAACGGCAGCTGTGCCGGCGGCACCGGGGCCTTCATCGACCAGATGGCCACTTTGCTGAAAATGAGCGCCGACGAGATGAACAAGGCAGCCGCCCGGGCGGAGAAGACCTACACCATCGCCTCCCGCTGCGGCGTGTTCGCCAAGAGCGATGTGCAGCCCCTGATCAACCAGGGTGCCCGCACCGCCGACATCGCCGCCAGCATCTACAAGGCCGTGGTCAACCAGACCATCGCCGGTCTGGCACAGGGCCGCCCCATCAAGGGCAACATCCTCTACCTGGGCGGCCCCCTGACCTTCAGCACCGTCCTGCGCAAGAGCTTTGACGAGGCACTGGGGGTCACCGGCACCTGCCCGGAGAACAGCCTGCTCTATGTGGCGCTGGGCGCTGCCCTGTACGCCGACAAGGAGTTCGTGCTGACCGAGGTGGCCGATGCACTGGACCGCTATGCCGCCACGGCCACCTATGCCAGCGAGCCGCCCCTCTTTGCCAGCAAGGAGGAGTATGAGGCCTTCCACGCACGGCATATGTCCCACAGTGTGCCCCAGGTGCCCTTCAGCGCCCAGTGCGGCCCGGTCCATATCGGCATCGACTCCGGTTCCACCACCGTCAAGCTGGTGGTCGTGGATGAGAACAGCCAGATCCTGTACACCAATTACCAGCCAAACCTCGGCAACCCGCTGCCCCTGATCCGGGAACAGCTCATCAAGATCCACAAAGAGCATCCCGGCCTGAAGGTGGCCAGCGTGACCACCACCGGTTACGGCGAAGAGCTGGTCAAGAACGCCTTCCGCTGCGACTACGGTCTGGTGGAAACGGTGGCCCATTTCACCGCCGCCAAGTATTTCATGCCGGATGTGGATTTTATCATCGACATCGGCGGCCAGGATATGAAATGCTTCAAGATCGAGGACGGTGCCATCAGCAACATCTTCCTGAACGAAGCCTGCTCCTCCGGCTGTGGCAGCTTCCTCCAGACCTTCGCCCAGGCCCTGGGCTACGACGTGAAGGAGTTTGCCGACCTGGGCCTGTTTGCCGACCGGCCCGTGGACCTGGGCAGCCGGTGCACCGTGTTCATGAACAGCTCGGTCAAGCAGGCCCAGAAGGACGGCGCTTCCATTGAAAACATCAGCGCTGGCCTGTCCATCTCGGTGGTCAAGAACGCACTGTATAAGGTGATCCGTGCCTCCAGCCCGGAGGATCTGGGCCGCAACATCGTGGTGCAGGGCGGCACCTTCTACAACGAGGCCGTGCTGCGCGCCTTTGAAAAAAGAAATGGGCGTCGAGGTCATCCGCCCGGACATCGCGGGCCTGATGGGTGCCTACGGTGCAGCCCTCTTCGGCCTGCGCCAGAGCCGCAAGAATCATCAGGAGATTTCCCACATGATGGATCTGGCCGAGCTGGAAAGCTTCGACCAGAAGGTGGTCAGCGTCAAGTGCGGCGGCTGCGGCAACCACTGCCAGCTGACCGTCAATACCTTTGCCGATGGCCGCAAGTTCATCTCCGGCAACCGCTGCGACAAGCCCGTTACCGGCAAGAGCGAGGACAACAGCCTCAACCTCTACGCTTACAAGCAGCAGCTGCTGGCCGGTTACAAGCCGGTACCCGTCAAGCGGGGCTCCATCGGCATTCCGCTCTGCCTGAACATGTATGAGCTGCTGCCGTTCTGGCATACCTTCTTTACCAAGCTGGGCTTTGCCGTGCATACCAGCCCCATGTCCACCCGTGGGCTTTATCTGGCCGGGCAGGCCTCCATTCCCAGCGATACCGCCTGTTTCCCCGCCAAGCTCTCCCACGGCCACATCAAGGCCCTGAGCCAGATGCATCTGGATGCCATCTTCTATCCCTGCCTGACCTACAACTTTGACGAGGGTCTGGGCGATAACCATTATAACTGCCCCGTGGTTGCTTATTATCCAGAAGTTCTGGTCGGCAACTGCCCCGAGCTGGAGGGCCAGAAGTTCATTTATGACTATGTGGGTATCCACCGTCCCAAGGACTTTGTCCACAAGATGGCCAAAGAGGTCCTCCCCAAGTACTTCGGCGGCATCTCTGAGAAGGAAGTGCAGGCCGCGGCCGACGCCGCCTACGCCGAGCACGAGGCCCACATGGCCCAGATCCGGGTCAAGGGCAGCGAGATCATCGACGAGGCCCGCCGTCAGGGCAAGCGGATCATCGTGCTGGCAGGCCGGCCCTATCATGTGGACCCCGAGGTGAACCACGGCATCGATCACCTGATCACCCGCCACGGGGCCGCCGTGGTCACCGAGGACAGCATCTCCAACCGGGTGGAAAAGTTCCCCACCAGTGTGCTAAACCAGTGGACCTACCACAGCCGCCTGTATGCGGCCGCCAAGTACTGCACCACCCAGCCGGATATGGACCTGGTGCAGCTGGTATCCTTCGGCTGCGGCGTGGACGCCATCACCACCGACGAGACCCGCGAGATCCTGCAGGCCGGCAACAAGCTCTACACCCAGCTGAAGATCGACGAGATCACCAACCTGGGTGCCGTGAACATCCGTCTGCGCAGCCTGTTTGCTGCCCTGGATGAGCAGGACGAAGACCGGAGGAACTGACCTATGGAATACAATTACCCCAAGTTTACCCCGGAGATGAAGAAGACCCATACCATCCTCATCCCCAATATGGCCATCACCCAGTTCCGCCTGCTGGAGTACGCCCTGCGCTACGACGGCTACAAGTGCGAGATCCTGGGCAACTGCGGCAGCGCCGTGGCACAGCTGGGGTTGAAATATGTCCACAACGACACCTGCTATCCGGCCCTGCTGGTCATCGGCCAGTTCCTGGACGCCCTGAACAGCGGCAAGTATGATCTGGACCATACCGCGCTGCTCATCACCCAGACCGGCGGCGGCTGCCGTGCATCCAACTACATCCAGCTGCTGCGCAAAGCGCTGGTCAAGGCGGGCTATCCCCAGATCCCCGTGGCCAGCCTGAACTTCTCCGGTCTGGAAAAGGACAGCGGCTTCCAGATGACCCTGCCGCTGGCCCGCCGGGCCATTGCCTGCGTGTTCTACGGCGATATGCTCTGCGCCCTGCGCAATCAGGTGGCTCCCTACGAGAACGAGAAGGGGGCAGCCGACAAGATGGTCGACCTGTGGGTCGAGCGTCTGGGCCGCGTCCTGCTGGCAGGCAAGGGCTTCACCTCCAAGGAGATGAAGCACACCTTCCCCCTCATCGCAAAGGACTTTGCCTCCATCCCGGTCACCCGGGTGCCCAAGGTCCGGGTCGGCGTGGTGGGCGAGATCTACGTGAAGTACAGCCCGCTGGGCAACAACGATTTGCAGAAGTTCCTCGAAAGTCAGGACTGCGAGGTCAACTTCCCGGGCCTGATGGGCTTTGTGCAGTACTGCATCTTCAACATGGGCGAGGATCACGTCCTCTACGGCGGCAAGCTGGCCGTCAAGGTGGGCACCGATCAGCTCCTGAACTGGCTGGACAGCGTGGAGCGCACCATGCTCAAGGCTGAGAGCGATGCAGGCTTCTACGCCCCCGGCCCCTTCAAGGAGCTGGTGGAAAAGCCCGAGGGGGTCATCTCTCTGGGTGCGAAGATGGGCGAAGGCTGGCTGCTGACCGCCGAGATGATCGAGCTGGTCGAGGGCGGCTACGGCAATATCGTCTGCGCTCAGCCGTTTGGCTGCCTGCCGAACCACATTGTGGGCAAGGGCATGATCAATAAGATCCGCGCCTTGCACCCGGACGCCAACATCACGCCCGTGGACTACGACCCCAGCGCTACCCGCGTGAACCAGGAGAACCGCATCAAGCTGATGCTGGCCGTGGCCAAGGAGCGCCTGAATGCTCCCGTCGCTCCGGCTGCCCCCCTGACGGCAGAAGAGATCGCCGGCGGTGCCCCGAAGATCGGCACTACCGTCTGATCTGCCCCCTGTAAAAATAAAACCAAAGCCCTGTGCAGACGTTCCATGGTCTGTACAGGGCTTTTTTGTTGTTGTGATTTTTACCAAGAAAAAGTACAAAATGCCTAAAATTAAAGGAAAACCTTGAAATTGAAAAGCGCAAAGAGTTATACTTACAAAAAACATGTCGGATTCTGGCATGGAGGAGGAATGAGCAATGAAAAAGAAGTTTGCTGCGCTGCTGGCTACAGCCGTGCTATGTGTTTTGGCTGCACTGCCGACCTGCTGCAAAACCGGGAATTCAAGCATTTATTACGTTTGATATGAACTCAGCTGGAGGAGTGTCGCCGACGGTTTATTATCGTAACAATACAGGAAAACAGCTGAAGTATGTGGATTTCTATATGACCCCGTATAATGCGGTGAATGATGTGGTACGGTGCGAAATTGGTCAGAGATATACTCACGGGGAAATCACAGGACCGATTGCACCTTTCAGCTCAAATCTTGAAAAATCAAGTTATTCTGCTGGTGTTGTTGTCATGAATGGACAGTGCTACACGGTCCATACAGATAGTGAAGGGTGTCCTTATGTATATGACAAGGACTATCATGATGTCTATTTGACAGCAGAAGAAGTCAACAACTGCCTTTTGAACGAGGAAGCCTATTTCGAGTGCATGTGGTATAACTGGAATGTGGATCATATTGCACTTACTAAAATCGTTGTTACTTTTATGGATGGCTCCAAGCAGACGATATCGGGTTCTGGCATTACTATGGTGAATGCTGGAAGAACGTTCCAGAATAAATCCTACGAGGAAATGCAGAGACTGTATGCGGATGTCTACAATTACAAGGAATATCGCGAGTATAACCAGGATTTGATCCCAGCTTTTGGCGATGACGCACACAAATATCTGGAACACTTTGTGCATAGCGGTATGGCTGAGGGCCGTCAAGGCAGCAAGGAGTTTGACCTTGCCGCATATAAGGCAAACAATCCTGATCTGGCAGCACTCTTTGGCAATGATAATGTGAAGTATTATGAACACTACATTGCAGGAGGAAAACAGGAAGGACGTCTGGCGACTGCACAGAACTGACCCGAGTACAGAATCCAAATCAAAAGGCCCGGACACCACTTTGTTCAAGGTGTCCGGGCCTTTCCTTATCGAGAAAATGGGGCTGCGCTCGTCCAGCAGCCAGACCTCGCCCTGCCGGACGGTGTAGCGGAAATTCTCCACTGCATTGGCGGCATTCGTGGCCAGATACACCAGTGCATAGTAAAAGGAAAGGCTGTGCGCTCTGGTGTAGGCATGAAGCTTTGTCACGTCCACCCGGAAAGTGACACTGTAAAACGGCTGGGACACCGAAGAGAAAAAGGGGAGCGGGAACAGATGCTCAGATTGCCAATCAAACAATGGCTGTTTTGCTCCACAAGGCCGTAGCACCGTGGTTCATGATCTTTGAGCCAGTTGAAATTCTGCCGGATGTCAGCTTCCGTCTTTAGCAATGCGCACCCCATCATCCGGGACATTTCATCATCTACAGCGTAGACTGCATAATCTGGAAAATCCTCTTCCCGCAATTTGCGGAGGATGAGCCGGTCAGTGCGGAGAAAATAATGATTCATGAGCAGGTTTGTTTTTATCCAGTGCATCGAACTGTTTCAGGATCTGCGGGTCCTTCAGCTTGATGACCTTGCCGGAGAGGTAGTGAAGGGTGTTTTCTTCCGGGATGTCAAGGAAGCTGATCCGGACGGCGCACAGGGCCTGCGTTTTGGTGCCGGTGCGTTCGTTCATCTTGCGGTCTCCGTATTTGATGTCCCCCAGCACCGGGCGGCCCAGATAGGCCAGATGGGCGCGGATCTGGTGGGTGCGGCCGGTGACAAGGCCGATCCGGCACAGGGCAAAAAGGGCCCGGCGGTGCGCAGGACGTCCACGTCGGTGATGATCTGCTTCCGGCGCTCGTCCTGGGACTGGTGGGCGTGGATGCTGACCTTGTTGTTCTTCTCGTCGTGCTCCCACCAGGCCGTGAAACGGCCGCTCTGGGGGATGCCCACGGTGATAGTGTAGTATTCCTTTTTTTGAGCAGGTCGGTGCGGATGATCTCGTTCATATCCCGCAGGGCGGCGTAACTCTTGGCGGCAATCACCAGCCCCTCGGTGCCCCGGTCCAGCCGGTTGCAGATGCCGGGCTTGAAGCGGTTCTCGCCGTGGGGGGTCATACTCGCCCTTCTGGGCCAGATACTGGGTGAAGGCGTCCACCAGATTGGCATCCCCGGTGCGGTCGCTGTGGCACAGCAGGTGGGTGGGCTTATACAGGACGGCAATGTTCTCGTCCTCGTAGATGACGGTCACCTTAGGCTGACTGGGCTGCTTTTTCGGGGCCTTCGGGGCCGGTTTTGCCCCCTCCGGCGGGAAAAACTCGTCGTTGATGTACAGCTCGATGAGGTCTCCGGCCTTCAGCCGGTCCTCCGGGGCACCCTTTTTGCCGTTTACCTTGATGCGCTTGTTGCGAAAGCCTTTGTACAGCACGCTGCTGGGAAGATCCCGGGTCACGCTCTGGACAAAGCGGGACAGCCGGACACCCTCGTCGTTTGCGGTCGCGGTGTATTGTTTCATAGAATGAGTTCCTTTTTCTCAGAAAAACGTTGCCCGCGCGGCGGCGCGGAAAAATGGTCTGGCTCTATAATAAAACACACCGGAACGGAAGTCAACGCAGAATATTTGCCCGCAAGCCTTGTCTTTTGTCAAAAATGGGGTACTATAAAAGAAAGTAACAACGCAAAGGAGACCGGCTATGGCAGAAGGAAACAACCTTCATCAGGGGCACCGGCAGCGGATGCGCGCCCGGGTGGAAGCCCACGGGCTGGAAAGCCTTTCCCCCACGAGGTGCTGGAATATATCCTCTACATCACCAACACCCGCCGGGACACCAACGGCCTTGCCCACCAGCTGATCGACCGGTTCGGGGACTTTGCCGGGGTGCTGGAAGCTTCGGAGGAGGAGCTGCTGACGGTGGAGGGGGTGGGCCCGTCCACCGCCCGGATGCTGCATCTTCTGCCCCAGATCAGCCGATACTATACCCAGTCCCGGACCGGCGGCAGGAAAAGCCTTGGGACCACCGAGCAGCTGGCCGAGTTCCTGATGCTCCAGTTTGCGGGGGCCGTGCAGGAGCGGGCGCTGCTGGCGGCACTGGACAGCCGCAGCCGCGTCAAGGGGCTGTTCTGGCTCCGGGACGGTACCGGCGACCGGGTGAGTCTGGAGATCAAGGACGTGGTGTCGGCGGCGCTCCGGGGCGGCACCGACAGTGTAGTACTCTGCCACAACCACCCCAACGGTATGGCCCTGCCCTCCCGGGAGGATCTGCAGGCCACGGAGAACATCGTCCGGGCGCTGGGTCTGGTCAAGGTGCATCTGCGGGACCACATCATCCTCACTGAGACCGAATATTTCTCCATGCGGGAGGCGAACCGCCTGCCGTTCTACGATTTCCGGACCGGCGAGATGCTGCGGCCGTATTGAAAGAGAAGGTTTACATTATAAAATGATTGTGCTATAATCAACTGCGAAAGCACAACTATTTGTAGTTCCAAGCCGGAACGGAAAGGAAACACAGGATATGCCTGAGGAAAAATTCCATCTTGTTTCCAACTATGCTCCCACGGGGATCAGCCCCAGGCCATCGACCAGCTGGTGGAGGGCATCGAGCGGGGCGACCGCTGCCAGACCCTGCTGGGGGTCACCGGCAGCGGCAAGACCTTTACCATGGCCAATGTCATTGCCCGGTGCAACCGCCCTACGCTGGTGCTGGCGCACAACAAAACGCTGGCGGCGCAGCTCTGCTCGGAGTTCCGGGCATTCTTCCCCGACAGTGCGGTGGAATATTTCGTTTCCTATTATGATTACTATCAGCCGGAAGCCTACATCCCCAGCACCGACACCTACATCGAGAAGGACGCCGCCATCAACGAGGAAATCGACCGGCTGCGCCACTCGGCCACGGCGGCTCTTTCCGAGCGGCGGGACGTCATCATCGTGGCGTCGGTGTCCTGCATCTACACCTTGGGCGACCCCATCGATTACCGCAGCATGGTCATCAGCCTGCGGCCCGGGATGCAGCTGGAACGGGACGACCTGTGCAAGAAACTGGTCACCCTGCAGTATGAACGGAATGATGTCAATTTCATCCGCAACAAGTTCCGGGTCCACGGCGATACGGTGGATATCTACCTGGCCTATATGAGCGACCTTGCCATCCGGGTGGAGTTCTTCGGGGACGAGGTGGACCGGATCACCGAGTTCAACCCTGTTACCGGCACCAAGCAGAACGTGGTGAAGCATGTGGCCATCTTCCCGGCCAGCCACTACATCGTCAGCGCCGAGAAGAAGGCCGCCGCCATCGAGAAGATCCGCGCCGAGTGCGACGAGCAGGTGAAGAAGTTCACCGCTGAGGGCAAGCTCATCGAGGCCCAGCGCATCCAGCAGCGCACCAATTACGACATCGAGATGCTGACCGAGGTGGGCATCTGCAAGGGCATCGAGAACTATTCGGCGGTGCTGTCCGGCCGCGCACCCGGTTCCATGCCGACCACTCTGCTGGATTATTTCCCGGAGGATTTTCTCCTCTTCGTGGACGAGAGCCATGTGACCCTGCCCCAGGTGCGGGCCATGTACGGCGGAGATTATGCCCGTAAAAAGACGCTGGTGGAGTACGGCTTCCGTCTGCCGTCGGCCTTTGACAACCGCCCCCTCAAATTCGAGGAAGCGGAGTCGAAGCTGAACCGGATGGTGTTCGTCTCGGCAACGCCCGGCGAGTACGAGCGGAAGAACAGCACCCAGATCGCCCAACAGGTCATCCGGCCGACCGGCCTGCTGGACCCGCTGATCTCAGTGCGCCCCGTGGAGGGGCAGGTCACCGATCTGCTGGGGGAGATCCATGCCCGCACCGAGAAGAACGAGCGGGTCCTGGTGACCACCCTGACCAAGAAAATGGCCGAGGACCTGACCGACTTCCTGACCGAGCAGGGGGTGAAGGTGAAGTATATGCACCATGAGGTGGATACCTTCGAGCGGATGGAGATCATACGGGATCTGCGCCTGGGCGATATCGAGGTGGTGGTGGGCATCAACCTGCTGCGTGAGGGTCTGGACCTGCCGGAGGTGTCGTTGGTGGCCATTCTGGACGCCGACAAGGAGGGCTTCCTTCGCAGCGAGACCAGCCTGATCCAGACCATCGGCCGCGCCGCCCGCAACGCCGAGGGCCTTGTCATCATGTACGCGGATGAGGTGACCCCAAGCATGGAGCGGGCCATCACGGAGACCGAGCGCCGCCGTGCCATTCAGATGGCGTACAACGAAGCCCACGGCATCGTGCCCAAAACCATCGTCAAGGCCATTGCCGACAGCATCGAGATCAGCGACAAGGCCGAGAACGCAAAGCGGAACACCCGCCGGATGGGCAAACTGGAGCGGGAGGCCGCTATCGAGCGCCTGACCCGGGAGATGAAGGAGGCCGCCAAGCTGCTGGAATTCGAGCATGCGGCTTTCCTGCGGGATCAGATCGACCGCCTGCGCCGGGGCGAGAACCCCACCGTGGACTCCGACGCCGAGAACGAGCGCAGGCAGAACCATGCGCAGACACAGAGAAGAGGGAGAAAATACCTTGGCAAACGATAAGATTGTGATAAAGGGTGCGCGGGAACACAACCTGAAAAATGTGAACCTGACCCTCCCGCGGGGAAAAGCTCATCGTCATGACCGGCCTGTCCGGTTCGGGCAAGTCGAGCCTTGCCTTCGATACCATTTACGCCGACGGCCAGCGCCGCTATGTGGAGAGCCTGTCCAGCTATGCCCGGATGTTCCTGGGCCGGATGGACAAGCCCGATGTGGACGAGATCACCGGCCTGTCGCCGGCCATCTCCATCGACCAGAAAACCACCAGCCACAACCCCCGCTCCACCGTGGGCACCGTGACCGAGATCTACGATTACCTGCGCCTGCTGTACGCCCGCGTGGGTGTGCCCCACTGTCCGGTGTGCGGCCGGGTCATCAGTCAGCAGACCGTGGACGAGATGGTGGACGCCGTCCTGAAGCTGGAAGAGGGGGGACCAAGTTCATGATGCTGGCTCCCGTGGTGCGTCAGCGCAAGGGCACCCAGCAGAAAGAGCTGGACGCCGCCCGCCGCGCGGGCTACTCCCGCGTGCGGATCGACGGCAGTCTGTACGATCTGGACGAAGAGATCGCGCTGGAAAAGAACATCAAGCATACGGTGGAGATCGTGGTGGACCGCCTTGCCCTGCGCAAAGGGCATCCGGGGCCGCCTGGCCGACTCGCTGGAGACGGCACTGGCCCTGACTGGCGGTGTGGCCGAGGTGGAAGTGGTCGGCGGCGAAGTGATGACCTTCAGCCAGAATTTTGCCTGCCCGGAGCACGGCATCTCCATCAGCGACCTGTCCCCCCGGCTGTTCTCCTTCAATAACCCGCTGGGCGCCTGCGAGAAGTGTACCGGCCTTGGCACCTTCATGCGGGTGGACGAGGAACGCATCCTGCCCAACCGCAGCCTTTCCATCCGGGAGGGTGCCATCAAGGCCAGCGGCTGGTATTACGCTGAGGGCTCGGTGAGCGAGATGTACTATCTGGGTCTTGGCAAGAAGTACGGTTTTACGCTGGACACGCCCATCAAGGATATGAGCACCGAGGCGGTCAACGCCCTGCTCTACGGTACCAACGGCGAAAAAGATCGAGATGCACCGCACCAACGAGTTCGGCAGCGGCGTCTACTATAATACGTTCGAGGGCATCGTGGAGAATCTGGAGCGCCGCTTCCGCGAGACCAACAGCGAGTGGATGAAGGAAGAAATCGGCAGCTTCATGTCCGGTGTGGAGTGTCCGGGCTGCCACGGCCGACGCCTGAAACCGGTGGTGCTGGCCGTAACGGTCGGGGACAAGAACATCAGCGAATTCTGCGAGATGTCCATCCGGGAAGAGCTGGAATTCATCCGGGAAAACGAGCCGAACCTCACCGAAAAACAGAAGCAGATCGGCGGCCAGATCCTGAAGGAAATCAAAAACCGTCTGCACTTCCTCAGAGCGTGGGTCTGGATTATCTCACGCTGGCCCGCTCGGCCGGGACGCTGTCCGGCGGCGAGAGCCAGCGCATCCGTCTGACCACCCAGATCGGCAGCGCCCTTTCCGGTGTGCTGTATGTGCTGGATGAGCCCAGCATCGGCCTGCACCAGCGCGACAACGACAAGACTGATTGCTACGCTCAAAAATCTGCGCGACCTTGGATACCGGTCATCGTGGTGGAGCACGATGAGGACACCATGCGCAATGCGGACTATATCGTGGACGTCGGCCCCGGTGCCGGTGTGCACGGCGGTGAGATCGTGGCCGCCGGCAGCGTGAAGGACATCTGCAAGGCCAAACGCAGCATCACCGGCGACTATCTCTCCGGCCGCAAGCGCATCGAAGTGCCTCAAACCCGCCGCTCCGGCAACGGCAACTTCCTCACCGTGAAGGGCGCACGGGAAAACAACCTGCGCAACCTCGACGTAAAATTCCCGCTGGGTGAGTTCATCTGCGTGACCGGAATTTCCGGTTCCGGCAAGTCCAGCCTGATCAACGAGATCCTGTACAAAACGCTGGCCTGTGAGCTGAACGGTGCCCGCTCCCGCGCAGGCAAATGCGACGGGATAGAGGGACTGGAGTTTCGTGGATAAGGTCATCGGCATCGATCAGCAGCCCATCGGCCGGACGCCCGCTCCAATCCCGCCACCTATACCGGCGTGTTCAACGACATCCGCGCTGTCTTTGCCGAGACGCAGGACGCCAAGGTGCGCGGCTACGGGCCGGGCCGCTTCAGCTTCAATGTCAAGGGCGGCCGGTGTGAGGCCTGCGAGGGCGACGGCATTATCGAAATTGCCATGCACTTTCTGCCGGACATGTATGTAACCTGCGACGTCTGCAAAGGTGCCCGCTACAACCGGGAGACGCTGGAAGTGAAATATACAAGGAAAAGACCATCTCCGACGTGCTGAACATGACTGTGGAAGAAGCGGTGGTGGTGTTCTTTGCCAACCAGCCCAAGATCGCCCGCAAGCTGCAGACTCTGCTGGATGTGGGTCTGGGGTATGTAACGCTGGGCCAGAGCGCTACCACCCTGTCCGGCGGCGAGGCTCAGCGTGTCGAAGCTGGCCAACGAACTGGCCCGCCGCGGCACCGGCAAGACTGTGTATATTCTGGACGAGCCCACCACCGGTCTGCACATTGCCGACGTCCACCGTCTGATCGAGGTACTGCAGAAGCTGGTGGATGCCGGCAACACCGTCATCGTCATCGAACACAATCTGGATTTGATCAAGTGCGCCGACCACATCATTGATCTGGGCCCGGAGGGCGGCAGTGCCGGTGGTCTGATCATCGCCGAGGGTACCCCGGAGCAGGTGGCCGAAGTGCCCGGCAGCTTTACCGGCCAGTACCTCAAGCCCCTGCTGGAAAAGGACCGCCAGCTGCGGGAGGCCGAAGCAGAAAAATCAAAAAAAAAAAGGCGTAAAGCGGCTCGTCACTGCGTGAAAAATCATACTTTTTTGACATTTTCTCCGAAAAAGATGCAAAAAAGTGTTGACAAAACCCGGTGGGATGCGTATAATATCTCTTGTCGCCACGATTCGGTAGGGAAGCGGAGCGCGATATCCGGGTGTAGCGCAGTTTTGGTAGCGCGCTTGAATGGGGTTCAAGAGGCCGTGAGTTCGATTCTCGCCACTCGGACCATAAATCCAACGATTTCACGTTAGAAATCGTTGGATTTTTTTGTTTGTGGGCTGACCTCATTTGGTTTTGACCACAATTTTGACCACAATGCCAAAGATTTTATCTGGTCTAATTAGTGCCGTTCCATCCAATTTTCAGGCCGAAAATGCCTCACTGAACAACTGGATCGCACTCTGCCGAATGGATTCCTGAACATGGAGATAATGCTCAGTCATTTCGGTATCGGCATGGCCTACGATGCTCTGGATGGTCTGAATATCCACGCCCAACGCCTGCATCTGCGACACATAGGTGTGGCGGCAGCTGTGCGGTGTGAGCAAGCGGACATCGCCCGCTTCTTCCAGAGATTTGCGGAACACATCTCGGAAATGGGTGGGATTGCAGGGCAAGCCGGTCTTGGGGCTTTCCCAGATGAACTGGTCGGTGGTATCCCGCAGCTTGATGGCACACGGGCGGACATTCAGCGGCACCGGAATATCCCGGATACTGTCTTTGGATTTCGGACTGCCAATGCTGACTGTACCTTTTACGACCTTTACTGCCTGCCGGATGTGAATGACAGAGCCATCTTCTTCAATAAACTGCGGCTCCAAAGCCAGAAGTTCCTGCATTCTCATTCCAGTGCCGAGCAAAAGCCGGATGCTCAAGCCCATGCGGTCATCGGGCAGCACTTTCATCAAGTGCGCGACTTCCGCTGTGGTAAAGGCTTCCTTGCGTTTTGCAGTGCCGGATGCCCGCATCTTTTCAGCAAGCCGAACCGGGTTGCGGCGCACAAGGTCATTGGCTTCTGCCTTTTGAAAGATCTGGTAGAGCATCCCTCGTGCCTTGCTGATGTAAGAATCCGAGCGGCCATCACGCCGCATCCCTTTCAGGAAGTTTTCAATGTCGATGGGGCGTATGACGGTCAAGGGGCGGTGGTAAAATCCCGCTTTGAGCATTTTCAGGCAGTATTTGTAGCTTTCCTGTGTCGTGGGAGCGATATTATCCCTGTGACCCTCGAACCATGTATCCGCCCATCCTCGAAGTACAGGATCGTGTCCAGCTGGACACCGCTGATAAGCGCATCCTGATACTCTTTCAGTTTGAGCTTGACCTCCTTCTGAGTTTTGCCATAGAAGGTCTTGAAGCGCGGCGAACCATCTTTCTGGTAGCCGTCCATCATACGTAATTCCCAGCGACCATCGCTGCGGTGGCGAAGCGTACCCTCGCCGTGTGAACGTTTGCTTGGCATATTGCCTCCTTCCTGATGTCAAGTCGTTTCGGGAATAGTATAGAAAAAGAAACCTCTTGAATCAAGGATGTCAGATCAGCCATTTACGCTGTCCGTGATCCACTGAAGAAAACGGTCTTTGGGTACGACCATCCGCTTACCGATGTGGAGCGTGGGAAAGCCGTCCGAACGGAGCAGGATGTAAGCGTTGGCGCGGGAGATGCCCAGCGCAGCAGCGACATGATCGGCTGTCAGGGTGATGGGAAGCTGCTCATACGAAGTGAACTGAGAGCGCATAGAATACCTTTTTCTCTATATGTTGTGTTAAGTAAATACAGAAACACTGTATATTGAACTTTGATATGTAACAAAGGGGCATCTGCGGTTTGCGGATGCCCCTTGTGCATATGGGAGACTAACTATTAAAAGTCAAGCCCCAAAATGAAAAAATCCGTCTGCCGACCGCTGCCCCTGACAAACAGCATTCAAATGCCATAATCAATGCAGCGAGGGCGACGGAGAGAATAGCAAAAGCAAGCCCGGCCAACCCTCGCAGAAACAGAATAGCATTTGAATGCTTCGGTTTGTCAAGGGTTCGCTGCGCCAGCTAAGTTGTTCTTGGATTTGGCTCAGGCTCTGGAGAGAATCAGGCAGCTACAAGATATGCTTTGCCAGATTTCTGCAAGGCATAGATTAGCCGCACAAGTTTCTTTGTGGCATGGGATAAGGCAACATTGTAGTGCTTTCCTTCAGCACGTTTCTTGGCAAGATATTCAGCAAAGACGGGATTCCAGTGGCAGACGTACTTGGTTGCGTTGTAGAGGGCATATCGCAAATAACGAGAACCACGCTTCTCCATGTGAGCGTAACAGTTTGTAAGTTTTCCGGACTGGTATGTAGATGGAGAGCAGCCAGCGTAAGCAAGGATTTTGTCAGGAGATTCAAAGTTGGAAAAATCACCGATTTCAGCAAGAATCATGGCAGCTGAATGAATACCGACACCGGGAATAGAAAGAATCGGTGGATGCAATTCATCCATGATTTTCTGAATAGAAACTTCAATTTCATCAATCTCGGAGGTGAGTTCCCGAATGAGTTTAATGGTATGCTTCAGTTCCAGAAATTTAGCAGGCATAACGGAACCAATGGAAGTTCTGGCAGCATCTCGAATCTGGATAGCCTTATCTTTGCCATAACGACCCTTGGATGCTGTCGCAAGAAGGTTTGTCAGCTTGGTGAGATGAATTTCTGAAATCTGTTTTGCACCGGGATATTCACTGAGGAGCGCATAAACCGAAGCAATATGGAGAGAGGGAACGAGCTTCTCCAGTTCTGGAAACAGAATCGTGACCAGTCTGGACACTGACTGCTTCAGCTTGGCTCTTTCACGAACCTTATCGAATCGGTATCTTGTTAGTGACTTTAACTCTTCGTTATGGTATGCTGTATCCGTGTAGGACTTGAGGTCTACATCGGACAATAGCATAGTTGCAATCGTTCTTGCATCCACACGATCGGTTTTGGTTTTGCGAAGGCTGAGACTTTTTCGGTACAGGTTGGTGTGCAAAGGATTCATGACATAGACGGCCAGGTCATTGTCAAGAAGAAATCCAAGAATGTTGTAGCTGTAATGTCCGGTAGCCTCAAGTCCTACTTTTTATTTTGTCTGACTTTTTCAATTCCAACACAAACCCACCTCCGGCGTAAACCATTTTGATACTTGTAACCTCGTTCTAAATAAACCGTCTGGCGGTATTTAGCTGTTTGGAGCCGATGCTTTGTTCACCAATCCACAGACCTATTGTAGCATTCCGCTGGAGAGCGGTCTATAAATACTACTATTTTATTTACGAGGTATTTGAATATCAGAATTTCATCGGCAGTGCGTCTTTTCTTGCCGTTGTAGGCGGTGTAGATGGGAAAACGTATTTTTTCCATCCGCGCAGCTTTCGGGGTCGTTGCGGTAAATATCGACCGGGTGGATGTTGCGCAGCGCAAACCGTTCTTCACTGAACTCGCCGTGGTACAGCTCCACAAAGTGCATCATGCCTTTCAGAACAGAGGCCCGGAACGAATCCGGTTTGCCCTCCCATGCTGCCACGATCAGCCGCATCGTTTCACAGTAGAGCGGTTCGCCCATCTGCTTGTAGAGCCGGAAAGCCGTACCAACGCAGCCGATGCGGTAATCGGTCAGCTGCTGGCTGTCATAATTGAGGCTCAATCCCACCCGGTTGGTGGCTGCGAGGAAAGCCTTGGAAATAGCATCGCCGCCTACGACCTTGGCGCGGAGCTTGATGCCAGCAGTCAGCGGAGCGGAAAAGCCGTTCTGTTCGGCAAAGAGCAGGGCTTCCTGCTCCACGGTCATGCCCGTGTACACCTTGCAGAGAATCGGCAGATCCTTGCCGCCGTTGCGGAGGATGCGCCCCTCGATGGTGTGCTGCCCATCCGTTACGATGAACTGACCGTTACGGAAACTGACCTTCGGCTCATTTGCCACATATTCGTTGAAGTGGGCGGCGATCAGTTCCACACGCTTGCGCTCCACACCGCGCTGATACAGTTCGCGGGGATAGACCAGCTTGCTGCTGTGGATGACCATGAGCTGGTACGGCGGGTTGACATGGATGAAGGGATTGGTGTTGTCTTTCAGGCGCATCGCATTTCCTCCTTGATCCTCCAGATGTACGTTTCGGCTTCTTTCAGAATTTCAGCAACCTGCTGCTTACGCTTTGGGATGGTGAGCAGGCTGGGGTTGAACGTGAAGCTATATTCCAGCCGCTGGATCATTGCGTGTACCGCAGCTTCCAGTTCGGTGTACAGCATCATGTCCTCAACGCTCCCAGCGTTCTCAAAGGACGATTTGATGGGTGTGTAGGGATAGAGGGGCGGCTTACCGTCAACCACCTCAGGCGGTGCGTAAGCCGCCGTAGAGCGGATGATGGGTGGAAGCCGCTGAATGCTCCCCATCGGGTTAAGAGCAAGGCTGGCGCGGACAGCATCATCCACTCGGTCCATTTCCTCCGGGGTGAGGTGTCCGAGGAATTTCAGCACCCTGCTCTTGTCTACGGTAAAAATCTGCTCTGCCTGAACGATGGATGGTACGGAGAGAAACTCGTTCACCAGCAGGCAGTGGGTCGGCTGGGTATACTTTTTTGCCGCCTTGCTTGTCAATGTGGCCACGATCAGCGTGGGTGAGTAAAAATTTCCCACATCGTTCTGGAGAACGACTGCCGGACGATTCCCGCTTTGCTCTGAACCGATGGCGTTGTCAAAACGGGTGAAGAAAATGTCTCCACGCTGGAATTTCCAGTTTTGAATCAAAAGCTGCCCTCCTTTTTTCAATATGTACACCGCCCGCTGCACCTCCTTGGCGGTGGGCGGTGTGCTTGTTCAGCGGTTCATTACAACGTAGTCATGACCGCGCCGGGTCTGGCAGACTGTGCAAGTGTCCATGCTCCGGTCTGCGCTGGGAACAATGGCGATTTTGAACGCCTTGGATTCTACAAAACTACAAAGGCAGACACCGCAGAGCGTGCGGATGGACCGGATCATCTCCGGGGTCAGTTCCATTTCCTCGTAGATCGCTTGCTCTAAGGTGGTACGGTCGTTTTCGTTCATAAAACCTCCTATGTAGGACGAAAATGTGGATATATGGAATAAGTAAAAAGAACAGGCGTGGACGAAGACCGAAAACAGCATTCGGCCACGCCTGATTTAATAAGTTAAGGTCTCGCATATTCGCCCTCGGCTCCCTGCGAGTGGGGCATAAACATCTGGCAGCGGACTTGTACCGCTTCATTGGCATTTCAGCCACCCCGTCTGCTTTGTGACCGGGCCGCGAATTACGGAAGTATCATTATCGGAGTACCAGATGACGGAACTATTCAGTTTCAAAGGTCCGTGAGAGGTCTGTGTGGCAGACCTTTCACTGTTAACAGAAAACAAGGGGTAAAACGGGGGGTGTTTTCAAAAATATTTTTTGAATTTTTTTCGAGCAGCCTGAATGGATTCTCTTACAGTGGTGCGATCAGCGTGTTGAACACGGGCAATCTCTGTGATGCTCATACCTTGAGCCAGCATCAAAATTCGCTGACGCTGGTTTTCACTTAAATGTGCAAGGCAGTCAAGCAGATGCTCCCGATCTTCCAGTTCCTCCATCAAATCATCCGGGGTTTTCTCGGAAACCAGATTTGTTCCCTCGTAATCCTCGGAATCCAAAGAAAAAGCCGTATGATAGCGTGAACGCTCGTTGCTGGCGTGTTCCATGCGGCGGGAATCGTAGATAACCTCCGCAATCTCGGCAGAAACAGTAATATTGACACTTTCACCAGTGACAAACTCGTAGTGAAGAATGCGAGAGTCCATGTGTAACCTCCAAATTTTCGATAAAACGTGAAATGTCGAAAATCTGGAGACACTACGGATATTTCGCCGCTTGGGGTAGCCATGAAAAGAGGGCAAACATAAAACCTGCTCCTTTTTCGGGAGCAGGCCATCTGAAGCTATAAAAATAGCCGGACAACAGCCGACCGAAAGATTGGAGATCTTTCAGTCAAGCTGCTGCCCGGCTATTTCTGCGGATGATTCCGTACAAACGGAACACGCTGATAATAATGAGCGATTACATGGTCTGCAACTTGCAGTAACTCATGCTTTGAACCCAAACAACTCATGTGTACGCCTCCCATTCTTTTTTTATTATCCTACTCGATCTGTGTAGATTGCGCCGATTATACCGCATTTTTTCTCATGCTGCAATATACTCAATGGTTTTTTGTATAAATATCAAATAAATTCAAATAACAACTGTAGAATGTCACAAAATAAACGAAAGTTCGATGTTTATATCGCTCGAAAAAAGGCTATTTATATGTAGCAATCCGTTGCTTCCTATTGTACAGTTTCACTTTTTTTGCAACAAGAAAACGCCCTCGATAAGAGAGCGTTTTCTTATAAATATTCGTTTTTGATTGCCATGACACTATCAACAATCTGCAGAAGCTGTTGCGTTTGCTCAGGGGACAACTCGCTTATGACCTGAGATAGATGTCGTATTGCAGCGTTCTCCACATTGATTGGTGTATCTATGTCCTTGAAAAGGTCCTCCATGCTGATTCCCAAACCCTGGCTGATGCGCTCCAAGGTGGAAATCGTCGGATTCTGCATTCCTCGCTCTATATGACCAACATAGGACGGGTGAATGTCGCAACGAAGTGCAAAGTTTTCGATACTAAGTCCTTCTTGTTTACGAGTTTTACGGATTCGTTCACCAACTTGTATCGCAAGCTTTGAACGCACCTGTGTAGAACGACTTTTCCCTTTTGATTTTGCCACAGCATACCTCTCATCTTCAAAACAACAAGTGCTTTCCCTAAAAAGAGTACACGTTGCGGCAAAAACCTTCAATAGAATATAAATACTGAAATTTTACTACATATATTGCTTGTTTCAAAACCGGTATTGATAAATCATTGGATTTCTCAAGATCAAACTTGCACAACATACAAAAAGCGGAGCCCTGAAAACAGGACTCCGCTCGGATGGACGGGCTATCAATAATTTATAGCAGCAATTCTACAGAACAGTTTTGACAAATCATCCTCTTTCAGAGAAAGTCTCTTAACGACGTACAACTATCTGTTCAACAATTCCCCAAAACTGTATGTGGCATTGAGGGATTTGTATCAATTATCGTTTTATTTTAAGAATTGCACCTGTAAGGGTGTTGTACTCGATGGTTTCGGAATAGCTACCGTAGAAGTTGAGATTTCCAGTACTGTTCCATGTGACATTGAAAATTCCCTGATCCGTATCATTTTCCGTTCGGATTGTGCCAATGAGTGTATCATCCTTATAGATGGTCACACCAACATCTGGAGTATAGGCACTCATCGTATAAATGGAGGACATCGGTTTGGTTATAGACATTCCTCCATCCGCATTTATCCGGATAGCACATACATCATGTCCATAAGGGTCAACAAAGGGACACCATTCACCTGCGGAATAGTCACGGTGCGTGCCATGAGCACAGTCTACATAGCACGCATTTTCTGTCATCTTACCATCGGGGGCAAGGTAAATGTGAGGTGCAGGAGAACCAGCATGATTGGGCCAGCGATAAATGAGATGCCAGTGTGGAGGGTAATCTGTATGAATCTCATTGTTCGTTTCAAAGCCCAAAATCAGGAGATAACCCAGACGATTCCGGTTCAAATACTGCGGGAGATCAAGTGCATACAACATCTCGCGCATGGCAAACATATAATGGTTTGCTGCTAAAATTTCGGTTGCCGGATAATCTCCTTCGCGGTATTTTCCTGCACGTCGTCCGATATGGTTCTGCTCGATTCGCAGGGTCAAACCGGGATCACGCAGAATAGAATGTACATATAGCGTTCGTGTTGGCCCGGTCAGACCGCTGATCTCAAAATTAAAGGTGATGATACCGTTTTTGTTCTCGAAGTAAAGAGTCTGCTTTTCACAGAGAATTGCAGTTACCTCATACTTGTTTTCAGTATCAAAGGAGCAGGTTGCAAGACAAGCATCTGCTACCTGTGTGTGTTCCACATGACAATGAATTCATTATCCGTTTCATAGCAGAAATGTGGGTCGTTAACAGCTTCCAAGAAAAAGTCGGCATCAAAGTGAAATATTGGTAGACCGTAGTGCCCTGCCTTTGATTTGATGATTCGGATGGCAGTTCTCCGATGATGGTGCGGTTGGTAAAATTCAGGATTTGATCCATACTAATACCTATGACAGATTTGTATCTGGACATTATGCACGATGGCATGATGCGAATAGATGCTTTTCTGGATGCTGCACAAAAGGCCGATGTCGATTTTATCATTCAGCTGGGTGATTTTTCTTATCCCAAGGACACTTCGACCTGTCTATGTGCACCGGAGAAAATGCCCATCAATCTCAAATATGCAATGGAATGTCCGACTGAAATACCAAAACTAGAGATTCTAAATAAATTTAATTTGTTTTCCAAACTGAAGTATCATCTCCTCGGAAATCATGAGTGTGATTTTTGCTCCAAGGCAGATGCTCTGGAAATGTATGGGATGGAAAAGCCCTATTACTCGTTCCATCTCAAAGGCTGGCACTTCATCGTTCTGGACGGCAACTCTTATCGGGATGAACACGGCGACCTTGTGGATTACAATTTTGGAAAATATTTTGAAACCACAGACCTCCGTATCTTGGAGAACAGCAGCTTGTGTGGCTTCGGGAAGAAGTTCTTTCTGCGACAGAGCCCATCGTGATTTTTTTTTTTTCGCATCAGCCGCTCTATGCCTGCCCTCGCGGACTCAGAAATGTTGACGACCTGCAGAAGATTATCCGGGAAGGCAGAGCAGCAGGAAAGCGGATTCAGTTCTGCATGAACGGTCATGTTCATCGGGATATCAGGCATTTTGAAAATGGAATTTTGTATTATACCCTTAACAGTATCTCCAACTACTGGGCGGGAACTGCATACGCAACGCACCGTTACAGCTCTGAGATTGAAGCGAAGTTCCCAAATTTGCAATTTGTTGTTCCCTATGCAGATCCAATCTATGCAATCGTCACGTTGGATGAAAACGGTGTTTCGGTAAAAAGGAGTAGAAGGTCATTTTGTTCCACCCTCTCCCGAAAAAACTGGAATCACTGTGCCGTTGACTCCCTTCTGTTGCATCATGGTCTTTTGCATGGGACGAATTTGAGACACTTCAAGGTGATGTTTAATCACAAAAATACAGCCTCCGAGATATCGGCACTATGCCTAAACTCGGAGGCTGTATTTTATTTCATAGTGCGATTGTAGCTTTGAATGGCATAGGTTAAGGCATCTTGTGGAGTTGCTGTGTCATTGTATACCGTATTGACTGCCATGCCTAAGATGCTTAGAAATCTGCGCTCATCAAAGCAGGTTGCTTTCTGCGGGGGAATACGATTGATCTTTGACTGTGCAATACACTTGTGAGAGAGTCCAAGCCAAGGATAGGTATCAAGGACCTCATAGTTGCTGTACGTTTTTTCGCAAGGAGAAACACTGCCTAGAAGGGTCATGGCAGTCGTAATCTCCTCGCTGCAAATCCATTTTATAAAATCAAATGCCTCCGTTTTGTTTTGGCTGTTTTTGGATACTCCAATACAGCCGCCACCCAGCAAAGAATTCTGCCCCGGAAGATATGTGTAACCGATTTTATTGATAATAACTGAATCACTGTCCATCATCTCTGAGGCATAATTGCTGAAAACGATAGACATTGCTGTATCGCCAGCGGCAAACTCACGTGCCGATTCTCGCCACCAACTATTATATCGTTTGGGAGAATAATCCTTGGCTTCGATAAGTTCCTTCATGGATTGAATAGCGATGTCTGTGTTGAGGAGCAGATTTCCATTTGCATCGAACAAATCGTGCGAGTGACTGAAATACCGTGTTAGATATTCGGTTGCAGCAACGCCACTGTTTCCAAGTGTCAATGTTGTGCCATAGGTTGTGGGGAATGTCCATTGAAACGTCTAGTGAAGAACCTTGCGATACGGTTAAAGTGCTCGAAATCTTGCGGCGGCGCAAGCTCTTCCTTATACTGTTCCTTATAAAGACGCTGCAGAACGGTGTTCTCAAACAAATCTTTACGGTAGAACAGTAACTGTGCGCTCGGTGTTTCAGGAAAGGCATAGGCAACGCCATTCACACTTGTATATTGTGGAACAAGGCCGGGGATAAAAGGCTCGAACAACTGCTCGGCGCTGGAAGATGTTAACTCACTCAAGGGTGCAAAAATATGTTCACCAAACCATGAAAGCCATGTGTGATCCAGACGGATGACATCATAGGCATCTGTGTTTCCAAGATCGCTCAGAATCTCGTGAATTCCATCATAAGAACAGATGGCGACTTTGATTTCGATTCCTGTTGCATCCGTATAAATACGCGCCATGTTCTCCATAATTCGAGCTGTCGGGCTGTCCAGTGTCAGGATCGTCAGCCGTTTGCAAGTCGAACCCGGAATTTTAGATAACCAATTCCGCATCCCATCGTTATGCAAAATCATTGGTTGAATTTCGGATCGTTTGTTTTCTTTCCGCTTAATAAGCTGCTCTGCAGCACAGCGTCCCATCAGACGGTAGTTCAACTCATATTTTTACATCCAACCGATGGAATTGTAAAAAGCGGCGAAATGGTATAAATTGGCGAATGAAGATGGGGATAGAATGTCTTACTGACATTACTGAAATTTTCTGCCAGGTTATAATTAGTCAGAACCACAGCATCAACTGATTCAAGATCGTTCAAAACCTGCAAAAAAAAATGGGTATAACAATGCAGCGAATCGGTTTGGACATGGTGCAGGACGCAGTTTTTGGCTTTTAATGCAGCCGAAAAAGCCATGTAAAATTCATTCTGGCTGGAATAATCCAAAGTCTCAGTGATGAGAAGGATGCGACTGCACTTTTTAGATGTTAGCTTTTCTGCTAATTCTAAACCGGCTTTGGCGTAATCGAATCCAATATAGAAAGGGGAATCAAAGGGATTTCGCTCCACAAAGACAACATCCTGCTTTGGAATCCCGATTTCGTCATAAATGTTCCGGCCATCTTTTTGTACAAGACGAAAACGTAGCAATTCCCGCCGTCATTTCGGAACGGATAGTTTGGAGTTGGAATTCCTCCTCTGCAAGCAAATCGTTTGAAAAATAGAGTCGAACGGAATAGCCACTAGATTCCGCATAGTTCTTAAAGCTTAAATAGAAGTCGGTATATCGTCTGTCGTGCACATTGGGTATGATTGCTGCCAGCAGCTTCGATGAGCCCTGTCGGAGTGTTTTGGCTCGTTGATTCATGGTATAGCCCAGTTTTGCACATGCTTGTTCAACCAGAATTATTTTATCGCTGCTGACATTGCCACGTCCGTTCAGCACATTTGAAACGGTGCCTTGTGCAACGCCCGCTTCTTTAGCGATATCTTTAATAGTAGGCATAGTATGATTTTCCTCCTAATTGGACACCTTCTCTATATTTATAGTATAATGGAGCATTTCGCAAAAAACTATTGAACTTTTTCACAATATTCAAGAAAGAACTTCTATGTTTTGCTGTATTGACACGTTTCAAAATATGTGCCATACTAAAAATAAGGAGGCTATCGCCATGAATAATACGTTACATCTTTATAATCGTGACCGCGTTCAGGTAGCAGCACATCGGGGTGTTGCTGGCGTGAACATCCCTTGCAACACGATCCCGGCCTTTGATATTGCACTGCACGGCGGTGCAGCCATTCTGGAGATGGACTTATTCAAAAGTCTTGACGGCGAAATCTTCATCTTCCACACCGGAAAGGAACCGTTTCAACTTGACCGTCACATTGATCTGACCCGGATGACCGCAGAGGAAATCCGCAAGCTGCGACTCATCAATGTGGATTTCAACGAGACGGAACACGGGTTGAACACATTCGATGAAGTGTTGGAACACATGAAAAATCGCTGCATCCTAAATCTGGATCGTTGTGGTGCGTTCATCCCTGATGTTATCAAGCAGGTTGAGCGGCACGGCATGAAGGAGCAAATCTTGCTCAAAAATGCACCTACCAAAGAAGTTTTAAGGACCGTTGAAGAAGTTGCCCCGGATTATATGTTCATGCCTATCTACATGGAAAATGATACGGCCAGTGAGCTGATTGAGTCCATGAACATTAACTACATGGGTGCAGAGCTTGTGTTCTCGACCGAAAAAGCTCCGGTTATCCAGCCAGAGTACATCGAGGCAATGCATAAAAAAGGACGTACTTTGTGGGGAAATGCTGTCCTATACAATTACAAGGTTCCTCTTTCTGCCGGTCACACGGACGATGTTTCTATGATAAAAGACCCGGCTTTGGGATGGGGCTGGCTGGTCGAGCATGGCTTCGATATTATCCAGTCAGATTGGACTTATCAGTGCTGTAAATATCTGAAAGACAGTGGTGTGAATCGCTGAAACTTCTACTAAAAACCAGAAGTCTGAGATTCCTTCCTTCCTTGCATCGTATGTTTTGATTTCGATAGATGGTTGTAAAAACAAAAGGGAGATTTGATAATGAACAAACCGGTATTAGTTGTCATGGCTGCAGGTATGGGCAGCCGATATGGAGGAATGAAGCAGATTGACCCTGTTGGTCCGAATGGGGAAGTCATTATTGATTATTCGCTTTACGACGCATATCGCGCCGGATTTCGGACTGTCATTTTTGTCATCAAGCATGAAATCGAGGAAGCATTCCGTGCTGCAATTGGCGATCGCATTTCCAAAATCATGGAAGTAAAATATGCGTTTCAGCAATTGGACATCTTGCCTACAGGATTTGAAGTTCCTGAAAACCGCGAAAAACCGTGGGGAACCTGCCATGCAGTCCTTGCCGCAAAGAATCTGATTGATGGACCGTTTGCTGTCATCAATGCCGACGATTACTATGGGGTGGAGGCGTTTCAGGTGATGTACGATTACCTGTCCACCCACGCCGATGATGAGTTCTACCGCTACTGCATGGTCAGCTATCTGCTGAAAAACACCCTGTCCGAGAACGGCAGCGTGGCACGCGGCGTGTGCATCAAAAACGAGGACGGCACCCTGCAAAGCGTGACCGAGCGCACCCGCATCGAGCCCTGCGACAGCGGCGCACATTACACCGAGGACGGCGGCGAGAGCTGGGTGGACCTGCCCGGCGACACCCCTGTGAGCATGAATCTGTGGGGCTTCACAAAGAGCTTCTTGCAGGAGGCAGAGAACCGCTTTGCAGATTGGTTGAACGAAAATCTTCCGAAAAATCCGCTGAAGTGCGAATATTTTCTGCCCCTTTGTTGTCAGTGAGCTGATTGACGAAAAGAAGGCGACTGTCACCGTTCTTCACAGTGCGGACAAGTGGTATGGCGTGACCTATCGCGAGGATAAGCCTGCGGTCGTCAATGCCATCAAGAATAAAATCGAAGCTGGAATCTATCCGATGGACTTATGGGAGGAAAAAAGTGAACGCTATCACAGAAAATATCCTGCGAGAAGCAGCTGATGCATTTGCCTTCGACCGTACAACGGTGAAATTTCTCGCTATGGCGAAGGACATATCAATGATACATTTGTCGTTTGGGCAAGCGACAAATGCAAGCGCTACATTATGCAGCGCATCAATACTGACACATTTAAGAACCCGAAAGAATTGATGGAAAACGTCTGCCATGTTACCGGTTTCCTGCGCAAGGTGATTCTGGAAAAGGGCGGTGACCCGGAGCGTGAGAAGCTGAACGTTATTCCGACCAAAGAGGGGAAACCTTTCTATACTGATAGCGACGGCGGCACATGGCGAGCTTATATCTTCGTCGAGGATACTGTCTGTCTGCAAAAAGTCGAAAACGAAAATGATTTTTACACTGTAGCGGAAACTTTCGGCACGTTCCAGAATCAGCTGGCCGCATTTCCAGCTGCTACGCTGCATGAAACCATTGTCAAATTCCACGATACTCCTACGCGCTACCAGAATTTTGAGAAAGCTGTCGCAGAGGATGCAATGGGACGTGCGAAAGATGTTGCAGATGAAATCGCATTTGTTCGCTCTCGTGAGGCTGACTGCCATGTTCTGGTCGATATGCTGAGCAAAAATGAGATTCCGCTTCGCGTTACTCACAATGATACCAAGCTCAACAATGTCCTCATCGATAAAACGAGTAAAAAGGGTGTTTGCGTTATTGATCTGGACACCGTAATGCCCGGTTTGGCTGCATATGACTTTGGCGACTCCATCCGTTTCGGCGCCAACCACAGCGCCGAGGATGAACCCGATCAGAACAAGGTCCACTTTGACCTGCACTTGTTTGAGGTGTTTGCAAAAGGCTTCCTCTCGACCGCTGGAGCAACTATGTCCGAGCAGGAAAAGAGCAGTCTGGTCTGGGGCGCAAAGCTGCTGACGCTGGAGTGCGGAATGCGATTCCTTACCGATTATCTTGAGGGAGACCACTATTTCCGTATTAGTCGCCCTGCACAGAACCTTGATCGAGCACGCACGCAGTTCACCCTTGTTAAAGGGATGGAGGCTGCTTTCGCTGATATGATGCGTATTATTCAGAAATATTGATGCTATTCTCCTTCGGAAATCACAGCCCGAAATAATGCATAAGGCCGGGATCGCTAGTTCGATCTCGGCCTTATGCTATCTTGAAGGAGAAATGTGTGAAAAGCTTACTGTAAACAGAAAAAGATGATTCCGGCGAAAATGATTAAAAGGATAAGAAAGCTGATTCTGCGTAATCATTATAGGAGGTGCCTCCTTGCACGTATAAAAGAGACAGATGAATAAAGTTTGAACAAGAATACACCATAATTTGAAACGTGTCAATATAGGATATGTAAAATCCAAGTAGAATTACTGAAATTTGTTACTATGCACAAGTATTTTACATATATTTTGCTGAAATGACAATTGACACGTTTCAAGTTTTTGTATAAAACTATAGTTACAGTGAAGTGCAGTGGGGACGCTGCACAAAGTATTTTTGCCAGAGATAATTTAGAAGGAGAGTTTATCATGAATAAGATTTCTCGTCGTAATTTCCTCAAGGTTGCCGGAGCAGGTGCTGCCGCAATGGGTCTGGCCGCATGTGGTGGCAGCAGCTCTTCCTCTTCGAGTGTAGCTGCATCTTCCACTGCTGCAAATGCGGCAGCTGATACGCTGTCCGGTACGATTGAGTACTGGTCTAGCTGGAGTGAGACGGAGAATCAGGCATTGGTTCTGAAGCAGGCAGCTGACGCTTTCACTCAGCTGCATCCGAACGTGAAAATCAATTTTACCTTCAATGGCCGTGATAACCGCAACCTCGTCGTTTCCGCAATTGAAGCAGGCACCCAGATCGATCTGATGGATGCAAACATTGACAATGTTCAGAAGCTGTGGAGCGAGAACATTAAAGACCTCTCTTCTTACATTGATAAGACCTACGACACCACCAACGGCAAGGCATACAAAGATGTCGTCATTCCCAGCATGATCTCTCTGGCTGGTTCCCTGTTCGATGGTAAGACCATGTGCATTCCTTACATTCCGCAGGCGTTCATGATCTTCTGCAACAAGGGTCTGCTGGAAGAGTGCGGTGTTACCGAGTATCCTCAGACTTGGGAAGAGCTGATGGATGCTTGCGAGAAGGTCAAGGCTGCTGGGCATATTCCTGTAACGACTGACTCGAACTACTGCACCAGCTGGGTTGGCTATTATATGTCTCGCCGTCTCGGTAACGATCGCGTGATGGAACTGGCAAAGGATAGCAGTCAGTGGGCAAGTGAGCAGGGTATCAAGGACACCGCCGAGGCAATCGCTAACATGGCAGCAAAGGGCTACTTTGATCCCAACATTGAGTCAAACGTCTATCCCGCAGCACAGCAGGATATGGTTATCAGCGAGAACGTTGCAATGTACATCAACGGCACTTGGCTGCCGAACGAAGTTGCTGAAACTACTCCCGATGACTTCAAGTGGGGCGCATTTGCTTTCCCGGAAGTTCCTAACGGTGTCGAAGGCACGGAGGGTGGTTGCTACTCCACCTATGCAATCGCAGTCAATAAGGATTGCGATGATGCTGCAACACAGGCAGCAGTCGAATTCATCGTTTATCTGACGACCAGCGAGTGGGATCAGGAGTTTACCAATCAGGCAAACGCCATCCCTATGAACGTTGATCATGTCTGGCCCGAAAACCTGGCCGATGCTCAGGTCGTCCTGAACAGCTACACCTCCGTTATCCTTCTCAGACTGCTATCATCACCAACAGCGACAGCAAGCAGATCATTGCAGATGCCTGCCTGAAGCTGATGGGCGGCTCGATCTCCGCAGACGAGTTCATCAAGATGGCAAGCGCATTCTAAATCAATTGTTTTTTACAAAAAGGGTAGGAGGTTTACGGCTTTCCTACCCTTTTTGCATAATGAAGGGAAAATAACGATGAAACAAACAAAAGCATCTATCTTGTATTTTATGGGACCAGCCATGCTGCTGTTCTGCTTGATTTTTATTTATCCTGTCTCCCGAACCGCTATTATGAGCTTTTTCAGCGTGAAGAGCGTTACAAGCGCTGCTTCAACATGGTCTTGGGCAGGACTGGACAATTACATTAAGCTGTTCCATACGCCGCTGTTCATCACATCGGTCATAAATATCGGTAAGATCTGGCTGTACTGCGGTATTGCTTGCCTTGGGCTTGCAATCGTTCTGGCAATCATCCTGACAAGTGGTCTTCGCGGTCAGAAGTTTTTCCGTGCTATTATCTATATGCCCAACGTTATTGCAGCAGTCGCCGTTGGTTATATGTGGTTGCTGTATGTTTACAATGCAAAGTTCGGCCTGCTCCACTCCCTTTTCACTGCCCTTGGCTGGAAGTCCATGGCGAACTTCCAGTGGCTTGGTACAGACCACATGTTCCTCTCAATGTGCATCGCTTATGTATTCAGCAATGTGGGCTACTTCATGCTGATGTACATTGCAGCTATTGAAAAAATCTCTCCCGATTACTATGAAGCCGCCACTATTGAGGGTGCAAATATTTTTTGACAAATTCTTCCACATCACCCTCCCGCTGATTAAGGGCGTTCTTGGCACTTCTCTGGTGCTGTGGACTACCAAAACGATGGGCTTCTTCGCTTTGGCACAGGTTTTCGGCGGTGTAAGCACCTATACTCCGATGATGTATACCTACCAAACCCTGTTCGGCAGTGAGATTAGTGCAGACAGCATGAACACGGGTGTTGCAGCAGCAGCAGCCTGCATTATGACCATTGTTGTCGTCGCAGTTTCTACGATTTCTCGTAAGAGTATCAAAGACGATGGCTACGAACTGTAAGGAGGAAAACAGACAATGGCAAAAGCAAAAAAGAAAAATGGAAGCGAATCCTTTTAAGTTGAAGAAAGAACTTCCGCATCTTCCGGGCTATATCATCGTCATTTTGTGGACGGCCTTTATCTTCTGCATGATTGGCTGGATTATCCTTGCATCTCTGTCTACTACAAAGGAAATCTTCACGGGTGGCCTGCTTTGCGAGCGGACTGCATTTTTGAAAACTACACTAAGGCACTTTTTACGAATAAAGCGGCTTTGAACCTGCTGAACTCTGTCATTTACACCGTTCCGTCGTGTATTTTGATCATTGTGGTTTGTGCACCGGCTGCATACTGCATGTCTCGTTTTAAGTTCCGTGGTGCTGGTTTGATTCAGGCTCTTATCATCATCGGTCTGGCAATCCATATTATGATCGTCATGCCGCTGTTTTCTGTCGTCAGTGCGCTGAATCTGTCTGGCACTCACTTTACTCTGATATTTCTGTACACGGCGTGCTCTGTTCCATATACGACTTTCTTCCTGCTGACCTTCTTCAAGGGAATCAGCACCTCGTTCGAGGAAGCTGCCGCTATCGACGGCTGCGGCCCGGTCCAGTGCTTCTGGAAAATTATGTTCCCTTTGGCGCAGCCTGCTATTGTTACCGTGTGTCTATCTTTAACTTTATCGGTAAGTGGAACGAATACTTCATGGCTTTGATTTTCGCAAATAAATCCAATCTGCGTCCCATCGGTGTCGGCCTGTATCAGACCGTTACTTCCATGATGAACTCCGGTGACTGGGCCGGAATGTTTGCGTCTGTTGTCATCGTCTTTGTCCCGACGGTCGTTATCTACGCGTTCCTGTCGGACAAGATTATTTCTGGCATCACCGCTGGCGGCAACAAAGGCTAATTATTTCGAGGAGAGGAGATTCCAAACCAATGGAACTTCATTTTACTGGCACTGGCGCTGCATATTATCCTCGGTTGGGCAGTAATGCGGCATTCTTTGTGAAAAACAATCATCTCTTTATGATTGACTGCGGCGAAAGCACATTTCGGAAAATGGAGGCGCGTGATGAGATTCGGACTTGTGACAAGATCACAGTTTTCATCACGCATCTGCACGCAGATCACATTGGTAGCCTTGGCTCATTTGCCTCCTACTGTTTGTCCGTTCTCCAAAAACGCATCACAGTCATCGCACAGGATGATACCGTAGTTGAAATCTTGAAGCTCATGGGTGTTCCTGCTGATATGTACGATTTCACGACAGATTACACCCGAATTTTTGAGGATGGTCTGCATGTGGAGGCTGTCCCCGTCAAGCATGCTTCTGATATGAAGTGCTGCGGTCTTCTGATTTGCGATGAAGAAGAAACTACCTACTTCAGTGCAGATGCTTCGGAACTTTCAGACGATATCCTCCAGCAGTTCAAGCAGGGAAAAATTCAGGTTATTTATCACGATTGCACATTTTTTGACGAAGGAAAGTCCGTCGCATTGTTCTCTGAAACGGCTATGTGAGTACATTCCGCCTGAAATGAGAAATCGGGTCTACTGTATGCACTTTGGTGGCGATTTTATGAGCCAGATAAAAAAGAAGCTGGTTTCCAAGTCGTCACAAGCGTGTAATACTGAAAAGAATGTGTTCTGCCAATGATTAGGTAAGGCAGAACACATTTCTTTTACCCATCATGTAAAATTTGGGAAAATATAGTTAAAAAGCTAGGTGAACCCTGATGAATCTTCATACAATACGCGAAATAACATACGGAACGATTTTCTTCAGACCAGTGTATGAACACGGGCGATCCGGTTCGTATGGGTGCGCAGGTCCTTTCGGGCATCGGCTTTATTGGTGCTGGCTCGATTATGAAAACTGGACGCAACCAGGTTCGAGGCATCACAACTGCTGCCGGCTTGTGGGCAGCAGCCTGCATCGGTCTGGCTATTGGCATCGGTTTTTACGAAGTTGCCATTGCAGGCGGCATCCTGATTTTCATTGTGTTGTCGCTCATGCAGAACATGGACTACTTTTACACGGAAGCATACGAGTGTCATTGACATCTACGTCGAGCTTGAAAATCGTGAGTATATGGGCGAGTTTATCGAGTTTATGCGTGATGCCGGTTTGACCATGAGCAACTTGCAGATGGAGCCGGACTATCTCGGAACCAATTCGATCAACAGTGTTGCGTTTGTTGTCACCGTTCGCAGCCTTGAACATCGTCCTCATGACAGTATGATAGATACGCTCCGGCATATTCCGCATTTAAAATTTATCGAAGAACTATAAACGCCTATCGTGATGCCTTGCTTTTTAACGAAGACGCTTCCAATTTGTAGAGAGGTTCTTTTATGAAAACAACGATTCAAGAGGAACATTGATTTGTGAGGAGTATTTTTGTGATCAAGACGAAAAAGCTTTTTTGTTTTTTTTTTAGTATTTCTGTTGCTGAACTGCATCCTTTTTAGTGCATGTAGCCAGAGCAAAGAAGTGGACTTTGTGAAAAAGTATAAAATAGATTTGAACACAGTATCCGATGTCACCGAAGTGCTTCAAAAAGGCAATTGATGAACTGCCTGATGATGGCGTGCTGTTTTTGCAGGACGGAACATATCCGCTGGCAGGTCGAATCGTGTTCAAAGAAAATATGACATTCAAACTGAGCGATAATGCAATTCTGCTAAACTGCAGTCAGGACAAGAATCCCATGATGGCCTACAACCACCCTTATAAGCACAACAAGGCTGAAGGCAACAGCAATATCATCATCGAAGGTGGCATCTGGGATCAACTGATGTTCCGAGCAGATGAAGAAACGAAAACTCTGCGATTTCCGTTTGATTTTGAATTCACAAGTGTTTTCACTCTTGACGGGCATACGCTCCACCATGAAGTCCATGTGAAAAACTGCGGCGACGAGAATATGCGGTGTGGAATTGGCTTTCATCCGGGATTTAATATTCCGTTTGATGAAAACCACACAACTACGGATTATGAGATTCGGTTTGAGCAAGAGGAAAGCCCAATCATTCTGGATTGTCTTCCTCATGGTCTGCTCTCTGGAAAAAGTTTTTATCAATGGAAAAATACGCAGGCGATTCCACTGACGGATACGCTGTTTGATAATGATAGTTTTTGTCTCGCCGGACTACGTTCCAAAACGATTGGAATATATGAAAAGAATTCTGAGCGAAAAATCATCTGCGATATTTCGGAATATCCGTATACGCTACTTTGGAGTGCACCTACGAAACCTATGCGATTTATCTGCATTGAGCCGTGGCAGAGTCTCCCAGCTGCAGAGACTGACACCTCCGAGTGGAATGAACATGCGGCAGCGGCTTGCATCGCTCCCAATGAAAGCTACTCTATAACATTACATACAACATTTGAAAGATAAATAGAAGGTCGTTGTATGAACTGTGAAATAAGGTGGCAGTCATAAGCCAACTGGCTAAAACAGGAAGGGTATATTCGTGATAAAAAATATTGTTTTTGATATGGGAAACGTTCTGGTTCGGTTTGACCCGGAGCTGTTTATGGACCGCTATTCCCTCACCGGCGAGGATCGCAAGCTGATCCGCAACGAGGTGTTCCGCTCGGTGGAGTGGACCATGCTGGACCGGGGCGTCATCGACGAGGAGATCGCAGAGCAGCGCATCCTGCCCCGCCTGCCGGAGCGTTTGCACGATGCAGCCCGTGGGCTGATCGAAAAGTGGGACGACCCCATTCGTGCCGGTGGAGGGAATGCTGGAGCTTTTGCAGGCACTGAAAGCAAAGGGCTACCGGCTCTACCTGCTTTCCAATGCTGCCACCCGTCAGCCCATCTACTGGGCACGGGCAGAGGCCAGCAAGCTGATGGACGGTGCCCTGATCTCCGCAGAGGCCAAGCTGCTAAAGCCCGACCCGCAGATCTACCGCACCTTCCTGCGCAAGTTCGCCCTTCGCCCGGAGGAATGCGTCTTTATTGACGATACGCCCATCAACGTAGAGGGTGCACTCTACGAAAATATGGCAGGCATAGTGTTCAACATGGATGTTCCTGCCCTTGCCGAGAGCCTGTGCACTCTGGGCGTGGAATGGTAATATCCAATTTGGAGAAATGATTATGATGGTCTGGATTGGTTTGATACTTTTGATTTGTGCCGGATTCTCCGCTTATGCGGGGGGCATCCCAGTTGGAACAGGCAAAACAGCGTGCAAAGTGTTCTCTGGACGCTTTTACCAAGCGAAGAAATGGGGTAAGTTGTATTTGTCTGTCAATCCTGTTCGTGATCCTTGGGGTAGCTATCAACCTATGACGGTGCATTTCTCCCATCCCCATTTGCTTCTTCCAAAGCCTGTCTGATGGGATTGCTGCTGGACCCTCACAGCGATAGCCCACCGGCGGTTTTGAAAGATAAATACTCCTTCATTTTGTCACTGCTTAACGGCAGCAATAAGAGCGGAGCCTTGCAAAAGGCTCCGCTCTTATTGTTTAAGAAAGTATTGCATTTCGAGACGGAAAGAATATACTTATATTAGCTCAATTCCAATACTAGATGATACATCCTATAAGAATGATTATAGCCGAAAGGAATGCAAAAGAAAAGCGCATCGGCTAAATTTCAGCCGATGTTGAAAAGTTTGTGATTTATTCTTCGTTTGTGAGGTAAGGGAGATTGCTGATATAGGTATCCAGCAAATCGAGGGCTGCTTTTTTCTGGATGGGGGTCAAGCCTTCCAGTCGCTTGCGGATCTCGTCGTCGGTCACATGAGATGCACTGGGAACCAGATCACACAACAATGTGTCTGCGGAAATATTCAGAGCGTTCAGAAGTTTAACAATGGTGGCAAGGCCGGGTTCCTTTAAGCCACGCTCTACCATGCCGATA
>VOFC01003809.1_pt1 | contig 69830 bp, 112 predicted proteins | sample 5384161 | NCBI WGS metagenome assembly VOFC01 (sample SAMN12384722, study PRJNA508395) | human gut metagenome | isolation source: healthy gut B | host: Homo sapiens
TGCGTCCGACTGCCGGTTCGCCCATGACTTCTCTTTTTGGTACACATACATCGAATAATAATCCGTTCACATCCAATTTCATGATGCAGATATCTTCTCTCGTTATCTCATTTCTGGTAAGACGATATTCCAAGATCTCGCCCATGATCGAATACCGGTCGCATTCGATTCCATAAGGCATAATGTATGTATCCACAATGGTAAATACATCTTCCGATATCAGTCTTTTCGATACTTTGGAATATGTATCGATGTCATCCAGAGTAAGACTTTCAATCGCCTGTGGATCGCCAGATTTTGCTGCGCTTAACAGCAGCATACGATTGTGTACATCTTCCTGCTGTTCCCGTTCCTGCTCCTTGCTTTTCCTCACCGGAAGCAGGATGGTTCCCTCATTACAGAGTCCGGACAAAGTAACAGAAGAATACTTGATACTTCTTCCGCCAATCTGCCTCTCTCTCAGATATTCCATCATATTCTGCAGATAAAATACCAGATTAATGCCTACTTTTGTATCTTCACAGATGCCTACATATGCTTCACGGTCTATCCTTCGTTCCACACTGACATTTGCATAAGATGTTACGCCGGATCCTGTGAAATACGGAGCATAATAGCGGTAATCAAACTGTTCGTCGATATCCATATCTCCGCACACCTTGATCCCGATACCTTCTCCATATTCTTTTTCAAACTCACAAAGATCCGTTGTTTCATCCTGTGTAACGAGCTGATGTTGTGTATAGGATTCTTCCACATCTTTTAAAATCTGTGTTAAGTGTTTTTGTCTCTGATATTTCCAAATCCAATGGATTTCATATATTGATGCATACGCTTATCCTTATAACTGCTTATTTTTTTAGGTACAAGCTTCTCTGTTCCACCCATGTATGGCTGTAATGCCTTAGGGATCTTAACTGATCCGTCTTCCTGAAGGTTGTTTTCCAGGAATGCGATCAACATTCTCGGTGGAGCTACTACTGTATTGTTCAGTGTGTGCGAAATATTTGTTTCCGTCTTCACCTTTTACACGGATGCCAAGTCTTCTAGCCTGTGCATCGCCTAAGTTAGAGCAGCTGCCTACTTCAAAGTACTTCTTCTGACTTGGAGACAAGATTTTACCTTCAGATCTGCCAGATCACCGGAACAGCACTCGATTGTACGGACCGGAATATCTAAGCTGCGGAACAGGTCAACGGTGTTCTGCCATAATTTATCATACCAGATTTTGGATTCTTCCGGTTTGCAGACAACGATCATTTCCTGTTTCTCGAACTGGTGGATACGGTATACACCACGTTCTTCAATACCGTGTGCTCCTTTTTCTTTACGGAAACATGGTGAATAACTTGTCAGTGTTTTTGGAAGCTGTTTTTCTTCCAGCATCGTATCAATGAATTTACCGATCATGGAATGTTCACTTGTTCCGATCAGGTAAAGGTCTTCCCCTTCGATCTTGTACATCATGGAATCCATCTCTGCGAAACTCATAACACCGGTTACGACATTGGAGCGGATCATGAAAGGCGGTACACAATAAGTAAAGCCACGATTGATCATAAAATCTCTTGCATAAGCAAGTACTGCAGAATGAATTCTTGCAATATCACCCATCAGATAATAGAATCCATTTCCGCTACTCTTCCGGCGCTCTCAAGATCGATTCCGTCAAATGCTTCCATGATCTCTGTATGGTATGGAATCTCGAAATCAGGAACAAAAAGGCTCACCGAATTTTTCAATTTCTACATTCTGACTGTCATCTTTTCCGATTGGTACAGAAGGATCGATGATGTTCGGAATGATCATCATATTCTGTTTCAGTTTCTCTTCTACTTCTTTTTCTTCTTTGGAAAGTTCTTCGATCCTTGCAGCACTCTCAGCTACTTTCTCTCTTTTAATTCTTCCGCTTCTTCTTTCTTTCCCTGTGCCATACATGCACCGATCTGTTTAGAGATTTTGTTCTTTTCTGCACGAAGTGCTTCTACTTCTCCCTTAATATCTCTATTCTTCTTCTGATCCAGTTCTATTACTTCATCTACTAAAGGTAATTTCTCATCCTGAAATTTATTCTTAATATTCTGTTTTTACAACATCCGGATTTTCTCTTACAAATTTGATATCTAACATTTTTCTAAATTCCTCCTGATTATATATATGTTATATTATCTCTCATTTTCTATTTTTTTCAGGTCTTGCCATATCTGGACGCATACTGCTGGTTCTTGTATTCAGGATTTTTCCATTATTTGCCTTTCCAGATGCCTGTTTTGCACTTCTTGCATTCGCGCTTTTTCTGATTTCCATTCTTTGCCGGACCAGACTTAACAGACTTAAGACTTCCTGTTGCAGAATGCAACTGCTTTATCCACCTCTTCTTCATAACCATCTTCGAAGATTGCTTTATCCAGTGCTTCTGCTTCTTCCTCAGCAAGTTCTACATAGCTTTCCCCTTTTACAATCTCCTTTACGTAAGTGTAACAGCCTCTCTCTGCTGTGCATTGCATTGAGGATCCATCCGGTATTATTATTGTCTAGCATTGCAAGTGCGAAACTGAGTTTACCACCCATTTCATTAAATGCATCATACTTTACAATTCCAAGTTTCTGGTAAGATTTTTCCATCTTCTTGTTAAGTTTTTGAATGTCTGTACGATTCTGTTTTGTATATTTCAGAATGGCCTCTACATCCGAGAATCCCGACATCATACTTTCTTCCAGAGTTTTTCCATCTTTACCACGCATAAACGTCGTATAGCTGCTTTTCAATCGATTATACTTCATTGTTACATTTACATACAGAACGAATAATATAACAATCAGTATCAGCAAAATATAAAAATATTAATGCCGGATCGATACCAAGTGCTTTCAGTATTTTGCTATCCATATTCAATTACTCTCCTCTTTTAATGCTCATCATCATATCGAACAGATGTTCTAATTCGTCATCTGAATAATATTCTATCTCTATCTTACCTTTTCCCTTTCCTTTTTTGATGCTATACTTACCTTTGTTCCAAATACACTCTTCATTTTTTCTTCCAGATCCTGGTAAATAAATGAATTGGCCACCGGTTTCTTTTCTTTTTTGGTTTTTTGGATTTTATTTCTTTGACCAATTTCTCAGTTTCTCTTACACTAAGTTTTTCGTCAAATATCTTATTTGCCAGTGTGTACTGAAGCTCAGGATCGTCAATGGCCAGCAATGCTCTTGCATGTCCTGTTGAAATCATATCGTCAATGATCATCTGTTGAACTTTATCACTAAGTTTCAGCAAACGCATAGAGTTCGTTACGGCTGTTCTGCTCTTCGATACTCTCTGCGACTTCATCTTGTTTCAGCTTGAATTCCTCCAGAAGTCTTTAAATGCAATTGCTTCTTCAATCGGATTCAAGTTTTCTCTCTGAATGTTCTCAATCAAACCTATCTCAAGAATTTCCTGATCTGTATATTCCTTTTCAATCACAGGAACCTCTTTTTACCCCGGCAAGTTTGGCAGCTCTCCATCTTCTTTCGCCAGCAATGATCTCATAGTAAATTTTTTTTTTTTCGAACAAGCAATGGCTGTAACACACCAAATTGCTTAATCGAATCCGAAAGTTCAAGGAGAGCATCTTCATCAAAATTCTTTCTCGGCTGGTCTCTGTTTGGCTCAACCTCATTAATTTTCATTACCTGTACACCGGATTTAGCTGCTGCATCTTTTCTTTTGATTCCACAGTTTTTTCCGATGTAACAGACTTCATGCTCTTATTATCAGGAATCAGACTGTCCAGTCCTTTTCCCCAATCCTTTTTTTTCTTTATTGGCATTCGTTTCCTCCTACATTACATCTTTCATTTACTCTCTATTCATAACTTCATCCGCCAGTCTCTGATATGCGCTTGCTCCTGTAGACTTTGGATCATACAGATTAATCGGCATACCATAACTTGGTGCTTCAGCCAATCGGATATTTCTAGGAATAATCGTCTTATAGATGTTCTGTTGCAGGTTTTCCTTTTACATTTTCCACTACCTGGAGTGAAAGATTGGTTCGTGCATCATACATAGTAAATACAACTCCTTCAATCTCCAGAACAGGATTCAGCCTTTCTTTTACAAGCTCCACTGTATGTATTAACTGACTCAACCCTTCAGTGCGTAATACTCACACTGAATCGGAACCAGTACAGAATCTGCTGTTGTCATTGCATTGATCGTCAGCATACTTAACGATGGCGGACAATCAATAATGATATAATCATAATCATCTTTGATCGGCTGAACCGCATTTCTTATAATAAATTCTTTATCATCCACACCGATCAGTTCAATTTCAGCAGCCGAGAGGTCAATGCTTGTCGGTATCACATCCAGATTTTCAATTGCTTCCTTTTTGAAGCACTTCCTCTACACCAACCTGTCCAATCATAAGATCATAGATATTCTTTTTCAACTTCATCTTTGTCTATTCCTAATCCACTCGTCATATTTCCCTGCGGATCCATATCGATAGCAAGAACCTTTCTGGCCTTTTTTTCAGCAAGGCATGCCGACAGATTAATAGCTGTCGTTGTCTTTCCAACACCACCTTTTTGGTTCGCAACGGCTATAACTCGTCCCATTTAATTATCACCTTCCCTTTTTTTACATGATATTAGTATATCACTTTTCCAGGTACTTATCCATAAAATGTTTCACGTGAAACATAGTTTTTCCATTTTTCATAAATATAAAACCGTTCTCTATATTATTTTCGTTATCTTTGTGTGACATACGATTTTTGTGAATGTTTCCGTGAAACATTTGTTTTTACCACTTGCTTTATTATTCGTGTCCCTTCTTTTCATATATTCCAAAAAATGTCCTATTTCCTTCACTTTGTTCATTTTATGCTCATTTTGCAAAGGCAATCTTCCAATTCATAAGTAAATATAGTATAATTAGGAAAAGAAAGTGAGGTATCAACATGAACTGGAAAAAGACATTATTGTTCATCTCGACAGCAATCGGAACAACAACCCTGGCGTTCCACGTAATAAACAAATTCATATTCAACGCCTCCGATGAACATTCAGAAGAAGATGAATCCAATTACTATAATTGGAAATTTGGAAATATATATTATCAAAAAAAAGAAGGAACTGGTTCTCCGGTTCTTCTTATTCATGATCTGAATCATTACAGTTCTTCTATGGAATGGGATAAAGTAATCGGTACTCTTTCCAAAGAACACACAGTATATACGATAGACCTTCTCGGATGCGGCAAATCCGACAAGCCCGCAATTACATATACCTGCTATCTGTATGTTCAACTGCTTACTGATTTTATTCGTGATATTATAGGTGAAAAGACAGATATCGTAGCTACCGGGGCTTCAGCCTCCTTTGTAACAGCTGCCTGTCAGAATATAGCCGACCAGATTGACCATATTATTCTGGTTTGTCCGGAAAGCACACATGCACTTGCAAAAGCTCCAAATCACAAATCAAAACTACTTGCAAAGATAATAAATATCCCTATATATGGAACATTTATTTATAATGTTGGCGCACGCAACACCGCTCTTTCCGACTCTGCTGAATGTAAATATCTCTACGCCAGCATTTTAGGACATTACACAACTGTAAATGTTGCCCACTGTCTCGAAGGACTTACAACCTCAATTGCCGTGAATCACAGGAAAAATGCACCAGAAACATCACAAAAAGCTGAAGAATACTGCCACATGTTCTCCCATCTATCGAACACCTCGAAGTCCCAGGCAGCGGATTACTTCCAGCGGGAAAAACGCAGATAGAAATTGCCGATTTGCATTTCTGGTATCACAAATAATTTACATTCCATTTTACAAAAGGGTAATGTTTCACATGAAACATTACCCCTTTACCAATTTTTTCTTGTTTTCACAAAATTCTTATCAAATTGCTATTTTTCTTACCGTATCGGCTCTTTGGAAGGCATTCCAGCCTTTCGTGGATATTTCTTTGCCGTATTCTTCACTTTGTGGATCTTCACGAACGATCTGCCGATGTCTGTTCCCGGAAGTTCGAATTTTACTACGTCTTCAATCTTACCACCAAGTATCTTTACCGCTTTTCGACGACTCTTTTACTTCTTCATCAATCTCACCCGATTTATAAGGTACAAACATACCATCCACTTTTACGTAAGGCAGGCAATATTCGCTCAACGTTGCCAGATTTGCAACTGCTCTGGATACACACAGATCATACTTTTCTCTATATGCTGTATCTTTGGCATAATCTTCCGCTCTTCCATGAATTGTGTGGATATCTTCCAATCCCAGTTCTTCGATCACAGCATTCAGGAACTTAATTCTTTTGTTCAACGAATCAAGCAATGTCACTTTCAGATGTGGAAATGCAATTTTCAGCGGTAATCCAGGAAAACCAGCCCCTGTACCCACATCGATCACTGTATCCACATGATTCATATCCATTACTTTTACAATCGACAGGCTGTCTACATAATGTTTTTCCACAACTTCCTCATATTCTGTGATCCCGGTCAGGTTCATCACCTTATTCCACTCTTCAAGAAGCTTATGATAGGCATCGAACTGCTCTTTCTGCTCGTCTGTGATCTCTATCCCTATCTTTTCCAGGCTTTTTTTCAAAATCTGGTCCATATTTTTCTCCTTTTTCTCTCTAAAATCAATAAGTATATAAAATGTATGATTTTTCGTCTTATTCATTTTATATACTTATCATTATATTTACTGTATAATTATATTTTTAGCGCATGTCAATATTAATACATTTATTTTTTGTGTTAGGTATTTTTCTTTGATATACTTCATTATATTACAGCTGCTCATCCCGCTTTTCTTACTTTTTTCATCACATTTATTAATTTATCTATGATTTTTATCTGTGATTTCCACTCAGATATACAAGCAATACTGATATATCTGCCGGAGATACACCAGAAATGCGTGATGCCTGTCCGATTGACACCGGTCTGTACTCTTTCAGCTTCTGAACTGCCTCAATACGAAGGCTGTTCACTGCATCATAGTCCATATCTTCCGGAATTTTCTTATTTCTCCATCTTCTTGAACTGCTCTACCTGGCGTTTCTGACGTTGGATATAACCGTCATATTTCAGAGAAATATCCACCTGCTCGATCACTTCTGCTGCCAGATCTTTCGGAAGTTCCGGTCTCGTCACATCAATATCCGTAACAGCTTCGTAAGATAATTCCGGTCTCCTTATCAGTTCTGCCAGACTGCTTCCTGAATTCAAAGGTGTACTTTCATAAGATTCCAGGAAGTTCCTGTACCTTTTCACTGGTTCCGACATAGGCATTCTTTAATCTCTCGATTTCAGATTCAATCAGTCTTTCTTTTCTTTCAGACGGTCATAACGCTCCTGTGAGATCAAACCGACTTCATAGCCTTTTTCCGTCAGACGCTGATCCGCATTATCCTGTCTAAGGAGCAGACGATATTCTGCCCTCGAAGTCATCATACGGTACGGTTCATGGCTTTCCTTTGTAACCAGATCATCGATCAGGACGCCGATATAAGCCTCTGAACGGTCTAACACTAAGGATTCCCTTGCCCTGCAGCTTTCTGGCGGCATTTATACCCGCTATAAGGCCCCTGTGCGGCAGCTTCTTCATAGCCCGAGCTTCCGTTAAACTGACCGGCACTGAATAAGCCGCTGATATTACGGAATTCCAGTGATGGTTTTAACTGTCTTGCATCGATACAGTCATATTCGATCGCATACGCATTCCGCACGATCTTCACATGCTCCAGTCCCGGAACACTGCGGTACATTGCATACTGTACATCTTCAGGCAGCGAACTTGACATTCCGCCGATGTATACATCTCATCCGTCTCCAGCCCTTCCGGTTCCAGGAATACCTGATGGCGTTCTTTATCTGCAAATTTTACAACTTTATCCTCGATAGACGGACAGTATCTCGGTCCCGTTCCCTCGATCATGCCGGAATATAACGGCGATCTGTCCAGATTGGCACGGATGATCTCATGTGTCGTCTCATTTGTATAAGTCAGCCAGCAGGATGCCTGGTCGATCTGCACATCGTCCGGATTCGTGGTAAATGAAAATGGTACCACTCTTTCATCTCCGAACTGTTCTTCCATCTTGCTGAAATCAACTGTTTTCCGGTCTACTCTGGCAGGTGTTCCTGTCTTAAAACGGTACATTTTAATGCCCAGTTCTTTCAGGCTGTCTGTCAGGTGATTTGCCGCCTGCAGTCCGTTCGGGCCTGTATACTGACTCACATCACCATAAATACATCGTGCTTTCAGGTAAGTTCCGCTGCAGATGATAACCGCCTTACAGTGATATGTTGCACCGGAAAATGTCTGCACTCCCGTGATCTTTCCATCTTCCACAAGGAGATTGGCAACCTCTCCCTGTTTGATCTCCAGGTTCTCCTGAGCCTCCAGTACGCGGCGCATCGTTCTGCTGTACACCGCTTTATCCGCCTGTGCACGGAGCGAATGTACCGCAGGACCCTTTGGATTTGTTTAACATCTTGGACTGGATAAAGGTCTTATCGATGACCTTTCCCATCTCTCCGCCCAGCGCATCGATCTCTTTTACCAGATGCCCCTTGGAGCTTCCTCCGATATTCGGGTTACACGGCATCATCGCGATGCTGTCCACACTTACGGTAAATACCAGTGTCTGAAAGCCCAGTCTCGCCGTCGCCAGTGCTGCCTCACAACCTGCGTGGTCCGGCACCGATGACTACGACATCATATTTATCTTTATTTTCCCATACAGAATTTGCTGAATATCTCATTAACCAAATCTTCTCCTATTGTTTCGCCGGTGATATTGCCGAGAGCTTCATATGCATCCATAAGATCGATCGAATAGAAATCCTCCGGCATATCTGCGGCAATGCTGTCATTCACACGTTCCAAGTGCGGCATATGCATCCTGAAGCGCTGTTTTCTGTCTCACATTTGTAATATAGATTTCATCATTAAATGTCAGTTCTCCCTGGAAGAACATCTCCTTTAACGTATCTTCCAGTTCTTCGATTCCCTGTACATTCTTTGCAGAGATCTCGATCACCGGAAATTCTTCCGGCAGTTCTTCCTGTTCTTTTTTGTCACCTGCATATCCAGATCGGATTTGTTCAGCAGAATGATCGCACGTTTTCCTTTGATCAGATGCAGGATCTCTGCATCATTTTCATCCAGTGGTCTGGATGCATCGATCACATACAGGATCAGGTCTGCCTTCCGCATATTCTTTCGCACGATCAACACCGATCTTTCTCCACCACATCTTCCGTATCACGGATACCGGCAGTATCCATAATATTTAAGGAAATGCCCTTCAGATTCAGGTGTTCTTCCAGTACATCTCTTGTCGTACCAGCAATATCAGTAACGATTGCCCGGTCTTCTCCGAGAAGTACATTTAACAGAGAGGATTTTCCCGCATTCGGTTTTCCGAGGATGACTGTGCGTACGCCCTCTTTTTATAATCCTACCATCATCACAGCTATCTAGCAATCTTTTCATTGCTTCTATGATCTCATCAACCACTTTTTTCAGTGTTTCTCCATAGCCGTCAACACTGATATGCTCCGGATCATCCAGTGCAGTCTCGATAAATGCAGTGTGATACAGGATCTTTTCACGCATTTCACCGATCTTATCTTTGATATTGCCCTTAAGCTGGCTCACTGAACTCTGTACAGTGCATATTCGTTCTGCGATGCGATCAGATCACCAACTGCTTCTGCCTGCGAAAGATCCAGTCTTCCGTTCAGGAATGCACGCTTAGTGTACTCTCCCGGCTCTGCCGGGCGTGCACCATTTTTTTTGATCAGGAGTTCGAGAATTCGTTTTACCACATAGACACCGCCGTGACAGTTGATCTCTACCGTGTCTTCACCGGTATAGCTGTGCGGCCCGCGCATCAGCATGACCAGGACCTCGTCAATTACCTGTTCTCCATCAACAATATATCCATAATGAATGGTATGTGACTTCTGATCACATAGTTTTTTTCTTTTTTCCCCTTATATACCCGGTCTGCGATCTGAAATGCTTCCGGACCATTCATTCGTACAATTCCTATTCCCGGAATTACTCATTGCCGTAGATATTGCGGCAATCGTGGAATTATATAATTGTTCCATAATTTCCTCCAATATACATTTGGTAAAAAAAAAGAAAGGGGCCGCTTAAAGACCCCTGTCTCTTAATTATCGGTTATTTCTGTTTCTTACCAGTGTTACCACAACTCTTCTGTACGGCTCTTCACCTTCACTGTGTGTGGATACTGCCGGGTCAGACTGCAGCGCAGAGTGAATGATTCTTCTCTCGTATGGATTCATTGGCTCAAGAGAAACTGTCTTTCTTGTTCTCTTTACTTTGCTTGCAATGTTCTTTGCAAGATTTTCCAGTGTTTCTTTTCTTCTTCTTCTGTAATCCTCTGTGTCAAGTTTCACTCTTACATATCCATCCTGCATCTTATTGGCAACACGATTTGTAAGATACTGCAGAGAATCAAGTGTCTGTCCGCGTTTTCCGATCAGGATACCCATATTGCTTCCTTCCATATTGATAGAAAGTGCACCTTCTTCATCTACAGCAGATGTAACTTTTACATCCTCCATGCTCATTGCATTCATCACATCATAGATGAATTTCTCACATGTCTCGATCGTCTGTGGTTCAACTTTTTGCAAGTTCTACTTCTTTCTTTGGCTCAGATTTTACTTCCGGTTTTCTTCTCTTACATTTTTCTTTGTATGAGAATGCTCTTTTTCTTTTTCTTTTTTCTCTGTCTTCTTCTCTGGTTTTACTTCTTCTTTTACCGGTGTTTCAACTTTACTTTCTTCCACTGTCTCTTCAACCGGTTTTTCTTCTCGTTTTCTGCGGGCTTTGATTACTGCCTGCTTTCTTCCGATTCCAAGGAAACCTTCGCTTCCTTTTTCAACAACAATATAATCTAAAGCGATCACTTGTTACACCTAACTGAACTAACGCTTCGGTGATCGCATCGTCCAATGTCTTTGCCGATACAGTAATGTAATCCTCCATGACAGCGCCCCCTAATCATTTTCGTTAAATTTCTTCACCATGTTTGCTTTTGATGCGAGACTTCCTTTCTTCGCATTTTCAGCTTTCTTGTGTGCGCTTTTTTCTACCTTGGCTTCTCTTTCTTTTTCACTCAGGTTCGATGTACTCTGTCTCTTCTTCTGGTTCTGATTGTTCATATTCTTGGTATTCGTCTGAGCCATTGCTGCGATTCGTTCATTCTTCTCGCCACGTTTTACACGTTTTTCCTCAGCCTTTTCCTTATTCTGCTCCAGAATCTCTTCTACAGAAATCTTGCTTAAGTGCTTATTGATAAATACCTGCTGAACACAACGTACTACCGCACTGACGATCCAGTACAGACCGATACCTGTCGGAAGTGAAAATACCATAAATACCGAAAACAGTGGCATTGTGATATTCATCGTGTTCATTGTAGACGCCATCGGGTTATCTTTGTCCAGCTGCTGGCCTGAAATAGCCTGTGAAAGCTTGATACTTCCATACTGTGTCAGACCTGATAATACCGGAAGTAAAATCGCAGTAATAATGATCACGATTGCCGGGGAAACCATAGCTTCCGCTGTTCTTGATCATCTGCATAGGTGAGATAGTCAGATCCGGAAGTGTCAGGAATACATTTACAGCCTTTGGAGCTGTCTTGATCTCCGGAACATATTTCTGGATATTATAGATAACCGGGTACAAAGCAAATAACAGCGGCATCTGAATCAATAACGGAAGGCATCCTGCTGACATCGATGTACCATATTTATCGTACACCTGCTGAATCTCTTCCTGCTGTTTCATCATGGACGCCTGGTCTTTTTTATTTTTATACTTCTTCTGTATAGCCTGAATCTCCGGATTCATAACAGAAGACATCTTGATGTTCTCTGCTGCTTAATCGTAAGTGGAAGTAATAATGTATACACAAAAATCGTATACAGAATAATCGACAGACCTACCAGCCCGCTATCGCTTGGCAGACATTTGTCCAGGAAATTATAGATAAAGTTCATTACCTTACCCAGAATCCAGCAAAGCTGTCCGACAATCGGCCAGTTAGCGGCAGTCAGTAAACTTGGTACCATAATTTTTTCCTCCATATGTAGTTGTAATTTTTTTAAGGAACAGGGTCGTAACCTCCTCTGGTAAACGGATTACAACGCAGAATTCTCCACACCGCCAGTCGTCCTCCTTTTAATGCGCCGTATTTCTCAATTGCCTCTTTCGCATACTGAGAACAGGTCGGATAAAATTTACAGGTGGAACCGCCCTTTATCGGAGACAGATATCTCTGATAAAATCTGATACCAGTGAGCAGAATCTTCTTCATAATACGTTACCCCTCATCTATAATCTTATGAAGATGACCCAGATGGAGCATTGCGCCGACAATATCTTTATAATCTTTTCCTTTGGCGCCTATTCTTGCTATAACAATTATATCTAATCCACATCTGAATCGTTCTTCTTGCAGTCTATAGCTTTCTCGGATTAATCTTGTTAATCTGTGCCGTACTATACTGTTTCCTTTTTTTTGCTTACAGATATTCCTAATCGATTCTGACTTGTCCCATTTTCCAGTACATACATGACCAGATATTTGTTGGCGTAAGATTTCCCTTTTCTATATATATATTGGAAATCTTTGTTCTTTTTCAGTGATTCGGAATACTTCATTGTCTTATTCTCCTAATTTTTCTGAGTAGAAGAAAAGGCCACATATATGCGGCCTACGCTGATAATTTCTTTCTTCCTTTTGCTCTTCTTGCAGCAAGTACTTTTCTTCCACCTGCTGTGCTCATTCTAGATCTGAAGCCATGTACTTTAGCTCTCTGTCTTTTTTTTGGCTGAAATGTCATCTTCATGGATATCCACCTCCTTATTTTTATCCCAAGGGGCTTGCCCCTAATTTTCATAAGACATCAGCCTTGATTATATAAAAAAACCGCTCTACGTCAAGCTATTCCTCAAATTTTAAAAATATATTTATCCACATTTTGTGGAAAACTTTGTGGATTTTTGTGGATAACGTGTGGAAATCATATATTTTTTTAGATTTTTTCCCCATTTCATGCGCATTTTACAAGTGTTGATAATTGGGATTGAGTTTTCCACATATTTCAAATCTACATCAAGAGAAACTGCCAGTTGCCAAAGCATAGCGATAAAAGATTGCCTAAAGCAACTTTTTGATGTACAATGTAGAAGAGTGGGTTTATAGGTGAAAATCCGCGAATCAGACAGATTAGGAGTAAATATGATGAATACAGTAAAGGAAAAATGGCCTGAAATTATCGAACATCTCAGGGTCGAACATGAGTTGTCCAATGTATCGTTCAATACGTGGATCCAACCATTGAAAGTTTACGATGTCGTAGACAATACCGTATTTATATTGGTAAATATGAATGCGAGTGTAGAATATATAGAAAAAAATATCAGCTTCCATTAAAGGTATGCATTGCGGAGACTACCGGAACTGAATATGACGTTGTCTTCATTTCCGAAGATGATGACAGACTGAATGAGATCCAGAATATGGCCATTGAAGCGAATCAGAAGAAAAAAAGCAAAAGTGCTGCGGAGAAAGCCGGGCTGAATCCGAAGTATACATTTGATACCTTCGTTGTCGGCGGGAATAATAATTTCGCCCACGCAGCTTCCCTTGCTGTTGCGAATCTCCGGGAGAAGTATACAATCCTCTCTTCTTATATGGAGGTGTTGGACTTGGAAAGACCCATTTGATGCACTCGATCGCGCATTTTATTCTGGACAAGAATCCAAAGAAAAAAGTACTCTATGTAACCAGTGAGACATTTACAAATGAGCTGATCGAAGCTCTGAAGAACGGTAAAACCGCCGGAAACGAATCCGCAATGTCGAAATTCCGTGATAAATACCGTAATAATGATGTACTTTTGATTGATGATATCCAGTTCATTATAGGAAAAGAAAGTACACAGGAAGAGTTCTTCCACACATTTAACCATCTGCATACATCCGGAAAGCAGATCATCATATCGTCTGATAAGCCGCCGAAAGATATTGAGACTTTGGAGGCCAGACTTCGTACGCGCTTTGAGTGGGGTCTGATCGCTGATATTTCGTCACCTAACTATGAAACCCGTATGGCGATTCTACAGAAGAAGATCGAGCTGGATCATCTGGAAAAATACAATATTCCGAATGATGTACTCGAATATATCGCAACGAACGTTAAGACAAATATCCGAGAACTTGAAGGCTCTCTTAATAAGCTGATCGCACTTTATAAGCTGAACAATAACGAATCCATCGATATTGCGCTCGCAGCAGAAGCATTAAAAGACATCATTTCTTCGGATAATCGCAGAGAAGTTACACCGGAACTGATCCTGGATATCGTTACCGATCATTTTGGTGTATCTATTTCCGACCTGAAAGGCAATAAACGTAACGCCGAGATCGTATTTCCGCGCCAGATTGCCATGTATCTGATCCGAAATATGACAGAAACTTCATTAAAAGCAGTCGGTGTCATTCTTGGGGGCAAGGATCACTCTACCATCAAGCATGGGATTGAGAAAAATCGAGAACGAATTAAAGGCGGACGAGACTCTTTCTAACACTATTAATATTATAAAGAAGAAAATCAATCCGGCTTAGCCTTATTTTGCCATTTTGGCCTGTGAATAACTATGGGGAAAATCTGCGTCTGACATGTGGATAACTATGGGACAGCCTTGGGAAAACCCCAGGGATTTTACACCTGTCTTTAGAAACGAAAAAGTTTTCAACAGTCGTTCCACATAAAATCCAGTCGAATTCCACAAAGTTTTCAAAGCCAAAATTCCTTGCAAACACTGGGCTAGAGGCACTTTTCCTCTTTTCCACATCCCCTAATACGGCTGAGGCGGAAACTATTTTATTTATTTATCTATCACACACGTGCGAAAGGAGTTATACACATATGAAAATTACCTGCAGTAAATCCAATCTGGTCAAAGGTGTCAGTATTGTTTCCAAAGCAGTTCCATCTAAAACAACAATGCCAATCCTTGAATGTATTCTTATTGATGCAACAACAGATATTATTAAATTAACTGCAAATGATACGGAACTTGGTATCCAGACAGAAATTTCCGGAGACATTATTGATCGCGGAATGATCGCTATCGATGCAAAGATTTTTTCTGAAATCGTTAGAAAACTTCCGGATAATGAAGTAACGATCGAAACTTTAGATAATCTTCAGACGGTCATCACATGTGAAAAAGCAAAATTTGATATTGCCGGTAAACCTGGCGATGAATTTGCTTATCTTCCAATTATTGAGAAAGATGATTCTATAGAAGTCTCTCAGTTCACATTGAAAGAAGTTATCCGCCAGACGATTTTCTCTATTTCTGACAGTGAAAGTAATAAACTTATGACTGGAGAATTGTTCGACATCAGTGATAATATTCTGAAAGTTGTTTCGCTGGACGGACACAGAATTTCCATTCGAAAAGTGCCATTGAAAAAAAGCGTAGCTGACAGAAAGCTTGTTGTACCTGGAAAGACACTGATCGAGATCAGTAAGATCCTTTCGGGTGAGGCTGAAAATGTGGTATCGATTTCATATACAAAAGAATCATATCGTGTTCGAATTTGATAACACGATCGTTGTATCACGTCTGATCGAAGGTGAATATTTCAGAATCGATCAGATGTTGTCAAATGATTACGAGACAAAAGTAAGAATCAATAAAAAAAGAACTGCTCAGCTGTATCGACCGTGCAACACTTCTGGTAAAAAGAAGGAGACAAGAAACCAATCATCATCATCAATATCGGTGACGAACTTATGGAATTAAAGATCAAATCCCAGATCGGATCCATGAATGAAGAGATCATGATCACGAAAGAAGGAAAAGATCTGCTGATCGGATTCAATCCGAGATTCCTGATTGACGCACTCCGTGTTATTGATGATGAGGAGGTGACGCTTTATCTGATGAATGCAAAAGCACCTTGCTTCATCAAGGATGAGACAGAAAGCTATATTTATCTTATCCTTCCTGTAAACTTTAATGCTGCAGCATAAACGGGAATGGAATATCTGGAAGAAGATTAAAAGATAAAACAAAAAACGCAGGAATGCTTGAAAAAAAAGATTTAGCGATAAGTATAATAAAAAGCAACTGAAAAACAGAAATGCGCATAAAAATACAACAAAATGCATACAGCAGAATTTTTTTAATAGATGGATCGGATATAGCCTGGCTGATCTGATAAAATTTATTTATAAGTTATGCTTATAAGATATGGGAGAATCCGGGAGAGGAATGCGAGACATATGGAGACAATTAGATTACGAGATGAATATATCAAGCTTGGACAGGCTTTGAAAGCTACAGGAATGGTGGAATCCGGAGTAGAAGCCAAAGAAGTGATCCAGGAAGGTCTTGTCATGGTAAATGGCGAGACAGATACACGCCGCGGACGTAAGTTATATGGCGGAGATGTTGTATTATTTGACGGAGAAGAGATCAGAATTGAAGGTTAATTCCCTGAAATTAAAGAATTTTAGAAATTATGATCTTCTGAATGTGGAGTTTGATGGTTCTACGAATATTTTTACGGGAACAATGCCCAGGGGAAGACGAATATTCTGGAGGCTGTGTATCTGTCCGGAACGACCAAGTCCCACCGCGGGTCGAAGGACAGGGATATGATCCGTTTCGGCGAGGATGAATCACACATCGAAACCGTGGTGGAAAAGAACGGAATCAGTTATCAGATCGATATGCACCTGAAGAAGAACAGTCCGAAAGGGATTGCCATCAATAAGATGCCGATCCGGAAAGCAAGCGAACTTTTCGGAATTGTGAATCTTGTATTTTTCTCGCCGGAAGATCTGAACATTATCAAGAACGGGGTAAGCAGAGAGAAGAAGATTCATAGATCTGGAGCTTTCGCAGCTTGATAAGGTGTACCTGAATAATCTGTCGAATTACAACCGGATCGTGAATCAGCGAAACCATCTGCTGAAAGAGCTCAGTTTCGGCGGAAAGAAAGATCTTTCGGATACACTGGAAATATGGGAGCTGCAGATGGTACAATATGGGGAAGAGGCTGATCGCCAGAAGGAAAGAATTTGTCGCACAGATCAATGAGATCATTGCGAAGATCCATCAGAAGCTGACCGGGAAAAGAAAGCCTGCAGATCATATACGAGCCAAGTACGGGGGATCTGCCATTTGAACAGGCACTGAACCGGTACCGGGGAGAGAGATCTGCGGATGAAGAGCACAACGGTGGGACCACACAGAGATGACATCGGATTTCTGACCGGCGATATGGACATCCGCAAATATGGTTCCCAGGGACAGCAGAGAACGGCTGCCCTGTCTTTGAAACTGTCGGAGATCGAGCTGGTCAAACTGGCAACACATGACACCCCGATACTTTTACTTGACGATGTATTGTCTGAACTTGATAAACACAGGCAAAACTATTTATTAAACAGCATTCATGATATTCAGACCATGATCACCTGTACGGGTCTGGATGAATTTGTAAATCACCGCTTTTCAATAAACAAAGTGTTCCATGTCCAGAACGGGCAGGTAACGAAAGAAAACTAGGAGGACTGAGAATGGGTACAGAAAAAGTACAGCATGAATACGGAGCAGATCAAATCCAGATTTTGGAAGGACTGGAAGCAGTCCGGAAGAGACCTGGTATGTACATTGGAAGTACATCATCGAGAGGTTTACATCATCTCGTATACGAGATTGTAGACAATGCCGTAGATGAAGCTTTGGCAGGCTTCTGTGATACGATTTATGTAACAATCAATAAAGACAATTCGGTGACCGTTATCGATAATGGTCGTGGAATTCCTGTAGGTATAAACAAAAAAGCAGGACTGCCTGCGGTAGAAGTTGTATTTACAATCCTTCATGCCGGCGGTAAGTTCGGAGGCGGTGGATACAAAGTATCAGGTGGTCTCCATGGTGTAGGAGCATCTGTTGTAAATGCGCTCTCCAACTGGCTGGAAGTAGAGATCTTCAACGATGGTAAGATCTACCAGCAGCGTTATGAACGCGGAAAAGTTATGGAAAAATGACCGTGATCGGTGACTGTGAAGAAGAAAGACCGGTACAAAAAGTCACATTCCTGCCGGATGATACCATTTTCGAGACAACGATCTTTGATTTTAATGTCCTGAAACAGAGATTCCGTGAGATGGCATTCCTGACAAAAGGACTGAAAATCGTATTGAAGGACGACCGTGAGGAAGAAGCCAAAAGAAAGAACATTCCACTACGAAGGCGGAATCAAAGAATTTCGTTACTTACCTGAACCGCAGTGCGACACCGCTTTATGAGCAGATCATTTACTGTGAAGGTATGGTAAATAATGTGTCTGTCGAAGTGGCTATGCAGCACAACGATTCTTACAGTGACAATACGTATGGATTTGTCAATAACATTACGACTCCGGAAGGTGGAACACACGTTGTCGGATTTCGTAATGCATTAACTAAGACATTCAATGATTACGCAAGAAAGAACAAGCTTCTGCGTGACAATGAGCCGAACTTAAGCGGTGAAGATATCCGTGAGGGCCTGACCGCGATCATCAGCGTCAAGATCGAGGATCCACAGTTTGAAGGACAGACCAAGCAGAAACTTGGTAACAGCGCAAGAGGTGCGGTTGACAATGTAGTCAGCAAGCAGCTTGAGATCTTCCTTGAGCAGAATCCGGCCGTTGGTAAGATCATCGTAGAGAAATCTGTGATGTCCCAGCGTGCGAGAGAGGCTGCAAGAAAGGCAAGAGACCTGACACGTAGAAAATCCGCATTAGATGGTATGGCACTTCCTGGTAAGCTTGCAGACTGTTCTGACAAGAATCCGGAGAATTGTGAGATCTACATCGTAGAGGGAGATTCTGCTGGCGGTTCTGCGAAGACTGCACGTGACCGTGCGACGCAGGCAATCCTTCCACTGCGTGGTAAGATCCTGAACGTAGAGAAGGCAAGACTGGATAAGATCTACGGCAATGCCGAGATCAAGGCGATGATCACAGCATTTGGTACCGGAATCCATGATGATTTCGATATTTCCAAGCTGCGTTATCACAAGATCATCATCATGACCGATGCCGACGTGGATGGTGCACATATCAGTACACTGCTTCTGACGTTCATTTACCGGTTCATGCCGGAGCTTATCAAGCAGGGTTATGTATATCTGGCACAGCCGCCGCTTTATAAGCTTGAGAAGAACAAGAAGGTATGGTATGCATACAGTGACGAAGAACTGAGTAATATCATCGAATGAAGTCGGCCGTGACAATAACAATAAGATCCAGCGTTACAAAGGTCTTGGAGAGATGGATGCAGAGCAGCTCTGGGAGACAACCATGGATCGGAACACCGTATCCTGTTACGTGTAACGATGGATGATGAGACAACGAGCGAACTGGACCTGACATTTACAACACTGATGGGTGATAAAGTAGAGCCAAGACGTGAGTTCATCGTTGAAAATGCAAAATATGTTAAGAATCTGGATGTATAATATAAGCGTGTAGAAGAAAGGAGGAACAGGGATAATTAAATCTCTGAGAGATTGATGGAAGACAATATATTTGACAAAGTCCACGAAGTGGATCTGAAAAAGACAATGGAAACCTCCTATATCGATTATGCGATGAGTGTTATTGCGTCCCGTGCCCTGCCGGATGTAAGAGATGGTCTGAAGCCGGTTCAGAGAAGAATTCTTTATTCTATGATCGAGCTGAACAACGGTCCCGGATAAGCCACATAGAAAGTGTGCCCGTATCGTCGGTGATACAATGGGTAAATATCACCCTCACGGAGACAGTTCCATCTACGGTGCGCTGGTCAATATGGCCCAGGAGTGGTCCACAAGATATCCGCTGGTAGACGGTCATGGTAACTTTGGTTCTGTGGACGGTGATGGCGCGGCTGCCATGCGTTATACAGAGGCAAGACTGAGTAAGATTTCCATGGAATTAACAGCGGATATTAATAAAAAATACCGTTGATTTCATTCCGAACTTTGACGAGACGGAGAAAGAACCTACCGTTCTGCCGTCAAGATTTCCCGAACCTTCTGGTCAACGGTACTTCCGGTATCGCTGTAGGTATGGCGACGAATATCCCGCCGCACAACCTGCGTGAAGTGATCAATGCAGTCGTACAGATCATTGATGACCAGATCGAGGATAAAGAAGAGACAACGATCGAAGAGATCTTAAAGATCATCAAAGGACCAGACTTCCCGACAGGTGGTATGATTCTCGGAACAAGAGGAATTGAAGAGGCATACAGAACCGGACGCGGCAAGATCCGTGTGCGTGCGGTCACAGATATCGAGACGATGCCGAATGGCAAGAGCCGTATCATCGTAAGTGAGCTGCCTTACATGGTTAACAAAGCAAGACTGATCGAGAAGATTGCAGAGCTGGTACGTGATAAGAAGATTGACGGAATCACAGATTTAAGTGACCAGTCAAGCCGTGAAGGAATGCGTGTAGTCATTGAGCTTCGAAGAGATGCCAATGCCAATGTTATTCTGAACCAGTTATACAAACATACACAGCTTCAGGACACATTCGGTGTGATCATGCTGGCTCTGGTCGGCAATGAGCCGAAGGTCATGAACCTGATGGAGATGCTGAACTACTACCTGAAACATCAGGAAGAAGTAGTGACACGCCGTACACAGTATGAGTTAAATAAAGCCGAAGAGCGTGCACATATTTTAAAGGGATTACTGATCGCATTAGATAACATCGATGAAGTGATCAAGATCATCAGAGGTTCCCAGACGGTCCAGATCGCAAAAATCAGAATTGATGGAGCGTTTCGGACTGACAGACGTACAGTCACAGGCAATCGTAGACATGAGACTGCGTGCTCTGACAGGTCTGGAAAGAGAGAAACTCGAGGCAGAATATAAAGCACTGATGGAGCAGATCGAACATTTACGTGCGATCCTTGCTGACAGAAAGTTATTACTTGGCGTGATCAAAGAAGAGATTCTTGTGATCCGTGATAAATACGGTGATGAGCGAAGAACTTCCATCGGATTTGACGAGTATGATATTTCCATGGAGGATCTGATCCCGAGAGAAGATGTGGTCATTACGATGACAAAGCTTGGATATATCAAAGCGAATGTCTCATGATACATTCAAAGGCCCAGAACCGTGGCGGTAAGGGAATCAAGGGAATGCAGAAGCTGGATGAGGATTACGTAGAAGAGCTCTTCATGACCAATACACATCATTACCTGATGTTCTTCACGAATACCGGCCGTGTATACCGCATGAAGGCTTATGAGATTCCAGAGGCAAGCAGAACATCCAGAGGAACTGCGATCGTGAACCTGCTGCAGTTAATGCCGGGCGAGAAGATCAGTGCGGTCATTCCGATTGAGAAATATAACGATGATGAGTATCTGCTGATGGCAACCAAGAAAGGTCTCATCAAGAAGACTCCGATTAAAGAATATGCAAATGTCAGAAAGACAGGACTTGCAGCAATTACTCTGCGTGAGGAAGATGAGCTGATCGAGGTAAAATACACAGACAGCGATCATGATGTGTTCATGGTTACAAAATATGGACAGTGTATCCGTTTTTTAACGAAAGTGATGTACGTCCGACCGGAAGAACATCCATGGGTGTCCGTGGTATGAATCTGGTAGACCGCGACGAAGTGATCGGAATGCAGATCGACTCACAGGGAACAGAACTGCTGATCGTGTCCGAATATGGTATGGGTAAACGTACTTCCATCGATGAATTTACAGCCCAGAACCGTGGCGGTAAAGGCGTGAAGTGTTATAAGATCACAGAGAAGACCGGTAACGTTGTAGGTGTGAAAGCAGTAGATGAGGACAATGAGATCATGATCATCAACACGGAGGGAATCATCATCCGTATGAAGTGTGACGGAATCTCAGAACTCGGAAGAGTGACATCCGGAGTGAAGCTTATCAACCTGCCGGAAGGCGATAAAGTAGCTTGTATCGCAAAAGTACGTAGAGGCGATGAATCAGAAGATGATTTGGTAGAGCCGGAAGAAAGTACAGAAGATGCAGAGAACGTAGAGACAGAAGAATAAAGATATAAAACGAGGCGGAAGATTAAAAATTTCCGCCTCGTTTAAAATATTTTTATTTTTCCGCCTCATCTGCAGCAAGTTCACGAAGAATGATCTCCGCAGTCTTCTTCACAGTAGCAGCTACAAAGTCTGTACACTGTGCTTTACGTTCCGGAGAATTCTTCTCTTTGCCTTTTGTCAGAACACGGCAGCATGTTGCACCACAGTATTCCTTGAAGAAATCGTGGATTTCGTTCGAAAGCTTGAAACAGCGGTTAATCTTAGGATCACCAGGTGTCTTACGTCCGAAGAAATATCCGATACACATCGTTGCTCCGGCGAGTGCACCACAGATACATCCGCCTCCGCCAAGCCCCCATGGAAATCCGGAACTCATAGCAATCGCATCATCCGACATATCCAGTTCAAAATTCTTCTTGATCGCATAAATTACGGATTCTGAACAGGCGAAGCCCTGATTGAAGATATCCACAGCATCTTTTGAAGTTTCTCTAAATCTACATTTGTTGTCATTTCAACCCCTCCTAAAAAATGTATTAAATTCATTATAGCACAGCGAAAAGAACTTGTATATCATATGGGGAGAGGGTAAAATGAATATGAGACAGGCATTTTTTATTTGGGACGGAGGATATAGATGAGAATAATTAATGTAAATACGATCACACAGAATATAAAAGATATGTGCATAAAAAGCAAATCATTTTCTGGCAGAGGATATGGATCAGGCGATGAAGCATGCGTTGGATACAGAACAGTCTCCTCTTGGACGCCAGATTTTAGATCAGCTGCAGGATAATTTAAAGATTGCAGCCGAAGATATGATTCCAATCTGTCAGGATACAGGTATGGCAGTCGTATTTCTGAAAGTTGGTCAGGATGTACATTTTGAAGGAGGCAGCCTGGAAGATGCCGTGAACGAAGGTGTACGCCAGGGATATGTGGAAGGTTTCCTTAGAAAATCAGTTGTAGGAGATCCTATCATCCGCGAAAATACGAAAGATAATACCCCGGCGGTAATCCATTACAGCATTGTTCCGGGAAATAAAGTAGAGATAAAAGTTGCCCAAAAGGATTCGGAAGTGAAAATATGAGCCGTGTGTTCATGCTAAAACCAGCTGATGGAATTGAAGGCGTAAAAAACGCAATTATTACAGCAGTGAAAGATGCAGGACCGAATGCCTGCCCTCCAATGGTTGTCGGAGTAGGTATTGGCGGTACTTTTGAAAAATGTGCACTGATGGCAAAAGAAGCCCTTACAAGAGAGGCAGGATCACACTCTGAGATCCCATGGGTTAAAAGATCTGGAGGAAGAAATGCTGGATACAGTTAATAAACTTGGAATCGGCCCGGGCGGACTTGGCGGAACGACAACCGCATTAGCAGTGAATGTGAATACTTACGCGACACATATTGCAGGACTTCCGGTGGCGGTCAATATCTGTTGTCATGTAAATCGCCATATTATCAGGGAGGTGTAAATACTATGGACAAGCATATCACAGCACCAATTACAAAAAAGAAACAGCAAAAGCACCACGTCTGCTGGATCTTGGTCAGACGGCCATGATCGGAAAAGGCAAGAGAAGCCAGGCAGTGATCGATGCGGTGGTACGTAACGGATGCGTATACCTTGCAGCCATCGGAGGAGCCGGTGCACTGTTATCCAAATGCATCAAATCCTCAGAAGTCATTGCATACGAAGACCTCGGAACCGAAGCCATCCGTAAATTACAGGTTGAGAACCTTCCGCTCATCGTAGTCATCGACAGCGAAGGCAATAACCTATACGAAACTGCGATCAAGGAGTATGCAAAGATATGAGAAGAATCCTTTGATGGTACTCCGGAATATTTTCTTCGTGCCGGTCTACTGGTACAAGTTATGCTATCATGCCAGACACGTAGACAAATATACGGAAGAAGAACACTATAAATTATTAAAATACATCGATCACCGGGCAAATACATCCGGGAATATCCATATCGAGGTACACGGGCAGGAAAACATCCCCGAACAGGACGGATTCATGTTCTACCCGAATCACCAGGGCCTCTACGACGTGCTCGCCATAATGGAAGCATGCCCGCGCCCGTTCGCGGTAGTAGCAAAAAAAAGAAGTGGCCGACGTACCATTTCTCAAGCAGGTATTCACCTGCATGAAGCGCATACATGATCGACCGTGAAGACGTGCGTCAGTCATTGCAGGTGATCGTAAATGTCAGCAATGACGTGAAGAACGGAAGAAACTTTCTGATCTTCCCGGAAGGAACAAGATCAAGACAGGGCAATCAGGTACAGGACTTCAAAGGCGGCAGCTTCAAAGCAGCGACCAGAGCAAGATGTCCGATCATTCCGGTAGCACTGATCAATTGTTTCATGCCGTTCGATTCTAAGACAACAGAACATGTCAATGTACAGGTACATTTCTTAGAGCCGCTGCTTTACGAAGAATACAAAGACATGAAGACAACAGAGATTGCAGCAATCGTAAGAGAGAGAATCCAGCATACGATCAATGAAAATGTATAAAAGGATTACAGGGAAATGAGAGAAAAAATATTACAGGTTAAGACATTCGGCAGTTTTTCCATGATATATGACGGAAAATCCCTGTTCGGAAGAAAAGTAGGAGAGACACAGTTCGCTTCCATGATGCAGATGCTGATACATGAACGGAAAAAAGGTGTCAGCAGGGAACGCCTGGAACAGGAACTGTTCGGGGAACAGGAAGTGGAAAATGTACATCATGCCCTTCAGAGCGTCATTTACAACGCAAAGAAGAGACTGGAAAAAGCAGGACTTCCGGATGTAAACTATATAGAGATCAGAAATGGTGTCGTCTACTGGAATGACGAGATCAAAGTACAGGAAGATGCAACCGAATTTGACCAGATATACAACAGAATAAAACATGAGAAAAATCCGGATAAAAAGATAAAAGACCTCGAAAAAATATTCGAGATCTATACCGGAGAATTCCTTGTGAAACGGCAGAGTGTGATCTGGGTTGCCATTGAAGCAAGACGGTATGAGGATATGTTCCGGGAATGTGTAGAAGAAGCAGCCGGACTGTACCGGGAAAAGCAGAACTATACACAGCTTGAACATCTCGGGTATATGCATCGAATATCGAACCATTCTCCGATTGGGAGGCATTGACCATGGAAGCAATGGTTGCGCTGGGAAGATACGAAGAAGCCACCGATCTGTACGCCGAAACGGCAGAACGATATTTTGAAGAACGGGGATTAAAACCGTCCAAACGTCTTCTGGATTCCATGAACCAGCTTGGTAACCAGGTGATGCATTCCTACGACGTACTGGACAACATCCAGCACAATCTGGAAGAAAAAGGAATCCCGAAAGGGGCATATCTGTGCAGTTATCCGACATTCCGCGGAATCTATCATCATCTGGTGAGGATGCTGGAACGGAGCGGACAGTCGATCTATCTTATGCTGTGTACCATTGTGGACAGCAAAGGAAGACCGATGAAAGAAGGAGCCATGCTGGCAAAGAGACTGGCAAAGACTGGAAGAATCCATTTGCACATCGATCCGCAACAGTGACGTCGTGAACCATTACAGCAAGGGACAATACCTGGTACTGCTGATCAATACAACGAGAGAAGACTGTGCGGTAATTCAGAAGAGAATCAATTACAAATTCCTCACAGACCGGCAGAGGACCGGCGTGAGATATTATGTGAACAGTGTAGTATATGAAAAGGATCTTTAAGATAACACTTGAAGATCCTTCTTTCTTTTATCAAAAACTATTCAGCCGTCGAAAAGAGCTATTCAGCATGCGGGACGCAGGCAGGATGGTTCTTTTGCTATAATATAACAACATATTTCGATATATATATGACAGTCTGAAAAAGTCTAAGAAAAAAAAAAAGAAAAAAATACCATGCCGTTTTTTTAAAAAGAATGTTTAAGATGGTTTGGGCACGTTTGTCATGCCGTTTATTAAAATATTTTATAATCAAGATGAAAAAATAAAGAGGCTGAAGAGGCGAACCCCGTTGCTAAGCAATTTTTGAAAGGTCGACCGGTGGGATATCCGGAACGCCACTATTTTATAAAGCATGAGAAGAAACAGGGATAAAAATGGCCAGTGAGAACTGTCTGAAACGAGCTTTCAGATAGTTTTTTTACGGCCATATATGATACTGGGAAATGTATTTAAAGGAAAAAAAAAAAGATGAAAAAACATCTTGACAGTCTATAAAATACATGGTATTATATACAAGCTTTCGCAAACAAATTATTTAAAAGATTTGTAAAAAGAAAGCAAAAAATAAATTAAAAAGTTCTTGACAAACAGTTGAGAGTGTGATATACTAAACAAGCTGTTGAACAAGAAACAACAAAGAACCTTGATAATTAAACAATAGACAACAACCCTGAAAATTCTAAAGAGAATTATTCAGAACAGACATTTAATGTCGAACCTTAAAACAGTAAAATGGATAAGAAAGCTAGTAGTTTTCTTGAACTGGAACGAACTTGAAGTTTTTAAGTCCGAGTCAAATCGGAATTAAAGATTTTTTAACGAGAGTTTGATCCTGGCTCAGGATGAACGCTGGCGGCGTGCTTAACACATGCAAGTCGAACGAAGCACTTTGGAAAGATTGACTCTTCGGATGATTTCTTTTGTGACTTAGTGGCGGACGGGTGAGTAACGCGTGGGTAACCTGCCTCACACAGGGGGATAACAGTTAGAAATGACTGCTAATACCGCATAAGCGCACAGTACCGCATGGTACAGTGGGAAAAACTCCGGTGGTGTGAGATGGATCCGCGTCTGATTAGCTAGTTGGTAAGGTAACGGCTCACCAAGGCGACGATCAGTAGCCGACCTGAGAGGGTGACCGGCCACATTGGGACTGAGACACGGCCCAGACTCCTACGGGGGAGGCAGCAGTGGGGAATATTGCACAATGGAGGAAACTCTGATGCAGCGACGCCGCGTGAAGGATGAAGTATTTCGGTATGTAAACTTCTATCAGCAGGGAAGAAAATGACGGTACCTGACTAAGAAGCCCCGGCTAACTACGTGCCAGCAGCCGCGGTAATACGTAGGGGGCAAGCGTTATCCGGATTTACTGGGTGTAAAGGGAGCGCAGACGGTATTGTAAGTCTGAAGTGAAAGCCCGGGGCTTAACCCCGGAACTGCATTTGGAACTGCTGAGCTAGAGTGTCGGAGAGGCAAGTGGAATTCCTAGTGTAGCGGTGAAATGCGTAGATATTAGGAGGAACACCAGTGGCGAAGGCGGCTTGCTGGACGATGACTGACGTTGAGGCTCGAAAGCGTGGGGAGCAAACAGGATTAGATACCCTGGTAGTCCACGCCGTAAACGATGACTACTAGGTGTCGGGTGGCAAAGCCATTCGGTGCCGCAGCAAACGCAATAAGTAGTCCACCTGGGGAGTACGTTCGCAAGAATGAAACTCAAAGGAATTGACGGGGACCCGCACAAGCGGTGGAGCATGTGGTTTAATTCGAAGCAACGCGAAGAACCTTACCTGGTCTTGACATCCCGATGACCGCTTCGTAATGGAAGTTTTTCTTCGGAACATCGGTGACAGGTGGTGCATGGTTGTCGTCAGCTCGTGTCGTGAGATGTTGGGTTAAGTCCCGCAACGAGCGCAACCCTTATTGTCAGTAGCCAGCAGGTAAAGCTGGGAACTCTGGAGAGACTGCCGGGGATAACCCGGAGGAAGGTGGGGATGACGTCAAATCATCATGCCCCTTATGACTTGGGCTACACACGTGCTACAATGGTGGTAACAAAGTGATGCAACGTCGTGAGACAGAGCCAACCACAAAAATGCCATCTCAGTTCGGATTGTAGTCTGCAACTCGACTACATGAAGCTGGAATCGCTAGTAATCGCAGATCAGAATGCTGCGGTGAATACGTTCCCGGGTCTTGTACACACCGCCCGTCACACCATGGGAGTCAGTAACACCCGAAGCCGGTGACCTAACCGTAAAGGAGGGAGCTGCCGAAGGTGGGACCGATAACTGGGGTGAAGTCGTAACAAGGTAGCCGTATCGGAAGGTGCGGCTGGATCACCTCCTTTCTAAGGAATTAAAGTAGGGGTTGTTATCTATTGTTTAGTTATTAAGGCTGTCAAAAGCTTAATAATGATTTTTTTGGTGGCGATGCGCTTAGGGGAAACACCCGTTCCCATCCCGAACACGATGGTTAAGACCTAAGCGGCCGATGGTACTTCACTGGAGACGGTGCGGGAGAGTAGGTGGCCGCCAAATCTAAAAAAAAGATGGGCTTATAGCTCAGCTGGTTAGAGCGCACGCCTGATAAGCGTGAGGTCGGTGGTTCGAGTCCACTTAAGCCCACTTTATAAGCCTAAAAATAATTGAATATGGGGGATTAGCTCAGTTGGGGAGAGCGCCTGCCTTGCAAGCAGGAGGTCACGAGTTCGAATCTCGTATTCTCCACTTGATAATGAAAATCTTCATTATCATCTATGTACCTTGAAAATTGCATATAAGAAATAGAAATGATAAGATTTTTAAATATCTTAATCAAGACATCCGAGGTAATTGTTATAAACAGAGTAATAATTACTGTCTGAAGAAAACAGACGTAAATAAAATTGACCTTAAGCCAACGCCGATAACGCTATATCGGTGTAAGTGATCATTCATTCCCGTGGATGAAAGCAAGTTGGTCATGCTAGAAAGAGCGTATGGTGGATGCCTTGGCACTAAGAGCCGATGAAAGACGTGATAAGCTGCGAAAAGCTTCGGGGAGGAGCAAATATCCATTGATCCGGAGATCTCTGAATGGGGAAACCCACTTGAGCAAACCTCAAGTATCCTAACGCCAATCCATAACGTTAGGAGGGGAACCCGGTGAACTGAAACATCTAAGTAGCCGGAGGAAGAGAAAACAACATGTGATTCTGTGAGTAGCGGCGAGCGAAAACGGAAGAGCCCAAACCGGGATGCGTGCATCCCGGGGTTCGGACCGCATAATTGATTCAACAAATTTAGCAGAACGGTTTTGGGAAAGCCGGCCAGAGAGGGTGAAAGCCCCGTAAGCGAAAGATGAGTTGACATGGCGGTAGCCAGAGTAGGTCGAGACACGTGGAACCTTGACTGAACATGCGGGGACCACCCCGTAAGGCTAAATACTCCTTAGTGACCGATAGCGCATAGTACTGTGAAGGAACGGTGAAAAGGACCCCGGGGGGGAGTGAAACAGAACCTGAAACCATATGTTTACAAGCTGTGGAACCACTTTATATGTGGAACCGCGTACTTTTTTGTAGAACGGTCCGGCGAGTTGCGCTGGCTGGCGAGGTTAAGCACCAAAGGTGTGGAGCCGAAGGGAAACCAAGTCTTAATAGGGCGAATAAGTCAGTCGGAGCAGACCCGAAACCGGGTGATCTATCCATGTCCAGGTTGAAGTTGCCGTAAAAGGCAATGGAGGACCGAACCCACATCCGTTGAAAAGGGTGGGGATGAGTGTGGATAGGGGAGAAATTCAATCGAACCCGGAGATAGCTGGTTCTCCTCGAAATAGCTTTAGGGCTAGCCTCATATAAGTCTTGCGGAGGTAGAGCACTGAATTTCCTAGGGGGCGTCAAAGCTTACCGAAGAATATCAAACTCCGAATGCCGTGTAGATGTTGTATGGGAGTCAGACTGTACGAGATAAGTTGGACAGTCAAAGGGAAAGAGCCCAGACCTGCAGCTAAGGCCCCAAAATGTGTGTTAAGTGGAAAAGGATGTGGGATTTCAAAGACAACTAGGATGTTGGCTTAGAAGCAGCCATACATTCAAAGAGTGCGTAATAGCTCACTAGTCGAGAGGTCCTGCGCCGAAAATGTCGGGGCTGAAACACACTGCCGAAGCTCAGGAATGTACCTAGTTACATTGGTAGAGGAGCATTGTATACGGGACGAAGCAGTACCGATAAGGAGCTGTGGACTGTATAGAAGAGAGAATGCCGGAATGAGTAGCGAGAGGAAGGTGAGAATCCTTCCGGCCGAATATCTAAGGTTTCAGAGTAAAGCTGATCTGCTCTGGGTAAGTCGGGGCCTAAGGCCAGGTCGAAAGACGTAACCGATGGACAACAGGTTGAAATTCCTGTACCTTAAGTAAACAGAACTGTGGGGACACGTGTGGAGAGCACAAGCCGGAAATGGAAAAGCCGGTGCAAGGGGTAGGAGATACAGTAGGCAAATCCGTGTCATCAATCCGAAGATGTGATGCGTACCGAAATAGAAGTAGGGAAGAGTGTGAGCCATGCGTCAAGAAAAGCCGCTATTGTTTGTACTCGCGCCCGTACCGTAAACCGACACAGGTGGATGAGGAGAGAATCCTAAGGCCGACGGGAGAAGCATTGTTAAGGAACTCGGCAAAATGACTCCGTAACTTCGGGAGAAGGAGTGCCACTGAGAGGTGGCCGCAGAGAATTGGCCCAAGCAACTGTTTAGCAAAAACACAGGTCTATGCGAAACCGTAAGGTGATGTATATGGGCTGACGCCTGCCCGGTGATGGAAGGTTAAGAGGAGAGGTTAGCGGTAACGCGAAGCTTTGAATTTAAGCCCCAGTAAACGGCGGCCGTAACTATAACGGTCCTAAGGTAGCGAAATTCCTTGTCGGGTAAGTTCCGACCCGCACGAAAGGCGTAATGATTTGGGCGCTGTCTCGACAATGCACCCGGTGAAATTGAAATACCAGTGAAGATGCTGGTTACCCGCGCCAGGACGGAAAGACCCCATGGAGCTTTACTCCAGCTTGATACTGGGATTCGGTATTGCATGTACAGGATAGGTGGGAGGCTAGGAAGTGATAACGCCAGTTGTCACGGAGCCGCTGTTGGGATACCACCCTTGCAGTATTGGATTTCTAACCAGCGACCATGAACTGGTCGGGGGACAATGTCAGGTGGGGAGTTTGACTGGGGCGGTCGCCTCCGAAAGGGTATCGGAGGCGCCCAAAGGTTCCCTCAGAATGGACGGAAACCATTCGAAGAGTGCAAAGGCAGAAGGGAGCTTGACTGCGACACCGACGGGTGGAGCAGGTACGAAAGTAGGACTTAGTGATCCGGTGGTATAAAGTGGGATTGCCATCGCTCAACGGATAAAAAGCTACCCTGGGGATAACAGGCTTATCACTCCCAAGAGTTCACATCGACGGAGTGGTTTGGCACCTCGATGTCGGCTCATCGCATCCTGGGGCTGAAGTAGGTCCCAAGGGTTGGGCTGTTCGCCCATTAAAGCGGTACGCGAGCTGGGTTCAGAACGTCGTGAGACAGTTCGGTCCCTATCCGGCGTGGGCGTAGGATATTTGAGAGGAGCTGTCCTTAGTACGAGAGGACCGGGATGGACGGGCCGCTGGTGTACCTGTTGGATGCCAACTCCATGGCAGGGTAGCCAAGCCCGGACGGGATAAACGCTGAAGGCATCTAAGCGTGAAGCCCCCCTCAAGATGAGATATCTCATACGCAAGTAGTAAGACCCCTTGAAGACGACGAGGTAGATAGGTCAGAGGTGGAAGTGCGGTAATGTATGGAGCTGACTGATACTAATCGGTCGAGGGCATGACCAAGCAAGGTGATAGGTAGGATGAAAGAAAATATTTCTTGTATGCAGTTTTGAAGGTACATAGCTTCAATTGAAGATGGCCCAGTGGCTCAGTTGGTTAGAGCGCCGCCCTGTCACGGCGGAGGTCGAGAGTTCGAGTCTCTTCTGGGTCGTTTGTATGGGATCATAGCTCAGCAAAGCATAGCAGTTGAAAAGAATCTGGATGAAGTCGCAGTCGGAACAGCACTTGGCGATCAGACGAACAAAGTATTCTCCGGAAGTTTTGTTACGTATGGAAGAGGAAGATACGAAGTGACTGCAATCGGCATGAATACAGAAGTACGGGGAAAGATTGCAGATCTTATGAAGAATACATCAGAAAAGCGCACACCACTGCAGGTGAATCTTGATGACTTCGGAAAAAAATTGTCGATATTAATTCTGGTATTTTCAGGCATAATATTTGGGGTAAATGTATTTCAGGGAGAATCTGTTGGTTCAGCGTTTATGTTTGCTGTTGCGCTGGCAGTTGCAGCGATACCGGAAGCTCTTAGTTCGATTGTGACGATTGTATTATCTTTTGGAACACAGAAGATGGCAAAAGAACATGCAATTATACGAAAACTGCAGGCGGTAGAAGGTCTTGGCAGTGTATCGATTGTCTGTTCGGATAAGACGGGAACTTTGACGCAGAATAAGATGACGGTAGAGGATTATTATGTAAATGAAAAGAGAATACCGGCCGGAAAAATTAATCTGAAAAATGAAAATGAAAAACTGCTTTTTGAGATTCAGTATCCTGTGTAATGATTCAACGAATACAGACGGACAGGAGATTGGTGATCCTACGGAAACGGCACTTATTAATCTCGGAAGTAATCTGGGAATCGAGATTATGCAGGTAAGGGAACGATATCCGAGATTGTCTGAGGTTCCATTTGACAGTGAGCGGAAATTGATGTCGACAGCTCATAGAATTCAGGATGATAAGATGTTAACGGCTGATCATATAATGATCGTAAAAGGTGCTGTAGATGTATTACTGGATCGTATGGACAGAATCAGAGTTGGAAATACTGTAAGAAAGATGACAGATTCTGACTGTAAGAATATTTCCATGCAGAATATGCAGTTTTCCAGAGAAGGGTTAAGAGTTCTTGCATTTGCATATAAACATCTGGAAGAGGAAAAAGAAATCGGTACAGAGGATGAAGAGCATCTGATATTTATCGGAATGATCGCAATGATGGATCCGCCGAGAGAAGAGTCGCAGGTTGCGGTAGCAGAGTGCCTGAATGCCGGAATCCGGCCGATTATGATTACGGGAGATCATAAAGTCACGGCTGCGGCAATTGCAAAGAGGATTGGAATATTAAAAGGATGAGTCAGAAGCCTGTGAAGGTGCTGATATTGAAAATATGTCAGATGAAGATTTAAAAGACTTTGTAGAGGGAATCTCGGTCTACGCAAGAGTCTCTCCGGAGCATAAGATCAGGATTGTCCGTGCGTGGCAGGAAAAGGAAAATATTGTGGCAATGACAGGAGATGGTGTGAATGATGCGCCGGCTTTAAAACAGGCGGATATCGGTGTTGCAATGGGTGTGACCGGAAGTGAGGTTGCCAAGGATGCCGCAGCTATGGTGCTCACAGATGATAACTTTGCAACGCTTGTAAAAGCAGTGGAAAATGGACGAAATCTATATCAGAACATTAAGAATGCGATTCAATTTCTATTATCCGGAAATTTCGGGGCAATTCTGGTTGTACTGTATGCAGCATCCGTTGCCGGACTGCCGGTTGCCTTTTGCACCGGTACATCTGCTGTTTATTAATCTTTTGACGGACAGCCTTCCGCCCATTGCGCTGGGAATGGAACCGCATTCCAAAGCGGTTATGGATCAGAAACCGAGACCTGTGAATGAGTCAATACTTACAAAGCCATATCTGGTGAATATCGGAACCGAAGGTCTGAGCATCGGGATTATGACGATGGCTGCATTCTTGATCGGATACAGAGGACAGAATGCAGTTCTGGCAAGTACGATGGCATTTGGAACATTATGCATGAGCCGTCTGGTGCATGGATTTAACTGCAAAGACGATAAAACGGTAATATTCTCAAAGAGATTCTTTAATAATAAATATCTGATCGGAGCATTTGTCTTAGGTACTGTTCTGATCACGGGTGTTCTTACAATTCCGGGATTACATGCCATGTTTAAAGTTGTTACGTTGAGCCTGAAGCAGCTGATGACAGTATACGGGCTTGCATTGTTGAATCTTCCTGTGATCCAGGGAATGAAATATTTGAAAAGAGATAAAACAGAAATGGAATTGAAAAAGAAACGGTAAAACAGATCAGGGGGCTGATCGTATTTACGGCATTATTGATCGTCTGTCTGTGGAAATATGATGTTGTGATGGATGCGTTTAGATTCGTATTGAATATTTTATATCCATTTCTGCTTGGCGGCGCGATTGCATTCGTCTTAAGCGTTCCGATGAACTTTTTTGTGGAAAGAAAATTATTCACGGAGAAAAAGCTTCCTGAAAAATATAAAAAGAAAATATGCAAGAGGGATCAGTCTTCTGATCGTTCTTTCCGGTGTGATCGGGCTTCTTGCAATTATCATGTTCGGGCTGATTCCGCAGCTTGCCGGGACATTTGCCAGTCTCGGCAAGAGTATCCAGGATTTTATCCCGCAGCTGCAGGGGATGGGCAGATCATTGGTTTCATAATAATAAGGAGATCATGAATGTAGTCAACAATCTGGAATTTGACTGGAACAAGGTGATGGAGGCTGCGCTAGAGTTCCTGAAGAACGGAGCCGGAAGTATGCTGGAATCTACGATCAATACGGCGAAAAATATCATTGGTGCCGTGGGAACATTCTTTATCGCTTTTGTATTTGCAATGTATATTTTGCTGCAGAAAAGAAAAGCTGGGAAGACAGGCGAAAAAAGTGTTATTTGCATTTGTCAGAAAGGGAAGGGCAGATTGATCGGAATAAGCTGTATTGGCTGCGCTGGAGGTTCTTGCATTGACATACAAGACATTCTCCAGTTTTCTGACGGGACAGTGTGTAGAGGCTCTGATCCTGGGATCCATGTTCGTGATTGCGATGACGCTGCTTAGGCTTCCGTATGCACTTCTTACGGGAATTGTGATCGCATTTACCGCATTGATCCCGATCTTTGGAGCATTCATCGGCTGTGCGGTCGGTGCGTTTCTGATATTTATGGTGAGTCCGGTCCAGGCATTGATATTTATCGTACTGTTCCTGGTACTCCAGCAGATAGAGGGCAATCTGATCTATCCGCATGTGGTGGGCAATTCGGTCGGCCTTCCGTCTATCTGGGTGCTGGCAGCGGTAAGTATAGGCGGAAGCCTGATGGGTATCGTTGGAATGTTGATCTTTATTCCGCTGATGTCAGTGTTCTATGCTTTGTTCCGGGAAGTTGTCTACATTAAACTGCGGCAAAAAAGATTTATCCACAGGATATTGGTTGATTGTGGATTTCTTTTTGGGAATTAAGCATCGGTTTTATCTTTGTTGCCTTTAAAGGCTGCCCGGGTTATCCTGAAAATAAATAACAAGGATAACGGATAACAGACAGATAATGGCGAGCTGGAATGTAGTCCAGAATCTTTTTTCGCGGACTTCTTTCGCCTGCTGGAGAAGTTCCATACGTTTCTGTTCCATGCGGAGATACTCCATCAGATCTTCATCGCTGATGCGGGAGAGGATCTGTTCATCACGGTTCATCTCAATCTTGCGTTTGGAACGGAAATTAGAGAAGAACTCACGGAACGGATGTTCATCTTTGGAGCAGGATTTTTCCTGTTGTTCGTAAAGTCTTCTTCCAGGTCTTCGTCTTCTTCCGCATCTTTTTTCGAAAATTCTTTTGTATTTCGGGTGTCACTGAATTTGTCTGCGTTATCGGCAGCTTTACCGTCGGTAGTTTTGCTGTCGATAGTTGTTTGATTATCTGTGTTCTGGGGGTCGGTAATTTCCTTAGAAGCAGCCGTTTCAGTGTCTGTAGTTTCCTGCGCAGCAGAATATCAGCAACAGGATAAAGCACAACGTTGTCAGTGGCAGCAGGTGCGCTAGTTTCAGATTCCTTAGTCTTAGGTGATTCTTCTGTCGGTACTGCTTTTTCTATATTTTCGGACATGATTTTACCTCCGTATTCATTCTTATATTGTATGTTGTCTTTTATTTTATCTTTATTATCTTATCATATCAGCTATGAAGATAAAAAACAAATAAAGAGTGTATAAAACGGCGGAAAATAACTTGCAGTAGAAAAAAGCCCTTAAAAATGTTAAAATTGTAAGGAATCATTTGGAGGAAAACAAGATGCAGTTAATGAATGAAATCCCGGATACGTTCTGGAGTATGTTCCGTTCGGTCAAGCGGGATATTTATATTGAAGCACTTTTATGTATTAATGAAGAATACGAATATAATAACTATTTCCTGACGAAAGAAGTATGTATCCAGATCTTAAGTGATATGAATGCGAAGAAACGGTTTGAGTTACAGCGGGAGGAAAATGATACGGATTTTGATATGCTGGAGACGCCGTCATCAAGGATATTAAACTGGCTTCTGCGGGCAGGATGGCTGAAGCGTATCGAGGATTATAATACACTGGTGACGAATATTGTCATTCCGGATTATGCTGCGGTGATGATCGATGCATTTGAAAAGCTGAATTCGGAAGATGCGTCGGAGACGGATATTTATATCAGAATGTGTATGCGACGCTGTATGCATTTCGCAATGATCCGAGGGCGAGTATCGGGCTTTTGAGGACGGCACTGGTGAATACGAGGCGGCTGAATAAGGCACTGCAGGACATGCTTCATAACATGAACAAGTTTTTTGCAAAACTTTTACAGCAGGATTCGTACAGCGGGATTTTAAGAGAGCATCTGGACAGCTATGTGGAAGAGATCGTGTGGAAGAAGTATCATATTCTGAAGACGTCGGATAACTTTTACATTTATAAGATGGATATTAAGAAATGTCTGAGAGAGATCCGGGATGATGAGGCATTTATCATGAAGGTACAGGCGCGGTCGAAGATGCTTGGAGATAATCAGGATGATGTACTGGATCTGCTGGATCTGATCGAGCGGGGATTTGATGATATTGAGCACAGAATCGCTAATATGGATAAGGAACATACGAAGTACGTCCGTGCGACGGTAACGAGGATGAATTATTTGTTAAGCGGTGAGACAGATACGAAAGGTCTGGTGGTACAGCTTCTGAATAAAATGTCGGAAGATCCGGATCAGATGGAAGAGATCATCACAGAGACCGGAAAGCGCATGAATCTGTCGCTGCTGGAAATTCTGTCGGAGAAGTCTTTATATAAGAGAAGAAAATCCAGAAAAGACTTCATCAGCCAGCTCCTTCCGGATGAGACGACGGGAGATCTGGATAAGGATGATATCTTAAGACTGAACCGGATCCAGATGCGGTTCAGCAAGAAGCAGATCGAAGAATTCATCGAGAATAATATGGAAGATGAAGTGATGGATGCGTCGAAGATTAATATTGCGGATGAGGAAGAATTTGAAAAATTGATTTTTGGCTTATGATTACAGTACGCGTAAGAACAGCAGATATATGGTGCTGGAAGAAGAACCGGAGATGGTGGAAAAGGACGGATACCGGTATCCGGCATTAAGATTCGTGAAGAGACGGGCGTAATAGTGTGTAATAATTTGTAATGCAAAACAGAAAGAAAAGTGATGAACATAATATAAAGAAGTTCTGATAAAAGGAGTTCTAAGAATAATGATAGATTACTACGAACAGCTAACCCAGGAAGAAAAAAGAAGAGGTCACAGAGGTCATCCAGACACTGTACCGTCAGACATTTCTCCTGGAAAGAAAATTTGATAAACGTGCGGGAAGGATGCAGTATACAAAAGAATACCGTACCTGTACGAAGCATCTGGAATTTTTTAAAGCATATTTTGAGGTGGCGGGGATCATACTGCGGGAAAATGTACATATGGGTGTGATCTATATCCAGGGAGAGCAGTTATGGGGTGAGAAGCTGCCGCGTCTGGCGACGATCTATTTACTGGTGCTGAAGCTTATCTATGATGAGCAGATGCAGACTGCATCGTCGAGCAGCCATGTGGTGACAACACTTGGTGCGGTAAACGGAAAAGCTGGAGAATTTCATGTATTGAAGAGTCTTCCGTCAATTACGGAAATGAGACGGACGATCGCACTTCTGAAGAAGTACCAGATCATCGAGCCGCTTGATGTTCTGGAAGAATTAAACGAGTCGACCCGCCTGGTCATCTACCCTTGTATCCATACGGTACTTTTAAGAGACGACATCAGGGAATTATTAGCAACATTCAGTGAGGAGGATCAAATTGGAGACGAAGCAGCCATTCAAAGCACTCTCGAAGATATGCCTGAATAACTGGCATTACATAGATAAAAAGATACTGACGCTCAATGAAGGAATCAACTTCTTCACCGGACATTCCGGAAGTGGTAAATCGACGGTTCTGGATGCAATCCAGATTGTGCTGTATGCCAATACCGATGGCCGCGGCTTTTTCAACAAGGCGGCAGCAGACGATTCGGACCGTACACTGATCGAGTACTTAAGAGGTATGGTGAATATCAGTGAAAATAATGAGTCACAGTATTTAAGAAACCGTAATTTCTCCAGTACGATCGTGCTGGAGCTTACACAGACCAATACCAGGGACAAGCAGTGTGTAGGTGTTGTATTTGACGTAGATACGTCGAACAATGATATCAGTCGTCTGTTCTTCTGGCATACGGGAGAATTACTTCCGAATCATTACCGCTCGGAAGGCCGCTGTCTTACTACAACGGAAATGCGTGAATACCTGCAGCGTTCCTTTACACCGGAACAGTTCTACTGCGGTCCGAGCAATGAAAGATTCCGGAGACAGCTTTACGATATCTATCTTGGCGGTTTGGACATGGAAAAATTTCCAAAGCTATTCAAACGTGCGATCTCGTTCCGTATGAATATCAAACTGGAAGATTTCGTAAAGGAATATATCTGTATGGAGCAGGATATCCATATCGAGGATCTGCAGGAAAGTGTCATGCAGTATGGACGCATGCGCAGTAAGATCGAGGAGACGATGGAGGAGATCAGAAGACTGAAGCTGATCTGTGAAAAGTATGAGCAGTATGCAGAAAAATCTGATGAGGAGAAGGTGTGCTCTTATCAGATCGACCGTCTGGAGATCATGAACCATGAGGTAAAGAGTCAGGAAGCCAGAGACCGGATCAAGGTAAGACAGGAAGCCATCGAAGATCTGAAGAAGCAGCAACAGGTGCTGGAGCAGGAAGAAAAGGACTTGCAGAAAGAGTATGAAGAGATCATTCTGCGGATCGCAGACAGTGGGTATGCAAGACTGGAATCAGATCTGGATACATTAAATGAGACGCTGGAGCGCCTGAATAACGGAAAAGTCCGCTGGGAGCAGACTGCAGAGCATCTGAAGGTATGGACGGAGAAAGACATTACGCCAAATCAGGTGATCTGGGATATTGAAAAATTCGCAGACGGAAGCATTTCCGAAGAAGAGCTTGTGCGCTTGCAGGAAGGCTTAAAAAGATCTGCAGGAGGAGCTGGAAGACCAGAGACAGGAAGCGGATGCAGACCTTCGCCGGATCAAGAAAGAAGAGAAAGAGGCAAGAGCAGAATTAAAAAGAACTGAAGCAGGGAAAGAAGGCTTATCCGAGAGAGCTGGAAGAGGCGAGATTCGAACTGCGTAACCGTCTGCATGAGCGCTGCGGCAAGTTCGTGAATGTGCATATTCTTGCGGATCTTCTGGATGTGAAGGACGAGAGATGGCACAATGCAGTGGAGGGTTATCTTGGAAATAATAAATTGCAGCTGATCGTGGAACCAAAGTATGCCAGGGCTGCGATGGACATTTACCAGGAGATGGATACGAAACGTTTCTTCCGGGCAGCAGTCCTGGATACGGAGAAGCTTACGAAGGACAAGCATCAGGTACAGCCGGGCGCGCTGGCAGAAGTAGTAAAAGCGAAAGAAGCGTATGTGCAGGAATACATTAATTTCTTCCTTGGAAATGTAAAGAAATGCGAATCACTGGATGAACTGCGTGAGTGCAGGATCGGTGTGACACCGGATTGTATGCTGTACCAGAGCTACAAACTGCAGCACATGAATCAGAGAATTACACCAGAAGAGCCTACATCGGTGAGACGAGTATGCGCCAGAGAATCCGCAAGCTGGAAGAAAAATGTGAGAAGTTAAATAGCGAGAGAATGCCGGTACAGGAGCTGTTAGAAGAAATCCGCCAGGCAATGCAGATGGAGATGTTGAAGCAGCCGGCAGAGGATTATCTCGGATGGCTGGCTGACAGCAAGGCAATCATTTCCAAAGAAAAGAAAAAGGCTCAGCTTCTGGAACAGATGCAGAAGTTAAAGGATGAATCCGTTGCTGCATGGGAAGGCAAGAAGAAAGAAGTGCAGGCGGCACAGGATGCGAAGAAAGAATCCGTATCCAAGGTGCAGGAAGCAATCTGGGAGAACAAGAAAGAAATCGAACGTTTGAATGCAGAAGTTCTCGAATCGGAAGAACAGATGAAGGACGTGAAGAGAAAAGTAGCAGATAAACGTTACGAGAAGGAGTTCCAGGAATATCTGTCGGGCAGAAAATCAGAGAATTATGAGTATCTGAGACGTCAGATGGTTTCGCGGGTATATACGCTCAGGGAAGAAGAGGAAGACGCTTACCGGAAGCTGGTGGAAGAGAGAAGCAGTTATATCAGAGAATATCCGAACCGTACATTCTCAACTTCTATCCGGGACAACGCGCCTTATGAGAAGCTTTTTGAATTCGCTGTCCTGCGATCATCTGGAGACTTACAGAGAGTCGGCGAAAACACAGGCGAAAGCGGCTGTGGAGCATTTCAAAGATGACTTCATCTTCAAGATCCGGAGTGCGATCCTGGAGGCTTATCAGAGAAGGGATGAGCTGAACCGGATCATCAGCAAACTGGACTTCGGTAAGGATAAGTATCAGTTCGTGATCACGAAGAACAAGGGTGCAGATGGAAAATATTATAAGATGTTCATGGATGATTCCCTGCAGATCCGTCCGTCTGACTTAGATGATACGATGGACAACCAGCTTGATATGTTCACGATGGAGCATGAGAATCAGTATGGGGAGATGATGAACGAGCTGATCAACATCTTCATCCCGCCGGAGAACGCGACGAAGGACGAGATGGATGAGGCGAAACGTAACATGGATAAGTATGCGGATTACCGAACCTATCTGTCATTCGATATGCAGCAGATCATCCACGGTGAAAAGGATATGAAGATCGGACTGAGCAAGATGATCAAGAAAAATTCGGGAGGAGAGGGACAGAACCCATTATATGTGGCGCTTCTGGCAAGCTTTGCACAGCTTTATAAGATCAATCTGTCGCCGAAGATGCACCGGTCACCGACACTGCGTCTGGTTGTGCTGGACGAGGCATTTTCCAAGATGGACGCGGAGAAGGTGGCAAGCTGTATCCAGCTGATCCGCGGACTTGGCTTCCAGGCGATCATCAGTGCGACGAACGATAAGATCCAGAACTATCTGGAGAATGTAGATAAGACTTTCGTGTATGCGAACCCTACTGGAACCGTCCGGAAAAGAAAAAATGGATGTCATCCTATCAGATTTTCAGTAATATTACCGGGTGTTTTGTGCCGGGGATGAATTACTCAAAAATAGAAGAAGTACTGGAGCTGTTTTACAGACCATTACAAGAAGACTTGAAGAAAATAATTTCTATGAGATTCCTCCATTCAGGCACTATGAAGAAAAAATGCAGAAACAGCATCAATAAAATATTGAAAAGCTATGGATATCGCTTAAATGAGTTGGAGATAGATGAATTTTATAAGATGGTCATAGCAGTGTTGTTTGACGAGACATTTTTTGGAGCAGCATTTAAGATCAGTGGATATGAAAAGAAAAAATATCGGAAATATGAAGTGATGATCAGCCGGATACTGGATGCTGTGCTGGAAGATTATAATGATAATGTAAGGGAATTCCTGCAGACGATATTAACGGTATGGTTATCAGACAAGGTGAAGGTAAAGTCCAAGATCAACGCATTGATCTTAATGCATGGAGAGCACAGCGCATCAAGCATGGCAAGTCTGGCAAATGAAATGATCGGCGATTATGTCTATGAAGCATTTGATATGCCAATACAGGTACATACGGAAGATCTGATCGTTAAAGTGAATGATTATGTAAGAGATATCGAGACAAATGAGGGATTGGTACTTCTGGTAGATATGGGATCACTGGAAAGAATGTATGATAAGATATCTTGTAATGTAGACGGGGATCTGGTGATCGTTAACAATGTTTCAACGGCATTTGCACTGGAACTTGGATTTAGTCTCTTTGATAAAGCGGATATTTATCGTATTACACAAATGGATATGTCACAATTTAATATGAAAATGCAATATTATAAAGGACTGTCCCAGAAGCCGAATATTATTGTATCCTGCATTTCGGGAGAAGGAATTGCGGGTGGAAATTAAGGAAATTCTGAGCAGATATGTCAATACGGATGAAATTGATATTCTTACGATGGATTATTCGGAATTGAAAAACAGCTGAACAGAGGATCCGCAGAAGATTTCCATAATACGATAGTTGTCTTTACAACAACACCGCTTAGCAGTACGGTAGTACCAGTAATGAATGTGGAAGATCTGGTAAATGGTTTTACAAACCCGTCCTTTCCGGAATTTATGTTAAATAAAAGAAAATGTCAGGGAATTTACAAATGATATTATTAAGTTATTCACATTAAAAAGGTGTGGCATCCCGCCTGAGATTTCTGAATCCGGAAGTAGTTATGCAGGAAGTGGATCAGGTAATCCGCGGGTATGAAAACTACTATCATGTACAATTGCCGAATTTCCTTGGATTAATTTGTTTTTACATACATCGATAATGATTGAAAGAGTATTGGTAAAAAGAAGAATCGGGAAAAATAGACAGTATTGATACAGAAGGAATCAATGAGGAGAGCAGAAAATTTATTGAGGTTTCAAAAGATATTTTCAAATCCATTATGATGAAATATAAAATAGAAATCTCCGATGCGGAATATTTATTGTTATATCAGATATTACAGTCTGTCATTCAAAAATAGAATAGTGTCTAAAAGAAAAATAGTGTCCAAATGCATGATTAGACACTATTTTTTTTCGTACAAATCAGGAAAAAGCCTTGAAAATAAAGGAAATTTTTAATATTTTGATTTGAGAGAAAGTTGGCACGCTTCTTGCATGTAATAGAGTAGAATGCAAAATAGAATCTAAGGAGGAAGAGAAAAATGCATGTACAATTATGGCAAATGTTATTGATCATTGCTTATGGATTTTTTATCAACTATGACAAAAACGGAACAATGATCGGAACGTCACAGCCGGTCACAGCCGGACTGATCGTAGGATTGATTATGGGAGATTTGAAGACAGGTCTTTATATTGGAGCAACACTTCAGTTAATGACTCTTGGTATCAGTAGTTTCGGAGGGGCTTCTGTACCGGATTATCAGACAGCTGCTTTGGTTGGTAGTTATATTGCAATTTCGACAAAGCAGGATGCTTCTATCGGAATCACACTGGCAATCCCGGTTGCTATGTTAATGGTTCAGTTGGATGTGCTGAAATGGTCTATCAATATCTTTTTCCAGAATAAAGCAGAAAAATTTGCTGAAGCTGAGAATTACAAAGGAATTGAGAGAATGCACTATTGTGGAGTATTGTGTACGATGTGTACATCAGGAATTCGGTATTGCTGACAGTTATTTTTGGGCCAAAAGCTTGTTGGTGGAATCATCAATTACATCCCGGACTGGCTGTCAAGTGGTCTGTCAATCGCAGGTGGTCTGCTTCCGGCAGTAGGTATTGGACTTTTACTTCGCTATCTGCCTGTTAAGAGTTACTTTGGCTATCTTATTGCAGGTTTTGTTGCAGCAGTATATCTGGATATTCCGATTCTTGGAGTTGCGCTGATTGGTTTTGCTATTGCACTGATCATTTATAAAAACAAAAGCGTAGAAGCTGTTTCACCGGTTGTAGCAGGAGGTATGGATGAAGATGAGTAAGAAAGAAAAGACAGTTTTAACAAAGACTCAGAAAAGATCTCTGTTCCGTTGGTTTTTTAAATGGAGGGGCATCGCTGAACTATGAACGTATGATGAGTATGGCATATACATATTCCATGTTGCCATGGTTGAAAGAAAATTATAAAGGAAATCCGGAAGGATTGAAAAAATCAGTAAAGACACATTTACAGTATTACAACTGCAGTCCATATATGAATCCGTATGTTATGGGAGTTAACATGGGAATTGAAGGACAGGGAAAAAAGAGAACTCACTGGATGCGGTTATGGCAATCAAGACAGGACTTATGGGACCTCTTTCAGGACTGGGAGACAGTGTATTTGTTGTAATACCATGGACAATATTTGGAGCAATTGCTGCTAATATGGCATTAAACGGAAGTGTAGCTGGAATTTTCATCTGGATTCTTGTAACATGGATTTTAAAGGGACTTGGATATCCGTTATTTAAGGCTGGTATAGCTTCGGAACAAGCCTTGTAAATTCAATTGAAACAAAGATGAAAGTTTTAAAAGAGTGTGTTGCTGTACTTGGACTGACTGTAGTTGGTGCACTGATGCCGACAGTTGTAAAAAGCAAATGTTGCACTTACCTTTAAACAGGGAGATCTGAAAATGACAGGTACAGAGATCCTGGATCAGATCATGCCAGGGTTAATTCCGGCAGCACTTGTAGCACTTGTATACTGGATGCTCGGAAAGAAAGTAAAACCGGTATGGATTATCTTAATGATCATTGTTGCATCTATCTTATGTGCAGTATTTGGAATTTTAAAATAATAAAGAAAAAGGGAAGGTAATATAATGGAAGGAATTATACATATCAGAATCGATGACCGTCTTATTCACGGGCAGGTAGCAACACAGTGGACGAATGATCTTGGAGCAACCCGTATCATGGCAATTAATGATGAAGTTGCAACAAATCCAACATTAAAAACCGTACTTCGTATGGCTGCACCACCGAATGTCAGTACATCGATCATTACAAGAGAAACCGCAGTAACCAATATTAAAGCAGGAAAATATACCGGACAGAAAGTTCTGGTAGTGGTAAAATCTCCGTTTGATATCTTATATCTGATCGATCAGGGATTAGATATAAAGACTGTAAATGTTGGAAATATGTCAGCAAGAGAAAATACGGAACATTTACGTCCTACTATCAGTGTGACACCGGAAGAAAAAAGAAGCATTTAAGGAACTGTTAGATAAAGGAGTAGAGATTACAACAATTTTAGTACCAAGTGCTCGAAATCTTACTTAAAAGACAGTCTAGCATAAAAGGAAGGTTGGATATGTATAAAATAATTGTAGCAAGTCATGGTCCGATGGCTGAAGGAATGAAGAAATCACTGGAATTTGTTATGGGACCGGCAGAAAATGTAACGGCACTCTGCCTTGATGAAGAAGCGAATCAGTAAATTTTCGAAAGAGGCAAAGAGGCTGTTAGATGAACAGGATACAGAAGAGGTTCTTGTAATGGTTGATTTTCTGTTTGGCAGCCCATTTAATGAATTTTCAAAGCTTGCAGCCGGTTATGCCGGAAAGATGGAAATTATTACCGGGGTAAATCTGCCGGCACTTGTAGAAGCAGTGAATTGTCAGGAAGACGGAAGCAGTATGGAAACGGTAATTCCACAGATAAAAAGAAGCTGCGGTAATGAAAACTTTAAGAGAGATACTTGCAGAAGAAGAAAGTGGAGATGACGATGAATAAACCGATCTATCATATTACACCGGAAAAGGGATGGATGAATGATCCGAATGGACTGGTTGAATATAATGGTGTGTATCATGTGTTTTATCAGGCAGATCCGGAGCATCTGATAAATGAAAATATTGGATGGGGACATAAAATAAGCTCTGATTTGTTACATTGGGAGGAGTGCCAGCCGGCACTGCCCCTGATCAAAGTTATGACAGAGACGGATGCTTTACCGGGAGTGCAGTGATCAAAGATGATAAGATGTATCTGTTATATACAGGCCATGTGAATCAGGAAAGCGGATATATAGAAACACAGAATCTTGCAGTGAGTAAAGATGGAATTCATTTTGAAAAATATGACGGAAATCCGGTAATAAAAAACCCGCCGGCAGATACGACAATGAGGTTCCGTGATCCCAAAATATGGGAAAAGAATGGAAATTATTATGCAGTTATCGGTGGGGGAGACAGAAGATAAATGCGGAAAAGTTGTATATTACAGAAGCCGGGACCTGCAGGAGTATACGTATTGCGGAGTGTTTGCAGATTCTGACGGATCCATCGGAAATATGTGGGAATGTCCGAATTTTGTGCAGATAGGAAATACAGATGTTTTGATCATTTCACCAAAAGGATTGAAAAAAAGAAAATGGATTTTCTGCTTCGTTTGAAAGTGGGTATATGACCGGAAAGATGAATTATGAAGAAGGGATGTTCAGTCATGCTTCGTATAAAAAAATTAGATCATGGATTTGATTTTTTATGCACCACAGGTGATGGAGTGTGGAGACCGTAAAATTTTTTTGCATGGTTTGCAATTCCGGATTCGCCGGGAAAAGAGATGGAAGACGGATGGAGACATTTACTGACATTGCCAAGGGAATTAAAAGTAGCATCAGATAACAGTCTTCTCATGACTCCGATTGAAGAGTTGAAAAAAATTACGTACAAAAGTTCTCGAAAAGACGGTACCTGGAGCATCATGGAATTGTAATATCGAAAATCAGCCGCTGGAATTATTGCTGACCGGCCGATATGAAGAATTATGCTTTGAAATAGCTGATAAAATGAACCGTTGCTCGAACTTACTTTGAAAAAAAGATAATATAGTGTTAAAGCAAAAGAGAAGACGGATGGCAGATCCGTACCTGTAGTTATTATGATGATATCATGCGGAAAATGCAGATTTATATGGATTACAGTACAATTGAAGTGTTTATCAACGACGGCAGATATGTATTCTCAAGCAGAATATATCCGGTCGGATCATTGGATTTCAGGATAAATGCAGCCGCAGATAATGAAGATGGAAGTTTGGAAATATATTCTTTGAGTTTATAGTGGGGAACTTTATGATTCTTTCGATGAAACAAGGTCAGCAGCAAAAGCAGAAGCTGACACAAGAGCAAAGCTTTTTTTCTGGATATTTTAAAATTTAATAAAGAAGAATTGACGGATTATCTGGAGAAAGAATATCAGGAAAATCCATTGATTGATTTTGACCGGCGCGTTTTTAATAAAGAAGGTGTATCTTTTGAGGAGGATTTGTCAGATATTGAAAACAATGCCGTAAAAAGAATCGTTACAGGACCATTTGCGGCAGCAGACAGGATTTCTTTCAAAAAGAGTCCCGGAAAATATTGCGGAATTTTTAATCTATTCTTTAGACCGCAATGGCTATCTGCGGAGGAAAGTATAAATGAAGTGATAAAATTTTTTCCCGGAATATACGGAAGAATAAGTAGAGGATTTTATCAGATGTATGCAGCAGATGGAACCGACGGGGGTATTTGCAAGAAACCCTGCAGGAATGTATGGTGCTTCAGCTGCAGGAATCAGAATCAAAATATAAAATGAAATGTATTCAAATCGTGAAGAATCATATTCAATTGTTAGCTGACAATAAATTGCCGGAAATCAGCAGGCTGGAAAACAGTACACTCGAACAGATAACAGAATGTGTAAAAAATAATAAGATGTCTAAATCCAAAACCAGGAGCAGAGTATGCCGCTGATGCATCCTATATGGAATGTGAAGTAGAGGTCCTGAAAGAGAATGAAAGTCTGACTGTAAAAATGCTGAATAATTATGAAGCACTGCAGTTGCGACCGGAATATTATATGACAACGGATGAAACGATGACGGAGTTTGTAAAACCATATCTGAAAAGAATCCGTCTGCTGGTAGACACATTGAATGCACGGGAGAGGACACTTTTTTCTATTGTTTCGAACATTACAGAACATCAGAGAAATTTTTCCTTAAGGACGGCAGGCTGGAACCATTTACACTGAAAGAAGTTGCAGAAGAACTTGGAATGCACGAATCAACCATATCCAGAGCAATTTCAAATAAATCCGTGCGCTTTAAAAACAGGGAAATTCCGTTGAAATACTTTTTTTATCAGTAAAACGGTAAATGGGGACAGTAAAGATTGTGTAGAAGAAAGAATAAAAACTTTAATTGCATCGGAAGATAAACAGCATCCATTGAGTGATCAGAAATTGTCAGAATTAATGAAAAAAAGAGGGAATTGTTGCGGCAAGAAGAACGATCGCAAAATACAGGGAGCAGATGGGCATCTTGCCGGCAGCAAAGAGAAAAGTTTATTAGGGGGACGGGGAAAGTGGTTTTTTTCCTGTCCCTGCTGGCTTTTTTATAAGTTCAATTCCGAATGTGCCTTTTCATATTCCAGTTCATTGATGAAGTTCTGGATGACGGAGGACTTCCTTCAAGAGCATCCGCAATTTCATTGAAAGATTTTCCTTTGGCAACACTGGCAGGAAAGCTATGTGTCAAGAAGCTGGTTATGATGTCCGGACTTCCGGCAGGAGCACCTGGCGATAAGACACCAAACTGGTTCACATCAACCGTATCATGGCCGGATTACATGGTAGAAAGTGTCCGTTACCAGTGGGAAGACGTAGCTATTCCATGGTGGAAAGCATTTGTTGAACATTGTAAAAAGAACGGCGTAGAACAGATCGCAATCGAAGAATTCCCATGCTTCGTAATCTGGAAGGTGCAATCTACCATATTCATGGAAAAAGTGGATTTTTTTGTTTTCGCTGGTTCATTTACTTTATAAAATCATTACAAATCATTCATCAATAGCCATTTCCAGATCGGAATCACTTCAACACGAATTCCTTCACAGTCAAGAACAGCCTCTTCACTATTTGTAATCAGAATACATTTGGAGTCCGGTATGAAATTATTTAATTTGACGAAAGCACGGGTTTCACGTTCTCGTGTATCTATATTATCTAATACTTGCATACTGACCTGGATAGCCAGATTTTCTGACGGAACATAGAAGTCGATTTCCACATTATTTTCAAAAGAAGTAAACATTTTCTACTCCGTAACGCCGAATTAATTCGATGGCGACAAGATTTTCCAGTTGGGCAGATTTACAGTCTAGTAACATAAGTCCAAGAAGTCCTGTATCCATGAAATAATATTTGGGAGAAGTCTCTTTTTCTACCAGTTTTGCAGCATAGTTTTGCAGAGTAAAAAGCAAATAGGAGTCTGTCATGTAGCCAACATAATTGATTACAGTTTGTTTGCCAATAGATGTTCCTGTACTTTTTAATATATTAGTCAGTCTACTGAAAGATAAAGGTTTCGTAATAGATTCGGCAATCTTTTTAAAATCAATCTCACAGCAAAGTCATTGGTAATTTTATTTCTTGTTATGATATCACCAAGATATACGGTCTGGTAGATGCTATTCAAAAAAAACCCTTTTGTTATTTATTTCCGTTAATTCAGGGAAAGCTCCATATGTTACATATTGGTTATATTGGTTTTGCACATCAGCTTTATCTTTGGTGCTGATTACATCCAGATAATTCTTTTTTTCATATGATTGGCAATCAGGTATTCTGAGAAAGAATATGGATAAATATTCATAATCACAAAGCGACCGCCAAGAGTAGATGCAATTTCACTACTTAACATTTTACTGTTACTGCCTGTTATATTAATCCGATATTTCATATCAGCAATTCTACGGACAAATTTTTCCCATCCAGTGATATTTTGGATTTCATCTAAGAATAAATATGGTTTAACGTCAGTTCTGGATATCTCTAACCCGATTTCTAAAATAAGGTTTAAGTCAGCGGCGGTCATTTCTAAAAAGACGTTCATCTTCAAAGTTAACATAAACGATTTGTGATAATGGAATTCCATTTGCTTCCAATTGTTTTATCTGTTGATACATCATATAGGATTTTCCGGTTCTACGAATGCCAACAAAACAGTAATTGACATTTTCTTCCAGATAGTAATGTCTGGGAATAAGTGGATTATTAAGGTAGATTTCTTTTTGGTCAATCATGATTTGTTTTAAACTATCTCTATTCATAACATACCTCCAAAATATATAGAACAATTATATCCTATTTTTGTCTTACAAACAAGACAAAAATAGGATGCGATTGTTTTGCAATTAGAACACATATAAAAAAAATCATTCCTGCAATCTACATGTCATACTTTGTGGTATGCTTTGCAGAAGGCATTTTTAAGACATACTTTAGAATATGAAACTAAGGATAATATATGAGAGGTAAGAAAAAAATATGAAAAAAATCAACAGCCGTTTCAGGATCGGAGGCACTTCAATACGAATGCCTTCTACAGTTTTGCAACATAGCTTTATTTATTCTGGCATCTTCCGGCTTCTGTATTTTTTGGGGGATTCCCTGGTATTCTTTGAACTTACGAATGAAATAGCTGATGTTGTCAAAGCCACAGTTAATGGCAATATCAGAAACAGACAGTGAGCTGTCATCCAAAAGGATGGCAGCTTTTTTTGATGCGGTATTCATTCAGGAAGGCAAACGGTGTCTTGCCCATCTCCTGATGGAAATATCTGCAGAAATAGGTCGGGCTCATGCAGGCAATGGCTTTTTTTGTTATTGTTATACGGTTAAAATAAAATTAAATATATTAACTCTTGAATATACAAAGCAAATATGCTACAATGCAATTACTTCAAAAAGCATTCGCTTTTTACTATGAAATTAGATTGCCAAAAACTGCTGACAGCAAATATTTTTATCCCAAACTGGTAACTCGCTGGAATATTTCAAATATACAAAATTTAGAGATGGAAGATGCAATGGTTATGACGATCACCGAAATGAGAGAATTAAAAGAACAAAAAAAGGCTAAAGGAAGAAATCGCCGAAAAGTCAGGTATTGATATAGAACTGGCTGCAAAAAATATTTTATAAAAAAAGAGCAGATCGGGCAAAAGGAATTCTATGACCTGTTGACTTACAGTGAATTGGAAAAAGTGTTTGTAGAAGCAGATAAGAACAAAGCAGCAATGGGAGCATATCAGGTAAAGAAGCAGGGGGAATATACATTAGAGGATTACTATGCCCTGCCCGATGACCAGAGATATGAATTGATCGATGGCGTTTTATATGACATGGCAGCACCTGCCGACATTGAGATTGCGGTGGCTTTGCGATGGCGTTTTATATGACATGATAAGACGATGGTGCAGCCGGAGCACCTGCGGGCGTTACACATCAGATATGGGAGATTGTTTTCGAGATTGAGGATGTGGAAAAATCAGAAGGTGAATTGATTTTGGAGAAAATATGGATCTGATGATATGGAATGGATGGGGAGTGCCGGTTGGAATTTATGATTTTGGCACATTTATATTATAAAAAGAAAAAATGAAAATATGTTGAAAAAAATACTATACTGATAGAAGTACTACGAAAAAAGCGGTACAAAAACCAGAAATGGAGAAAAGCATATGAAATTAACAATATTAGGAACCGGAAATGCAACGGTAAGTGAATGTTATAATACTTGCTATGCAATCAGCGATGAAGGGAAACATTTCCTTTGTAGATGCAGGCGGTGGCAACCGTATTCTGAAAGTATTAAAAGACACAGGAATCGACATGAATGATATCCACGATATCTTCGTTACACACGAGCATGTAGACCACGTGCTTGGAATTATCTGGCTGGTGCGTATGATCGGACAGAGAATGAACCAGGGAAAATATGAAGGTGATCTTCGCATTTACTGCCATGAGGAGCTGGCAGAGAAGATTCAGGCAATCGCAAATATGACGATCCAGCAGAAGGTCTGTAAGCATATGGGGAGCGAATCCAGTTTGATGTCGTGAAAGACGGAGACAGCAGAACGATTCTCGGATGTCCAGTGACATTCTTCGACATTGGTTCGACAAAGGCGAAACAGTTCGGATTCACCATGCAGCTTAAGAGCGGTAAGAAATTCACCTGTGTTGGTGACGAGCCGTACAATGAGGTGGATTATAAATATGTGAAGGGCAGTGACTGGCTGCTTCATGAGGCATTCTGCCTGTTCGGTGAGGCGGATAAATTCAAGCCTTATGAGAAGCATCATAGTACAGTAAAAGAAGCATGCCAGCTTGCGGAAGAACTCGGCGTGCCGAATCTGTTGTTGTATCATACAGAAGAGACACATCTGGCGGAGAGAAAGAAGTTGTATACGGAGGAAGGACAGCAGTATTATCATGGCAATCTGTATGTGCCGGATGATCTGGAGACGTTTGAGATATAGAAAAGCAAAAGAAAATAAAAATAGATTAGAATGTAAGAAAACCTGCCGACGGGCAGGTTTTCTTTGCGTTCATTTTTGATCCGGAAGGGACAATAAAAAGTCAAAAACCCTGTCCCCCCATGGCTAAAAAAGATCGAGCATATTATCCAGATAAATCTCTTCCCTGACATGCAGTTGATATTCCGGCTTCGTCATATAATAGAGCAGAAATTCCAGAATCAGCGCACTTCCAAGCCCGCGTCCTTCAATCTTAAAATTAGAAAATCCCATTGGCATGTAAATATTCTGTATATCATCCACACTGATGAATCCGGGATTTTCCATTGCCTTGGAAAAGCGGTAACCGTTACCGCCATCCGGCGAAGCACAGTGAAACTCCGGGGCAGGATTTCCGAGATTCTTCCGGCTGACGGATTCATAACAAGTCTTTCTGTCCTTACAGCCGAACCAGCAGCATTCATTGCATAAGAATTCTACTTTATCTTTCTGGTGTTGCGACATCAGGTCTAATTTATCGAATACTTTGTTTAACCGGAAGTCCGGTACAATATAACGGAAATCTTCTCGGTTTATTTCAGTTAAAAAATCCTGAAAATCTGTCAGAACTTTTGTGGTTGAAGAGATAAGGTAGAGATCAGGATAATTTTTTTTGTAAATAGTTTAATAAAAGCTCGGAGTGCACGATCACGCCATTCTGGAGTTGATGTGTATGTGGTGAATTATCAGCATCAGAGGCGTGTTCGAACATTTTACAAAGCTCGTTACATTTCTTATCTGTAAGATGTTCTTCCCGTAGCAACGAATTACTGAACGTCAGCCGGGCCGAGATGCCGTATTCCCGCACCAGATCAAGCACGTCTTCCGGATCAGAATATCCAAATGAAGTACGCCCGCCGCCCCAGATACAATCCGAAGGAGCGCCATAGATCGAGCCAATCTCACACCAGTCGTAAAAATATTCCCTGTGTTTCCGGAATAATGGAAGGAATATGCGGTACAATTCGTAAAATTCAAACAGGCCTGGGAGGTGGTAAAAGGCAGTAGGATTATTATTTTGAATATTTGCTGTAGTTGCTGTATTCATGTGGTTACCTCTGGAAAATTTTCTATGGTTAATGATAACACATTATCTCGGCAGTGAACACGTATATTTCCGCATATGATACACCACATATACTGCGATCACAAGTTCCGTAAGCGGCATTGCAGACCACAGACTTCCGGGCAGGCAATGTCCTTATAGCATATTTTTAATTTATGTCGAGGTTTTACATGCATTTCACTTGCATTATCCACATACACGTGTATAATGAATCTTGTTCGGTATTTTTGAAAAAAAAAAGTATAGTAATAGAAAACTTTTGAAAATGTGGAGGTGAAAGCGTGGATATCGGAAAGAAGCTGAGGGAGCTTAGAAAGCAGAACGATCTGACATTGGAAGATCTGGCTTCGCGCAGTGAGCTTACGAAGGGATTTTTGTCGCAGGTGGAGCGTAACCTAACGGCACCGAGTATTGCAACACTGGCGGACATTCTGGAAGCACTTGGAAGTAACCTGTCGGAATTCTTTCATGAAGAGGAAGAAAAGCAGATCGTGTTCGGAGTAGATGATTTCTTCGTTGATGAGAAAGAAGATTACCAGGTGGAATGGATCATTCCGAATGCGCAGAAGAACCAGATGGAGCCGATTCTTATGACACTCTATCCGCATAAAAAAGAGCCATGTCCAGACGTCATATACGGGCGAGGAATTTGGCTATGTACTGAAGGGAAATATTACGATTATGCGCGGTGGCTAAAAAATATAAAGTGAAAGCGCATGAGACGTTTTATATGGATGGTGCGAAGAGTCATTATCTTTATAATCACGGGAACAGCCCGGCAAAGATATTGTGGATCACGACACCGCCGATTTTTTTAAAAAAATAAACCAGAGGGCAAACAGAAGAAAAAGGATTATGAAACGATACCTTGTCCCCTTTAAAAAGGAGAAAAATGGAAGAGAAAAAACTAATTGAATTTCGCAACATTGTGAAAAGCTTTGACACCCAGGTTGTATTAAAAGGAATCAACCTGGACATATATGAAAATGAATTCGTAACCCTGTTAGGACCAAGTGGATGTGGTAAGACTACACTGCTCCGAATCCTTGGAGGATTCCTGGATGCGGACGAAGGAAAGGTGATCTTTGATAATGAAGATATCACCGGAAAGCCGCCGTATGAACGAGAGCTGAATACCGTATTCCAGAAATATGCATTATTCCCGCATCTGAGCGTATATGAAAATATCGCATTTGGATTAAAGCTTAAGAAAATGAGTAAAGATATTATTGAACAGAAGGTTATGAAGATGCTGAAACTGATCGGTCTGGAAGGCTATGAGGATAAGAATACGACCTTACTTTCCGGTGGTCAGCAGCAGCGTGTGGCAATCGCGAGAGCGCTGGTCAACGAGCCGAAGGTACTGCTTCTGGATGAGCCGCTGGCAGCGCTGGACTTAAAGCTTCGAAGGAAATGCAGTATGAACTGAAGCGCATCCAACAGGAGGTCGGCATTACATTTATCTTCGTAACACACGATCAGGAAGAGGCACTTACGATGTCGGATAAGATCGTCGTTATGCAGAAAGGTGAGATCCTTCAGATCGGAACCCCACAGGAGATTTACAATGAGCCGACGAACCGTTTCGTTGCAAATTTCATCGGAGAGAGCAATATCATTTCCGGAAGGATGATTGAGGATTACAAAGTCCGTTTTGATGATATCACATTTGACTGTGTGGATCTTGGATTTAAGGAGAAAAGGAGCCGGTGGATGTCGTCATCCGGCCGGAGGATATCGATATCGTTGATGTAAAAAAGACGGAAAGATGACAGGGAGAGGTATTAAGTGTTCTGTTCAAGGGTGTGCACTATGAGATCATGGTGGAGACGGTTCCCGGGAACGAGTGTTACGGTCAACATGCGTGTCATCCGTAATCACGATGTGACCAGCGAAGACGGAAGCGAGAAGATCAGTGCCAACAACTTCTATGTAGATCTGGAAGATGTGGAGAATCTGGATGATAAGGAAATTGTCGCACTGTCGAATGCACAGGCATGGGAGACGGAAAGTGATGAGTACATTTCCATTGCAAATATTGAATATGAACTAGAAGCAAAAAGAAGGACAGTATCCGGTAACATTCAGCACAGCAAACGGAACCAGCATCGAGAGAACCATCTTTGTAGTTAACCAGCCGTTCGTTAAGAATGAGAAGGCAAATGAAGGTGTTATGGCATTCAACTTCTTCAAGACGGTAGATGAGATTACAGAATCTCAGGCATTGGATACGGATCTTAAGACATGGGCAAATGCACAGGGATGGAAACTGACGGATGAAGACCAGAGCGTGGACATCAGTGTAGACTATGATTTTGATCCGGAAGAAGTAACAGAAGGCGTGTATGAGATTACATTTTCCACTACGGGACGTGAGTTCAAGATCCATACAACGGATTATTCGGAGGAAGGACAGGAGGTCGGCCTGACATTCTTCCCGGAGGATATTCATGTTATGGAGAGGATGCTGTACTAAGATGAAGAAATTTTCACAGCTTGCAGTCCCGTACATTGTATGGGCGGTACTGATGCTGGTGTTCCCGATGGTTCTGATCGCACTTTATTCGGTGACAGACCAGGGAAATACCATTCTGTCGTTCACATTTACACTGGAACATTATGCCAAATTTTTACCGACCCGGATTTCTTAATAATCCTCTGGCGTTCCATTGTGATTGCGGTAAAGACAACAGTGATCTGCCTGCTTCTGGGCTATCCGATTGCATATTATATTGCGCGCAGTGAGCAGAAAAAGCAGAATGCGCTGATTCTTGTAATCACGATCCCGATGTGGATCAACATGCTGGTAAGAACATATGCATGGATCGGACTCTTAAGCGACGGCGGTCTGATCCAGAGAATCCTTACAATGGTGGGACTTGGGAAAGGGATCACTTCTTTATACAGAAAGGGCAGTGCTTTTGGGAATGGTATATAACTTTCTGCCATTCATGATCCTGCAGATCCAGACGTCACTTAGTAAGATGGACAATTCCTTGCTGGAAGCGAGTGCAGACCTTGGGGCAAGCCCGGCGCAGACATTTAAGCGTGTGACACTGCCGCTTTCCGTGCCGGGAATCATCAACGGGATTACGCTGGTATTTCTTCCGGCAGTCAGTTCTTTCTTCATACCGAAGCTTCTGGGCGGCGGACAGTATTTCCTCATCGGAAATCTGATCGAGAACCAGTTTATTACCGTGGGAGAATGGAACTTCGGCAGCGCCATTTCCATGATTATGGCAGTCATTATGATGGTACTTATGATGGTTGTCCGTAAGATCGAGATTCGTAACCAGGGCGGAAAGGGGGTATAATCGTTATGAATAAGGGAAAACGTCCAATTGGGAAGATCCTTATGATACTGTCGGTTGTATTCTTCTACCTTCCGATCCTGTACATGATTATATTCTCATTTAACGATGGAAAATCATTTACAAGTTTTACCGGATTTTCCCTGCGCTGGTATCAGCATATGCTGGAATCGGCAGATATGATGGATGCACTGTCGACGACATTCAGTATCGCGCTGCTTGCGACATTTATCTCAACAGTAGCGGGAACAATTGCAGCGATCGGAGTCAGCAAGTCGAAGAAACTGATACGTGACCTGATGGAGCAGGCGAATAACCTGCCGATCATGAACCCGGAGATCGTAACTGCGATCGGATTCATGTTATTATTCATCACATTCCATGTGGAAAAAGGATACGTTACCATGCTTCTGGCACATATTGCATTCTGTATACCGTATGTTATGTTATCGGTAATGCCGAAGATCAAGTCACTTGATCGAACCTCGCAGATGCGGCGATGGACTTAGGTGCAACACCGTGGCAGGCACTGACAAAAGTTGTCGTGCCGCAGATCACGCCGGGAATCGTAGCCGGGGCGCTGATCGCATTTACCATGTCGGTGGATGATTTCATCATCTCTTACTTTGTAACCGGACGTGGTGTGAAGAACTTAAGTATCATGGTGTATACAATGAGTAAACGTGTCAACCCGAGTATCAATGCAATCTCGACACTGGTGGTTGTGATCATCACGATCGTACTTGTGATCATCAATGCTGCACCGGCACTTTTTGCAAAACGTGCGAAGAGAAACAGCATCGGCAGACGAATGTACTGTTATCGGCAGTTGCGGTTGCGTGTGTACTGGCGATCGTAGCCGGAGTTGTGACATATAATAACAAGAAAGAGCCATTGCCATTCGAGGGGCAGACGCTTCGTATCTACAACTGGGGCGAGTATGTAGGTGAACATATTATCCAGGATTTCCAGAAAGAGACAGGGGCAACGGTACTTCTTGAAAATTTTGATTCGAATGAACAGATGTATATTAAGGTTGCAAATGGAGAAGCTTACGACATTCTTGTACCAAGTGATTATATGATCCAGAGACTCATTTCCGAAGGATATTTACAGAAATTGGATAAGTCGAAACTGAACTGTATGGATAAATTATATGATGCGGTCAAAGGACTTCCGTATGATCCGGAGAATGAATATTCTGTTCCGTATTTCTGGGGAACAGTCGGAATCGTGTACGATAAGACAAAAAGTCGACATCAAAGACCTGGAAAAAGAAGGCTATAACATTTTCCTGGATCAGAAATATAAAGGGGACATCTACCTGTATGACTCAGAGAGATTCCTTTATGATGGCACTGAAGGCATTGGGATATTCGATGAATACGTCTGACGAAAGCCAGATCCAGGAAGCGTATAACTGGCTGGTTCAATGTGTACAGACCATGAAGCCGGAGATCGTTACCGATGAGATCATTGATAACATGGCACAGGGAAGGAAGGCACTTGGTCTGATCTATTCTGGAGATGCGACATATGTGATCAATGAGAATGAAAACATGGGATACTACATGCCGGAAGGTGGAACCAACCAGTGGTCCGACGCCATGGTCATTCCGAAGAATGCGAAGAATCCGGAACTTGCACATGCATTTATCAATTATGCAAGTGATTATGACGGAGCTTATGACAATTCAAGTTATGTAGGTTATACATCGGCGAATAAGAAGGTTATGAAAGATCTGTATGGCAAGGGCGGAGAGTTCGAAGGAATTGATGCATATATACCAAGAACAGATAATAAGAATGATGAAGTCTTTGAGTATAATGAGGAGACGAAGAAAGAGATCAGTAATCTTTGGAGTAAGGTGAAGATTGCGGCTAGTAATACGAATTAATAAAATGGGACGGGGGATTGGAATTTTCCCCCGTCCCATTTTTAAAATAAATACGCTCGAATCACATCAAACGACGCCGGCCCAACATCCAGAACCGCCTTATGAAACTGCATCTGCGTAAAGTTATCTTCCCACTTATCCACAGCATCTTTCTTAAGTTCCAGAAATTCCAGATATCCAATATAGTATTTTAAGTAATTAGCCGGATCAGCAATGATCAGATCATAGATATCCTCAATGGTCGCGTCATCCGTTATCCCATAAGTGTGGAAAAATGCTGCCGCATCGGCAAGTTTCCAGCCGTCATAATGAATTCCCATATCGGCAAGTGCATATAGTCCCAGAATGACAGAAGAGTTGCGTTGAAATATTGTGGCCTGTTCTTTGGTCAGTGTGGAAAAGTAGTAACTCATCATCTCGCTGTAAGTGGCCCATCCCTCTGTGTAGCCGCCGTAGTTCAGTACACAGCGGATTGGATTGGGATGAAGGCTTGCGTAATAGACATTCTGGTATAAATGTCCGGGGTAGCCTTCATGGGCGAAGGTGGTGAAGAGAGAAAGGTTGTCGGTGATGTGCCCCTTGTTAATGTAGATTACATTTTCGGAAGTATTGTCGATGGCCGGGATCATGTAGAAAGCCGGACTTAAGTATTCTTCCATGGATTTCTGGACGTATTTGATCTGTGTATGAATCTGTGGATATGGTGGAAAATCCTTTTGTAATCTTGTTTGATAATGTGGATAAAATCTTTTCAGGATCAGATTCGGAGAGTAGAGTACCTTGTGAGCTGAAAATGTCGGAGGTTACGGAAGATGAGCCAGAGGAGGAGTCTTCTGTCAGCACTCGCTGCATAACTGTAAGATCCGAAAGTATCTGTGTATTTGCAAGATTTTGCAGCTCTGCAATACTGCGGGAGGAACCAGTCTCACTTCTTACCAGATATTCGTAATAAGTCCGGCCATTCGGAAGATAGCACAGCCCGTTATTGTTTTTGCCGGAACTGCGGAGTTCGGACAAGCCGGAAATAAGTTGTTCATAGGCCGGAAAAATATATTTTTTATGTAAACGTTGTTTTGCCGGGTATAGGCTTCCCGCTGTTTTTCGGTAAGGACACCGTCTTTGGCAGAAGCAAGTTCTTCCAGCCGTTCCACGAAAGAAGAATAGAGATAATTGCTTTCTTTTAAATTAACAAAATCCCGGCATTCTTTGATGATGGAGTCGGCAGTATAGGATGCCATAAAAGGCCGGATTCGGATTTTTGTGTGTTCAAAATTCAGGATAGATCGGAAGTATTCCGGTGTTTTAGTAAGAAGCTGCAGATAGTTTTCAATATCGGAAATCTCATAAAAACGGTATTCTGATAAGATGACCGGAAGCTGTGACTGAGTTCCTGTGAGAGGTGCAAGTGGTTCGTCGTAGAGTGTATAGGGGACAGATCATAGGCAGAATTCAGATAGTCATTCAGCACATCATAAGTAAGACGGTTGTCTTTGGAAAGAGATATTCTGTTATGAGGAGCGAAGTCTGGTGCGTTCCGCATCGACACTAGACCGGACCAGTTCGGGATCGGTGGTACATTGTCCATAGGAAATGGGCGCATTTTTTATGCCATATTTTTCGGGATCTTTTAAGGTGTAGTGGAGAGTAATTGTATTTCCACTGATTTCCTGTCGGAAAAGTTCAGAAGTATATTTCGAAAATGCCTGATCCGCATTCTGTTGAGAATGAAAGAACAGAAGAAAAAAGGAGTAGAAGTACGGATGCAGACGGAAGCAAAAAGAGTAATGGCTTCCGTTTAAATTTTTCGAGAAATTTTTTGCATAAAAATCCCCATATAAATCATTTGTATCATTTATATGGGGATTTCCTGCAAATATGTATTCATTGTTTATAACCGGAAGCCAATATCATAAACTTCCGGTAACTTATATGACTTATAATCCGGTAATCAGCTCAACAATAAAGACGCCGAGACATGCGAACAAGGATACCTTCAGCAGGCTCTTGCCACGGTAGGCCAGAAATACGGCGATGATAAATCCGGCAAGTGCAGACCAGATATTCGCAGTGGCACTGAGGATTGCCGGGAATGTCATAGCAGCAAGCGTCACATAAGGGACATAGTATAAAAATGATTTGATATACGTGCTTTTAATCTCTTTGCGGATCAGCGTCAGCGGAAGCATACGGATCAGGTAAGTAACTGCCGCCATCACAAATATGTAAATGTAAATATTATGATTCATGGTGTGCCTCCTTTGTACTGTCACTCAATTCGCCAGCTTCTTCCAGTTCATCGTACTCGTCCTCTTTCACCGGGAAGAAATAAGCCGCAATTCCTGCAATGATCAGAGTAATGATGATAATACGGAATCCGGATGAAATATTCCTAAGCCCGGGTGTTTTGTCAAATAAAAAGCTGGCTGCCATGGAAATGACAACAACACCTGCGAGTACACGGTTGTTACGGGCCGGCGGGATGATGATCGCCAGAAACATACCATAAAGTGCGACACTTAATGCACTGACAACACGAGCCGGTAATATATTACCGGACAGGATTCCAAGAAATGTACCGAATACCCATCCGAATACAGAGATAAATATAACCCCGTAAGAATAAAACGGACTCAGTTTTCCACCCTTGCAAACTGTGACGCCGAAGATCTCATCGGTCACACCGTAAGCAATGAGAAAACGGTGGAACAGCGGCGCTTCCGGATCAATCTTCTGCGAAAGCGCACAGGACATCAGACAGTATCTTAAGTTGATGATAAGCTGTGTGATGGCCATCTCTATATAAGAAGCGGTCGATGCGATCAGTGACAGCCCTGCAAACTGCCCGGCACTGGTCACATTGGTAAGAGAGATCAGAACCGCATCAAAGATCGAAATTCCGACTTTTTTGCCATGATCCCAAATGTAAATGAAACCGCTATGTATCCAAGACAGATCGGTATTCCGTCCTTGAAACCGGCGGTGAAATATTGTCTTCTGGTCATAATAAATTCCCCAATCTTATGTATAGTTTCTGTAAATAACGAGAATATTATAAGCTCTCTGATTGGTTGCGTCAATGATGTGAAAAGTGGAAGATGGGAGAGATTGAGAACAAAGATAACAGTATACTATGTAAACGAATAAAAAAATGAATAGAAATAATTCAAAATAGCTGCCGAATTAGTGGAAAACATATAAAACATATAAAACATATTGACAAGGTAGGGTAAAAGCAGTATCATACGCATATCGAATCTGAGATACGAAAAATACACATAGATGGAGTGATGAGTATGATAAAAGTAGAACATGCAAACAAAACCTTTTCCGGAAAATACGGTAAGGTACATGCCTTGCAGGATGTAAGCATCCATGTAGAAAAGGGAGACATTTACGGAATCATCGGATTCTCCGGAGCCGTAAATCATTGATTCGTCTTGTAAATGGACTTGAAACACTGGATAGCGGAACTGTAACGGTTCATGGAGAAGAACTTGGAAGTCTGAAGAAACCGCAGCTTCGTAAATTAAGAAGAAAAATTGGAATGGTATTCCAGCAGTTCAACCTTCTGGAATCCAAAACAGTTTATCATAATATAGCATTGCCGCTGATTCTTGAGAAAGTACCGAAGGCTGAGATTGACAAGAAAGTCAAAGAAGTTCTTCAGTTTGTAGAACTGGAAGACAAGAAAGACGTGTATGTCAGCCAGCTTTCCGGTGGACAGAAACAGAGAGTCGGAATTGCAAGAGCATTGACAACAACACCGGATATCCTGCTTTGTGATGAGGCAACCAGTGCCTTGGATCCACAGACAACAGAGGCAATTCTGAAACTGCTTAAGAAGATTAATCGTGAGATGGGGGTTACAATCCTTCTGATCACACATCAGATGCAGGTGGTTCAGATGATCTGTAATAAAGTAGCAGTCATGGAGAAAGGTCAGGTAGTCGAGGCAGGAAGTGTACTGGATGTATTCGGAAAACCGCAGGCACCAGTTACAAAGAGATTTGTTCAGACTGTTGTGAATGATCAGATCCCTGAAAGCATCATAAGTCTTGTAAAAGAGCAGAAAGAACATTTCCGTGTAGAACGACTGAAATTTATCGGAAGCAGCGTAAAACGCCCGGTTATCTCAGATATTTGTCATGTAGAAGGAATTGTAGTAAATATCTTAGGAGCAACCGTTCAAGAACTTCAGGACAACATAATGTGTGTGTTCATTTTACAGTTGCTAGGATCTGAAGAGAAGATTCTGAAAGCAGAGAAACAGATTGACGAAAACGGAGTAATCAGAGAAAGGGTAGAGGTGATTTAATGGATCAGCAGTATTTTGGAGTTTCACTGGAGAAATTACTGACTAGTGGAGGACAGACTTTATATATGGTGGCATGGTCATTGATCATCGGAACCATCATAGGAATCATTCTGGCATTGATCCTTGTGCTTTGCCACAAGGGCGGACTTGCAGAGAATCGGATTCTCTACAATATCGTAAGTATCTACATTAACATTGTAAGAAGCATTCCATTTGTAATCCTTCTTGTAGCAATCATGCCACTGACAAGAACAATTGTTGGAACTACGATTGGAAGTACGGCATCATTGGTACCACTTGTTATTTACATCAGTCCATATCTGGCACGATTGATGGAGAACAGTTTGTTGGAAATTAATCCGGGTATTCTGGAAGCAGCAGAAGCGATGGGAGCTACAACATGGCAGACTATTCGTTACTTCCTTCTTCCTGAGACACTGGGATCTATTGTTCTGGCACTGACAACTGGTACAATCGGACTTCTCGGAGCATCTGCGATGGCAGGATATGTAGGTGGAGGCGGTGTCGGAGATTTGGCACTGACTTATGGATACCAGAGAATGAACACACCACTGATGATTTTCACAGTTGTAGTACTGGTTATCTTTGTACAGATCCTTCAGTTTGCGGGAAATACAATTTCAAGAAAATTAAGACAGCATAAATAAATATCAGAGTTCTGTAAGAAAAAAAAAAACAGGACAACAAGCCTGGTAATAATAGTTGTGAGTGTTTACAGTCACTGTGTAACGACAGCCGGACATGAGATAGATAAAAGAATAGGGAGATTTAGATTATGAAAATGAAAAAAATTTATTGCAAGTGTATTAGTAGCGGCAACAGCATTTGGTCTTGTGGCATGCGGAAACTCAGGAACAGGCGATTCAGCAAAGAGTGATTCATCAGCAAAAAGCACAGATAAGAAGGAAATCGTCTATGGAAAATCTCAGGGACCATATACAGAGCTTTTTTGAAGATGCCATCGTTCCGATTCTTGAAAAAAGAGGGATACACCGTAAAGGGCGTTGATCTTTCTGATCTTCAGACAGCAGACGTTGCATTAAATGATGGGGATGTCGATGTCAATGTTGAGCAGCATACTGCTTATATGGAGAATTTCAATAAGAGCTATGACGGTGATCTTGTAGCAATCAGCCCGATCCCGACTGTACCGGCTGGTGTATATTCAGATAAATATGATTCGATCGACGATATTCCGGACGGTGCAAAAGTCGCAGTTCCGAATGATGCCGCCAACACTGCAAGATGCTATCTGATGCTTCAGAAGATCGGCTGGATCAAACTGGATGAGAGTGCAGATCCATCCGCAATAACACAGGATGATATCACTGAGAACCCACATAACATTAAGTTTACAGAGATGAACAGTATGACGATTCCGGCAACGATGGCTGATTTTGATTATGTAGCAATTACAGGAAGTGTTGTATACAATGCAGGAATCGATGCTTCTACAGCACTTGCGAACGAAGATATCCAAGATTATCTTGTACTTCAGGTTGTAGTAAAAAAAGAGAACAAAGATGCAGCATGGGCAAAGGCAATTGTGGACGCTTATCATTCTGATGAATTCAAACAGTATATGAAAAAAACAATGATGGATTATGGTGGATCCCAGAGGAGCTTCAATAATTAAGAAAGGCAGTGATGAAAATGGATCAGACAGAAAAATTAATCCTAGAATAATCGATCAACATAGAGATGAGATCATTGAATTTGCAAGAGATATATACGATCATGGAGAACTTGGATATAAAGAATTCAATACAGCAGAAAAATTCATAAAGAAGATGGAAGAATTAGGTCTGCGCACAGAAACCGGACTTGCAATTACAGGAACAAAAGCGTATTTAAATGAAGAAAAGAAAAGATACAGCAAGCCTTGCACATATTTTGGAGAGTACTTGATGCAGAAAAACTGGGTGGACAGGTAGTATTTTTTCCGCAGAGCATGCTCATGCGAATCGTGAGCAGGGACAGATGCAGGGCACATTGCTGCCGGACATCATTCAGCATTTACGGATGCGGCAAAGAAAACAGATCGTTCTTTTCAGGCAGGTGCAGTGGCGATGGGAGCAAAAGTAGAGATTACTACACTGCCGGGATACCTTCCGACACTTGCAGAACAGGCTTTGCCGGAGTTGAAGAGCTGCAGAACTTGCAGCACCGGAAGTACCTGTAAGAGGCTGCGGGACATTCCGGCGGTTCTACAGATGTAGGTGATGTGCAGCATCTGATGCCTGTTTATACATTCAATACAGGCGGTGTAAAAGGCGGACTTCATCAGATTAACTTTGAAGTGACGAATGAAGAAGAGGCTTATATTGATACAGCGAAAATGTTTGCATTGGCAGCATATGGATTGCTGAAAGAGAAAGCTGCAAGAAGTAAAGAACTGGTTAAAAATTACAAACCGGTATTCAAAGATTCTGCAGAATATACAAAATTTATGGAGCAGTTTGATTCTAAGGAAGTACTTGATTGATAGTTAAGGAATTTAGTTGTGTAAGGAACAATGCGGGAGATTATGAAGAAAATTACAATTTCATAATCTCCTGCGTTTTGTATGTTTACAGTCCTCAGGTCAATCGGATAATCTCTCGTCATGGCACTTCAGATATGTAATTGTGGAGAGCACGAAATATAGATCATTAAAAATCGTTGCAAATCATTTGCAACGATTCTATTATATAAAAATAAAGAAACTGCTTAAAGCTATGAAACATGAGGTATACGAAAGACAGGAGGAATGAATAATGTATACACCTGCAAAAGAACGATACAATATCATGGAATATAACCGCTGTGGAAGAAGCGGATTACTGCTTCCCAAGATTTCGCTTGGCTTATGGCATAATTTTGGGGATGCATCTGATTATGAAAATATGAGGCAGCTTTGCTTCACAGCATTTGATAATGGTATCACACAGTTTGATCTTGCCAATAATTACGGTCCGGGCTTACGGAAGTGCGGAGAAAAATTTCGGCAGAATATTAAAAAGAAGATCTGATGCCATATCGTGATGAACTGATCATTACGACAAAAGCCGGTTATGATATGTGGGAAGGCCCTTATGGAAACTGGGGCAGCCGCAAGTATCTTCTGGCGAGCCTTGACCAGAGCCTGAAGCGCATGGGTCTGGAATATGTGGATATTTTTTACCATCACAGAATGGATCCGGAGACACCGCTTGAGGAGACAATGGGAGCTCTGGCAACAGCTGTTTGTCAGGGAAAGGCACTCTATGTAGGACTTTCAAATTATGATGGAGAGACTTTGGAACAGGCAGCAGCGATCCTGAAAGATCTGAAATGCCCGTTCGTGATCAACCAGAACTGTTATTCAATTTTTGACCGAACAGTAGAAAAAAATGGATTAAAGGATATGACCGGCAATCTGAAAAAGGACTCATTACATTCAGTCCTCTGGCACAGGGACAGTTGACGCACCGTTATCTCAATGGGATCCCGGAAGACAGCCGTATTCGAAAGGACGGAAGATTTTTGAAAGAAAGTATTCTTACCGCAGAGCGTATGGAACAGATTCGTAAGTTAAATGAACTGGCGGCTCAGCGTGGTGAGAAGCTTGCGGATATGGCACTTGCCTGGCTTCTTCAGAAAAAAAGAAGTTACCAGTGTTCTGATCGGAGCTTCCAAGCCGCAGCAGATCCTTGATAATATAAAAAGCAATACACAGTGCGCCATTTACAGAGGAAGAATTGCAGAAGATTGATGAGTACAGTCTGTAGTCCTTGACATCCCGCCCGCTTATATGCTACGATTTAAATTACGAGTGGATATATGACAAACGCAGTGATGAAGAGAGTATGTAACAGGAAATCTTACAGAGAATCCCGTGAACTGTTTAGGTGAGGATGCCGCAGTGTGCTGCTGAGAGGGATAGGTGGAACGTTACAGAAGATGGCTTACTGAGCGGTGTGGATGAGCATTGATAAAGATAGATAAAGATGTAAGTTCACGAAGGGCTCCGCCCCTTTACAGCGGTGAGGTGACTGGCAGTGAATGGAAGTGGTAACACGGATTTTCGTCTTCCCTGAGATTTATGAATTGTAACAGAAGTTATGAGGAGTGAATTCAGGGAAGATTTTTTGTTTATATAGAAAAAGAAATCTGTTGGCAGCCAAAGCCTGCAGGCAGCAGGTTATGTAGATATTCAGATTCTGCGAAGGAAATATATCCGGTAAACATAAATTCGAGAGAAAAAAGACATGTGTGAAAAATGTAATAAAGGAAAATATTATATTACAACAGCAATCTTATGAGGCAAATTCATCCGGTACAACAGACGAAGATCATGAAGCAAGGTTAGGGATAATGTATTTTCAGAAAAACAGACGAACATGGGAGATATTTTACACCACAATTCGTTGACAATGCATCATGCGAGATCAAGAAGATCTGGGAAGGAATGTACAAATTCATCCGTACAACAGTGAGTCTTTCTGGACAGATTTTCAAAAAATTCAGATCAGGTAGACGGCGAAAATGCCCGTGTGACTGCTGGACAGTTGAGTGGCAAAGCCCGGACTGCGGACGTGAGTGTAAAAGAAGAAGCATATTTCTTCAAGATGAGCAAATACGCAGACAGACTGATCAACTACATCAATGAGCATCCAGAGTTCATTCAGCCTGTATCCCGTAAAAATGAGATGATGAACAACTTCCTGCTTCCGGGACTTCAGGATCTGTGTGTATCCAGAACATCCTTCAAGTGGGGAATCCCGGTAGACTTCGATCTAAAACATATCGTATACGTATGGCTTGATGCGCTGACCAACTATATCACAGGAATCGGATATGACTGTGACGGCAACAGCACAGAGCTGTTCAACAAGAACTGGCCTGCAGACCTTCATCTGATCGGAAAAGATATCATCCGTTTCCACACGATTTACTGGCCAATCTTCCTGATGGCACTGGATCTTCCACTTCCAAAACAGGTATTCGGACATCCATGGCTTCTGCAGGGCGACGGTAAGATGAGTAAGTCCAAAGGAAATGTACTTTACGCAGATGAACTGGTAGATTTCTTTGGGTAGATGCAGTACGTTACTTCGTACTTCACGAGATGCCATTTGAAAATGATGGTGTAATCTCATGGGAGCTGATGGTAGAGCGTATGAACTCTGACCTTGCAAATACACTTGGAAACCTGGTAAACAGAACTATTTCCATGACAAATAAATACTTCGGCGGTGTTGTAACAGATAAGGGTGTTGCCGAGACAGAAGAAGAAAAGGCTGTCGATGCAGATCTTAAGGCTGTCACAGAAGATACTCCCGAAGAGAGTCGATGCGAAGATGGAAGAACTGCGTGTCGCAGATGCAATCACAGAGATCTTCGTACTGTTCAAACGCTGCAACAAATACATCGATGAGACAATGCCATGGGCACTTGCAAAAAGACGAGGCTAAGAAAGATCGTCTGGAGACAGTTCTCTACAACCTGATCGAGAGCATCAAAGCAGGAGCAAAACTTCTGGAATCCTTCATGCCAGAAACATCTGAGAAGATTCTTGCTCAGCTTGGTGATGGAAAAGTAACAGAGAAACCAGAAATCCTTTTCGCAAGACTGGACGTCAATGAAGTAATGAAGAAAGTAGAAGAACTTCATCCACATGTAGAAGAGAAGGAAGAGGCAAAAGAAGAAGCTGACGAAGAAGTGATCGACATCGAAGCAAAACCAGAGATCACATTCGATGACTTCGGAAAGATGCAGTTCCAGGTTGGTGAAATCATTGCCTGCGAAGAAGTGAAAAAATCAAAGAAACTTCTCTGCTCACAGGTAAAAATCGGAAGTGAAGTAAAACAGATAGTATCAGGAATAAAGAAGCATTACTCAGCAGAAGAAATGGTTGGTAAGAAGGTTATGGTTCTTGTGAACTTAAAGCCTGCAAAACTTGCCGGTGTATTAAGCGAGGGAATGCTTCTCTGTGCAGAAGATGCAGAAGGCAATCTGGCACTTGTGACACCGGAGAAAAATATGCCGGCCGGTGCAGAGATCTGCTAATGTAAGTATAGAAAGATACAAAGAAACTGGTTGATAATAGTTAGTTTTGTATATGAAAGAATGAAAATGAGGACGGAGGATTTTTGGAATCACCGTCCTTGTTTGATATATATCTCCAATATCCGACATCTATATACAGTATCTGTCACACAAGTTATCCACATGATGTGGATAAGTATGTGAAAAACCTTGGGATAAGGGTGGGATAACCATGAAATTCCTTGGGATAACGTGTGGAAAAGATGGGATAAATATTGGGATACTGGGGACAGGACATTTTTGATTTGGGACGGAGGATTTAAGACATTATTTTTGAAAATCCGCCGTCCCCGGAGGGATATATGATATTTGATACACATGCACATTATGACGATGAGCAGTTTAATGAGGACAGAGTAGAATTGCTGAATTCTATGGAAGAGCAGGGCGTTGGCACAATTATAAATGTCAGTGCAACATACAATTCATGCAGAAAGGTTATCGCACTTGCAAAGGAGTATCCATTTGTATATGCGGCAGTCGGGATTCATCCGGATGAGGTCGGAAGCCTGAATGAAGAGACCTTTGCACAGATGAAAGAGCTGTTTAAAGAGGAGAAAGTGGTTGCGGTAGGCGAGATCGGTCTGGATTATTACTGGGACAATGAGCCGAGAGAAGTGCAGAAAAAATGGTTCATACGGCAGCTGGAACTGGCAAGAGAGTTGGATCTTCCGGTTCTGATCCACAGCCGGGAGGCAGCGGCAGATACCATGGAGATTATGAAGGAGCATGCGAAAGGACTAAGCGGAGTGATCCATTGTTATTCTTATTCAAAAGAAATGGCACAAGAATATATCAAGATGGGATTTTACATCGGCGTTGGCGGAGTGGTAACGT
>VOFC01001624.1_pt1 | contig 69787 bp, 96 predicted proteins | sample 5384161 | NCBI WGS metagenome assembly VOFC01 (sample SAMN12384722, study PRJNA508395) | human gut metagenome | isolation source: healthy gut B | host: Homo sapiens
TGTTTTAGCATTAGCAGCAGCAGTAGCAGTAGGATCTGTAACAGGTGTAAGCGCAGCAGTTAAGAGCCCAACATCATCATTAGTACCGATTAACGCTAAGAAGGTAGATAAGCTCTATGTAATAGAAGAGCTTGAGCCACATATTGAGACACAGGTAAGAAGCTGGGGTATCAATGCAGTTGGTAAAGAGCTTATGACAGTTCAGGGTGAGTATTCAGCCAACATGATAAGAGAGCGTATTCTTGGTGAGAAGATCGAGACAGCAGAGCCTGCAAAGGTCCCTGCAAGACCACCTATTCTCTGTCCAGGATGTCCTCACAGAAGTGTATTCTCAGTATTAAATAAGATGAAGATACATGCTGCCGGAGATATAGGCTGCTACACATTAGGTGCAGTTGCTCCGCTTTCAGTAATAGATACAACTGTATGTATGGGCTCTTCAATCTCAACCTTACATGGTATGGAGAAGGCCAAGGGCAAGGATTACATTAAGAACTGGGTTGCAGTTATCGGAGATTCAAATTCATGTAAAAAGTGCAAGAATACCAACAGTTAAAGGTTTAGAGGACAGTACTAAAAAAGCAGATATAGATTTGTCTGTTGTTTGCCCTGTGGCAACTAATATTAGGCAGCCGGAGAAAATTAACAGATTATCTGTGGAACTTAACGAGAAAAGAGAAGAAACAAGATTATTTAATTTTGGGGCTATTCATCCGGATTGTGAGAATTATAAGCAGATTATAGATGAAATAGTTGCAATGGATTTGAAAGCTATAAAGATTCATCCTGACTATCAAAATACATTTTTTGACGATGAGAAATATATCAGGTTAATGGATTATGCAGCCGAGAAAGATTTGGGAATAATTGTTCACGCAGGAGAAGATGTGGGACTTCCGGAGACGGTTCACTGCACACCTGAAAGAATTCTTAATCTTTGGAAACATATTCAGCCGGAGAAGTTGATTCTTGCCCATATGGGTGGCTGGAAAATGTGGGATGAAGTGGAAGAGAAGCTTTTAGGACTGCCATTTTATTTGGATACGGCAGTTGTGCTTAATCCTATTTTTCCGTTTAAGCTTGAAAATGAACAGTTTGTAAGAATGGTTAGAAAACATGGAGCGGATAGAATTTTGTTTGGAACTGATTCTCCATGGTACGACCAGACCAAAGCTGTTAGTGATTTTAACAATACAGATTTGACACAGGAAGAAAAAGACAAGATCTTTGGGAAGAATGCCAATGATTTGTTTAATTTCTTTGGATAATAAATTAAAAATAAGATAAAAAAAAGAAGGAAAGAGAAATGCCAACTACAGAATTATTAGAGAGAAACGCCAGAGAATTTCCAAAGGATATAGCTTTGGTAGAAATAAATCCTGATATTCAGGAAAAAAGAAGGGTAACATGGCGAGATTATGAATTAATCCAGCCTGATGCCCGCCATCATTACAGACGTGACATTACATGGCATGTATTTAATGAGAAGGCTAACAGAGTTGCTAATCTTCTTATTAGCAGAGGTATTAGAAAAGGAGATAAAGTTGCAATTCTTATGATGAACTGCTTAGAATGGCTTCCTATTTATTTTGGAATTCTTAAAACAGGAGCTTTGGCAGTTCCTATGAACTTTAGATTTGATGCTCAGGAAATTAAATATTGTCTTGAACTTTCAGAGACAGATGTGCTTATTTTTGGACCTGAGTTTGTTGGCCGAATCGAAGAAATTGTTGATGAAATTGATGAAAAAAGAATTTTTGTTCTACGTAGGTGGTGATTGTCCTACTTTTGCAGAAGATTATGATAAGCTTGCATCTAACTGTTCTTCACTTTCACCTGAAATCGAAATTAAGGATTCAGATGATGCGGCAATTTATTTTTTCTTCAGGAACAACAGGTTTCCCAAAGGCTATTTTACATAATCACGAAAGTCTTATGCATGCGGCAAAAGCTGAACAGAATCATCATGGACAGACTAAGGATGATGTATTTTTGTGCATACCGCCACTTTACCATACAGGTGCCAAAATGCACTGGTTTGGCAGCCTTTTGACTGGCGGAAAAGCAGTATTATTAAAGGGGTTACACCTAAAACAATTCTTGAAACAGTATCAAATGAAGGCTGTACAATTGTTTGGCTTCTTGTTCCTTGGGCACAGGATATTTTGCTTGCATTAGACAGAGGAGAGATTAAACTTGAAGATTACAAGCTTGATCAGTGGAGACTTATGCACATAGGTGCGCAGCCTGTTCCTCAGAGTCTTATAAAGAAATGGAAGGAATACTTCCCACATCACCAATATGATACTAACTATGGCCTTAGTGAATCTATCGGACCAGGTTGCGTTCACTTAGGTGTCGAAAATATTAACAAAGTAGGAGCAATTGGTATACCGGGTTATGGCTGGGAAGCAAAGATTGTTGATCCTGAGGGAAATCCTGTAGAGCAGGGTAGTGTTGGGGAACTTATTGTTAAGGGACCAGGCGTCATGACTTGTTACTACAATGATGAAAAGGCTACAGCTGAAACAATCAAGGATGGCTGGCTTTACACAGGGGACATGGCTGAAATGGATGAAGACGGTTTTATTTACCTTGTTGATAGAAAGAAAGATGTAATTATTAGTGGTGGCGAAAATCTTTATCCTGTACAGATTGAAAACTTCTTAAGCAAATTCCCTAAGATTAAGGATGTTGCAGTTATTGGTCTTGCAGATGAAAGATTGGGCGAAATTGCAGCTGCTATTATTGAATTGAATCCTGATACAGAATGTACTGAACAGGAAATCAATGATTTCTGTAAGGAACTTCCAAGATACAAGAGACCTAAAAAGATTATCTTTACTAAAGTTCCAAGAAATGCCACCGGAAAAATCGAAAAACCTAAGCTTAGAGAAATGTATCACAGTTCAAATCTTGTTGATGCACAGAATAAGGCTTAATTAAGACTTTTTGGGCTGGATTTAAATCAAACAAAATAAATAATAAAAAGTGTTCCTTAACAAGCGTGCAAAAATGCGATGAATTTAGGGGACGCTTTTTTAAATACATAAAAAAATATAAAATTATTATAGAACAAATTTTCTGAAAAAATTGTTGGAGTGGAATTTCGCAATGCAAATATTGCGGTAATATGGTACACTTATATAAGCGAAAGATATCGGAGGAATAGATTAATGAAGATTAAAAATGGTTTTGTTTTAAAGAGATGTTGGAGGTCAGGCAGTTGTTATTGCAGTAGGTGAGGCAAGCAAGACATTTCACGGAATGATTAACCTTAATGTAACAGGTAAGGAGATATGGCAAGGAATTGAATCCGGATTGGATGTTGACCAGATGGTAGAAGATGGTTGAAACTTATGAAGTTGAACCTGATAAAGCAAGAGAAGACATTCAGGCAATGGTAGATAAGATGAAAAATGCAGGAATTATTGTAGAATAGAGAGTGTGTTATGGGTGAAGTGTTACATATTGAGGATGCATTAAATGAGAAGGGAGTGTATGTTAGTACAACTCTGGTGTCAGCATGTATCAATGCTAAGAAACAGAAGGGATACCATAATAGTTAAGCCACCTACAGCACCATTGAAGAAATATGATGTGCCTTTATACAGACGTGGAGACGATTATGTGCTTCATAGAATTATTGGAAAAGATGATAAGGGGTATATTATTTGCGGAGATAATTGCATTAATAAGGAATATGGCATAACTGAAAACCAGATCATTGGAGTTTTAGTTGGCTTTTATCGTGATGGAAATGAAGTAAATATGGAGGGAGTGGGATACAAGCTTTACAGCAGGGCTTGGGTTTTTCTTCATCCTTTAATTTGTGCTTTTAAGAAAATAAAAATGAAGGCTGGAAAGGTGAAAAGATTATGGCATTCAAAATAAAACTTGCCGGAATCGGATTTCAGGTAAATGGAATTTATGAGGAATCGTTGAAGAAGCATTGTGGGGATTATTTGGATATTGAAGAAAATTCAGATAATAAGAAGTGTTTCGATAATTGTGTAGCTGGAAAAGAAGATTTGAAACTTTCTGATAATGATTCGGTCTATGAAATTATTATATCAGAGGATGACATAATAAGAGAACAGGGAACAATGTTGGAAGATGAAGGACAGAGTGGATTTGCCCCAGAATATTTGGAAACATTGGCACTTTTAAGGAAAGTTGCGGAAGTTTTGCCTGAGAAAGACGGTTTCCTAATGCATGGAGCGGTTATACAGTGGAAGGACAAAGCCTATATGTTTACTGCACCAAGTGGTACCGGAAAAACTACCCACATCAGGCTATGGAGGAAGTATTTAGGTCAGGGGTGTTTCTATTATAAATGGGGACAAACCTTTTATTAGAATAGTTGACGATTGTGTAAGAATATATGGAACTCCGTGGGCTGGCAAAGAGGGCTGGCAGAATAATAAGAATGCACCGCTTGGTGGAATTTGCATAATAGAGCGTGGCACGGAATGCGGAATTAGAAAGCTTGATTCCAAAGAAGCCATACCATATCTTCTAGGGCAGATTCATTTCGGCGACAGCTCAGCCCAGGCAGGAAAAACATTGGAATTACTAGATATTTTGATAAAAAAAGTGCCTGTTTATATATTGAATTGCGATATATCGGAACATGCGGTGAGAACAAGCTATGAGGCAATGACAGGGGAAGAGTATAGAGAGAGTTAGAGAGAGTTAGAGAATCAGTATGAGTGAAATCATAAAAAACGGACATAATGAGATTAAAAATAAATATTATTTGGGTAGAATTAAAAGAGATTTGACAAACTTTTTTAAGTGGATGGCTCTTGCAATTTTAACAGGTGTGGTTGTTGGCGGCGCCAGTAGTGTTTTTGCCATATGTATCAGGTGGGTAACGGCGTTTAGAGCAGACAATAAGTGGATGTTTTTTTGTTACTTCCGGTGGCAGGTTTGATTATTGTTTTTATGTACCAAAGATTGGACAAAAACGATGGAGGAACCAATCAGGTTCTTTCAACCATTAGATCTAAGGATGATGTGCCTTTAAAATCGGCACCACTTATTTTTTTGTGTCAACATTGCTTACTCATCTGACAGGTGGTTCCGCAGGATTGAAGGTGCGGCAATTCAGTTTGGCGGAAGCATTGGCAATCAGCTTGGGAGAATTTTTTCATTTGGATGAGTTCGACCACCACGTTATGGTTATGTGTGGTATGAGTGCGGCGTTTGCTGCAGTTTTCGGAACACCGATGGCAGCGGCAGTCTTTGCGATGGAAGTTGTCAGCGTGGGGGTGATGTATTATGCGGCGCTTTTGCCTTGCGTTATTGCGTCAATTATTGCAGCCAAATTTGCGGCAGGAATAGGCATCCATCCTGAAGTTTTTCATGTAACAGTTATACCGGAACTAACCGCTGTAACCGGAGCAAAAATGGCAGTTATTGCAGCAGGTTGTGGTGCTGTAAGTATACTTTTTTTGCATAGCACTAAAAGTTAGCTTCAACTTTGTATACTAAATATTTGAAAAATCCTTACGTAAGAGTGGTTGTTGCGGCACTTATTGTTATGGGAATTACCTTTATTTTACAGACAGATGATTATATGGGCGCAGGCAATCAACTAATAGCCAAAGCCATTGAAACAGGAAGGGCAAGACCCCTTGATTTTGTTTGGAAAATAATTTTGACGGCAATTACAATGCGAGCAGGTTTTAGAGGGGGCGAAATCGTTCCTGCATTCTGCGTGGGAGCAACCTTCGGATGTGTTATGGGACAATTGCTGGGATTTCCACCGGTGGTTGCAGCGGCAGCGGGAATGGTGGCGTTGTTCTGTGGTGTAACTAACTGCCCAATAACATCAATGCTTATCTCATTCGAGTTGTTTGGCTTTGCCGGGGTCTCATATTACCTGATAGCAATATCAATCAGCTATGCCCTGTCAGGATACTACAGCCTGTACAAAGACCAGACAATTGTATACTCAAAATACAAGGCCAAATATATAAATAGAAAAACAAGATAAAACATAAAATGTGATAATATTATCTTATAAAGTGAAGAAGAAAAGAAAAAAATACATGAAAATTGGGATTAAAACAAAAAAGGCCGTATGTGAATTTGATTTCACATACGGTCTTGTCATCTTTATTACAAATCAATCATCAATCTATCGCTTCCACTACAAATCTTTATTTTGTCTTTATAGCTTTTCCGTTTATCCAGCTAGAATATACTTTTTTTTCTGCCAACTACTTTATAAGTGCGGACACGTACATAGTATTTCTTTTTAGATTTCAATTTCTTTATTTTAGCAGAAGTAGTTTTCTGCTTCTTAACAAGAATGGATTTCTTGTTCTTTTTAAATTTCTTGTCTGTGGCAACCTGAATTTCATAGCCACTTGCACCTTTTACTTTGCTCCATTTAATGGTAAGAGATTTCTTCGTAGCCTTGACTTTCTTAACCTTTGTAGTAGCAGGCTTCTTTGAACTTGAAGGTTGTAAGCTTGTACTTGTAGTATTAGGTTTTGGCACAACCCCATTAGTTGCATTGTTACTAGTAGTTCCTCCGTTAATAGAATCTCCGTTAGTCGTAGTAACTACAGGAGTAACAGTTTCACAAGTAGTTTCTATATTGTCAGTAGTCTTCACAGGAGTCGTAACTACTTCACCACTTGTTTCTCCATTTCCGGTTGTGGAAACTTCAGCAGTAGTAGCTATCGTAGTAGTAGTTACAGGAATTGTTGTTGCAGGAACCGTTGTCACCTTACTTGTTTCAACATCATCTGACACCTTAATTATCGTAATTTGTGGTTCCAGAGTGTTAAGGTTTGAATTATCTGTTTTATCACAATTCTTGTGAATGCCAAAGAATTTGATAATATACTCCTCGCTGGCTTTAAAAATACATGGGGCAATATTTTCTGTATTGTAGTTTGTTGAAACAAGTTCGCCATTATGATAAACATTATAATATGTTGAAAGTCGGCACTTATTATCGTGTGGTGTTGCGCTCATTTTAAAATTATAAGTGCCACTTGTTTCAGGTGTAAATCTATAAAATTTATAGTAGCTTTTAGCATCATCTCTATAAAAACGAACTGTATTTGTTTCGTTTAACCCAATTGTGTTAAGATTATATTCAAAAACGCTCATTGTCATAAACAGTGAATGTTAGAGATTTGCTTTTTGCCATCAATATTAAAATATACAGAATTATAACCTGATGACCAGTCGTTCGGATTCTCGATTGTAAGAGGATATACTGTATATTTGGCAGGGGCATCTGTTGTATATGAATCGGAAGCCTCATCGTATGTATATTTAACAACAGTTCCATCGGTGTAAGTTACATCAATGCTGTTAACATAATCCGGTAGTGAATATTTATAAGAACCTGAAATATTGTCAATCCCATCCACAAGCACAGGATCAAGTCCTGTTTGGTTCAAACTAAAAGAACTAATAATGGCAGGGTTCTTAAAATTAAAAGTCATATTAACAGTTTCATCAGATGCTTTACTGTCACTATGAATTAAATAACAGTCAAAAGTATATTTTTTACCCTTTTCAAGAGACAGATTTCTATACTCATACAAAGTCTTGCCATTGGCAAGTTTTGTTGTTTGATCAGGAAAGTCACGGTTAAGGGAATGATCAGTAGTATTAAAAAGCTATAGTATCATTACAGGAATCAGAGTGGCTATCCACAGTTACAAACAAAGTATATGGTCCGTCCTCAGGTGGAGTAAAACTTAAATAACGTCTTAAAGGCGCATTAGGCTTAAGCTTAAGGGTTGTATCTCCAAAAACATAAAACGGTCAAGCTGATCATAAGTTTTAATAGTTACAGGAATTTTTTCTTCATAATAACCTGCCCGAACAAGGAAAGTATTGTCACTTCCAACGGCCCAGTGATTTGTATCCTGAGAGTCTACAGGGGTCAAATAATAACCGGTATAAGGACTGTAAGGATTCTTCTCAGTAGTAGGATGGGAGTTGGCAGGAAATTCCATATCTTTATTAGAGTAATGAATAGTATAAGATTTTATAAAACTCAAATAAGAATAGGCATACTTAAAATAAGAGTGACCAAACTCATTAGTAACCATCTCTCCGTTCTGATTTTCAATAAGATTAAATGGCTCATCAGGCTGATTTATATCAATACCACTAGAATTTTCCATTCTAATAAACTTAATTTTTGATTGGGCAGTTGAAGCATCCTTTGAAGAATAGCTTGTGCCATGGGAATAAAAATTAATAATACAAAGAGTACTACTATTAGTGCGCATTGATGAAAGAACATTGTTCATATAAACATCAGGAACATTTAAATAATCCAGTTCATCATTGTTTTCATTCTGAAAATATCTGACTCTGGCATTAAGTACATTATTGCCATTGTCATCAGTATCTATAAGGCAGCCTAACTTATAGTAGTGATAATCTTCTGATGGATCATAATAATAAGAAACATCATATTCGCCGGTAAAGTTAAACTCATCATCTTTGTTTATTTCCCTAACAATATCGGCAATAATCAAGGCACTTGAATTAGCATGAAGCATAAACTTAATCGTGAAAACCTGTCCCTTTTTAAGCTGATAATAGTCTATTCGGGTTCTGTCTCCAATACGATAGTCTCTTGCGTAAGGTTCAATCTCATTGCCGTCAGGATCTTTGGCAATACTCAGATTATTAAAACCTTCTATAGTCTTTATTCTTACAGAATACAAGCCGTCTTCAGTAGCAGTAAAAGTCATATCCTTATCATTAGCTGTATCACTTGCACTGAAAAAATCTTTTTCTCCAAAGACATAATCGTCTGTGTAATCCTCTGACTTAGCTTTAACCTTTGCAGGTGAAACTGTCACAGAAGTTATAATTAATAAAAAAAGATAGTATTAAACATAGAAATTTTTTCATAACATAAATCCTTTCTAATTTTGTCAGTTTAATACTATCATATAAACAATTCCATCGCAATTAAACATATGTAATTGCAAAAAACAAATCCTAAAATAAGAGTTTTAAGTACATCTAACTATTGCCAATTAACAATCTACAATTACTTCCCCCTTAAACTTGGCAAGTGCTTTTAAAAGCTTTTCCATATTAACAGGTTTGGACATATGCATATTCATGCCGGCATCAAGACAACGTTGAATATCGTCTTTGAAGGCATTAGCAGTCATGGCAATAATTGGAATGCTGTGAGCTCCCGGTTTGTTAAGATTTCTAATGGCACTTGTAGCCTGAAGTCCGTCCATAACAGGCATCTGCATATCCATAAGAATGGCATCATAAGTATGAATACTTGATTCTCTAAACATTTCTACGCAAACAGATCCATCTTCGGCATGGTCGCAGGTAATGCCATACATAGCAAGAAGTTCAGAAATAACTTCATAATTAAGAGTATTGTCTTCAGCAACAAGAAGGTGCATACCTTTACAAGTATCATGAGCGGAAGTATCTGAAATATCTTGTAGAGCTTTATAGTTTTCTGCACAACATTCAAGAGGAATTATTATTTTAAAAGTGGTTCCATGACCTTCTTTACTTGTAACATTAATTCGTCCGTTCATTAAGTCCACAAGCTCTTTAACAATCGAAAGCCCAAGGCCATAACCACCAACTTTGTTAATTCTAGAGTCAGTGGCACGGGGAAAACTTAGAATACATATGGTTAATATATTCCTGAGACATACCAATTCCTGTGTCGCTTATAACAGCTATAAGATTTATATACTTATTATTCAAAAATAATTCTTCATAAATTTCAAAGGTAACAGAACCACCATCAGGTGTATATTTTATGGCATTGGATAAAATATTTGTATAAATCTGTTTTAGTCTAAGTGGGTCAACCAACAAGGTTTTCTGGTAAAGGTCATGCTGATTGCATATAATGTTAAGTTTTTGTCACCCTGTAATTGTTTAAGCATTGGTGGAAAATCATCCAAAAGCTTAGGAATATTAACAGGTTGGGAATTAATGCGTAACTGTCCGTTTTCAATCTGTGTAATATCCAGCACTTCGTTAACCAACTCCATAAGAAAATCACCTGAAGATTTTATTTTTTCAGACTTATTGTTTTCACGAATGCTTCCCATATGGTGACCGATAACAGGGATAATATCAATGAAATCACCACAATCTTTAATGTTAGGATTATCTATTCTTACAAATCCCATTAATCTTTTTTCTGAAAATAATTGGAAATACAATAACAGCAGTAATGTTATTATTTCCAAAAAAATTGTATTCTGTAGGCATAGAATCCTTAATAGATTCTATATCATCTAAAATAATGGATTCTCCCTGATACAGAATATTAAATATGCATGGAACTCCATCAGTTGGAAGAATTAAGTCGTGATTAGGACTTTCAGTATTATTAAATAATCTCCATTGATGTGTAAGCTCAAAAGCACTAGAGTCAACAAGTTCATAGATGCTGACATATAAGGCTTTGGTGTATAATCCAATCTCTTTAAGCATAGAATAGATGGCATTATTTCTGTTTGAATTTAAATGATTATTTTCAATTTTAGTTAAGGCATCAATAATATTACTTATTGAGCTTTTTTTATCTTCCATAATATTACTCATAAGCAAACTCCATTCTGTAATTTAAATATAAGCTAAACATTTACAAACTGATCTCTGTATGCTTTAGGACTCATGCCTGTATTTTTTTAAATAATACGGAAAAATAAGCAGGGTCGTGAATTCCAACAGCTTCAGAAATCTCAAAAGTTTTTAAATTAGAAGTGGCAAGAAGTTCTTTAGCTTTGTTAATTCTAAGATTAGTAATATAGCTAATGACAGAATTACCACATTCCTTCTTAAAAGTTCTACTAAAGTAGGATTCATTAATATGAACATGTTGGGCAATTTGTTCCAGAGACAAATCATCCTCTAAATGTTCTTTTTTATATAATTCAAAGACTCTTTAATAAAAGAGCTATATTTCTTAACTGATTGTGTTAACTGTATCTGCAAATCATTAATCATATCAGAAACTATGGATTTTAGTTGGAAAATATCAGAACTTTCAGTTAACATTTTCACATATTTCTCATCCATTGGCAGGTTATAAGTACTCATAACCAGTCTATAAGAAATCAAATAAATCTGAGTACAAATATTCTTAACAGAAGCCTCATCAGTAAAATTACTTTTTGTAAATTACTGAAAAGAGTAGAAACAACGTCTTTTGCAGCTTTAAAGTTCAATTGAAGAATAGCCGTTTCGTATTCGTGAAGACGCACGGAAATATCCACAGGAAAAATATTTCTATTAGCAATATAATCTCTTGAAAAAGCAATTATATGTGATGCTGAATAGAAATTAAGTGACAAAGCAGTGATGGCTTCTGAAGCAGCCTTTGAAAAATGCTTTGCAGTAGAGTGATGGGCACTTATGCCGATATCAAGCTGTTTTCCGTACTGTTCCTGAAATAAGTATTCTATCTCCTTGCAATCCTCAACAATAGGTCCTATGTAGGAATTTTGATCGCAAAAAAATATGCAGTAAGAACCATGTTGTTATATCTAAAACAATGGCTTTCAATCTGCTGGTCTTTAATAATGTCTTTAAGTTTGCTAAATTCATTGAAATCTTTAGGCAACTGAAAAGCAGCTACATAAAAATGACTAAAATCCAAATTAAAAGAGTCAATCTTTTTTTTTTTTTGCTTTTCTTCATCTATAACATTGGAATCAGTTAATTGTTGGAATAACTGATCTTTAAGAAAAGCAAGCTCACTTTCTTTAATTCGGGTATTAGACTTAGATGTTACAATTTTTTCGCAAACTTCTTTAACAGCAGCAATAACCTGATCTTTAGATGCCGGTTTTAACAAATACTGTGAAACATGATATTGTATTGCAGAACGTGCATACTCAAATTCAGAATATCCCGATAAAATAATTACGGCAATATCAGGACGATTCTCGTGAATGTATTTTGCAAGACCAATTCCGTCTAAAAGTGGCATTTTAACATCAGTCAAAACAATGTTAATGTCATTTTCGTTTATTTTTGTGATTGCATCCTCACCGTTGTTGGCAGTGGCAACAACCTTACAATCATAATCTTCCCATTTAATATATTCAGATAAGCCCTTTCTGATAGGAGCTTCATCATCAACAATTAATAAATTAAAAATCATAAAAACATCCTTTTCTTAAGTAACTCTTTGGTCAAATTCTTAAATTTGCAAAAAAAGAATTTATAATGGTATTTTAAAAGATATAGCTGTGCGAACTTCAGGAATGCTTTCTATGTGCAATACAGCATCTTCTCCATACATAAGGAAAAGTCGTCTGTTAAGGTTTTTTAAGCCCAATGTGAGGACGTGAACCTACAGCCTCGGAAGTTGTTCCTTTGGAAGCAACGTTAATATCAAACTTTGGAATCTTTTCGAATCCAACTCCGTCGTCAATAATATTTATTAATAAAAATTTATTTTCGTTATCTTTCTTAATGCTAATAGTCAGATGTCCATTGGTATCCTTAGGTTCCAAGCCGTGAACATAAGCATTTTCTACAAGTGTTTGAACACAAAAAACAAGGAATATTAATATCGTCCAAATCCTTATCAATATCAAAAGTTACACTAATCTTGTCCTCGAAACGCATCTGTTGTAAATAAATATAAAACTTAACAAATTTAAGCTCTTCAGCAATTGAAATATACTGTGAATTTCTGTAAGCAGTTGTAGCTTTGAAAATCTCACCGATAGCAATAGCCATCTGGGAAAGTTCACTGTTGTCAGACATTTCTGCTTTCCAGGCCAAAGTGTTCAAAACATTAAAAATAAAGTGTGGATTAAGCTGTGACTGTAAAGCTTTAATCTCAGCTGTTTTAAGAGAAATGTCCTGTTCTAACACGTTGTCGTGGTAGGCGTGAATCTGGTCAAGCATATCATTAATGGCAACCTGAAGAGCATAAAACTCCTCATATTCTTCAAGACCTGAAACCTTTTCAGAATAATTGCCATGAGAAATCTTATTAATATTATGTATCATAGTTCCAACAGGTTTTGTAATATATCGGCTTATGGCGAAAGATATTAAGAGTACTATGAAAATAATAATAAACATAACTATAATATAAGAATTTAAAACATTATTAACCTGTCTCTTAATCTGATTCTGAGGAGCCATAATAGTAGCAGATATATCTATTTTTTTAAGATTATTAGACAAGGTCAGATAATCTTTAGATTCAAATTTTACGTGATGCAGAGCTTTGTCATTGTAGTAATCTAGAGATTTCTTTAATGCTTCAATTCTATCCTTAGAGGTAACATCATAATTATAGTCAGAAATAGTTTCAAAACTGTTGTTATACATAAGAATGTGCCAGCCTTTTGAGATATTCTGTGTAAGCATATTAACCCAACTTTTTTTTGATTAAGTGTAACGATCATAGTTCCTAAAACATCGCCACTGCTTAAATTATAAATTGTACGAACAAAGTAAAGATCATCAGAACCGTCTAAAGCGTGTAAAGTAAGCGTAGGTGAAGGTTCCGTTAAATTTCTGTAAACAGCTGCATTTTCTTCTCTTTTTATCATATTATCGTTTTTGGACACATAAAATCGCTTATTATAATTAGTATAAACGTAAACAGACTCCAAATAACTCTTTTCCCAAAGATTATTGAGAATAAGAAGAGAAGTCATCTGTTTTTCGGCAGCAATATAATCAGAAGGCGTTCTAGATGAAGAAGCCATAAAACTATAAATAGTATCGCTTGAAACCAAAAGTCTATATATAGAATCGATAGTGTCGATATTGTCAGATAAAACATTCATTGTAGTATTACTTTCCTGAAACATCTGCTCTCTATAATGAGTGGTCAACTCCTTATCAGTTTTATAGTAAAAAAGCAACGCGCTAATAACCAAAGCCACGGCAATGGTAAGTGTAATTAATATAGATGTTTGCGCAGTAATACTTCTTCTCTTATGTAAAAAATTTTTAAGCATTAGTATAATCCTCTCAAAATCCGCAGAATGACAGAAACTGTCTCTGTCTCTTCCTATTTATAAATAGAGTATAACATATTTGAGTAAAAAAAAAAGAAAAGTTATACTAAAATAATAGAAAAAAGTAAATTATTTCTAAAGTTTTGTAAAAAATATTCTATTAAATGATAAAAACTAGTCAAGTATACTTGTATTAATTAACAATTATAAACAAAGGAAGGAGTATTTTTTATGAAAAATAAGAAATTATTAACAATGGTGCTTGCAGCAGCAATGGTTGTAGGAAGCATAACAGTGCCGGCACCAATGGCAACGGTTAAGGCAGATACAGTGACGACAAGTAGAACAAATATACTTAGGGAAGACGGAGTCGTAGTATCACAGCAGCACGGCTCAGCACGTTCACTGATAGATGGCGACATTACAACAGTTTGGGATACGAATGGATGGAATGGAAGCCAAGCAGGATTTCAGGTTCGGGAAAACATAATTATTCTGTTTGGGCAGAATTTACATTAGCAGATTATTATAATGTATCAGACTTTAACGTTTGGTTTAAAGATGAAACTACTCAGAAGAATACAGCATGGCAGTACAAAATTGAAGCATCTATAGATAATAGCAATTGGGATTTGGTAGTAGATCAGACAGAAAATACAGTTACGGATAAGCATTTTGAAAACATTGTAGGAAAAGATTATAAAAATAAGATTTATAAGTATGTTAAAGTAACTATTGTTGGAGCTAAGACTGACATGAAGCCATGGCCGGCAATGACAGAATTTGCAGCATATGGTGAAAGAGCTACAGCGCTTACATCAGACCAGATAGCAAAAGGTACAGAATCTTCAGTTAGTATATATAATCCGGGAAATGTAGGAAGTAATGCAATTGACGGAGATGTGAATACATCATGGATTGCAAATGGCTGGAATGACAAAGAAGCTAGTTATGGAGACGTAACAAGTGAAGGAACAACAGCCAATTATGTTGTAGAATTAAAGAAAATGACAAAAGTAAATGCATTAGGAATCTTTTTCGCAGGAGATGCAAAAAGTTCAGCATGGAAGTATAAAGTAGAAGGTTCAGTAGATGGAACAGAATATACTACTATTTGGGATCAAAGTACTAATGAAGTTAATGCAGGCTCAAATGGTGAACAGTTCACAAATATTGAAGAGGGAACATACAAATATATAAGATTAAAATTTACAGAGCCGATTGAAAAGGCTTGGCCGGCTGTAGCTGAAATCTGTATATATGGAAATCAGTTAAGCAACTTATCATTAGGAAAAACTGCAAAAGGTTCAAGCGAGAATAGGCCTGCAACTAATGCCAATGATGGAAACAAAAGTTCACTTTGGGTAGCAGATGGAAACACTGAAAAACTTGGTTCTTGGTGGAAGGTAGATTTGGGAGGATTAAAATCAATTGATAGTTTCGAAATAGCATTTGAATATGCTGTTAACGAAAAAAGAGATGATGCTGATGCAAACAATAATCCGCTTTATGGTTTACCTCATAAATATGAAGTGAGAGGCGGAGGAGAAGCCGCTGAAAACTGGAGTGACGAACAATGGGACAAGGCAGACTTATTGTGGTCAGGCAGTCAGATGACAAAAGAAGCTACAGGAAAAATTTCTGACAAATTTAAAAATAAAAACTATAGATATATCAGAGTTAAGTTGACAGGAATTCCTCATCATAAAGCTAATGCTGATACAGATGACAATCATGCATGGGCAGAAATTGCAGAATTTACAGTATATGGTGAAGCCACAGCAGAACACAAAGTTGTACTTAATGGTACAACTGAAACAACTGTAGCAGATGGAGCAACATATGAATTGGGAGATGCGAAATACGGTTATTATAGTGATGGAAAAGTATATGCACCAAATAGCGAAATAACAGTTAATGATGATATCTACCTCACAGCAATTAGTGATGTATCATTAAAACTTGCAAATGCAGCAGCTATTAGAATAGATGCTGGACAGGAAAAACCAGGTGGAATTAGATTTAAAACAGAAGTTTCAGCTACAACAGCAAGCAGAGCTAATGAACAGAAAGTTAAAATGTAATTTGCGAAAACGCAGGAACATTAATTACTGTAAATGATGTTTTAAAGGGTGCTACATTAGATTTGGCAAAGAAGGATGATTTAGGAAAGAATTTCTGCGCTGACGTAGTTAATACAGGATGGTACAAAGGAAACAAACGATACATACTGTGCATCATTAATTAATATTGTACCAGCTAACTATACTAGATTCTTTAATGCTAGAGCGTACGCAAATATTCCATATGAAAATGCGGATGCTACTACAGTTTATTCTGAAGATGGTGCAGGCGAAGGATATACAGGAACAGTATCAAAATCAATACAGGGAATTGCATCAATAATACAGAAAAAAGGATATCCAAATATTGACGAAGGATTGCATGACTTGATTGATGAGTTTGCAAAAAGAAAATCAGAATAATAATTAGGGAGGTTTACTATGAGAAAAGAATATAAAAGCCCAGAAATGGAATTAGTAGAAATGAATAATAATGATATCATTACAACAAGTGGTTTTGATAATAATAATTTAATGGATGAATATTTTGGCAATGATAAAGATGGATATAACTTCTCTGATTTCTATTAAAAAACATTAATACATAAAATACTATATAACATTAAAAACCCCGGATTCTTTTATCAGAAGATAATTGAGTCTGGGATTTTTTTTTAGATGATCTTTTTGATGAAAGTTAAGAGCCGTCTATCTTAGTATTTCATAAAATATAAAGACTATAAAAGACCTTTGTTTATATCTACCAGATATTAATTTACAGTGGTAATGCCTAACTTGAATTATGAAGTCCCCTAGAATGTCCCTTAGATATTTCTCTGATGTTCCTCAGAATATTCCACGGAAAGAATAACATTAGACTGTACATGAAAAAATGCAGAAAGCAAAAAATTAGAACACACAAAGAATGACAAAACCATATTGACTGTGAAATGAAATGATAGTAGAACGTATGTATAGATGGGATTGTATAAACGGGGGAATATTTTAAATAATAAATTTGTAGAAATAAATGGGAATGATAGGCAAGCATAATGCAATCAGAATATGCGATATTAGAGGGGAAAATTTTAAGAAAGTTCATTTTCAACATATGTAAAAAAGTCAGCTATTGACTAAGGGGGAGAAACATAAGAGGAGGAAAATGAAAGAAACATATTTATCCGCTAATATAGAAACAGCCTATATTAAAGCGTGGTATGATGAAGCGGCGAAAAAGACTTTTATGCGATAAGTATATATTGGCATGGATTATCATAAGTGTAATAGATGAGTACAAAGATTGCTCCGTACAATATGTTAGAGGATGCCTTATAGAAGGTGATGTAAGGACAATGTCAGAAACTGTAAATCCTAATGAAGTTATGCCGGCAATTAAAGGCTTAAACACAGAAATTCAGATTAATTCTGAAGGAAGAACGACATTTGATATTTACTTTAATGTCATAAGACCGAATCCTAAAGAAAACAGTCACATTTACTGTGATTTGGAGATTCAAAACGACTATTATCCGGGATACGACCATGTGACAAGAGGTGTATACAATTGTGCCAGAATTTTATCATCACAGTATAATACAGAATTTGCAGGTTCACATTATGAAAAATTAAAGAAAGCCTACTCCATATGGGTATGTACAGATCCGCCTGATAAACATAAGAACAGCATTAGTGTTGTATCATTGCAGAAGAACGATAAGGTATCAAGCGTTGATAGAGATAAAGAGAAATACGATTTAATAAATGTCATATCAATATGCTTAGGCGGACCGGAGTATGCCAATTACGATAATAAAATAATAAGATTATTGGACGTACTCTTAAGATCAAAGATGACACCGGAAGAGAAAAAGAAAATACTGGAAGAAGAATATGAAATACCGATGAGTGAAAATATAGAAACGGAGGTGAATAATATGTGTAGCTATATAGATACAGTGTATAATGAAGCGATGAGAATAGGAAATGAGCAGGGAGAAAAACGAGGAGAGGAAAGCATGGCAATGCTGGGAAGACAATTACTTGAAGAGAATCGAATAGACGAATTAATGAAGTCTTATGATAATGTGGAGTACAGAAATAAGCTGATGGACCAGTATGGTATAAAATGACTATGCTCAAAAGAAAAATTAAAAATGTCAATCCTAATTTACTTAAAGGATCAACTGAGGAATAAAATGAAAAGCACTTTAGCAAATTACGGTTAAGGTGCTTTTTTATGCGTTAGTATAGCTGTACCATATGAGCAACTTTTGAATGATATGGTACAAATCTTTGTAATTTAAAACTTAAATTTATACAAATCTGTACCATACACGGTGATTCTTATTTATATGGTACAGATAAGTTTGAATTTGAGTAGGACAAACGTTGAATCTGTACCATATGCGACAATTTCTGCTTATATGGTACAGGTATGTTTAGATCCGAGCTGAACAAGTATTATATTTGTACCATATATGAAATTTTTGGTTCATATGGTACAAGCTTATACATTCCTACCCCACGGAATTAGATTCAAGGTTATATGAGGCAGAGTATAAGCTTCGTTCTATTCAAATTTTACAATATCTACCCCATAGAAGCAGGCTGGAAGCTGTATAGAGCAGATATGAGGCTTGAATCCATTCAAATCTAAACAAATCTACCCCACGAAATGAAAAAAACTATAAGAATCTATGATGCAACCGTGAGGCTTGAATACACTCAAACCACAACAAATCTACCCCACGAAATAAAACTATAAGAATCTATGATGCAACCAGGAAGTTTGTTTCCGCTCAAACCAAAACTCATCTACCCCACAGAATCAGACTGGAAGGCAATATGAGGTGTGCCAAGTTTGTTTTGCTTATTTTTTATAACATTTGTCACAATTCAAGCCTGTATAGGGGCTGGAAGGCATGTTGCATATGCTGTTTTGTACAATTTTGTCTGCATTATGTACAAAAAAATAAAAAAAATATGCAAAATATTACAAAAAAAATACAAATTATAATGTCAAAATAATCAAAGGTTTTGTAAAAATATTCTATTCATTAAAAATCTGAAATCTATATAATGTTAAATATAAACAAAAGAGCAAACAACACACAAAAAACCAGGAGGTAGAATTTATGAGAAAGAAATTATTAAGCATTGCACTTTGTGCAACAATGGTAGCCGGTATTTTCACTGGCTGCGGAAGCTCTTCAGACACATCTAAGAAAGATGAAGGAAAGTCAGCAGACGGAAAGATAACATTAAACGTAATCAACTATCACGTTGGTACAGACTATGCAGCAGATTATTATGAATATTTATTTGATGCATTTAAGAAGACTGAAGAAGGAAAGAATGTAGAATTCAAATTCGAAGAAATTCCTACAACAGATGCTTACAACCAGAAGATTAAATTATTAATCTCAAGTGGTGATCTTCCAGACATCGTATTAAATGGTGGTAACAACAGACATTACAGAATACCTTGATAAGGATCCTGAATGGAAAGCAATGTTCAGTGACCAGGATCTTGAATTCAACTCATATGAAGGAAAGGTTTACGGTATTCCGGTATCAAAAGAAATTTCATATATTTACTACAACAAAGACTTATTTAAGAAAGCAGGACTTGAAGCTCCTGACGTAGCTTACGAAACATGGGATGATTTCTACAAAGCATGTGATACATTAAAATCAAAGAACATCACTCCAGTAAGTATGGATACAGCAGACCTTGGTTGGTTATCTAACCTTTGGTATAGTGGTTTAATTGGTACAGCTGGTGAAGAAGGAAACAAATTTATGAACACAATGTACCCAACAGACTACACATCAGACTTAGTTGTAAACGCAACAGAACAGTTACAGAAGATGTTAAAGAACTACACAACATCAGATGCAGCAGGTGGAAAGTATGACACAATGGCAACACACTTCTTCAACAGCGAAGTAGCAATGCTTCCTAACGGACCTTGGATGATTCCTGATTTCAAGAGCACAGACAAAGCTCCTGAAGGTTTCTATGACAAAGTTGGCATTATGCTTCTTCCTGGTTCAGGTATGGAAAGTGTTCCAACACCTGGTGACATGGTAGGTACAAAGGATCCTGAAAAGGTTAAAGCAGCAGTTGCATTCCTTAAGTTTGAAACAACAGCAGAAAATCAGCTTAAAGCTTTAGAAATGGCAGGATTACAGCCAGTATCAAGCAATATCGAAGTTCCAGACAGCTTAAAAGAATCAGACCCATTAATGGCAGAAGTATTAGATATTCAGTCAAAGGCTAAATATACATATGGTCAGAACCAGGCATATTGGTATCAGAACGTAATTGATACATTCTCAACACAGTTGCCAGAACTTGCATATGGTAATATGACAGCAAAAGAATTTTGCCAGAAGTTAACTGATGCAGCTAAGAAAAACTAGAGCAAATTGATGATGGGTGCTGCACTAGAAAATAGTGCAGCGCTCTTTTTTTGAAAGGAAATAGGAAAAATATGAGCACAAGAGGGAAAAAAAGGTTGGATATTAGCATTCTCATTACCTTGTTTAGTACTGTTTTGTTTAGTATATGCCATTCCATTTGTAATGGTTATCACTACTTCATTTTGTGATTACTCACTTACACAGTCACCGGTATTTGAAGGCTTAAAGAATTTCAAGACAATATTTGCAGATCCTGATTTTTCAGTATCTATAGTTAACACTTTGAAGTGGGTATTAATTCAGTCAACGCTTCATGTAGGATTTGGTTTCGTTATGGCACTTATCTTACGTAGAAAACCAAAGGGATGGAAATTTGCAAGAGTTGCATATGTTATTCCTAACATTGTCCCGACAGCAGCAACAGCAGTAATGTTTTCATTATTATTAAACCCATCTTTTGGTGTAATCAAGATTATTTACGAAAAGTTCGGACTTGACACAACTCAGGTATTAAACTTATTCGGTAACTCAAAATATGCATTTATGACAGTGACAGCAACTTGGGTATTTTACTCAGGATTTAATATGTTAATCTTCATGGGTGAAATGGGAGCTATAAGCCCTGACATCTACGAAGCAGCAATGGTAGACGGTGCTACACCTGCACAGGCAGACAGATATATTACAATTCCATTAATGAAGAATGCATTTGGCACTTGTGTAGTTTTAGCATCAGTAGCAATGGTATCACAGTTCGATATTATTTATATGACAACTAAGGGTGGTCCAGGTAATGCAACACTTAACTTACCAACATACTTGTACAAGATTATCACTCTTGAAAACAACTATGGTAAGGCTAACGCGGTAGGTGTTATCCAGATTGCATTAGGATTAGTATTAGTTATCTTAATTCAGAAATTATTTAACCAGAAACAGGAAATGAAGGAGGTATAAAAACATGGCTAAGAAGGAAAAAAGACATACCAATGCCTATGCAGCTTGGTTCAGTAAAAAAAACAGCCGGTTGGTGTTCGCGTAGTTTGCGGAATTTTAAAATATCTCTTTCTTGCTTTGATTGTAGTTATTTCAATCGGACCTATTATTTGGGCTGGTTTAAGTTCGTTTAAAACATATGCAGAAATTAATACATCTGCAATTGCACTTCCAAAGTCATTTAATTTTAAGAACTATGTCGATGCATTCAAATATGCACCTATTCAGGAATATTTTTTTTAAACAGTATCATTATCGTATTAGTCAGCGTAGCTGTTACAGTTTGCTTCGTAGCAATGTGTGCATACGTTGTAGCAAGATATAACTTTAAATTGAAAACAATCTTAGTGCTTTTTAATTTCAGCATCATTGATGCTTCCAGCACAGGCCATATCACAGCCATTGTTTGCAATTTTCAAAACATTAGGTTTATACGATACAAAATTTGGACTGATTATCGTGTATGCAGCAATGGGTATTCCAATGTCATTCTTCGTAATGGTAAGTTACTACAAGACTATTCCAGTAGCGCTTGAAGAATCAGCATATATTGATGGCGCAACATTTATTCAGTCATTTACAAAGGTTGTTTTACCATTGGCTAAGCCTGGTTTGGCAACAATCGCAATGTTACAGTTTATTAATACATGGAACGAATTCTACTTCGCATTAATGCTCACAAGTGGTGATACAGCTAGAACAGTTCCAATCGCACTTAACTATTACTTAGGAACATTTGCTAATAACTACTCTGCACTGTTTGCGGCGGTAATAATCACGGTTCTTCCAACAATTATTATCTTTATTATCTTACAGAAGCAAGTTATGGAAAGTATGACAGCAGGTGCTGTAAAGGGTTAAAGAAAGGAATAGAGAATGGAAAAAAATACATATCCGGTAGAAGAATGGAAAGTTACCGAAGGAAAGTTTGTTAAAGACTGGAATTATAGAAACGAGACAACATTTGCACTTTCAAACGGCTACATTGGTACTCGTGGTACATTTGACGAAGGATATCCTTTCACGGTAGATGAAGGTCTGGAAGGAAACTTCATTAATGGCTTTTTATGAAAGTGAACATATAAGATATGGTGAGTGGAACTTTGGTTTCCCTGAAACAAGCCAGTCATTACTTAATTTACCTAATTTAAAAAAGACCACTATTGAAGTAAATGGTGAAATGTTCGATTTAAAAGCAGGAGAAATAGTTGAATACAGCAGAAGCCTTCTTATGAATGAAGGTATTGTTGTAAGAAACGTTGTTTGGAAATCACCTAAGGGCAAGGAAGTTAAAGCAACATTTAAGAGATTGGTTTCTCTTGCTGATAAGAACATTATGGCTATTCAGATTAAGGTTACACCTATTAATTTTGAAGGCACAGTTAAATTTAGTTCTTACGTTGAAGCAGGCGTTGAAAACCACACAAGAAAGACTAATCCTTTAGTTGACTATGGCCCATTTGGTAAACATCTTGTGGTAGAAGAATTAAAATCTGATGAAGATTATATTTTATACCAGGGAGAAACAAAGAACAGTAAACTTTCAATGGCTTGTGGTAGTGTTGTTGTTACAGACGGTCATATGACTGAATGTGTTATTGGAGAAGAAGACGGACATACTTCATATGAAGTTTATGCTGAAGAAGGCAAAGAAGTAACATTTGAAAAGATGATTGCTTACACTTCAGAACTTGATATGCCTAAAGAAGAAATTCTTCCATTTATTAGAGCTAAACTTTCAGAAGCAAAAGTATTAGGTTATGACAAATACGAAGCACTTCAGAAAGAAAAGATGGATGAATTCTGGAGCAAAGCCGACATTAAGATTGAAGGCGATGAAGAATTACAGCAGGGTATCAGATTTAACTTATTCCATATTATGCAGTCTGCAGGTCGTGATGGCAGAACAGGTATGGGAGCTAAGGGACTTAGTGGTGAAGGATACGAAGGTCATTATTTCTGGGATACAGAAATGTATGTACTTCCTGTATTCGTTTACACAGATTCAGAATTAGCTAAGCAGTTATTAAATTATAGATATGACACTCTTGATGATGCAAGAGACAGAGCTAAAGTTTTAGGACATATGAAAGGTGCATTGTATCCATGGAGAACTATCAATGGTAAAGAAGCATCAACATATTTTCCACTTGGAACAGCTCAGTATCATATTAATGCAGATATTGCATATGCATTTAAGCTCTACCTTGATATTACAGGTGATGACCAGTACTTAATCGACAGAGCAGCAGAAGTATTAGTTGAAACTGCAAGAGTTTGGGCAGATGTAGGATGCTTCGCAGAATGCAAGGATAACAAATATTGTATTTGTTCAGTAACAGGACCTGATGAATACAACGCAATCGTTGATAATAACTTCTATACTAACTTAATGGCAAGAGAAAACATTCGTAGTGCTATGTGGGCATTAGACAGAATGAAGAGTCTTGACGAAGATGCATACAACAAGTTAGTTGAAAAGTTAGAACTTGAAGACGAAGAACTAGAATACTGGGAAAGAATTATTAACAATATGTATTTCCCATTTGATGAAAAAATTACAGATTTATCCACAGGATGACGGATTTATGATGAGAAAGCCTTGGGATGAATCTAAGATTCCGGAAGAAAAGAGACATTTATTATACGAAAATTATCATACATTGTTTGTCTACAGACAGAAGATGTCAAAACAGGCTGATGCAATTCTTGGAATGTTACTTCATAGTAACTTCTTTACAGAAGAAGAGCTTAAGAGAAACTATGATTTCTATCAGACAGTTACACTTCATCATTCATCATTATCTACTTGTATTTTTGGAATCCTTGCAAGCCAGATTGGATACGATGAAGAAGCTTACAAGTATTTCTCACAGTCAGCAAGAATGGATCTTGATGATATGCATGATAATTTCTATGCAGGAATCCATGCAGCTAACATGGCAGGAACATGGCAGGGTATTGTATTTGGTTTCGCAGGTGTTCGTTCTAACACAGGCGAACTTACAATTCATCCAAAACTTCCTGAACAGTGGAAGTCATACGAATTCTGTGTTGAATATCATGGTAGCGATATGAGAATCAAAATTGAACAGGGTAAGGTTACATATAAATTACTTAATCAGGTTCCTATTACATTTAAGAGTAATCATGAACCTATCACTTTAAATAAGGAAGGAGAAGAATATGTCCAAGAAATATAAGGCAATTTTTTTCGACTGGGACGGAACAGCCGTAATGTCAAGACAGGCTCCTGTTGAGGAAGCTGTTGCAGCTATGAAGCCTTTACTTGCAAGTGGAGTAAAGCTTGTAATTGTAAGTGGTACAACATATGACAAAATTGCCAGTGGAAAAATTCATGAACATTTCACTCCAGAGGAAGCTTCAAACCTTTATTTAGGTTTAGGCAGAGGAGCATACAACTATAAGATGGTTAACGGTCAGCCGGAGATTTTCGCTGACTGTATACCTGACACAGAAGGATTATTAAAGATTCATGATGTATGCTACAAAATCCACAGAGAGTTACTTGAAAAATATAACTTCAAAACTGATGTTGTATTTTCAAGACCAAACTACTGCAAGATTGATTTACAGGTAGAAAATGAGCGTGGCGATCAGTTATTTATGCAGGAAGATGAAATGTCACAGTTAAAGGCTATGTTAGAAGAACATGGTTTAGAAAAACGGAATAATGGATTTAGTTTCATTATCTGAAAAGGTTGGAGAAGAGTTTGGACTTAAGGTATCCGCAACATGTGATGCTAAGTATCTTGAAGTTGGTATTTCATGTAAGAGTGACAATGTAGACACAATCCTTGAATCATTTAAGGATGAAGGAATCGAAGCAGAAGATTGTTCTTTCTGGGGAGACGAGTTCGTAGGAATACAGGAAGGTCTTTACGGAAGTGACAGCTTTATGCTTACACCAAAGACAGAAGCAGGAGATTTCTTCGATGTTTCTTCATTAGAAGGTGTAAGACCTGAAAAGATTCAGATTTTAGGCGGTGGTGTAGACAGATTCATTCAGTTCTTAGTTGACCAGAGTAAATAAAAAATAAACATTCTAATAATAAAAAAGGGAGTTTATCATTTCAATACATATTTAATATGCAAGGAGGAAAATAATGAAAATTATAATAGCTAATGATTATGAAGATATGAGCAGAAAGGCAGCTAATTATTTATCAGCACAGGTTATTATGAAACCTTACGCAGTACTTGGATTAGCTACAGGTGAAACACCAATTGGTACTTATAAGCAGTTGGTTGAGTGGTACAACAAGGGAGACATTGATTTTTTCACAGACAAGTACTATTAATCTTGATGAATATAAGGGCTTAACAGGTGATCATAAGCAGAGTTATAGATATTTCATGGATACTAACCTCTTTGACTTAATCAATATTAAGAAGTCTAATACATACCTTCCAAACGGTATGGCTAAAGACGAAGAAGCTGAATGTGCAAGATATGAAAACATTATTAAGGAGCTTGGAAATATTGATATGCAGCTTTTAGGTATTGGCTTAAACGGACACATCGGTTTCAATGAACCGGGTGAATCTTTTGAAAAAACTACCCACTGTGTACAGCTTACACAGAGCACAATTGATGCTAATCAGAGACTTTTCGATGAAGGTGAAGCAGTTCCTGAAAAGGCATTCACAATGGGGATTAAGTCAATCATGCAGTCTAAACATATTTTATTAATTGCAAATGGTGAGAAGAAAGCACAGATTATAAGAGATGCATTCTTCGGTCCGGTAACTCCAAAGGTTCCGGCTTCAATCTTACAGTTACACAATAACGTAACAGTTATTGTTGATAAGGAAGCAGGAAAGTTAATTAAAGATGTGCTTTAGTTTCTAATATATTAATAGGAACTACAAATAAAGTTGAAAGGGTAACCGACAAGAATCGGTTAAATAAAAAGGAGGTACTTTATGAAGCAGAAGAAGATGCTTGCCCTATTGTTGTCTTTGGCAATGATAGTTACTACAGTACTTGGCAACGGTACATTCGTATCAGCGTCAGCTACTAAGGCAACAACAGGCATTAGTTATTACGTGGATTCCGTAAACGGAAATGACGATAATGACGGTACTAGTGAAACAAAAGCCTGGAAGTCACTTGAAAAAGTTAATGCAACTACTTTCAAGCCGGGTGATAAGCTTAGATTTAAAAGAGGTTGCTCATGGAGCGGTCTTTAAGTCCAAAGGGTTCAGGTGAAAAAGGAAACCCTATTACAATTGACGCATATGGTGACGTTAAAGACGGCAGACCTGTTATCAATGGAGATAGCTGGTGTGGAGACAAAGGTGATGATTTAGAGAATCGTGTATTTAACACAGCAGTATATTTCTATAATCAGGAATACTGGGAAATCACATCTATTGAAGTAACAAACCATACAAAAACTAAAGATGATCATATTAAGAAATATGGTATCTTGATTATGGGACAGGATGCAGGAACACTTCATGAAATTAATGTAAAGAATACATACGTTCATGACGTAATTTCTATTCCAATCGGTCAGCAGGCAGGTATCGGTCGTGGTGGTATTGTATATGCTATCCGTGGTAACAAGAAAGCTACTAATTGGGAAGACATTACTGTAGAAGGAAACTATGTAAAAAATGTAAACCATTACGGTATTAACTTTATTTCAACATGGGGAAGCTCAACATTCCCTTATGAAAGTGGAATTACTGAAGGTGGCGGTGGAACATATAGAAGTAAAAAAAATCTTGTAATTCGTAGCAATTACTGCGAAAACGTAGGTAACGCAGCTATTTGTCCATCAGATTATGAAAATGCACTTATTGAATATAATGTTGCAAATGGATGTAACAGTGGTCCTAACGGAAACGTTCCTATTTGGTGGGAACATGGTCAGAAAACAATCTGCCAGTACAACGAAGTGTTTGGTTCAGGAGCTTCCGGTGATAAGGAAGATTCACAGGCATTTGACGCTGACGTTTATGCAGACTTAAATTATGTTCAGTACAACTATACACATGACAATCCATCAGGTTCATTCTTTGAATGTGCATTAGAACATCATATCAGACATACTACAGATATAACATCAGTGTTAATGATGGATATGGTACAAACCGTTATGGCGGTGGTGCTGTATTAACATTATGTCAGGGCGGTAATGGAAGCTTGGATGCATATAACAACTTGATTTATATGGATGCAGACCATGATGGATCTATTACACGTAGCTGGGATGATACAACAGCAGTAACTTCTACTGATAGATTTAAAATTAGAAATAATGTCATTATAACAGAAGCTCAAAAGATAGATGACAACGGAGTAAATAAGGCACAGGCTTGGGATTCACGTTATATGGGTGTTGTAAATAACAATGCTTACGGTGGAGCAAACCTTAACAATAGAAGAGCTGACGATGAAAATGCCAGGGTAGCAGTTAAGAGCGACTATGTTAAGTTAGAAGAAGGAACAAGCGCAACAGTTGAAGACGTTAACGGCGAATTTAAGATTACTTATGGTACTGTTGACGGATACAAACTTAAAGATGGAGCAACAGTTATTGACCAGGGTATTTCAGTTATCGACAATGGCGGACAGGATTTCTACGGAAACGAAGTAAAATCATTTGTTAAGCCAAACATTGGTGCTGATAACAGCTACAACAGTGGTATTAAAGAAGACCTTGGTGAAGGAAAGATTTTATTAGATTTTGATGATTGCAATAACGGAGCATTAACAGGTGTATATTCTAACTGTGACTTCGGTAACCGTGGTTGGAACGTAACAGACGGTAAATTATGGGCTACTTCATATACTAATGAAGAACAGGCTAACAAAATAGCTATTCTGACAAGTATGCTTTAACAAGTTTTGAAGCATATTGTGCTAAAGGAACAGCTACTGTAAAAGGTTGAAGCAGGAGAAGAAAGCGAGACATTTACGGTAACAGGCAAGAATCAGACATTTACAACTAACTTTAAGAAACAGGTTCCTGCAACATACATCGTGATTAAGTCAGATAATGGTGTAGATCAGGTTAAGTTTGATAACATTGTTTTATCAAAGAAGAAAAGAATTTCAGATACAGAAACTAATATTTCACTTGATAAGACTGTAACTACATCATCTCAGAGTGATTGGGATCCTGGATGCGTAGGATCAAACATTGTGGATGGTGATGAAACAACAATGTGGATTTCAAATGGTTGGTCAAATCAGGGTGATACAGTTACAGAAGACAGAGCAAACTTTGTTGTAGATTTAGACGGAAGTTATAATATCGAAAAATTAGATGTTACTTTCGGTGGTGATAAAGCTAAATCAGCATGGAAATATAAAGTAGAAGCTTCAACAGACAAGACTAACTGGGATGTTATCTGGGATCAGACAGCAAATGAAGAAGTTGCATCTACACAGAAAGTAACTTTAGATGAATCTATAACAGAAAAGAAATACTCATATGTTAGATTTACATTTGGAGATACTATTGAAGATGCATGGCCTGCAGTAGCAGAGTTTAACGTATACAGACCAAAAGAACTTACTAACTTTGCACTTGATGGAGAAGCAACAGCTTCAACAGTAAGTAGAGATCCTGCAAATGCAATTGACGGAAACGACGGAACACTTTGGGTAGGCGACGGAGATTCAGAAAAAGAAGGTGCTTGGTGGATGGTTGACCTTGGTAAGGCTCAGCAGATTCAGGCATTTGACTTAGTATTTGAACATGAAGTACTTCCTACACTTGAAGATGCTCAGGCGGCAACAACACCGGCTTACGGTCAGGCATGGCAGTATAAGGTAGAAGGTTCAAATGATAAGAGTAGCTGGGATATGTTATGGGATAATACAGCTAACACTGATTTCTCAAAGGAACAGTATGGTAAGATTGCAGCAGAATATGCAAATAACAAATACCAATATGTTCGTGTAACATTAACACAGTTACCACTTCACAAAGAGTCAAGAGTAGCAGTTTGGCCTGCAATTAGTGAAGTAAAAGTTTTAGGTGAAGAAGTAATCAATCCTGAAGAAGAAAACAAGATTGTTCTTACTGAAAAGGACAGAACATTGATATTGACTTGGCATACAGCCAGCCGGTAACAGTTTCATCATCTAAGGATGGAGAAAATGTTACAGATAGAGATGCAAACACAACATGGACACCTGATGCTGATGATGAAAATCCATCATTAACAATCGGTTTAGACAGAGAATACAATATTGAAAACTTCAGCGTTGATTTTGAAGGCGAAGCTGCACCATACAAAGTATTGGTTAACACATCTGAAGGATGGGTTGAAGCAGGTTCATGTGATTCAAAAGATTCAGGAAAAGTTGTATCAGCATCAAAAGACGAAATTACAGGAATTAAGTTCCAGTTCGAAAAGGGTATGACTGCAAAAGTTTCAGAAGTACACTTTGACGGTGTTGACGCAAAAGTTAAACATCATAAGAGAATCTTAGTAATGGCACCTCACGAAGATGATGAAATGTTAATGGCAGGTGGTGTTATGAACAGAGCTGTTGCAAATGGCGACGAAGTTTACGTTGTATATGCAACAAACGGAGATTACAGTGGTGTAGACCATGGTAAATTAAGAATCAGAGATACAGTAAATGCATTAAATACAATCGGTGTACCAACAGATCACTTGTACTTCTTAGGCTATGCAGATAACGGTGGTATGGGTGTTGGACAGTACACAACAGCATTTACAGACAGTTTTGTATATAATATTTTCATTGCAGATGATAATAAAGTTATATCTTCAAGAAATGGTGTAACAAAAACATATGGTGATGAAAGTGTAAGAAATGATTATCATTATCTTATGACAGGAGAACATGCTTCATACACACGTGCTAACTTCTTAGCAGACCTTGAAAGTGTAATGAAGAGTGTTAACCCAACAGATGTTTATATGACATCAAGATATGATATGCATTATGATCATGCATACTTTGGTTTATTTGGAATTGAAGCTATTCAGGATATTCAGTTAGAAAATGAAAAATTCCAGCCAACAGTTCACGAAGCTATTATCCATAGCCATATGACTGATGAAGTATATCCTAAAGATCAGGGTAACTACGGTTGGGGCAAAGAACTTAACACATATTTAGGAGCTTGGCAGCATCTTGATGGTCTTGAAGAAAAGACAATGCTTAACTGGAGCGAAAGAGAAAACGTATTAACTCCATACAGCATGCGTCAGGGACCATTTAAGTATAACTTAAAGGATCAGGCACTTCGTAAGTATTCAACAGAATACTACAATTGGATTGCTTCATTCTCAAAGGTTAATGAAGTATTCTACAAGCATGAAACAAACAGTATTGGTTCACTTGCTACAGTAACAGCATCAAGTGAAAACAGCAGTGACAGCAGATGGGATGACCAGAGTGCAGTTAAGGCAGTTGACGGTATTGCAGATGGTTATGCAACAGGACTTGCTAACAAGCATACAAGATTCCCATGGGCTGAATGGGTAACAAAGAAGAAGGAAAAGGTGCTTGGTTAAATCTTGCATACGATGAAGCACAGAAAGTTACAACAATTAAACTTTATGACAGACCTAATACAGATGACCACATCACAAAATCTCACTTAGAATTTGAGAATGGAACAACACTTGAAGTTGGAGAACTTCCAAATGATGGTGCAGTTAAGGAAATCAGTCTTGGCGAAGGCAAAGAAGTTAAGAACATTAAGTTCGTAGTTGACGAAGTTTCAGAATCAACAACAGCAGTTGGTCTTGCTGAAATCGAAGTAATCAAGGCAGAAGTTAAGAAGCCTGAAGAAACAACTACAGCACCAACTACAACAACAGCTAAGGCTAATGAAGGAACAACTACAGTAGCAGCTAACAAAGATACACCAAGTGGTGCTACAGGATTAAAGGTTCCAACAGTAGTTTCAAGCAAGAAGTTAAGCGCTAAGGCTACATACAAGTTACGTCTTAAGAATACTAAGGGTGCTAAGGTTTATACTTACACAAGCAACAAGAAAGTTGCAACAATTAGTAATAAGGGTGTAATTAAGACAAAGAAGAAAGGTAAAGCTAAATTAACAATCTGCATCCAGAAGGGCAGTGTTGTAAGCCAGTACTACTTCAATGTCAAAGTTAAGGGCAAAGCTAAGACAAGCTTCAAAGTAAGCAAGATTAGCAAAGCAGGAAAGAACCTTGCAGTTGCAGACGAAACAGTTCTTAAGAAAGGCAAATCTAAGAAGATTAAATTAGCAAACCTTGCAAGTGGTGCTACAGTTAAGTATGCAACATCTAACAAGAAGGTAGCTAAGGTTTCTAAGAAGGGTAAAGTTAAAGCTGTTAAGAAAGGCAAAGCTACAATTAAGATTACAGTTACAAGTGGTGGTAAGACATACACATTATATCATGTAGTCAAAGTAAAATAGCCTGATAATATTGAAAAGCATTGCTTTCTCATATTCTCATAGTCCCGGAAGATTGGGTAACCAATCTTACCGGGACTTTTTACGCGTAACTTTAAGCGGTGCATGACTGAAATAAAATTGCGTTATGAGCTTGCTCAATAAAAAGCATTTTTAATTCAGGAATATATCGCGCTAGCGCGATATGAGTATGGAACGAAGCGGAATACGAATACTGCTTATGATGTAACTATTTATCTAATACTATTCAAAAAAGTTAATAAAAAGCTGGTTAGAAAGTTAGATTTAAAGTTTAATACTTTCCAGTTGGCTTTTTATATAAGGTAAACATCACATAAACTGACTCGAAACACATAAATAAAATGTTGACAGAAGCGCATTTATTATTTAAAATATATTTAGATATTAAATAAACAAGGGAGGATAAGATAATGGGAAAACAATATGAAGAATTAGGAATAACAGATGCATTTATGTTTGCCAAAGTAATGTCTAATAAAGAGATATGCAAGCCGGTGTTAGAGCAGATATTAAACATTAAGATAAGGGACATTGAATATCTTGATTATGAAGAAACCATTCAGATTGCACCGGGTTCAAAGTCAATAAGACTGGACATCTATGTTGAAGATGACAAAAATACTGTTTTTAATCTTGAAATGCAAACGACAAATTATGAGGAGCTACCGAAGAGGTCACGATATTATCAGGACATAATTGACTTGAAATTAATTGAAAAAGGTCAATCTTATGATATACTAAAAACAAGCTATGTAATAATTATTTGTACCTTTGATTTTTTTGAAAAGAATAGAAGTATTTATGAATTTGAGAATATATGTGTTGATGATTCGGATATAAAATTAAATGATGGAACTCATAAGATTTTCTTAAATACCAAAGGTAACAGAGATGGCATAAGCGAAGAACTACAGATGTTGTTAGATTATTTTGATGGCAGAGAACCTGAAAGTCAACTAGCAAAGGACATAGACAGGAAAGTGTTTGAAGCCAGAAACAATAAACAGTGGAGGCGAGAGTATATGTCATATCAGATGGAATTAGATAGGCAGTATAGAAATGGTAGAGAAGAAGGAATAAAAAGAAGGAATGGAGAAAGGTTCAGAATTAGCAACAGAAAATATTAATAAGTTACTTAAAATTTTGATAGTAGAAAAGAAATACGATGAGATTGAAAAAATATCAGAGAATAAAGAGTACCAAAAAGAACTAATGAAGAAATATAATATTATTGAAGATTAATAGTGAAAAGAAATCAGTTGTCCACCAGCAATTGGTTTCTTTCATTATATGGGAGAATAAGTATTTGAAGAAGATTTTGATTGTGGAAGATGATAATACAATAAGCAATGAATTGAAGGAATTGTTAATAAACTCAGGATACAAAGCAGAGGTGCTTGAAGATTTTCAAAATTCTAAAGAGAAGATTTTGGAAAGTCAGGCAGATTTGATTCTTTTGGATATTAATATTCCCGGAATTAATGGGGGAGATTCTTTTAAAAGAGATAAGGAAGGTATCAGATGTACCAATTATTATGGTTACAAGTAGAACCAGTGAAGTGGACGAGGTGCTTACAATGTCCTATGGGGCAGACGATTTTATAACCAAGCCTTATAGTCCTACGGTTTTACTTCTTAGAATCCAGAATATTTTTAAAAGAATGGAGCCTAAGTCGGACAGAATCAGATATAAGGATTTGGAAATAAATATAGGCAAGGGTTCTATAAGTAACGGCAGCAAAGAGATTAATTTGACAAAGAATGAAATGATTATTTTTTCTTACCTACTTAATAACCGTGAAAAAAATAGTAACCAGAGATGAGTTGATGACGGACTTGTGGAATAATGAAGAGTATATTAACGACAATGCATTGACGGTAAATATTAGCAGATTAAGAAATAAGTTGTCAGAAGTGGGATACGATAAAGCCATAGAAACAAGAAAGGGGCAAGGATATATTTTAGTATGAAATTAGACAAATACTTGTGGGACAAAAAATAAATATATCCATTTTGGCAGTAGGATATTTCATTATATTGGTAATGCTTGTTGCGTTTAAGGCTCAAAACAGTCTGATAATTGGAATAACAATTGTGTATATTGCAGTAGTTGTGGCAAGTTTTCTTATTGATTTTTTCAGAAAAAAAGAATTTTTATGATGAATTTACAGCTAACACCGAAAAACTGGACAAGAAATATCTAGTTTTGGAAATGCTTAAAGAGCCTGAATTTTATGAGGGAAAGATTTTGTATGACAATCTTTATGAGATAGACAAGTCAATGGCTGAAAATGTAAACAAATATAATCATAGCATTGAGGATTTTAAGGAATACATAGAGATGTGGATTCATGAGGTAAAGATTCCAATTGCCAGCCTTGTGCTGATGTGCCATAACCATAAAGGTGAGATTGACGAAAAATATATTAAGCAAATAAGAAGGTTGGATAATTATACAGACCAGGTTTTGTATTATATTAGAAGTAACTATTCCGAGAACGATTATCTAATAAAAGAAGTGGGACTTAATAAGGCTGTGGGGAAGTTTTGATTAAGAACAGAGATGATTTGCTTGAAAACAAAATTAATATTCAGGTGGATTTGAATAATTATTCAGTGTTTACCGATTCTAAATGGTTTCAGTTTATATTAAATCAGATTATTAATAATAGTATAAAATATAAAAAAGCAGGAGTTGAATCGATTATAAAAATAACCGCAAGTCAGACGAAAGATGAGACTACTATTGAAATTTTTGATAACGGAATCGGAATACCAAGGAAGGATTTAAAGAAGGTTTTCAATAAGTCCTTCACAGGCGAAAACGGAAGAATCGGGGCCAAGTCAACGGGAATGGGTTTGTATATTGCCGATAGATTGTGTAAGAAATTAGGACACAGAATAGAAATTGAGTCAGAACAAAATGTGGATGGAACGTCTGACAGTTATACAAAAGTAAAAATTGTTTTTGGCATAAATGATTATCTAACATTACAAAATTGTAATGTTAAGTAATGTTAGAATGACGACCGAGGAATCAAAACAGAGTAACATAGTATTTGCAAAGAAATTAAAGGAGTTAATACTATGGAAAACATTTTAAAAATTGAAAGTATTGAAAAGTATTATGGAAACAAGTCTAGTCTGACTAAAGCCATAAATAATATCTCATTTCAGGTTGAAAAAAGGTGAGTTTGTAGCAATTATGGGAGCTTCCGGTTCGGGGAAGACTACATTACTTAATTGCATTTCTACAATTGACAAAGTTACATCAGGTAACATTTATGTTGCAGGAAGAAACATAACTAATTTAAATGGTAAAGAACTTAACAAATTTAGAAGAGAAGAATTGGGATTTATTTTTCAGGATTTTAACTTGCTTGATACACTTACAGCTTATGAAAATATAGCGTTGGCGTTATCTATTCAGGGCGTTAAGCCAGACGAGATAGATGCAAGAATCAGAGAAGTGGCAAGAGAGTTAGATATTGAAAGTGTGCTTAAAAAATATCCTTACGAAATGTCAGGCGGACAGAAGCAGAGGGTAGCAAGTGCAAGAGCCATTATTACTGAGCCTAAATTGATTTTGGCAGATGAGCCAACAGGGGCACTTGACTCAAAATCATCAAAAATGTTGTTAGAAAAAATCAGCTATTTAAATATTAAGAATATGGCAACAATTCTGATGGTTACACATGATGCCTTTACGGCAAGTTACGCATCAAGAGTAATATTTATCAAGGATGGCAGAATCTTTAATGAACTTCTCAGAGAAGGAAGAAACAGAAAAGAGTTTTTGATGATATTATGGACGTGGTAACAATGTTAGGTGGAGAGTTAAACGATGCTTTTTAAATTATCATTAAAAAATATTGTAAAGAGTATTAAGGATTACGCCATCTATTTCTTTACTCTTGTGTTAGGTGTTGCAATTTTTTATGTGTTTAATGCCATTGAGTCACAGACTGTAATGATGAAGGTTTCTGATAATACAGCTGAAATTATAAGATTGATGACAAATGTATTGTCGGGTGTAAGCGTTTTTGTATCATTTGTTTTAGGATTTTTAATTATTTATGCTTCGAGATTTTTAATAAAAAAAGAAGAAACAGGGAGTTTGGAATATACTTAACGCTTGGAATGGGAAAAAGGAAAATATCTTTTATTCTTTTTTTTATTGAAACTTTGGCTATAGGTATGATTTCTTTAGCTACAGGACTTATAGTAGGTGCAGGATTATCACAACTTATGAGTATTTTTGTGGCAAATATGTTTGAAGCAGACATGACAAAGTTTAAGTTTGTATTTTCTCTAAGTGCATGTATTAAAACATTAGTTTATTTTGGAATTATATACATTCTCGTAATGTTGTTTAATACTATTATAATTGGAAGATGTAAATTAATAGATCTTATTAATGGAAATCGAAAATCAGAAAAGGTCACAATGAAGAATCCTATTGTGTGCATCTTTGTTTTCATAATTTCTATGGCTTTTATAGGCTACGGTTATTACGGTGTAATGGGTGGATATAGTAATTTAGATGACCAAATGTTATTTAAAGTAATTTTTGCAGGAAGTGTGGGAACATTGTTTTTGTTCTGGTCATTATCAGGTTTGATTTTGAAAATAGTAATGTCTGTTAAAAAGGTATACTACAAAGATTTAAACAGTTTTGTATTAAGACAGATTAGCAGCAAAATTAACACAACTGTAGTTCAGATTACAATTATATGCTTAATGTTATTTGTTACTATTTGTATTTTTTTCAAGTGCATTATCTATAAAAACTTCCACGGATAACAATATTAAGGAACTGGTACCTGTTGACATTCAGTTGTCAAAGAATGTTAACAGCGACTTTAGTGATAATAAGAAAATAGCTAAAGATAACAAGATTTCCATTGAGAATACTTTGACAAATAATGGTTTTGATTACAAAACTAATTTTAAAGACATTGTGAAATTCAATACTTACGAAGCAGATAAGTTTACAATTAAGGATACACTTGGGGACAGTTATAAGCAGGTGGCAGAACAGTATAAGTTTTTGGCTGTTGACAATAATGAAGTCATAATGAAATTAAGCGATTACAATAAGATTGCAAAAAGCAGTATGGTCATACAACTTACGAACTTAAAGATGATCAGTATATGATAATTGCCAATTTTGTAAATATGATGGAGATTAGAAATATTGCTCTAAGGAACGGGGAAAAGATAACGATAAATGGAAAGGATTATAGTCCTAAGTTTAATCAATGCAAAACCGGATTCGTTGAAATATCAGGAAGCGTGTCTGAAACAGGAGTCTTCATATTGCCTGATAAGGCAGTGGAAAATTTAGAGTTACATCAAATATGGCTAAATGCCAATTATAATGCATCCACAAAAGAACAGCGACAGAAGGTTGAGAATGAAATAAACAAATTAATTGAAAAAACATGGCTTAAAACATCAATAATGACAGTAAATACAAAAAATGATATTGAACAGTCATGCATAGGATTAAGTGCCATGGTTACTTTTATTGGACTTTATCTTGGAATAATATTCCTGATTTCAAGTGCGGCAATACTTGCTTTTAAAAGAATTGTCTGAGTCAACAGACAACAGGGAAAGATATGTAATGCTTAGAAAACTTGGTGCCGATGAGAAAATGCTAAACAAAGCATTGTTTAAACAGATAGGGCTGTTCTTCGGATTTCCGCTTTTCATAGCAATCATACATTCAATCGTAGGAATAAAATTCTGCAATACAATACTTCTATCAATTGGCCGAACAGGACTGTTACCATCAATAATAATGACAGGTGCATTTCTTGTGGTAATATATGGAGGATACTTTGTGATAACGTATTGGTGTAGCAAGAATATAATAAAGTAGAAATAATATTACAAGATTAATATAAGATAATATAGTATTAGAATATTGTAGCTGAAAAGCTGGTTATCAGTATAATAAAGATATAGAACAATTGAATAAAGAAAGATTAAGAAAGCAGTTACATTTGCGGTGGGACGCAGATGTGGCTGCTTTTTCTACAATCAAGCTAAGCGGCAATTCCTTCCAGCTGGAACTATATGAAATCTTCAATAATTCCAAAAACCTCATTGACAAATTGTATATACTGTATATAATGAAATATATACAGTATATACAATGCATTGATTAGAACTGGAGGTGGCAATTTGAAAATTATTATATCGAATCAATCTGAACTTCCTATATATGCGCAGATAAGGGAGCAGATTAAGGAACAGATTCTTAACGGACAGATTAAAGAAGGAGAGATTCTTCCATCTATTAGAAGTTTAGCTAAGGATGTTGGGGTAAGTGTTATTACAACAACAAGAGCTTATAATGATTTGGAGAAGGAAGGTTTTATAGCAACTATGCAGGGAAAGGGCAGTGTTGTCTTATCCAGCAATAATAAGATTTTGAAGGAACAATTTATTATGAGAATAGAAGAAGGAATAGAAACTGCCGTGGAATCGGCAAAGCAGATTGGTATGACAAAAGACGAGATAATTGCCATTGTTGATTCAGTATGGCAGCAGGATTAAAAAGGTACAATAGGCACTAATATTAATATCCGTGAAAGGAGTAGAAAATGAATATTTTGGAAGTAAGAAATTTAAATAAAACATATAAAGATTTTCAATTGAAAGATGTAAATCTGACAATTCCAAAGGGATATATAATGGGATTTGTAGGACAAAACGGGGCAGGAAAAACAAGTACCATTAATCTGATTAATCATATATGTAAGTGTGATTCGGGTTCAATAAAGATAGATGGAATATCATATGCGGATGATCCTGTAAGATACAAAGAAAGCATAGCTTACGTTGGTGATGAATGTTATTTTACAAAAGGTCTTAAGGTAAAAAATGTAAAACAGACATTAAAGGAATTTTATCCTACATTTGATAGCGAAAAGTTTGACAGCTTAATTGAAAAATATAATCTTCCAATAAACAAAAACATTATTAACTTTTCAAGAGGAATGAAAGTGAAATTAATGTTTGCTACAGTATTTTCAAGAGATGCCAAATTATTGATTTTGGATGAAGCGACTAATGGACTTGATCCTGTTGTGAGGGAAGAATTAATGGGGAACTTCAGAAATATATTGAAAATGGTGAAAGAAGCATTTTGTTTTCAACACATGTGTTAAGTGATTTGGAAGAAATTGCAGATTATATTACTTTTTATAGATAACGGTAGAATTATTCTTCAGAAGCCTAAAGATGAAATGCTTGAGGAATATATGATTATAAAAGGTGATTATGGTAATTTAACAGAACAACAGAAAAAATATTTAATTGGAGTAGAAAATAAAAGTTACGGATTTGAGGCATTAATTGAAAGCAATAATGCACAGAATTTTGACGGTCAGTTTGTTTTTGAAAAGCCAAATGTGTCACAGATTATGTTACATACAATTAAAGAAGGGAGAATGTAATAATGGCAAAGATATTATTTATGAAATATGATTTTAGAAAAATGAAATTATTATACTTGGCATCCATAGTTCTGTTTGCACCATTAGGATATGTTATGGCATATTCAACTGAGAACATTCTTTCTGCTTATTCATATATGCTCCTTATTTCTACAATAGTACCAACGTCACTATTTACATATGAACAAAGAGCAGATTGTGGTTTTGATTTAATGCTACCTGCAAAGGAAGGTGATAGAATTGCAGGAAGATATCTTATAAGTGCAGTAACGATTACATATGAATTTTTATTGGGAACAGTAATTGCATTTATTTTGACAAAAACAACACAGGCAGTTTGGTTTGACATATCAGTTATATTTAAATTTTTTGTAGGTGGAATTTTAATATGTATGTCTATAGAATTGTGCATATTATACATTATAGGAAGAGGGATAAACCCACAAGTTAGAAGCGTAATGATTATGCTTCCTAATATGATAATATGGGGGATTGCTTATGCAGCAATAAATATTTTTAGCGATAAACTATCAAGTGCAAAGGGAATATTTAGCAATTTTGAAATGCTTGGAAATATAGTGTTAATTGTTAGCCTGATCTTTTTTATATTGCTTCTATGTATGTATCGACATATATAGTAAAGAAAAAAGGATTTTCGATAAAATTTACAGTCCAAATTTGTAATATAAATAATTAATTTCAAAGTTAGTTCATTTCATAGAAAAAACATATTTTTTTACAAGAATATTTAACAAAAATAATGAATTTGCAGTATAATATGTTTATAGTTATTTAGGGTATAACTATATTGATAAGGACTAAAATTTAAATCAGTAGTAACTGATTACTTAGGAGGTAATATTATATGAGCAAATACGAAGGAACACAGACAGAAAAGAATTTAGAGGCAGCTTTTGCAGGAGAATCACAGGCAAGAAATAAATATACTTATTTTGCTTCAAAGGCTAAGAAGGAAGGCTTTGAGCAGATTGCATCATTATTTTTTAAAAACTGCAGACAATGAAAAAGAACATGCAAAGATGTGGTTTAAGGAATTAAACGGAATCGGCGATACAGCACAGAATCTTGAAGCTGCAGCAGAAGGCGAAAACTATGAATGGACAGATATGTATGAAGGTTTTGCAAAAACTGCAGAAGAGGAAGGTTTCACTGAATTAGCAGAGAAGTTCCGTATGGTTGGTGAAATCGAAAAACATCATGAAGAAAGATATAGAGCACTTCTTAAGAATGTTGAAACATCTAAGGTTTTTGAAAAGAGCGAAGTTAAAGTTTGGGAATGTCGTAACTGCGGACATATTATTGTTGGTACAAAGGCACCTGAAGTATGTCCTGTATGTAATCATCCACAGAGCTATTTTGAAGTACATGCTGAAAATTACTAGAATAAGATAATAAAGTTTGTTATGATAAAGGAGCAGCTTAATAGTTGCTCTTTTTTCTTATGCATTGAAAATTATAAGAATTAAGAATAGTATTGTTACTATTACCGGAGAAGAAAAATTTAAATAGAAAAGGTTTAGGAAGTTGACAATAAAATGAAAAATAGATTTTTTAAGTACGTATCTCAGAATATTTTGGCAATGATAGGATTGTCATTATACATTTTGGCAGATACTTATTTTATTTCTAAAGCAGTAGGTGCCAACGGCATAACTGCGCTAAATATGGCATTGCCTGTGTATGGGGTTATATTTGCATTGGGACAGATGGTAGGTGTAGGTTCAGCAATTAGATATTCAATAGTAAAAAAGAACAGTACAGGAATTCTAATAAGGATGGTAGTAATGAATGCGACAAATATTTCTCAGGCGCATTGTTTTGGGGGCTTGTTATAGGTGTGATTTTTGCCGTTTTGGGCCTGGTTTTCCCAGACAAAATCGTAGAAATAATGGGTGGAGACGAAACAATTGTAACAATTGGAGTTCCATATTTTTAGAATATTTATGTCATTTTCGCCATTTTTTATTTTTAATTATACATGTAATGCTTTTGTCAGAAATGATGGTAATCCGTCGGTAAGTATGGCAGCTACATTAATAAGTAGTCTTTTTAATATTGTTTTTGACTATATTTTGATGTTTCCACTTGGAATGGGAATGCCGGGTGCTGCCCTTGCAACAGCACTTTCTCCTGTAGTTGGAGTTATGATTTGTATGATTCATTTCTATCTAAGAAAAAATACAGTAAAGTTCAAATGGTTTAAAAACATCCCTGACACGACTTTTCCATTGCTGCCAGGTTGGAATGTCAGCTTTCGTTGGGGAAATGTCAGGAGCTGTTATAGTTATGGTTTTTAATTTTATAATATTAAGACTAACTGGAAATATTGGTGTAGCAGCATACGGGGTTGTGGCAAATACAGCACTGGTGGCAGTTGCAGTTTTTAACGGTGTAGCACTTGGTTCACAACCGTTAATCAGCGAAAGTTATGGCAAGCATAACATAAAGGATATTAAGTTAATTGAAAAATTAGGCGTAGCAACGGCGTTGGGACTTGCAGTAATTATTGTGACAATGATATGGGGCTTTACAGATACAATAGTTGGTGTGTTTAACAGTCAGGGCAGTGATAGTCTTTTAAGCCTTGCAAGAGTAGGACTTAGAATATATTTTATTGGTTTTCTTTTTGCGGGAATTAACATATTTTGCTCAAGTGCATTAAGCGCTATAGCTTCAGTTAAATGGGCATTCGTTCTTTCCATACTTAAAGGTTTTGTGGTAGTAAATGTATGCGCCGCAATTCTTGCACCAATCTTTGGAATGAATGGTGTTTGGGTAGCATTTCCTTTATCGGAATTTATTTTGTTAATTATTTCAGGGTTTGCAATGAAAAAATCCATTGGTGCCTTGGAAAGTGAAAGATAAGATTTGCCATAAATGGCAGAAAGGTGATACAAATGAAAAAATATAATTGGGCAACACTTGGATGTGGAGTTATAGCCAACGAATTGGCTGTGGCAATGGAGAAAAAAGGCGAAAAGCTTTATTCGGTAGCTAACCGTACACATGAGAAGGCTGTGCAGTTTGCAGAAAAATACGGGATCGAAAAAGTTTATGATAATATTGATCAGGTTTTTGAAGACGAAAATGTAGACATTATATATATTTCAACGCCACACAACACTCATATAGAATTTTTAAGAAAAGCATTAAAGGCAGGAAAACACGTTCTCTGCGAAAAGTCAATTACTCTTAACAGCGAAGAGCTTGAAGAGGCTATTAATCTTGCAAAAGAGAATAATGTAGTTCTTGCAGAGGCAATGACAATATATCATATGCCTATATATAAGAAGTTAAACGAAATTATCAGTTCAGGAAAACTGGGGGATTTAGGTCTTATCCAGATGAATTTTGGCAGTTACAAGGAATATGATATGACTAACAGATTTTTTAACAGAAATCTTGCAGGTGGGGCAATGCTTGATATTGGCGTATATGCACTTTCTTTTGTAAGATGGTTTATGACATCAGTGCCTGATCAGGTGGTTTCACAGGTAAAAATGGCTCCTACGGGAGTGGATGAACAGGCAGGAATTTTACTTAAAAAACAAAGAAGAGGAAATGGCAACAGTTATGCTTTCGCTTCACTGCAAGCAACCTAAACGCGGAACAATCGCTTTTGACAAGGGATATATTGAAATCTTTGAATATCCAAGAGGGCAGGAAGCAGTAATTACTTATACTGAGGACGGTCACAAAGGAAACAATTACCGGTGGAAATACTAAAGATGCACTTTATTATGAAGTGGAAGATATGGAAAAAACAATTGATAAAATAGGAGATTTCACATATCTTGAATATACTAAGGATGTTATGCAGATTATGACTGACATAAGAAAACAGTGGGGCATGACATATCCTGAGGAAGAAAAAATAAGTTAAAAAAAGATATACATTTTTTCAAAATGTGCTATACTTTAGTTAGACAAGACTAACCGAAAAAGTATAGCATTTTTTTGAAATGAGGTGATTATAATGTTAAACTTAACAGCAACATCTTTGTTTGACGGAACATTAGCCGCATTCCTTGTTGTATTTACTTTGCTATTAATTTTAATAACAAAAATAATATTAGGAAAAAGACTTATGTAAAATTTTAACAAAAGTAACAAAAGACTCACTAAACTTGTTGACAACTAATGGACGTTAGAGTATACTAACTATCGAAAATGAAATTGATTATCAATAATCAGTATGATTACGAAAGAAGGTATAAAATGATGCCATTAACAGTAGCCGGTGTAGGCGTAGCTAGTACAATTAAAAAGATTGGTGGAAAAGAAGAAACAAGAAAGTTCTTAGAAAATCTAGGGTTTGTAGTCGGTGGGACTGTTACGGTCGTATCAGAAATCGGTGGAAACATGATTGTTAATGTGAAAGATTCCAGGGTTGCCATTGGAAAAGATATGGCGAACAAGATTATGGTCTAAGATACAGTTTTGGTATTGATTATAGTTAAAATCCGGTTTTATATTAATTAAGCTTTTTAATATGATTTAAAAAAGATATGTATGTCATATATCTTTTTAAATATAAATAAAATAATGAAATAAGGAGCACATTATGAAAAACATTAAAGGAAGTAAAATGTGGCCAAACAGTAAAGGTTACAAAACTTACAGGCTCTGGTCCCGTTAAAAGAAGAATTATGGATATGGGTATCACTAAGGGTGTGGATATCTATGTAAGAAAGGTTGCACCGCTTGGTGATCCGATCGAAGTAACCGTTCGCGGCTATGAATTATCTCTTAGAAAAGCAGATGCGGAAATGATTGAAGTAGAATAATTTTTTTTATAAGACTTTAAGCAACAGCTTATTATTTTTAACCTAGGGTTAGCTAATTCTAACAAAAGTCAGCAATGACAGATAATAGTTAACTACGTATGCCTATAATTAGGTGGAACATATTAACAATTTTAAAATTTAAGAAAGAGGGAAAAAAGAAAATGTCAATTAAAATTGCATTGGCAGGAAATCCGAACTGTGGTAAGACTACACTTTTTAACGGATTGACAGGTTCTAACCAGTTCGTAGGTAACTGGCCTGGAGTAACAGTTGAGAAAAAAAAAAAAAAAAAAAGAAGGTAAGCTCAAAGGACATAAAGATGTAATAATCACTGACTTGCCTGGTATTTATTCACTTTCACCATATACATTGGAGGAAGTTGTAGCAAGAAATTATCTTATTAATGAGAAGCCTGATGTAATTTTAAACATCGTTGATGGTACAAATATTGAAAGAAACCTTTATTTGTCAACACAGCTTATAGAATTAGGTATTCCTGTAGTTATGGCTGTTAACATGATTGATATAATGGAAAAATCAGGTGATAAGATAAGCATTAAGGACTTAAAAGAAAGTTTAGGCTGTGAAGTTGTTGAAATCTCAGCTCTTAAGGGCAAGGGAATTAAGGAAGCAGCTAACAAGGCAGTTGAACTTGCTAAGAAACCTAACCATGAAATGGTACATAAGTTTGATAAAAAAGTAGAAGATGCTATTGAAAAGTAGAAGAAAAGATTGCTTTCGATATTCCAAGAGAACAGCAGAGATTCTTTGCTATCAAACTTTTGAAAGAGATGACAAGATTAAAGAACAGATGAAAACTGTTCCGGACGTTGAAAATGAAATTAAGCAGTTAGAAGATGCTTTTGATGATGATACAGAAAGTATTATTACAAATGAGAGATATACATATATTTCTTCAGTAATTGGAAAATGTGTATCAAAAAGGAAATAAGGGTGAACTTACAACATCAGATAAGATTGATAAGATCGTAACTAACAGATGGTTAGCTCTTCCAATTTTTGCAGTTGTAATGTTTATTGTGTATTATGTATCGGTAACGACAGTAGGTACATGGGCAACAGACTGGGCTAACGAGGGTGTTTTTGGTGACGGATGGCATTTGTTTGGCATAGGAACAAGTTCTTATGAAAATGCATCAGGCGATTATGAAAAGCAGACAGCAGCAGTTGATGCTTTCATTGAAGCAGCTAAGGACAAAGGAATCAGCACAGATAATATCGAAGAAGTTCTTGGAAACGAAGAAGCAAGTGAAGCTGATAAGACAGCAGCAGTTGACGCATTTGTTGCTGAAGCCGGAGTATCAGACATTACTGCAAAAAGCAGAACTTGAAGATGAAGATGGAAAAGTAACAGACAAGTTTGACGTAACAGTTAATGATTTTAAGACAGCAACAGAAGCTGAAGAACCTGATCCTGCAGATTATGGAGTTTGGGTACCAGGTGTTCCTGTTTTAATCGAAAACTTACTTGACTCATTAAATTGTGCAGATTGGTTATCAGGACTTATTCTTGACGGTATTGTAGCCGGTGTCGGTGCGGTACTTGGTTTTGTACCACAGATGTTAGTATTATTTGTTTTCCTTGCTTTCTTAGAGAGCTGCGGATATATGGCAAGAATCGCATTTATTATGGACAGAATTTTTAGAAAATTCGGTCTTTCAGGAAAATCATTTATCCCGATGTTAATTGGTAGTGGATGTGGTGTTCCTGGTGTTATGGCATCAAGAACAATCGAGAACGACCGTGACCGTAAAATGACAATTATGACAACAACCTTCATCCCTTGTGGAGCTAAGTTGCCTATCATTGCATTAATCGCAGGTGCATTCTTTAACAACTCAGGTTGGGTATCAACAAGTGCTTACTTTTTGTAGGTATTGCAGCAATTATTTGTTCAGGTATCATTTTAAAGAAGACAAAGATGTTTGCAGGAGATCCGGCACCGTTCGTTATGGAGCTTCCGGCATACCACTGGCCAACATTGGGAAACGTTCTTAGAAGTATGTGGGAAAGAGGATGGTCATTCATTAAGAAAGCCGGAACTATTATCCTTCTTTCAACAATCATTCTTTGGTTCCTTATGAGCTTCGGTTGGGTAGACGGAAAGTTCGGAATGTTAGAAGCAGAACAGCTTAACGATAGTATTTTAGCATCAATCGGTAAGTGTAATTGCACCAATCTTTACTCCACTTGGCTGGACAAAAGCAGGTGAAGGATGGAAGATGGCTGTGGCAGCAATTACAGGTCTTATTGCAAAAGAAAACGTAGTAGCAACATTCGGTATGTTATTCGGTTTCGCAGAAGTAGCAGAAGACGGTACAGAAATTTGGGGAAATCTTGCACAGGTTATGACTCCAATTGCAGCATACGGATTCTTAGTATTCAACCTTCTTTGCGCACCATGTTTCGCAGCTATGGGTGCTATTAAGAGAGAAATGAACAATACTAAATGGTTCTTTACAGCAATAGGATACCAGACAATTCTTGGATACTTAGTTGCATTATGTATCTACCAGATTGGTACATTAGTTACAGCAGGAACATTTGGAATTGGAACAGTAGTTGCATTTGTAATTGTGTTAGTATTTATTTATCTCTTATTTAGACCATACAAAGAGAGCAATACATTAAATGTTAACATTAAAAAAGCCAGTGCAAAATAATAAGTTTTAATATAAGGGACCTGCAATTATTTGCAGGTTCCTATGTTTTTATGGGAGAAAATAATTGGAGCAGAAAAAAAGTGATGAACTAAAATTTCAAAGAACAAGAATGCAGAAGGAATCAGTTCTGAAGACTTTAAAAGACAAAGGGATGTAGAATTACAAACCAGAGAAAAGTTCTCTTGGACGTAATCCTTGACGAAGAATGCACTTCATGTAAAGAGATTTATTATAAAGCAGTGGAAATTGATCCTAACATCGGGGCAGCTACAGTGTATAGAATGGTCAATCTTCTTGAAGACATTGGAGCTATTAGCAGAAGAAATATTTATAAAATTTCATGCAACCTTGACTGCGTAAAGGACAACGCCTGCACTATAGAGTTAGATGATAATATGGTTTACCACTTGTCCCGGACGGAATGGAATTCTGTAATAATGAAAGGTTTAAAAGCCTGTGGTTACTTAGATAATCAAAAGGTGAACAGAATTGTTATTGAATCAGAGAAGAATAAGTAATAAAACGCAGGCTTATTGATAAAAAATATCAATAGCGAAAAAATAGTGGAAAACTTTAAAAAATAGATTTAATATAATACAAACAAAAGACAATGGAGGTTGAAATTATGTTAGATTTTATTAAGAAGATTGACGTTAAAAAAGACAGGAATTTTTGCAGCAGGTGTTGCTTTTGGAACAGCAGGAATTAAGATTTTATCAAGCAAAGATGCAAAGAAAGTATACACAAATTGCACAGCAGCAGTTCTTAGAGCTAAAGAAAGCGTAATGAAGACAGCTACAAACATTCAGGAGAATGCTGAAGACATTTATGCAGAAGCACAGCAGATCAATGAAGACAGAGCTGCAGCAGAAACAGAAGAATTTGAAGATGTAGAAGAAGTATCTGAAGAAACAACTGACGTAGAAGAAGATACTGCAGAATAATATAGAATTATTTGATTTTAAGGACACCTGTATTTTATACGGGTGTTTCTTTGCAGTAAAGATTTCCGGAAAAGAGGTAACTTTATATGAAGTTTGTAATTAAACATGAAATTAAAAGGTAGAATAAGGATTCATATATTGCAAAGCCGCATGACTTTCGAACAGGCAGATACGTTGGAATATTACCTTAGTAATAATAAGCTGGTAACATCAGTAAAGGTTAGGGAAAGACTTCAAGATGCTACAATTAGTTATATTGGATCAAGGGAAGATATTATAAAATTACTTACATCATTTAAGTATAATAATGTTGAAGTTCCTGAGGTGTATTTGCAAAATTCAGGTAGAGAGTTAAATAGAGAGTACTGGGATAAGCTTGTTAACAAGGTATTTTTGTATGGTGCCAACAAGATATTCCTGCCGAATCCTATTAGGGAATGCATTACTCTTACAAAGTCTGTTAAATATCTTTGGAATGGTGTAAGAACACTTGCAAGCAGAAAGATTGAAGTGCCGGTTCTTGATGCAACGGCTATTGGTGTTTCAATTGCAAGAAATAATATGAACACAGCAGGTTCAATTATGTTCCTTCTTGGAATCGGTGAAATTTTGGAAGAATGGACTCATAAGAAATCTGTTGATGACTTGGCAAGAAGTATGTCTTTAAATGTTGGAAAAGTTTGGCTTTGCCAGGGCGAACAGGACATTCTTGTGTCAACTTCTGATGTTAAGGCAGGAGATCTTGTAAGAGTACATATGGGAAATATTATTCCTTTCGATGGTACTGTTGTTTCAGGTGAGGCAATGGTAAATCAGGCTTCTTTAACAGGTGAGTCAATACCGGTTCAGAAGAATGCAGAAGGTATTGTTTACGCAGGTACTGTTCTTGAAGAAGGTGAACTTGTTATAAGAGTCGACCAGACTAACGGTTCAAGTCGTTACGAGAAGATTGTTACTATGATAGAAGAATCTGAGAAATTAAAGACTTCTATGGAAAGCAAAGCTTCTCACTTAGCAGACAAATTAGTTCCTTATACTTTGCTTGGAACAGGGCTTACATATGCTTTAACAAGAAATGCAACAAAGGCATTATCAGTGCTTATGGTTGATTTTTCCTGTGCATTGAAACTTGCTATGCCTATATCTGTTTTGTCAGCAATTAGGGAAGCAGTTTACATAACATTACTGTAAAAAGGTGGAAAATATTTGGAGGCAATGGCTGAGGCAGACACGATTGTTTTTGACAAGACAGGTACCCTTACAAAAGCTAATCCTACGGTTGTAGATGTAGTGTCATTTAATGGTCAGGATTCTGATGAATTATTAAGGATTGCAGCTTGTCTTGAAGAGCATTTCCCACATTCTATGGCAAAAGCAGTAGTTGATGCTGCAGCAGAGAAGAATCTTGAACATGAAGAGGTTCATTCAGAAGTTGAATATATTGTTGCACACGGTATTTCATCTATGATAGATGGCCAGAAGGTTGTAATTGGAAGCTATCACTTTGTATTTGAAGATGAAAAATGTACAGTTGATCCTGAGAAGATGGGTACTTTTAACAGTTTACCACCTGAATATTCTCATCTGTACATGGCTATTAATAACAGACTTGCAGCAGTAATATGCATAGAAGATCCACTTCGTGAAGAAGCTGCGGCAGTTGTCCAGTCATTGAAGATGGCAGGAATAGGTAAGGTTGTAATGATGACAGGTGACAGTGAGCGTACAGCAAAAGCCATAGCTAAGAAGGCAGGAATTGATGAATATTATTCAGAAGTATTGCCTGAAGATAAGGCTAATTTCGTAGAGAAAGAAAAGGCTAAAGGCAGAAAGGTCATAATGATAGGTGATGGAATAAATGATTCACCTGCATTATCAGCAGCCGATATAGGAGTATCAATTAGCGATGGTGCAGAAATTGCAAGAGAAATCGCTGATGTAACAATAGGCGCAGATAACCTTTATGAAATAGTAACATTAAAGGCATTGAGCAATAGCTTAGTTAAACGAATTGACAAGAATTACAGATTCATAGTAAGCTTCAATGCGGGCTTAATTGTACTAGGCGTTGCCGGAATAATTCCACCAACAATGTCAGCATTACTCCATAATGGATCAACACTTGCAATAGGAATGAAGAGTATGGAAAACCTGCTTGACTAGACAGAATGATAAGAATGAAGAGTGTTGATAATCTATTAGACTAGTCAGGATGAGTTGATTAACATATAGAATTAATAAATTAAATACATCAATACACAAACACCCCCGATACTAAAAAATGAAACTTTTAGTGTTGGGGGTGTTTTGCTGAGGTGGAGGGGAAACAAGAATAATTGCTAAAATCTATATAAATTAAGGATGGTTCCAATGGGTGTCAGGTGGAAATTACAAATATCGCAACAAATTTCAAAAAAAACATTGACATATGAATATATGTGCATATAATAGAATTAAACATATGAATAAATGCTCATATCATAAAATAACAATTAATAGTACCAAACAATTTTATAACAATAATTGTTGTAGACACATTAGATTGATGTAGAAAAGGAGGTGCCTATGGTAGATAAAGATAACGGCGAGTTTTTGGCAGTTCATGAAGAAGTTGTTAAAAAAAGTTCTTGAAACTTTACCGGATGAGGAAGAGTTATATGACTTAGCTGAATTGTTTAAAGTTTTTGGAGATTCAACAAGAATTAGAATTCTTCATGCATTGTTTGAAAGTGAACTTTGCGTAGGTGATATTGCTCAGATTTTGAATTTAAGTCAGTCAGCAGTTAGCCATCAGTTGAAACTTTTAAAGGATGCCAAATTGGTTAGATTTAGAAGAGAGGGTAAGATTATTTTTTATTCATTAGATGATGACCATGTTAGAACAATTTTAAGTATGGGAATGGAACATATTGAAGAAAGATAAGATGCGTAAATGTAAGTAAAAAAATTAAAGTTTAGATTATATATTAAAGAAAAGGAGATAATTATTATGAAGAAGACATACAAAGTAGAGGTAGATTGTGCAAATTGTGCAGCAAAGATGGAAGAGGCAGTTAAGGCTACAGCAGGAGTTAAGGATGCAACATTAAGCTTTATGACATTGAAATTAAAGGTTGAATTTGAAGACGGAGCAGATGTAGATGCAGTAATGCAGGAAGCAGCTAAGAACTGTAAAAAGTAGAAGATGATTGTGAAATCTTCTTATAAGAAATTGCAAATTATAAAATCCAAATAACAAATTTAAAATAAGAATTGTAAATTTTAAATTGTTATTTTAATGCAGATTAAGAAGTGAAAAAATCTTTTCTACAGAAAACAGTTTTAGAAAGGATGAGAAAATGACAAAAAACAGAAAACAGTTTTGTATAGAATTATTGCATCTGCAATTTTAATTTTAGGTATTTCAATATTGTGCGAATTTGTGGATGTGAATATTTGGGGGCAGGTTGTTTTGTATCTTATTCCATATTTTGTTATCGGATACGACATTTTGAGAAAAGCTTTCAAGGGCATTTTGAACAAGCAGGTGTTTGATGAAAACTTTCTTATGGCGATAGCAACAGTAGGTGCAATGCTTTTGGGAGAATTTAAAGAAGGCGTAGCTGTTATGTTGTTCTATCAGATTGGTGAGTTATTCCAGAGTTGCGCTGTTGGAAAAAGCAGAAGAAACATTGCAGCACTTATGGACATAAGACCTGATTACGCCAATATTATAGTTGACGGACAGATTGAACAGGTTGATCCTGATGACGTGGAAATAGGTACAGAGATTGTTGTAAATCCGGGAGAAAAAGTCCCTATTGATGGAATTATTACAGAGGGAAATACAACATTAAATACAAGTGCATTGACAGGAGAAAGTGTTCCGAGAAATGCAAAAAGTAGGGGAAGAAGTTATAAGTGGATGCATTAATATGACAGGTGCAATTAAGCTTAAAACTACTAAAGAATTTGGTGACTCTACAGTTTCGAAGATTTTGGATTTGGTAGAAAATTCAAGTATGAAGAAGTCACGTGCAGAAAACTTCATTACAAAATTCGCCAGATATTATACTCCGGCAGTTTGCTACGGAGCATTAGCATTGGCTATTTTGCCACCAATAGTAAGACTTATTATGGGAATGTCACCGGATTTTCCTGATTGGATTATAAGAGCATTAACATTCCTTGTAGTTGTCCTTGCGCATTGGTTATCTCAATACCGTTAAGCTTCTTTGGTGGTATCGGATGTGCCTCATCTAACGGTATTCTTGTAAAAGGTTCCAACTATTTAGAGGAATTATCTAAGACAAAATACATTGTTTTTGATAAAACAGGTACACTTACAAAAGGTGTTTTCGAAGTAAATAAAATATATCCTGCAAAGGATTTTGATGAAAAAACTTTGTTGTATTTTTGCAGCATATGCAGAAAGTGGTTCAAGTCATCCGATTAGTCAGAGTTTGAAGAAAGCATATGGTGAGAAAATTGACCTTGAAAAAAGTAAATAATATTGAAGAAATTGCAGGCCACGGCGTTCAGGCTGACGTTGACGGCAAGAAAGTTAGTGCTGGAAACATTAAGCTTATGAAAAACTTGGAATCAATCCAAGTGACGAACACGATGAAGGAACAATAGTTTTTGTAGCTGTTGATGGCGTGTATGCCGGTTGCATAACAATTTCAGATATTATTAAACCAACAACAAAGATGGCAATTGCCGAATTAAAAAGAATGGAATGAAGAAAACTGTTATGTTAACAGGCGATTCCAAAAAGTTGCCGACAAAGTTGCAACAGAAATAGGCATTGACATGGTAAGAAGTGAGCTTCTTCCGGGCGATAAAGTTGAGCAGGTTGAAAAACTACTTGCAGAAAAAGGAGACAAAGAAGCCCTTGCATTCGTAGGCGATGGAATCAATGATGCCCCTGTATTATCAAGAGCAGATATCGGTGTGGCAATGGGAGCCCTTGGCTCAGATGCGGCAATAGAAGCTGCAGATGTTGTACTTATGGATGACGATCCTGCAAAGATAGCGTTGGCAATGAAGATATCAAAGAGAACACTTTAAATAGTAAGAGAAAACATAATCTTCGAATTGGCAATAAAGGCAATCTGCCTTGTACTTGGAGCACTTGGTATAGCCAATATGTGGGTCGCAATATTTGCAGACGTAGGTGTAATGGTACTTGCGGTACTGAATGCAACAAGAGCATTAAGAATAAAATTGTAGAATAAAAAATTAAATAATGATAAATATATAATATGGTACAAAAGGGAATCTTTGCAAACAATAGGCAGATTTTTGAAATTTTGTGAGCATAGCGTACAGCGATAAACTTACTGTTTGAGCCGAAGGCGAGTTTAAGTTTTCGCTGTACAATAGGCGGCGGAGCAAAATAATAAAATCAACGTGTTTGCAAGGTTCCCTTTTGGACTACATATAAACAAAATTAATTCGTAAATCCTGTAGTAAATTTTTCCCACCTATGATAAAATTAAAGATAATTATGGGTTTCTATACGAAAAAGTTAGAGATTCAATTTTAAGGAGATTTAAAATGCTTAATAATGAAAAGATTATACTAATGACAAAGCTGTCATTATATGAGCAGAAAAATCAAAAAAAGAGATTAAAACAAGCAAGTATTTCAGAGGTGATTATATGTCACTAAAAATGCTTAAGTCTTTTTTGTGTATAACAGTTGCATATTTGCTTTGTTTGGTTTTATGGTTTATGTATAAGTCTGACAAAGTTATATCAAGTCTTACAACAACAGGAAGACTTACAGCTTTAATAGTAATGCTTGTTATTTTATATATTGTATCCGTTGTTTTATATATGATTTTTAGTTATGCTTTTTTCTCACACAAGTTTAGAAATATAAGAAAGCATTTAAAGGAATATAATGGAGATTTGAAAACACTGCACCGTATTCAGGAATTAGAATATGATGCCATTATTGATGAACTTGGAGAGGGAGGCGATGAAGAATAATGATGGGATTACTTGTATATAAGGAGAAATTAAAGAATTTTTACGCGGAACATGAGTTTTATGTTAATCCGATTATTAAATTTATCAGTGCGTTTATAGCATTAACTCTAATAAAAAAAGAATGTTGGTTATAATGATTTATTAACAATGTGGCCTGTAATAATGGGAATATCAGTTATTATGGCTTTTATGGAACAATAGTATATTATATGATAGCCGTAATAGGCAAGAATGCAGACGCAATTCAGAATGTTGCATCAGAGGGAACTAACGCAGCAAATCTTAATACAGTCTTAAAAATGATTAGTGTTAATAATCAATTATTTTTGGTTATTGCAGCATTTATTATAACTACATTAGTAGTTTATTTTATAAGAAGATCATCAGTTAACAATGCCTGGATTATTGCTATTATAGTAGGCGGAGTGGTAGATTGTGTTATAATTTTGGTTGGAGCACTTTATTTTGAACACAGAATATTCAATAATTGAGGTTATTCTTGGGAGCGTAGGTTCTATATTGTTAGGATGCATTATTCAGTTCTTCGTATTTTCAGTGGATTATTCAAGAACAGAACATACTCAGTTTGAAGATGACGAATACTATTATTACGTTAAGGCAGTGCCTAAGATTAACGTGGTGGCACCTGAAATGAATGTTAAAAGAATTAATGCCCAGAGAAAGAAAAAAGAAGAATTGGAAATAGAGTTTGCAATAAAAATCAAATAAAAAACGTTATTCTTAATTGAAGAGGTTTTCGACATTATAAAGCAGAGTATTATGGAAAGGGGAAATAAAGTGAGCACAGTATTAAATTATATTTCAAATTTTATAGAAAAATATTTAACAGTGCCGGAAATTTATGCAAGCGACATTGTTGAAATAGTTATAATGTCTGTAGCTATTTACTATGTGGTCTTATGGTTTAGAAAAAGCCGGGCATGGGTATTATTAAAGGGTATTTTTGTGCTTGTAATCTTTATGCTTGTGGCTTCTTTATTTCATTTGACAACACTGCTATGGATATTTAACAAGACATTAAGTGCAGGTATTATAGCACTTGTAATTATATTTCAGCCTGAACTTAGAAGAGCTCTGGAAGAATTAGGTAGAAAGAATGTTATTTTCAAAGTATTAAAATTTGAAAATGGCAACAATGAATCTAATTTTAGCGACAGATCAGTTGAAGAAATAACAAGAGCAACTCTTGAGATGGCAAAGGCTAAAACAGGAGCCTTAATTGTTATAAGACAGCATCACGATTTAGGTCAGTTTATTGAAACAGGAATAAAGATAGACGGACGTATTTCAAGCCAGTTGTTAATTAATATTTTTGAAAAAAAACACACCATTACACGATGGTGCAGTTATTATAGATGAAAACAGGGTAGTGGCAGCAACATGTTATCTGCCACTGTCAGACAGCTCTTCTTTAAGCAAGGATTTGGGTACAAGACATAGAGCAGGACTTGGAATTAGTGAAGTTTCAGACTGTATAGTTGTTATTGTGTCAGAAGAAACAGGAAGTATTTCCATTGCAAAAGAAGGCAAGTTAATTAGATACGCAGATGCTTCAATTCTGAAAAATGAGCTTATAAAGGCTCAGGATAAAGAGGAAGTTAAACCAAGAAGATTTTTTTGAAAGGAAGGGGACGCAATGAAAAAGATGTTAACGAAACTAAAGATGTCTCTGACAAATAATATTGGTTTGAAATTTCTTGCAGTATTAATAGCATTGGTTTTGTGGCTGGCAATTGTTAATGTTAACGATCCGGAGAAAACCATTACTGTATCAAATATTCCAATATCCGTTACAAACGAAAGTGCAATAACCAGCAGAGATATGGTATATAATGTTAAGTCTGAACAGTACTTGAATATTACTGTTTCAGGCAAAAGATCAATTGTAAGTAACTTATCAGCAGAAGATTTCAGGGCTACTGCATCTTTAAAGGAATTGTCAAAAGTTAACTCAATTCCTGTTGATGTAACAACTAAGAATGCTTCTCTGGGAAGAAAGATTACAATTGTAAAACAGTCAGCCCAGACTATTCTGGTAGACGTGGAAAATGTTGAAGAAAAAGATTTTACAGACTTGGTTGTTGAGTATACAGGAAAGGTTGCTGACGGCTATGTGGCAGGGCTTAGCTCAATGTCCACAGACGAAGTTACAGTAAAAGCTCCAACATCAATTATTGACAAAATCAAAAAAGGTAGCAGTAAGATGTAGCTTGGATGGAACAAACACTAATATTTCAAAAAAAATGCCCTGTAATACTTTATGATAAGAACGACAAAGAAATCAAATCAGATGAAATTGAATTATCAGATAAGAAGATAAGGGTAAATGTTAATGTTTTAAGAGCAAAAACAGGTTCCAATTTCAACTATAAATAAAGATGAATTAGGTAAGCCGGCAGATGGTTATGTTGTGGATGATGTGATTCTTTCAAGTGACAGTATTACAGTTTACGGTAGTGAAGAATCTCTTGACAGCATTGAATCATTAGATATACAGGATGATATAGATGTGTCAGATGCCAAAGGTGATGTGACACAGAATATAGATGTAACAGGCAAATTACCAAAAGGATTGTCCGTTAGCGGAGAATCAACTATAACCGTAAAGGTTCTAATTAAGAAGCTTATCACAAGAACATTTGAATATGATGCTTCTGAAGTATCTCTTAATGACTTAAGTAGCGACTTGGATGTACAGCTAGTTACAAAAAAAGGTTAAAGTTACTTTACAGGGAGAGGAAGAAGTAATCAGCCAATTAACAAAAAGATGACATGGCCATCAGTGCAGATTTGGGGAAAGTTAAGGAAGGAACAACAACGGTACATGTGGACGTAGCAGTGCCGGATAACACTACACTGATGAATAATGTTACAATAAAAATTAAAGCGAAAGCTAAATAATGGAGGTAGAATAATGAGCACTATTTTAGTAACAGGTGGAGCAGGATTTATTGGAAGTCATACTTGTGTTGAATTATTGGAATCAGGATATGATGTAGTAGTTATAGATAACTTAAGCAATGCTTGCGAAGAATCACTTAAGAGAGTGGAAAAGATTACAGGTAAAACTTTAAAATTCTACAAAGGTGACATTGCAGACAAGGAATTAATGGATAAGATTTTAACAGAAAACGATATTTATGCAGTTATCCATTTTGCAGGCTTAAAGGCTGTAGGTGAATCAGTTCAGAAGCCACTTGAATATTACACAAACAACATTTCAGGAACATTAGCTATGTGCGATGTAATGCGTAAACATGGAGTAAAGAATATTATCTTTAGTTCATCAGCAACAGTATACGGAGATCCGGCAGAAATTCCTATAACAGAAAAATGCCCTAAGGGACAGTGTACAAAACCCATACGGCTGGACAAAGTGGATGATTGAACAGATTCTTACAGACCTTCACACAGCAGATCCTGAGTGGAATGTAATTCTTCTTCGTTACTTCAACCCTATCGGAGCACATAAGAGCGGACTTATCGGCGAAGATCCTAACGGAATTCCAAATAACCTTATGCCTTACATTACAAAGGTTGCAACAGGAGAACTTCCAAGAGTTAATGTATTTGGAAATGATTATCCAACACCTGACGGAACAGGAGTTAGAGATTACATCCATGTAATGGATTTGGCTACAGGTCATGTAAACGCAATTGACAAGATCAAAGAAAATCCGGGTGTTAAGATCTACAATCTTGGTACAGGAAAGGGTTACAGCGTATTAGACGTTATTAAGAATTTCAGCGAAGCAAGCGGAATTGACATTCCTTATGTAATTACAGACAGAAGACCTGGTGACATTGCTGAATGTTATTCAGATGCAACTTTGGCCAAGGAAGAATTAGGCTGGGAAGCAAAATACGACATTAAGGAAATGTGTGCTGATTCATGGAATTGGCAGAAGAACAATCCTAACGGATACAGATAAGATTAATTATAAGTTACTAAAAAGAAGATGATTGGAGAAAAGCATGAGTTCTAGGAGAAAAACGAAAAGCTCAGAGCAACAGTTAAAAACAGTAAAACGATTAAAAAGATTTGTAACAACAATTGAAGTTATTTTTGGACTACTTATAGTTATGATGGCTGTGATTTTATTTGTGCCATCAGTAAAGACTCAGGTTGTAAAGGCTATGGCAAACACAGCAATAGGCCAGAAAATTATAACCTGGTGGGGGAAATAACAGTTACAACGAGAGTGTACGAGATCTTAATTTTGATGATAGCAGTATCAAAACTAACAAACTTAAATACAATTATTCAGAAGAATATACTAATTTTGTATTGTTTGGTGTAGATTCAAGAGAAGGAGAAGTTGATGCTTCTAACAGTGATTCCATACTTATTGTTAGTGTACATAACACTACAGGCGAAGTAAAAATGGTATCAGTGTATAGGGATACTTATCTTGGAATTTACGGAAAAGATGGAACCATCTATAAGTACTTTAAGGTTAATTCAGCCTATGCAGGTGGTGGACCTGAAACGGCAATTAATACACTTAACATGAATCTTGACCTTAACATTACTGATTATGTTACAGTTAACTTTTCAGGTGTTGCTGAGATTATAGACACATTGGGAGGAATAAAAGTTAATCTTACAGATGATGAATTACAGCAGCTTAATTATCATATGAGCAGTACTTGTAGCTCAATTGGTGTAAAAACCCAAATATGTTAAGAAGAGTGGAAAGAATATTAAGTTAAATGGTATTCAGGCCACAACATATTGTAGAATCAGAAAAGCTACTTTCTATGATCCAAAAACAGGGGAAGAGGTTAGAGACGATTTTGGTAGAGCTGCAAGACAGCGTTCAGTTATGATGAAGTTGGTAGAAAAGGCAAAGAGTGCAAGCTTTAGCGAATTGCAGGAAATGGTTTCGGGTGTTATGAATGCCAACACTAACAAAAACAAAATTATTTCCACAAGTTTTACTTTTTAAAGAAATTGTAAATATGATTCCAATTATATTTGATTTTAAATTATCGGGAAGTCAGGGATTTCCGTCAAACCTTGAAACGGGAACTATTAGTGGAACCAGTTATGTTATGCCAAAAGGCTTAAGTGATAACGTATCGGAGCTTCATGAGTATCTTTTCGGTGAAAAGAATTACCAGCCAACAAGCACTGTTAATACTATCGGAAATCAGATACAGACTGACACAGGTGTGTATTCGGATGGCTCAACAGGTATAGACATGAGTGGAGATGCTAAAAAGAATAAGGAAGGTGAGACAGAATCCGTAAGTTATGATTATGATGATGGCGGCAAGAGCCAGTTTTATTAAAAATGTAGGAGTTGCAAATTGCAACTCCTTTTTTCTGCATATAGTAGCCGAAAATGGCAGCCCGCAAACAATAGGCAGATTTTCGCAATTTTTTAATAAGTAGAACACAAAATCAACACAACTAGCCGTTAAACTATACCTATAATCAAATAAAGGAATAGATGAGGTAATACAAAATTTTGTTCTTTATTAAAAAAAAAAAAGAGCCTGAAAGGAGAAAAGGAAGATGTACGATAACGAGAATCAAATGGATTTGGTTGAAATCCGGAGGAAAACAACGATGACAATATATCAGGTACAGAAAACAATAATTTTGAAGAGGTAAACAGCCAGCAGGTTTCACAGGATGCTGTGAATAGTTCAGAACAGAATACAGAGCAGACAGCTGAACAGGAAAGCAGTGTTTACAGACAGTCATATGTAAATGATGAGCATCATAACGCAGATGATGTAAGTGGAAATGGTACTTATTATTCGCAGGGAAGCAACAATAGTAGCAATGATAGTACACAGAATGGCAGCTATTATAACAATACTCAGAACGGCAGTTATTATAATAGCAATTCTAATAATTCACAGAATAATGGATATTATTATTCAACAAATGATTCTCAGACAAACAATGGTTACAATTATAACAGTAACAACAATAACAATGGTAATGATAAAAAGAAGAAAAAGAAGAGAACTTTAATAGCCGTTGTTGCAGTTTGTGTAGTTTTACTTGCAGGAACAATTGGTATTTCAGCAGCTTATATTTCAAAGAATAAAGATTCATTAACAAATGTTTTGGAAGATGGAACATTAAGCAACAATGATAACAATAGCAATAGTAACAATGACAATAGCAGTGGTTCAGGCAATTACGAATCAATCGGCTCAACAAACACACAGAACGATGTTAATTCTTCATCAACATCAGGCGTTACAGTAACAGATGTTTCAAGTGTTGTAAGCAATGCAATGCCAAGTGTTGTAGCTATTACAAGCAAGACATTAGTTGAATCAAGAAACGATTATTCACAGGATATTTGGGAATACTATTTTGGTGGTGGAAATAGCGAAAACAACAAGAGCAATTCATATGAAGAAGATGCAGCAGGTTCAGGTATTATTGTAGACCAGACAAGTACAGAACTTCTTATAGTTACAAACAATCACGTTGTTGAAGGTGCAGACAGCTTAAAGATTCAGTTTGCCGGAACAGAATCAAAGGATTCAGTTGATGGATACATTAAGGGGAACTGATTCAACAAAAGACGTAGCAGTTGTTGCAGTAAAATTAAAAGACATTCCATCAGATGTATTAAAAAATATTAAGAAAGCTACATTAGGCGATTCAGATAAAGTTAACGTTGGTGAAGGTGTTATTGCAATTGGTAATGCTTTAGGATATGGACAGTCAGTAACAACAGGCATTATCAGTGCAAAAGACAGAAAGGTTCAGCTTGAAAATCAGACAATGACATTACTTCAGACAGACGCAGCAATTAACGGTGGTAACAGTGGCGGAGCATTATTAAATGCCAGTGGCGAAGTTATCGGAATCAACGTTGCAAAATATTCATCAAGCGGAAGCAGCTCAAATGCCAGCGTTGAAGGTATGGGCTTTGCAATCCCAATTTCATCTGTAAAAGATATTATTAGTGACCTTGAAACAAAAGAGACAAGAACAAAAGTATCAGAAGATGAAAGGGGTTACCTTGGAATTTCAGGGTTTGATGTAGATGAGCAGACATCACAGGCTTACTCAATTCCACAGGGAATCCAGGTACAGAGCGTAGTAAAAGGTGGCCCTGCTGAAAAGGCCGGAATCGCAGCATCAGATGTAATTACAAAATTTGACGGGCAGGATGTTTCATCAATGACATCATTACAGAGTATGCTTGAATACTACAAGAAAGGCGAACAGGTTAAAGTAACTATAGAATACAGAGATGGCAGAGGATACAGGACAAAAGATGTTACAGTTACACTTGGCGACAAGAGCGTAATTGAAACAACACAGAATGCCGCAAACTAAAAAAAGTTAAAAATTTCTTTCTCATAAAGTGTTTTGTTTATAACAAAGAGGCAATCCGGTAGAGGGTTGCCTCTTTTGAAAATGTTAAAAAAATATGTAACATTTAAGTCAGAATATGGTCAATTTTGTATGTTTTAATTTTAGTTAATATATGTTAAACTAAGCCATGTATTAAATGGTGTTTCATATTAAATTACGGATGTTCGCAGAGTATGTTGTGGATTAGTATGTAGGATTAAATGTGATATACTTTTTTTATTTGTGAATAATATCGCAGAATGGAGAGATACAATGAACAAAGATGAATTTGAAAACAAGACTTTAGATGAAAATGATTTCCGAGAGGTTGTAGCTGAAAACAATCAAGTTATAGACAATAACTCAAAGGAAAATGATAATAAAGTAATAGTAAATGATGATAACAATTCTACAGACAATAACAATGTTGATAAAAGTGAGAATGGTGATTCATCAGACAAGAGTAATGAAGATGAATACGAGAAGATTTGTTATGTTTGTAGACGACCTGAAAGTAAAGCAGGAACCATGATTGATATGCCGGGTGGAATTTTGTGTGCGCAGATTGTCTGCAGAAGAGTTTTAATAGTTTCCAGAACTTTGGCATGAATATGAGCATAAGCAAGGATGAATTAGAAGAGTTGCTTAATACTCCGGGAATTCATATGATGACTACGGATGATTTTAGAAGAGAAATTCCAAAGAAACAGAAACTTAAAAAGAAAAAATCTTCAGAAAAGAAAGAAGCACCTGTTTTGGATATTAACAAGATTCCTGCACCTCATGTTATAAAAGGTAAGTTAGACGATTATGTTATCGGACAGGATTATGCTAAGAAGGTTATGTCTGTTGCAGTTTATAATCACTACAAGAGAGTGGCAACAAACACAATGGACGAAATTGAAATTGAAAAGTCAAATATGTTAATGATTGGACCTACAGGTTCAGGTAAGACATACCTTGTTAAGACTTTAGCTAAGTTATTAGATGTTCCTCTTGCAATAACAGATGCAACATCACTTACAGAGGCAGGGTATATTGGCGATGATATTGAAAGCGTTGTTTCAAAACTTTTGGCAGCAGCAGACAATGATGTTGAAAAAGCAGAAACAGGTATTATTTTTATTGACGAAATAGACAAGATTGCAAAGAAACAGAATACAAGTAGCAGAGATGTAAGCGGAGAGTCAGTTCAGCAGGGAATGCTTAAGCTTTTGGAAGGAAGCGAAGTTGAAGTTCCTGTTGGTGCAACAAGCAAGAATGCAATGGTGCCACTTGCAACAGTTAACACAAAAAATATTTTGTTTATTTGCGGTGGTGCTTTTCCGGATTTGGAAGACATTATTAAGGAAAGACTTAACAAGCAGGCAGCCATAGGTTTCCAAAGTGAATTAACAGACAAATACGATAATGACCCTAATGTTATGAAAAAAGTAACATCAGAAGATTTGAGAAAATTTGGTATGATTCCTGAATTTCTAGGCAGACTTCCTATAGTATTTACTTTGGATGGATTAACAGAAGACATGCTTGTAAAAAATTCTTACGGATCCAAAGAATGCAATTATCAAACAGTATCAGAAATTGCTTGAACTTGATGAAGTAAAACTTGAATTTACGGAAGGTGCTCTTAGAACAATTGCCAAGAAAGCAATAGAAAAAAAAAACAGGGGCCAGAGCACTAAGGGCAATCATTGAGAAATTTATGCTTGATATAATGTACGAAATTCCTAAGGATGACAACATTGGAACTGTAAAAATTACAGAAGAATACATTAATGGAACAGGCGGCCCGGTAATAGGAATGAGAGGCCAGGATCTTATAGAAGGTTAGAAGAACTTAAAAAAATAATAGAAATATAATACCCGGAGTTGTGGAAAATTAATTATCTAAATTTCTATAACTCCGGGTATTTTTTGTATTGATTTATATTGTTTACATTGTTTATGTTCCAGAATACTTGCTATCGGGGTACGCATTGCATAATTCCGTTCATATCTTCCCCCGCTCCTACATAAACTTATATTAATTTTATTTCAAAGGGCAATCAATGAAGTGTAATAATATTATTTTGTCGGAGGAATATGGTGATTTCATTGGCAGGTATAACGGTGACATTAGTGAAGCCTTAACGGAGCAGGTTGAATGTACTCAGGTTATAGATGATTCGTACTTTTTGTGCATATTACAGGCTTGATATGCTACCTACTATAAATGTTGCTAATTTTACATACAATGTTATTCCAAAGTTGTACGGTTTAATGGATACAACTGCCGTGTCGGCAACAGGTTCCATAAGGTTGCAGAACCAGTCGGGGTTTAATCTTACAGGGAGAGATGTGATAATTGGCTTTATTGACACGGGAATTGATTATACAAACAAGTTGTTTCAAAAGTCCACAGGGCAAACAAGAATTTTGAGTATATGGGATCAGACTGATGTTAAGGGAAATCCGCCAGAGGGCTTTAGTTATGGAAGTGAGTACACAAGAGAAGAAATAAACAGGGCGCTTCAGGCAGACAATCCGTTAGAAGTGGTTCCGCACAGGGACGAAAATGGTCACGGAACTTTTATGGCAGGGATAGCCTGTGGAAGTTATGATGAGCAGGGGGGATTTTATAGGGGCGGCGCCGGATAGCGAAATTGTTATGGTAAAACTTAAGGAGGCAAAAAAATATCTTACTAATTATTTTTATGCCATGGGAAGTCAGCCTCTTTATCAGGAAAATGACATAATGCTTGCAGCTTCTTTTTTTTGAAAAAATGTGGCAATAAAAAAAAAAAAGCCAATAGTTATAGTTGTAGGATTAGGATGTGGAAATGGTGGAAGAGCAGGAGGCTCACCTTTAGATGAAGTGCTTAACAGAATAGGAAGCAAAATAGGCAACTGCGTTGTAGTGGCAGCAGGAAATGAAGGCAATGAAAGACTTCATTATAGAGGTACAATAGGAATAGCAACCGAAAACACCACTCACAACGTAGAATTTCGTGTAGGCGATAATGTGCCGGGCTTTGTTTTAGAACTGTGGGGTAACGCTCCAGATATATTTTCAGTAGGCTTTGTGTCGCCTTTCGGGGAAAGCGTGCCAAGAATCCCGGTGCGGCAGGGTAGCGTAGAAAACATTAATTTTGTGTTTGAGCAATCTTCAATTGAATTAACATATGAACTTGTGGAGTCGGGGACAGGAGGACAGTTGATTTTTATGAGATTTAAACAGCCAAGCCCCGGCATATGGACTATTAAAGTTTACGGAAATAATATTCTAGATGGAAACTTTAATATATGGGGCGGACTTAGACAATATACACCGGAAGGAAACTATTTTCTAACACCTAATCCGGATATGACATTAACAATGCCGGCCGCAACAGAGAATGTTATAACTTTTGGAGGATATGACAATGTAACCAATGCCTTCTATCCCAAGTCGGGGAGAGGCTTCACAAGGGAGAATAGAATCAAACCGGATATGACAGCTCCGGCAGTAAATGTTTACGGTCCGGGAATTTCAGGAGGGTATACAAGAAGGACTGGAACGTCAGTGGCGTGCGCATTAGGTGCGGGAGCCTGTGCACAGATACTCAATGGGGAATTGTGGAGGACAATGAGCCATATATGAAAAACAATTACATTAAAAACTACCTTATAAGAGGGGCAGAACGAAACAGAGACATTAGGTATCCAAGTGAACAATGGGGATATGGAACAATTAACGTATTTGATAGTTTTTTGATTTTGACAAGAACATAAATATGTAAAAAACAAAAACTAAAAATAAAATCTTTTTAGTGAAAAATGTTGCCGATATTTTCAAATGGCAAGGTAAAAATATAGACAAACAAAACGAAGCGTTTTTATGGCTTTTTTCTTATTGTAATAGTTTTTGTCATAGTATTGCTTAATTTATATTTAAGGCAGAGATTGAAGATTAATAAAGAATTAAAAAAGCTGGAAGGAGAAAGAGAATTTTATAATTCGATTTTTCTGGAGGAAGATAGCTTCTATATACATATTGATGAACAGTATTATATTTCTCAGATAGAAAAAAATATCGAAATATCAGGAGTTACAGGTGAATACGTTAAACCAATGGAATTGTATGCAATATTAAGTGTGAAATATACTGAAATAGAACAGGACGAATATGAACGTATTATACGGTTATTTGAAAAATTCAGATCTATGGGGAATACAAAAAACAAATTAGTGATATGATAAAGTCCGTAAGACAAAATATAGGGAGGAACTCATGAAAAATTTATTTAAAAGAATTATTACAACGAGTTTAGTTCTAACAATGGTTATGGGATTTAACGTTCCGTTTTCAGCAACAACAGTAATGGCAGCATCAATTACATACAATGTTAGTTCTACCATAAAAGGTGTACTTACAGATGATGGTGTGCTTACAATCAGTGGAACAGGGGCTATGCCTGATTATACAAAGATAGCCAACATTCCATGGTGCAAGGCCAGAGACAGAATAAGTGAGGTAAGAGTTAACAGCGGAATTACTTCTATTGGAGAAGCAAACTTTAACTCATGCTATAATATGACAAAAGTAACAGTTGCATCTACTGTAACAAGTATTGGTGATGGCGCTTTTGCAGACACTAAATTACAGTCTTATACAGGAATGGAAAGAGTAAAAACATTTGGAGATTATGTATTTCAGGGAACAGATTTAGATGATTTTGAATTTCCGGGAGCAACAACAGAAATAGGAAATTACATTTTTTATAACAGTTCAGTAAAAAAAGAATAGTTATTCCCAAAAAGTGTAACAACTATTAAAGATGGCATAGGATATAAGGCTGAAAATCTTGAAAAAAAGAAGTAAGTAGCAACAATAAGAATTATGTTGCTGAAAATTATGTTCTATATAATAAGAATAAGACCATATTAGAAAGCTATCCTGCAGCTAAAACAGGAACAGAATTTACTATTCCATCTACAGTAAAGACAGTAACGGCATATGGTTTTAGCTATGGAAAGAATTTAAAAAAGATAACAATAACAAGTGGTGTAACAACTTTAGGCGATGGAGCTTTTTATGGAATGAAAGCATTAGATGAAATTGCAATACCTAAAAATGTAACTTCTATAGGTTCATTTCTATTACAGAATTGTACAGCCCTTTTTTAAAACTTTGAAGTTTTATGCAAAAGTAAAAACAGTGCCATATCTTTTATGTAGTGGATGTTCTAATTTGACAAAGGTGGTTATGGATAATTCTGCCATTGAAACATTAGAACCTAGAGTTTTTATGGATTGTGTTAAGCTTTCAAGTGTTACATTACCTACAGCACTAAAAACAATACAGGTTTATGCATTTAAGAACTGCAAAGCATTGTCAACAATAAGCTATCCAAAATCAATTACATTAATTGAAAGTGGAGCTTTTGAAGGCTCATCAATAACTAAATATCCAACATGGCTTTCAAAGGGAAACAATGGAGATTATGGTATTTTTACAAAAATAAAATATAAAGGTACAGACAAGTACAGTGAAGCCTATAAGGTTTTGAAAATAGTTAACAAAGAAAGAAAAAGCAAAGGCTTATCAGAGTTGAAAATGGATAAAGACCTTCTTGACGTGGCAATGCAGCGAGCAGCAGAAGTGGCACTGTATTTTTCACATACAAGACCTGACGGATCGTCATGCTTTAGCGCAACAGACAAAATGGAAGCGGAAAATATTGCAGGTGGTCAGTCAAGTGCAGCTGCAGTAATGACATCATGGATGAACAGTGCAGGTCATAGAGCAAATATTCTTACAAGCTATTTTAAAACAATAGGAATTGGTTGCTTTACTCAGGGTGGAACAGTGTTCTGGGTACAGTGTTTTGGAACAGACACACCGGCAACAATAAGTCAGCCAGCAGATAAGAACGTAGTGGTTACAGTAACAGTAGACGGAGACTTCTTAAGCAAGACAAAACTTAGATTAGACAGTAGTAGCTATAACCTTAAAGTAGGAAAGAAAAAAACAGTTAAACTTTATGTACAAAACCCTGAATGGGCATCACAAAATGTATTGTTAGACAACAGTAACTTTACTTTTAAGTCTTACAATACAAAGAAAGCCACAATAAGTGCAACAGGAAAAATAAATGCCAAAACAGTTGGTAAATATAAAATAAAAGCAACACTTAAAAACGCAACGGGAACATCTGTTACAAAAGTGGAAAGATAACTTTCCCACAGCCTAAAATCAAAGTAACAGTAAAGAAGAAAAAAGCTATTGTTACATGGAAGAAATTAAAGGCTGCAAAGGGTTACTATGTATATAGAAGGGAAGCAAAAGGCAAAAAGTATACAAAGTGGAAAAAAGTTAAGAATATAAAGAAGAATACAACTGTTAAGTACAAAGACAGCAAGCTTAAAAAAGGCAAGACATATCAGTACAAGGTTGTAGCTTATAATGGAAAGAACAAAGGAACATCAGCAATTAAGAAGATAGTTATTAAGTAGCATCAGAATGATTATACGGATTGCTATGTGCTTAGCACTTTTTGACACTGTAATCATACAAAAATCAACGCATATTAAGGCTTATGCGTTGATTTTTGTTTTAATATGTATAAAATAATTCGGATAGTAGGTGTTAACAACATAGATGTTGACAAGAGCTACACTAAAAAATAAATAATAGGAGAAAGAACATGAAATTATCAAAACTTGTTGGGGACAGATTTAAGGAAAAACCGGCTAACTGTCTTATTGACAGCCATGCATTAATGGTAAGAGGAGGATATATCAAGAACGTAGCTAATGGTATTTACTCACAGTTCCCGCCGATGAAACGTATTTCTCAAAAAAAATAGAAAAATATAATCCGTGACGAAATGGATAAACTCGATGGACAGGAAGTTTTATTCCCTGTAGCATTACCTGGAAGTCTTTGGGAAGAATCAGGCAGATATGAAAGCGTTGGTTCAGAACTTTTAAGATTTACAGACAGAACAGGAAGCAAGATGGTACTTGGTATGACCCACGAAGAAGCATCTGTACAGCTTGTTAGGGAATATGCTAACAGCTATGCTAAATATCCTTTTATGATTTATCAGATTCAGACCAAATTCCGTGATGAAGCAAGACCAAGAGCAGGACTTATCAGAGTACGTGAATTTACAATGAAGGATGCTTATTCATTCCATACATCACAGGAAGATTTGGAACAGTATTATCAGAAAGTTTATGATGCATACAGCAGAATTTTTGCAAGATGTGGTATTCCTGAAGTTGCAATCGTAAAATCAGACTCAGGTATGATGGGTGGTAGCATTTCTCACGAATACATGCTTTTAACTCCGGTAGGAGAGGATTCAATTGCAATCTGTTCTGAATGTGGATACAGTGCTAATGTAGAAGCTGCACCAAGCATTATTAAGAATGAAAACAAGATTCCAAAAGAAGAATTAAAAGAAGTTTCAACACCTGGTACAGGTACAATTGAAGAACTTTGCGATTTCTTAAAGATACCTGCAGAAAATACGGCTAAGGCGGTTGTATACCAGAAAAATGCGGATGACAGTTTTGTAGTTGCATTTATCCGTGGTGACCTTGATATTAATGAAACAAAATTAACTAATGCAGTAGGTGAAGACATTCATCCTGCTGTAATTGAAGATGACAGTATTTTAACAGCAGGCTTTATCGGACCTGTTGGAATTTCAGATAAGGTTACAGTATACTTTGACAATTCTCTTAAAGGAATTGATTATCTTGTAACAGGAGCTAACAAGGTTGATACTCACTACACAGGATTTAATGTGGAAAGAGATTGCCCGGATGCTAAATACGTTGACCTTGCAAAAATCACAGAAGGAGGTATTTGTCCAAACTGTGGCAAGCCTGTTATTAATATTTCAAGAGGTATTGAAGTTGGTAATATCTTCCAACTTGGTACAAAATATTCAAAGGCAATGAACTTTACATACACAGACGAAAATGGTAAGGAACAGTATCCTATTATGGGATGTTACGGTATAGGTGTAGGTCGTATGGCGGCTTCAATTTGCGAAGTAAGACATGATGATTATGGCCCAATTTGGCCAATTACAATTGCACCTTGGCAGGTTCATTTGTGTTGCTTACGTTCAGATGATGCTGAATGTAAGGAAAAGGCAGATGAAATCTATGAAACTCTTCAGAATATGGGAATTGAAGTTATTTATGATGACAGAAAAGCAAGACCTGGAGCGATGTTTGCAGATGCTGACCTTTTAGGTGTACCTGTAAGAGTTGTGGTAAGTCCAAGAAATCTTGCAGAAAATGTAGTTGAAATTTCAACACGTGACAAGTCAATTGACAAGCAGAAGACTCCGGTTGACCAGGCGGTAACAGAAGTTCAAAACATTATTAATAAACTTACAGCAGACATTAATAGCAAAGTTAATAAATAAAACATTATGTGCCACGTAGAATTGCGTGGCACATAGTTGTTGTGCACTATAAAGATTAGGGTGCTAAAATAACAAAGTTTTAGTACACCCTATAATTATTATTACAAAAGAAAAATAACATAGAGAGGATTGGAAAATGAGCGAATATAAATTAATTGATTGGATATGGATGGAACATTGCTTAACTCAAAGAAAAAGATTACACCGGAAAATATGGCTGCAATTG